>ERZ827478.18-NODE-18-length-161604-cov-82.408526_pt1 | contig 161604 bp, 138 predicted proteins | sample MGYA00519705_ERZ827478 | MGnify/ENA primary metagenome ERZ827478 (study PRJEB31778, sample SAMEA3449318) | human gut metagenome | biome: human gut; feature: human-associated habitat; material: faeces | place: United Kingdom | collected 2010/2012 ...
CGAGCTGGGTTCAGAACGTCGTGAGACAGTTCGGTCCCTATCTGTTGCGGGCGTAGGAGATTTGAAGGGAGCTGACCTTAGTACGAGAGGACCGGGTTGGACGTACCTCTGGTGTACCAGTTGTTCTGCCAAGGGCATGGCTGGGTAGCTACGTACGGACGAGATAAACGCTGAAGGCATCTAAGCGTGAAACTCTCCCTGAGATAAGATCTCCACTGAGGCTCGACGTAGACTATGTCGTTGATAGGTCAGAGGTGGAAGTGCAGCAATGCATGCAGCTGACTGATACTAATAAGCCGAAAGCTTGACCAAAGCGCAGGCTCAGTGAATGTCTTAAAATGATTGCGTAATAAGGAACAATGTTCAGTTTTCAGGGTGTATCGAAACTGTAAGAACTGCACCTTTAGCTCAGTTGGTAGAGCAACTGACTCTTAATCAGTGGGTCCCCGGTTCGAGTCCGTGAAGGTGCACCATGGCCCGTTGGTCAAGTGGTTAAGACAGAGGCCTCTCACGCCTTTAACATCGGTTCGAATCCGGTACGGGTCACCAGCAGTTCTTAAAAAGCAGTTGACAGGAAGCACGGGATGTGCTAGGATAAAGCGGTTAGAAGCCTAATGGCTTTTGACAATAAACGATGGTGAAGAGCCATCCATATGAGTTGGTATTGATTGCTGTGAGGGTCCACCTGTTCCCATCCCGAACACAGAAGTTAAGCTCACAAGCGCCGACAATACTTGGCGGGTGACTGCCCGGAAAGATAGGTAATGCCAACATTAGGAAAGCTCCATCCGATTGGATGGGGCTTTTTCGTTATGCTCCGGAAAGGAACTGCACAAACCCGGGCGATGTTGCATATCCTGACCAGAGGTGATATTTTGGCTATCGTGAGAACCGATGTACCAATGACCTCCGCGCTTTGCGAGGAAACCATATTAAAGTTGGTGGATACATATCCCTTTCTGCGGACAGAAGTGCTGACCACCACGGCGTTTGGTCGGCCGGTGCGAACCCTTACCATCGGGGAGGGTGATCGGAAGGTGATATATTCCGCTGCTCACCACGCCAACGAGTGGATCACCACGCCGTTGATTCTGAAATTCATAGAGGAGCTTGCGGAGGCGGTTCAGAATCAGGGGCGGCTTTACGGTGTGGAAGCCCGGAACATTGTCCGGGCGGCGACCATTTATACCGTGCCGATGGTTGACCCGGACGGCGTGGATCTGGTCACGGGGGCGATCGAAACCGGGACATTGCAGTACGCGGCGGCGCAGCGGCTGTCGGATAACTACACGAAGATCCCGTTTCCGGAGGGGTGGAAGGCAAATCTATTAGGTGTGGACCTGAACTTGCAGTATCCGGCGGGATGGCTGCGGGCGCGGGAGATCAAGTTCTCTCAGGGCTATACCAGACCGGGGCCACGGGATTATGTGGGCCGAGCACCGCTGAATCAGCGGGAGTCCATTGCCTTGGCAGATTTCACACAGGAGATCGACCCGGCGCTGGTCCTGGCGTATCACACGCAGGGAAAGGTGATTTACTGGCAGTTTCAGGATTACGAGGTTCCCGGCGCCCTGGAATTGGGGGAGGAATTTGCGCGGCTCAGCGGTTATGAGCTGGCGGATACGCCCTATGAATCCAGTTTTGCAGGGTATAAGGACTGGTTCATCCAGAAATTCCGCAGGCCGGGATATACCATTGAGGCTGGTTCCGGACAGAATCCGCTGCCCATTGAGCAATTCCCGGAAATTTACCGGGACAATCTGGGAATTCTGGTGACGGCAGCGTTAGGTTTGCCCCGGTAGGGCTGGTTTCGCTCCTGCATTCTTACACGCTTACGTCCATGCGGGACGTAAGAATCATGCTTTCCACGGTAAGCGGATGGGTGAATTCCAGCCGATGGGCGCAGAGCATCTGATAAGTCAGTCCAAGTTCGCTGGAAAATCGACGAGATTCTTCCGTGCCGTACTGCGGATCGCCCAGAATCGGGAAGCCCATGTAGGCACAGTGTACCCGCAGCTGGTGGGTGCGGCCTGTCACCGGGCGCAGCGCAAGCTTGCAGATTTGTCCGCCCCGGTGAAGTACCTCAAATTCCGTCACGGAGGGCTTGCCCTCGGGGCTGACCTGCCGCAGAAGGCTGGGAAGGGGCAGGCGGGCAATGGGGGCATCGATTATGCCGGTATCCGTGTCGGGGCCGCCGAAGGTGAGAGCGTGGTAGGTTTTCTTCACCGCCGCGTCCTGAAGCAGCGCGTGGAGATGGGCGTTCTTTGCCAGCAGGACGATGCCAAAGGTGTCCCTGTCCAGCCGGGTCACGGGATGGAACGCGGACTTCTGACCGGTTCTGCGATAGTAACCGGCCACAAGGTTGGCGAGAGTTCCCTGATTCGTCGCTCGGGAGGGATGAATCAGCATACCGGCGGGCTTATCCACCACCAGTATGCCCTCGTCCTCGTAAAGAACCGTCAGTTCGCCATCCTCGGCGGGGTATTCCGGCTCCGGCTCGTCTAACAGGACGGTAATGACATCCCCGGGGCGGACGGGATAATTTGTGTGCTGAGGCAGTCCGTTCACGCAAATACCGCCGTTCCATTTCAGCCGGTTCATCAGACCGGAGGACATCTTCAGCTCCCGACGCAGAAAGGAGGAGAGCCGCCCACTCCGGGCGGCGGTGCAGGTTAAATTCATGGGCGCGTTCTCCTTTGCCATCTTAAGGCAACACCGCACAATTGTGCCTGCGAGCCTCAGCCGTCTTTTTGCCCGCTTCTTCAGTTTGAAAAATGGGAAATACATACAGTATTCCTCCATTTTTCAAACTTTGAATTGGAACAAAAATCCTAGCTGAGTCTTCTTGTCAAATTATGCGGTGCTGCCTTAAACAAGTGTTTACAGATCCGCCACACCTGCGGGGGAAATAAATGGTATGATATGCAAAATCCATGGAGGTGATTGTATGCGGAAAATGCTTGCGTGCGTTTTGCTCTGCGCTTTGGTGCTGAGCCTTTCCGGCTGCGGCGGAAACGCAGAGAATGCTGCCGTCATTGACATGACTTCCGAAATCTACACGCAGGAGGACTATCTTGCGGCCGTTCAGGCTGTGAAGACCGGCTTCCGGGATTTTCAGGGATGCACGCTGACGGAAATCTCCTATGCCGGAGACGAAACCGTCCAAAAGGAACAGGAGTACATCCTGAGCTTCGGGGACTACGACGAGGGAATTGTCCTGCTGTCCTCCTTCACCGTAGATGAACACGGCGGCGACGGCTCGTTGGAGCCGAACCACACTTACACCCGCTGGAGCTGGTATCTTGCCAGAAAGAACGGCGGGAAATGGGAAATCGTAACCAGCGGTTATGGCTAAACACAATCGTAAAAAGCCCGCTTCGTTCAGAAGCGGGCTTTCGTGGCTTTTATACTCAGTTCAGAGCAGCCTTGGCCTTATCGACAACAGCGGCAAATGCGGCGTTGTCCTGGATCGCCATCTCGGACAGGCTCTTGCGGTTCATCTCAATACCGGCCTTCTTCACGCCGTTCATGAAGGTGGAGTAGTTCATGCCGTAGGGAGCGACAGCAGCGCTGATACGGGTGATCCACAGGCGGCGGTAGTCACGCTTCTTCTGCTTGCGGCCAGCAAAAGCGTAGTTGCCGGACTTCATGACCTGCTGCTTGGCCATCTTGAAGTGCTTGGACTTGGAACCCCAGTAGCCCTTTGCCAGCTTCAGGGTAGCGTTTCTTCTCTTGCGCGTCATCATCGCGCCTTTCACTCTAGCCATTTCTCAGTATCCTCCTTCTGCCTTACTTGTAGGGAATCATTTTCTTGATTGCGTCCACATTGGTCATATCGGCATAAGCGGTCGCACGCAGATGGCGGGTACGCTTGGTAGTCTTCTTGGTCAGAATGTGGCTCTTGTAGGCGCGGGCTCTCTTCACCTTACCGGTCTTGGTCAGGTTGAATCTCTTCTTCGCACCGCTGTGGGTTTTCAGCTTGGGCATAGGTAGGTTCTCCTTCCGTAATCTAGTATATCGTGGTTGCGTTATTTGCTGTTCTTGGGGGTCAGAAACATTGCCATAAAGCGGCCTTCCAGCTTGGGGTTTTTCTCCATGCCGGCAATTTCAGAGCAGCTCGCGGCGAAGTCCATCAGCAGCTTCTCGCCCAGGTTGGTGTGCGCCATTTCACGGCCGCGGAAGCGGACGCTGACCTTGACGCGGTTGCCGTCGTTCAGGAATTTCTGAGCGGCCTTGACCTTGGTGTTGAAGTCATTGGTGTCGATGCTGGGACTCATGCGGATTTCCTTGATCTCCACGACCCGCTGGTTCTTCTTGGCTTCCTTCTCCCGCTTCTTCTGATCGAAGCAGAATTTGGAATAGTCCATGATCTTGCAGACGGGAGGGGTCGCGTTGGGAGAGATCTTCACTAAGTCCATGCCCTGTTCTTCTGCCATGGCATTGGCCTGAGCGGAGGACATAATCCCCAGCTGTGCGCCGTCGGCGCCGATGAGCCGGATCTCCTTGTCCCGGATTTCCTCGTTGAGCTGATGATCTAATTTTGCGATGGTAAGCACCTCCATTAACAACAAAAAAGCGGATGCCAAAGCACCCGCACCAACCCCACCTGCCCCTCGCGGGAAAAGTGGAATATGAACCGTTTCGCGTGTGCTGACGGTGAGGCGGATGTTCAGCCTTCTTTATCACCCGGATATTCTAGCATGGTTCAGGGCGGTTGTCAAGAGAAATTTTCTCCCCGGAAAAGACAGATTGTTTTCATAAAATAATCTAAAGAACACTATTGACAATCAAATGACCATATGATACAATCAAAGAACGGAAGAGAGGAGGAAAACATCATGCAGTGGACAATTCCCGGTACGACCCTTTTAGGGCAGCGGGAGGACGCAGACCGGGTGGACAGCGTGTTTGAGGCGCTTTTTCTGGCGGGCGGACTGACCCTCAGTCAGGTGTCCGGCATCGCCGGACTGGAACCCTACACCGTTCAGAACTGGGTCAAGCGGGGCTTTCTTCAGCCGCCCCGGGGCAAGCGCTACGATATGGAGCAGGTCTGCCGCATCCTGAACATCAATTTGCTCAAGGGTGCGCTGACGCTGGAGCAGAGCCGCCAGCTGATCTCCTACATCAACGGCGACCTGACCGACGAAAGCGACGATCTGATCGACGACACCCTTCTGTATTTCTACTTCGTCCGTCTGGCAGCCCGGGCGCAGGACTTAGGGGACAAGGATGTCTGGGACGTTGCCCTGAAAGAGGTGACGGCCAGCTACCGCGAGCCGATCCCCGGCGCGGGGGAGAAGCTGGAAAAAGTGTTAAAGGTGATGCTCACCGCCTGGCTGGCCGGCCGGCTGAAAGCCCAGGCAGAGCAGATGCTGTCGGAACTATCAATTTAAAAGGAGAATAAAGCAATGGATGAAAACGGAACCTACAGCTGGCCGGGCGGCCAGAATACAAGGCCAAAGAAAAAGCCGGACTTTAAGCGAGCCGGACGCACCGTGATTGCCGTTATAGCGGCGCTGCTGGTGCTGGCTGTCGCGCTCACCTGCTTCTATACCGTGGACGATAAGCAGCAGGCGGTGGTCACGACTTTCGGCAAGGTCACGAACGTCACCGAGGCGGGCGTCCACTTCAAGCTGCCACTGGGTATCCAGAAGGTGGAGAAGGTGGACGTGAATGTCTACCAGAAAATCGAGCTGGGCTATTCCAGCAGCGGAAACAGCTACGAGGTCAACGACAGCGAAAGCACCATGATCACCGGCGACTACAACATCGTCAACGTGGACTTTTTCGTGGAGTACAAAATTTCTGACCCGGTGCAGTACCTGTATTCCTCCAATGAGCCGGAACTGATCCTTCGCAACCTGATCCAGAGCCAGATCCGCAACGTGGTGGGTTCCTCCAGCGTGGACGCCGTGCTCACCGACGGCAAGGAGGGGATTCAGATGCAGGTCAAGGAGCTGGTCACGGAGATCCTGAAGGAATATGACATCGGCCTGACGCTGGTGGACGTAAAGATTCAGGACGCCGAGCCGCCCACGCAGGAGGTCATAGAAGCCTTCAAGGCCGTGGAGACCGCCAAGCAGCAGGCGGAGACGGTCATCAACGATGCCAAAGCCTACCAGAACGCCCAGCTGCCGCAGGCGCAGGCTCAGGCCGACCAACTGATCCAGAACGCGGAATACCTGAAACAGAAGCGCATCAACGAAGCCATTGAGAAGGTGGCCATGTTTGAGGCCATGTATTCCGAGTATGCCCAGAACCCCGCCATTACCCGCACGAGAATGTATTACGAGACCATTTCTCAGGTGCTGCCCGGTGTGAAGCTCTACATCAACACCGGCGGTCAGGGCGGCGATGTCCAGATGCTCCTGCCGCTGGAATCTCTGGCGGGAACCGAAGGAGGTAACGCAAAATGAAGAAAAAGGGAATTTTGATCGTGCTGCTGGTGCTGGTGGTGATACTGGCCGCCGGTTCCATGTTTACCGTGGCCGAGGACGAGTACGCCTGCACGGTGCGGTTTTCCAAGATCATCGATACCACCAGCGAAGCGGGGCTGCACTTCAAGCTGCCCTTTGTGGACAGCGTAAAGTATTTCACCGACGCCACCCAGCTTTATGACATTCCGCCCTCCGAGGTGCTGACCTCCGACAAGCAGAATATGACCGTGGACTGCTACATTCTGTGGAGAATTTCCGACCCCAAGCTGTTCTACCAGACTCTCGGCTCCACGGCCAAGGCGGAGGAACGGCTGGACGCCATCACCTACAGCGCCCTGAAAACCGACATGGGCACGCTGGCGCAGGCGGACATCATCAACATGAACGACGGCGCCGAGCGCAACACCATCTATGACGACATCACCGTCAAGGTGGACGCCGCGGCCAAGTCCTACGGCATCCACGTGGAGGACGTAAAGATCAAGCGCTTTGACCTGCCGGAAAGCAACCTGAACGCAGTCTACGGCCGGATGATCTCCGAGCGGAACCAGATGGCGGAGAAGTACACCGCCGACGGCAACTATGACGCTTCCATCATCCGCAACGACGTGGATAAGCAGGTGAACATCATCGTCTCCGACGCCGAGGCTGCTGCCGCCAAGCTGGAGGCCGAGGGGGAGCAGGAGTACATGCGTCTGCTGGCGGAGGCTTACGACACCCAGGACAAGAAGGACTTCTACGAGTTCTCTCTGGCGCTGGACGCGCTGAAAGCCAGCCTGAACGGCGACGAAAAGACCGTCATTCTGGACGCCAATTCCGAGCTTGCCAAGATCCTTATGGGCGGAAAATAGAGATCAGCTGAAAAAGCCCGCACATCGGTCGCTTGACCGGTGTGCGGGCTTCGTGCTTATTGCGTTATTTCCAAAGACCATCGGGGTACTTGCCCTCGTCGGTCATCCGGCGCAGGGCGGCTACCACCGCAGGCTTGTCGGCGGCGTAGGTCACGCCGTACCATTTGTCGGGGGAAGTCAGCACCGTGACCGTGGCTTTCTTCTCCCCAATCAGCTGGGACACCGCCAGAGGCAGGAAGAATTCGCCCTTGATGGGATTCTCCGCCAGCGCCTTGTCCAGAAAAGCCGGGAAGCGGGCTTCCAGCTCCTTCAGGAAGCCGGGAGTGTAGCCCCACAGGTTCATGGACACGGTGGTGTCGGCGGGGACGTCCACCCAGTGTTCGCCGTCCTCGGTGAAGTGGATGCCGCCGGGGTACTTTTCCACACGGGTACGCTCGTCAATGCCGGTGAGATGACCCTTGCCGTCGGTGACGCAGATGCCCCGGGCGACGCTGCCGTGGTCCGTCACGGTCTTGCCCAGCTCGTAGCCCACCATGTAGTAATCGTAGGTGTCCTTATCCTGCGCGTGGCAGAGGGCGTCGTAGATCACCCGGTAGGCGGAGGTGCCGTAATAGTCGTCGGCGTTGATGACCGCAAAGGGCGCGTCGCCGATGGCCTCACGGGCGCACAGAACCGCGTGGCAGGTGCCCCATGGCTTGGTGCGTCCCTCCGGGACGGTGTAGCCGGCGGGGATATCGTCCAGCTCCTGATAGGCGTAACGGATCTCCATGGGGCATTTTTTCAGCCGCTCGCCGACGGTCTCCATGAAGTCCTTGCGGATGGCTTCCTTGATGATGATAACGGCGGTATCGAAACCGGCTTTGTGGGCGTCATAAAGGGAATAGTCCAGAATCGCTTCGCCCTGACTTCCCACAGGGTCGATCTGCTTCAGTCCGCCGTAGCGGCTGCCCATACCGGCGGCCATAACGACGAGAATAGGTTTGCGTGCCATTCAAATTCTCCTTTTTTGTTTTTCGGCGGCACTATGGAGTCGGGCAGCGCCGCCTGCTTCATTGGGGTGGGTTCATTATAACGTGTAATTTCCCGTAAAGCAAGGGAAAGCGGAGCTTTTTGTGCATAGTGTCGAGAAAATCGGCTTTCTGGTGAAAAAAGAGTGGGGAACACTAGATAAGTTGCTCGGAATTCAGGAAAATGCTTTCCCTTCGCAGCTTGTCCCAGCGGAATTCCCCCGCAAGCTCCCGGGCGGAAACGGGTTCATTCCGCTCGATCAGCCCCGCGCTGAAAGCCAGCGTGCCGATGAGCCTTTCCGGGGTGACGCGGGCGCGAAGCTGCCCTAAATCCAGATCTTTGTCCCGCTTGCTCAGGCGGCGGCCGTCCGGGGCAAGGAGCATGGGAACGTGGGCATACGCCGGGTGGGGAAAGTCCAGCAGCTCCTGCAAATACATCTGCCGGGGCGCGGAGCTTAATAAATCCATCCCCCGTACCACCTCGGTGACGCCTGCCTCCCCGTCGTCTACGGTGACGGCGAGCTGGTAGACGTAGACCCCGTCGGCCCGGCGCACCACCATGTCTCCGCAGTCGGTGGCGAGGTTGCATTCATAATGCCCCTGCACCCGATCCTCCACCGTCCAGACCCTGTCAGGCACCCGAACCCGCCACGCAGGGGCGCGGTGAAATGTTGCCCGCTGCGCTTCCGTCAGATTCCGGCAGGTGCCGGGGTAGACGTAGGTGCCGTCGGACAGGTGCGGCGCGTTGACGCTGTGAAGCTGGCTGCGGGTGCAGTAGCAGGGATACAGCAGCCCCATTTCGGCGAGCTTGTCAAAATACCTGTCGTAGACGGCGCTGCGCGCGCTCTGGGGCGGCGTCTCCCGGTCGTAGTCCAGACCCAGCCAGCGCAGGTCTTCCCGGAGGATTTGCGCGTATTCCTCACTGGTTCGCTGGGTATCCAAATCCTCCATCCGGAGAACCATTTCTCCGCCCTTGGAGCGCACGGACAGCCATGCGATCAGCGCCGCGAAGACGTTGCCCAGGTGCATCCGCCCGGAAGGAGTGGGGGCGAAGCGCCCTACGGTCTTCAGCTCAGCCATTTGATCCACCACCAGATGATGCCGGCGATACCGGCCAGTTCCCCAAGGAGCAGCAGCACCAGACCGCCGGAACCTTTCTTCCGCTGCTTTTTCCGGCTTTTGCGGTCCGCAATATAATCTTCCGCGTAATAGGCGTCGTCGGTTTCCTCGTCGTCGTAGATCGTGCGGTCAAAGTCCACGGCGTAGTTGGGTGGGCGGCTGCTGCGCCGGGTGAGGATTTGAAAATCCTCGTCATCCCCGTCAACATCTTCTTCGTCCCAATCTTCTTCCAGAAGCTCGTCTTCCATCTGCTGCAGGGCTTTGCCGGGGTCGTCAAAGAACCGCATGAGGCATCCCTCCTTTGCCTGCTATTGTAGCGAATTACTTGGCAAATGTAAAGCGGATATTTCCTTTGACGTACAGGCTGCGCTCTGCTATAATAGACAGAAATGTGGAAGCTTGGAGGAAGACACCATGAGAATGAGAAAAATGCGGAATCTGGAACCCAGAATGGAAAAATGCGCCGCCTACCGAATCGATCAGCCGGAGACGCTCCGGGGAAACTGGCGGAGCCTGAAGCCGGACTGCACGGCACTGTGGGTGGAGGTCGGCTGCGGAAAGGGAAAATTCACTGCCGAGACCGCTCAGGCCAACCCCGACGTGCTGCTCATCGCCGTGGAGCGCTGCCGGGAGGCCATGGTGGTGGCCATGGAGAAGGCCAGAGATATGGAGCTGAAAAACGTGTTCTTCATCGACATGGACGTGGCCAAAATGGAGGAAATTTTTGCCCCGGGGGAGATCGACCGGCTGTTCATCAACTTCCCCGACCCATGGCCGAGGAAAAAGAACGCCAAGCGCCGTCTGACCCACCGGACATTTCTGGACAAATACTGCCGCACCGTCCGGGAGGGCGGGGAAATCCACTTCAAAACCGATAACGCCCCCCTGTTTGCCTACAGTCTGGAAGAATTTGCCGCCTGCGGTCTGGAAGTGAAGAATGTCACCCATGATCTGCACAAGGACGGCATCGTCGGCATCATGACGGGGTACGAAGAAAAATTCCACGCCCTCGGCACCCCCATCAACCGGTGTGAGATCGTGTGCAGGCCCTTTGTCCTCCCCCCGGAGGAGAAAAAGCAGACAGAGGGACAGGAAGAGGCGTGACCCCTTTCTTCCCACAGGAGGAATCATTATGAGCTATTACGCGGGCAGCTGTGACGTTGCCGTGATCGGGGCGGGACACGCGGGAATCGAAGCCGCCCTTGCCGCCGCACGGCTGGGCAATCACACCATTCTCTTTACCATCAATCTGGACGCCGTGGGAAATATGCCCTGCAACCCTGCCATCGGCGGCACCGGAAAGGGGCACCTTGTGCGGGAGCTGGACGCGCTGGGGGGCGAGATGGGCGCGGCGGCTGACCATGCCTGCATCCAGTACCGGATGCTCAACCGAGGCAAAGGCCCCGCCGTCCATTCCCTCCGCGCTCAGGCCGACCGGGTAAAATACCGGCAGTATATGAAGCACACACTGGAATTGCAGGAAAATCTGGAGCTGAAACAGGCGCAGATCGTGGAAATCCTGACTGCGGAGGGCGCGGTCACCGGTGTGCGCACCCAGCTGGGGGCGCAGTACGGCGCGAAGGCCGTGGTTATCGCCACGGGAACGTACTTGGACAGCACCGTCATCACCGGCCAGAGCGTCATCCCCTCCGGTCCCGACGGAATGCACCCCAGCGTGGGACTGGCGGATAATTTGCGCGCGCTTGGGCTGCACCTTCGCCGCTTCAAAACCGGCACGCCACCCCGTGTCAACCGGCGGAGCATCGATTTTTCCAAAATGGAGGTGCAGCCGGGGGACGAGACAGCGGAGCCGTTTTCCTTCCGCACCACCCACAAGGTCAACAATTCCGCCGTGTGCTACCTGACCTACACCAACGAGGAGACCCACCGCATCATCCGGGAGAACCTGTACCGCAGCCCCATGTACGACGGCACCATCTCCGGCGTCGGCCCCCGGTACTGCCCCAGCATCGAGACGAAGATCGTCCGCTTTGCCGACAAGCCCCGGCACCAGCTGTTCATCGAGCCATGCGGGCTGGACACCGAGGAAATGTACATTCAGGGCTTTTCTTCCAGTCTTCCCGAGGATGTGCAGCTTGCCATGCTGCGCACCGTGGCGGGGCTGGAACATGCGGAAATGATGCGCCCTGCCTACGCAATCGAATACGAGTGCGTCGATCCCACCCAGCTGAAGCCAACACTGGAAACCAAACTGGTTTCCGGCCTGTACGGCGCGGGGCAGTTCAACGGCACCTCCGGCTACGAGGAAGCCGCCGCGCAGGGACTGGTGGCTGGCATCAACGCCGCATTGAAAATTCAGGGTAGAAAGCCTCTGATCCTCACCCGGGACACCAGCTACATCGGCACCCTCATTGACGATCTGGTGACCAAGGGGACGGAGGAACCCTACCGCATTATGACCAGCCGGTCGGAATACCGTCTGCTGCACCGACAGGACAACGCCGACCAGCGTCTGACCCGCATTGGCGGAGAGATCGGCCTGATCCCGCCGGAGCGGGTACAGGCGGTGGAGGAAAAATACGCGCAGGTGCGCCGGGAGGTGCAGCGGCTGGAGGGCAGCGGCGTTCCTGCGTCGGAGGAGCTGAACGCCATGCTGGAACGGAAGGGGACTGCCACCGTGGCCAATTCCGCTCGTTTGGCCGACCTTCTGCGCCGCCCTCAGGTGAGCTATGCCGACATCGCTCCCTTTGATCCGGAACGGCCGGAACTAAGCCTTGCCGTCACCGACGAGGTGGAGATTCAGATCAAGTACGCGGGCTATCTGACCCGGCAGGAAAAGCAGGTGGAGGAATTCAGGAAGGAAGAGGCTCGCCTTCTCCCGGAAAATCTGGACTACGCCGCCATCCCCGGCCTGCGGCTGGAAGCGCGGGAAAAGCTCGCCGCCATACGCCCGGTGTCCATCGGTCAGGCGGGCAGAATTTCCGGCGTCAGCCCGGCGGATATCGCGGTGCTGCTGATCTATCTGGAGCAGACAAATGGGTAGCAGACTGCGTGAATCCAACCCGGACGTGCAATCGGTATTTTTGCTGAAAAAGAATAGGAGCAACCATGAAACAAAATAGAAAACTGACGAAAGTCTTGCTGATGGTGTATCTGCTGGCGCTGACATGGATCATACTGTTCAAGCTTCAGATGGATTTTTCCAACCTGCGGGACATGAACTACAGAAGCGTCAATCTTATCCCCTTTGCGGGTTCGGGAATCGTAAATGACAGGGTAGACGTGTCCGAAATTCTGCTGAATGTCGCCGCCTTTGTGCCCTTCGGCATTTATGTTTCCATGCTGAAGCCCGATGGGGGATTCTGGAAAAAGGTTTTGCCGATTTTCTGCGTAAGCCTTTTTTACGAGGTCATGCAGTATGTTCTCGCAATCGGCGGGAGCGATATCACCGACCTGATTGGGAACACATTGGGCGGCGTGGTCGGAATCGGTGTGTTTGCCGTGTTGTACCGGCTGTTTGGCAGAAAGGTTATCAAAGTTCTGAACGTTCTGGCGCTCATTGGAACGGTTGCCGCAGTTGCGTTCCTGGCATTGCTGGTCATTGCGAATCTGTAGACAGCAACAACGGGTTGCTTGCCAGCGTGGGAATCCTGTGGTACAGTTATGCCAAGGAGGTGCTTTTCATGGATACAAAGGATATTTTGTATAACTTAAGAGCAAAAAAGGGACTGTCTCAGGACGAGCTGGCGGAAAAGGTTTTCGTCACGCGGCAGGCAGTGTCCCGCTGGGAAAACGGGGAAACGACGCCGAATGTGGAAACGTTGAAGCTGCTGTCCAAATTCTACGACGTTTCCATCAACACGCTGCTGGGTTCTCCCAGACAGCTGATCTGCCAGTGCTGCGGAATGCCGCTGGCGGATTCCACCCTCAGCCGGGAAACCGACGGCTCTTTCAACGAGGAATACTGCAAGTGGTGCTACGCGGACGGGGAATTTACCTATTCCAGCAAGGAACAGCTGATCGATTTCTGCGCAAAGCACATGGCAAGCGAAAGCTGGCCGGAGCAGCAGGTTCGCGCCCATATGGAAGCGCTGGTTCCTACATTGAATCACTGGAAATAATTGCAGAACGAAAAGTCTCTGCCCGACATCGTCAGGCAGAGACTTTTTGTATGCCGTTTGAAAGCAACCGCTTTACCGTCTTCCCCCAAAGGGGTAGCCGTTCCAGCCGCCGCTCTGGCTGTCGGAGGCGGCCTGCTGGGTCTGCTCGTTGGCCAGCGCCGACTGGACCTGTTCACCTACGGTGACGGTGAGTTCCATGGTCGAACCCTGACGGTAGACGGTCATGGTCAGCATGTCGCCGATGGCGGCCTCGCTTACCAGATTGACCAGATCGCTGCTGCCGGTGATCTCCGTGCCGTTGACGCTGGTGATGACGTCGCCCGCCTGAAGCCCGGCCTTGGCAGCGGGGGAATCATCGGAAACGGCCTGAACGGCCGCACCGGCGGGGATGCCGTAGAGCTGGGTCTGCTGGTTCACGTCGGAAACGCTGACGCCCACATAGGGCTTGGAGATGTAGCCCTTTTCAATGATGCTCTTGACGATGGAAAGAACATGGTTGATGGGGATGGCGAAGCCGATGTTGTCGATGGACGCGGTGGAGGAAGAAGAGGAGCTGGAATACTTGGCGTTGGTGATGCCGATGACCTCACCGTACAGGTTAAACAGCGCACCGCCGGAGTTGCCGGAGTTGATGGCGCAGTCCGTCTGAATGAGGTCCATGGTCAGGGAATTGGAGAGGGTGACCTCCCGGTCCTTGGCGCTGACGAGACCCGCGGTGAGGGAGAAGGTCAGCTCGCCCAGAGGGTTGCCGATGGCGACCACGCTGTCGCCCACGTTCAGGTTGTCGGAGTCGCCCAGAACCACCGGGGACAGCCCCTCGGCGTCCACCTTCAGGACAGCCACGTCGTTGCTTTCGTCGTAGCCGATGAGGGTCGCGTCATAGGTGTCGCCGCTGTACATGGCTACGGTGATGCTGTTGGAGTTTTCCACTACGTGGTAGTTGGTCAGGATATAGCCGTCCTCCGTGAGGATAAAGCCGGAACCGGCCGCGGCGGAGGTGGTCTGGAAGCCCCAGTAGTTGGTGGTGATGGAGGTGGTGATGCCGACGGTGGAATTGACGTTGGCGGCGTAAACCTCCGCGGCGGTCATCTCCTTGCCGGAATCCACGGTGACGGTGTTCAGCACGCTGCTTTCCCGGATGCCCTGAAGCATGGCGGTTTCGTTCTTGCTCACCGTGCCGGCCTGGCCGCGGCTGCTTTCATACCAGATGACGCCGCCCGCGCCCAGAGCGCCGCCCAGCAGGGCGAACACCAGCGCCAGCGCGCAGACGCGAAAGCCTAGGCGGTTTTTCTTCTCCCGCTTCTTCGGCGTGGGAGGCGTGTAAACGGGAATTTCCTGAGAAGGGGTTTCGTAAGGGTTATTGTAATTGTTGGAATCGTAGAATTGTTCATCCATAATGGTTTGCTTCCTTTCATGTTTTATTGCCCACAGAATAGCACTGAATGCTGAATAGAATCTGAAAAATTGGGCGGAGGATTGTAAAAGAACTGTTAACAAACAGGATTTCAGTTCCAATTCAGGATTATCTGGTATTATAATGAAAACGGAATTTATGGAGGCATGCAATATGAAAATTCTGGTAATCGAAGACGAAAAGCTGCTGGCCGATTCCATCAAGACCCTTCTGGAAGGGAAGGGCTTTGAGGTGGAGGTGGCCTACGACGGCGAGACCGGCGCGGAATATGCCGAGCTGGGAATTTACGATCTGCTGATTCTGGACGTGATGATGCCCAAAATGGACGGTTATCAGGTCGCCCGGGAGGTGCGCGCCAAGCGCTGCACCACGTCCATCCTCATGCTGACGGCAAAGTCCGCTGTGGAAGATCGGATCTACGGCCTGAATTCCGGCGCGGACTATTATCTGACCAAGCCCTTCGACACCCGGGAGCTGCTGGCCTGCATCAACGCCCTTCTGCGCCGTCAGGGCAAACAGGTGGACGAGCTGGTGTTCGGCAATACTTCCCTTGACTTAGACACCTGTACACTGGTCTGCGGCGGGAAAAGCGTGCGGCTGTCCGCCCGGGAGTTTGACGTGATGCGGTTTCTGCTTCAGACGCAGGATCGGATACTGTCGAAGGAAATGATCCTCGCCCGGGTGTGGGGCTACGACTCCAACGCAGTGGAAAACCACGTGGAGGTCTATGTAGGCTTTTTGAGAAAGAAGCTCAGCGCCATCAATTCCAATGTGCGCATTGAGGCCGTCCGGCGTCTGGGGTATCGTCTGGAGGTGGCGGAAGCATGATTCGCCGACTGAGAGTCAAATTCATCTGCATCAATATGGCCATCGTCACCGTTATGATGCTGGCGATTCTCGGTATGCTGCTTCACTTTACCCGGGACGATCTGGAACAGCAGAGCATCCGGGTGATGCAGAGCGTCATGGAGGATCGCGCCTATCCCAGCCGCCCGGGGGAATTTCCCAGGCAGGCGCAGCTCCCTTATTTCTATGTAAGCGTCAATACCCTGGGTGAGCTGTCCGCCACCTTTGGCGGCTATTATGACCTGACGGACACGGAGGCCATTCAGCAGATCATCACCCTCGCGCTGAATTCCGACGACCAGACCGGCATCCTGAAGGACTACAGCCTGCGCTTTCAGAAGCGCACCACGCCCTTCGGGCAGACCATCGTCTTTGTGGACATGTCCAGCGAGCTTGCCACCATGCGCAGCCTGACGAATACCTGCATCGGCATCGGCGTACTGGGCTTCGCCGTGTTTCTGGGGCTGTCCTTCCTGCTGGCCAGATGGGCGGTGAAGCCGGTGGAGACGGCGTGGAACCAGCAGCGCCAGTTCGTGGCGGACGCCTCTCACGAGCTGAAAACACCCCTGACGGTGATCCTGACCAACGCAGAGCTTTTGCAGGAGCCGGAGTATGACGAACAGGCGCGCAGCCGGTTCGTGGACAGCATCATGACCATGTCCCACCAGATGCGGGGACTGGTGGAAAGTCTGCTGGAGCTGGCGCGGGTGGACAACGGCGGGCAGAACATGGTTTTTTCCCGCCTGAATTTCAGCGAGCTGGTGAGCGACGCCCTGCTGCCTTTCGAGCCGGTGTATTTTGAGAAGGGGCTGACGCTGGAAAGCAATGTGGAGGAAAACCTCTTTGTCAAGGGCAGCCAGCAGCACCTGAAACAGGTGGCGGACATCCTGCTGGACAATGCGTCCAAGTACGCTTCCGCCGATTCCACGGTGCGGGTTATCCTCCGGCGGCAGGGGAGCCACTGCCTGCTCTCCGTGGCAAGCGCCGGGGACGCCATATCCAAAGAGGATCTGAAGAACATTTTCAAGCGGTTTTACCGCATGGACAAGGCCAGAAGCATGAACCACAGCTACGGTCTGGGGCTGTCCATTGCGGACAGCATCGTTTCCAAACACGGCGGCAAGATCTGGGCGGAAAGCGCGGACGGGGTTAATACCTTCTTTGTCCAGCTGCCCACGGCATAAATATCCGGGACGGCACCGCCGTCCCGGCTTCGTTTATTCACAGACGCGTAACATTTTTTTAAGAGTCCTTTCAGCTTCCGGTACTATAATCGGGTGTGAGTATGGGCAGTGCCCACCGGATGAAGCTCATCAATAGAAGGAGGAACCGCGTTGATTGAAGTAAAGCATCTGACCAAGCGCTACGGCAGTCATACTGCCGTGTCCGACCTGTCCTTCACCGTGGAGAAGGGGCAGATCTACGGCTTTCTTGGGCCGAACGGCGCCGGAAAATCCACGACCATGAACATTATGACGGGCTGCCTTGCCGCCACCTCCGGTGAGGTGGTCATCGGCGGCTACGACATCTTTCAGGATGCCGCTCAGGCAAAAAAACTCATTGGGTACCTGCCCGAGCAGCCGCCGCTGTATCTGGACAGAACGCCCCGGGAATATCTGCGCTTCGTGGCGCGGGCAAAGGGCATCCCAGAGAAGCGCATTCCCGGGGAGCTGGACAGGGTCATGACCGTCACCGGCACACTGGATGTTGCCGACCGGCTGATGAAGAATCTGTCCAAAGGCTACCGCCAGCGGGTCGGCATCGCGCAGGCGGTGCTGGGCGACCCGGAGGTCATTATTCTGGACGAGCCAACGGTAGGGCTTGACCCCCGGCAGATCACGGAGATACGGGAGCTGATCCGCCAGCTGGGGAAGGAGCACACCGTCATTCTTTCCAGTCACATTCTGTCGGAGGTGCAGCAGGTCTGCACCACCATTTTGATCCTGTCCAAAGGCAAGCTGGTGGCCTGCGACACTCCGGAAAATCTGGAACGGCTGTTCGCGGGAAAGAGCACTGTGGAGCTGACTGTGGAGGCGGCGGAGAAAGAAATCCCCGGCATTCTCTCCGGTGTTTCCCACATTGTGAACCGGACGGCAAGACGTCGGCAGGATGGTGCCTGCGACGTGACGCTGGAGCTGGACGTTCCGGCGGAAAATGAAGTTTGTCGGGAGATTTTCTTCGCATTCAGCAAGGCGGGCAAGGCCATCCTGCGCATGACCGCCGGGAAGGCGAATCTTGAGGACATTTTCATGGAGCTGACCGATTCCGGGAAGGGGGAGGAAACCAAATGAGAGCAGTATTCCGGCACGAGCTTTCGTCCTATTTTACGGGGGTGACGGGGTACGTGTTCAGCGCGTTTCTGCTGCTGTTCACGGGCATTTATACCATGGTCTACAATTTGCAGTCCGCCTCCGTGCATTTTGAATACGTGCTTGGGAGCATGAGCTTCGTGTTCCTGATTATTGTTCCCATCCTGACCATGCGGGTGCTGGCGGAGGAGCGGCGGCAGAAGACCGACCAGCTGCTCTATTCCCTGCCCCTGACCATGACGCAGGTGGTGCTGGGCAAATTTGCCGCCATGCTGGTGGTGTTTGCCGCACCCATGGCAGTCATCTGCCTGTACCCGGTGGTGCTGTCCGCCTACGGCAACGTGTACCTGCCTGCGGCCTACGGCGCTATTGTGGGATTTTTCTTCCTTGGCATGGCGCTGCTGGCCATCGGCATGTATATTTCCTCCGTGACGGAAAGTCAGGCCGTGGCGGCGGGGCTGTGCTTCGTGGTGATGCTGGTCAACTATTTTCTGTCCGATCTGGCGGGGTTCGCGTCCTCCACGGCCTATTCGTCCCTCGCGGCGCTGGCGCTGACGGCGCTGATCGTCTGCGGCATTGTGTACCTGATGACGAAAAACGGCTTCGTGTCTCTGATTCTGGCGGCGGTGCTGGAAGCGGGACTCATCGGGGGCTATCTTTGGGATTCCAGCCGGTTCGAGGGGCTGTTCCCGCAGATCATCTCCCAGCTGAGCCTGTTTGCCCGGTTCTATACCATCGTCAACGGCGTGTTCGACGTGACCGCCATTGTGTATTACCTGTCGGTGACGGGATTTTTCCTGTTTTTGAGCGTGCAGTCTCTGGAGAAGCGGAGGTGGAGTGAATGAAAAAGCCCAATTTCAGCTGGAAGCGGGTGGCGGATTCCTTCTCCACCCGGTCGTTCCGGGCCGGCGGCTACAGCGTGGCCGCGGCGGCCATTGTGCTAGCCATCGCCGTGATGGTCAATGTGTTCGCCGCCGCCCTCCCGGCAAGTGTGACAAAATTCGACACCACGGCCAATCAGCTGTTCACCCTGTCGGAGCAGACGGAAAAGCTGGTGGGCGGCCTGACGGACGAGGTGACGGTTTACTGGATCGTCCGCAGCGGGCGGGAGGAAAGCTACCTGGAATCCCTGCTGAGCCGCTACCAGTCCCTCAGCGACAAGATCCGCGTGGTGAAGAAGGACCCGGACGTGTTCCCCACCTTCACCCAGCAGTATACCGACAGCTTCACGGAAAACAGCCTGATCGTTCAGTCCGGGGAGCGGTACCGGTACGTGGACTATAACGACATTTTCGTGATGGACTACGCCAGCTATTACTACTACGGTACGGAAAGCTGGAGCTTCTGCGGAGAAAGCGAGCTGACCAGCGCCATTGACTACGTGGTGAGCGAGAACCTTCCAAAGGTGTACCTGCTCACCGGCCACGGGGAGAGCAGCCTGAGCGACAGCTTTACCTCGGCGGTGAAGCAGCAGAATATTGAGACGGCAGAGCTGTCCCTGCTGACGCTGGAATCCGTCCCCGCAGACGCGGACTGCATTCTCATCAATGCCCCCCAGAGCGACATTTCCTTAGACGAGCAGAGCAAGCTGCGGGAATATCTGGGCAACGGCGGCAATCTGTTTCTCATCACCGACCCGCCGAAAAACGAAAAGCTTTCCAATCTGGAAGCACTGATGGCCGATTACGGTGTCAGCACTGTGGACGGCATCGTGGTGGAGAGCGACCAGAGCCATTATGTCTGGGGCACGCCCTATTTCCTGCTGCCGGACATTGCGTCCCACGCCATCACCACGCCCCTGACCGAGGGCGGCTACCGCGTGCTGCTGCCCATTTCTCAGGGCCTGACGGTGGCGGAGGATCTGCGGGACACCCTGTCCGTCACGAAGCTGCTCACCACATCCGCTTCCGCCTTTGCCAAGGCGGCGGGGTATGACCTGACCACCTACGAAAAGGAGGAGGGGGACGTAAACGGCCCCTTCGCCCTGGCAGTTGCCATCAGCGACACCGTGGACGACGGCATTACCAGCGACATTGTGTGGGTATCCTCCGCGGCGCTGGTGGACGACCAGACCAACACGCAGGTCTCCGGCGGCAATCAGGACTTCTTCCTGAATGCGCTGGGATACCTGTGTCAGGCGGAGCAGAGCAGCCTGTCCATCCACGCCAAATCCCTGAGCAGCGATACGCTGACCATGGACAGCGCGGCGGTGTCTGCCCTCACCGTAGCGGTGGTAGGCGTGATCCCTGCGGCGGTCATCACGCTGGGCATCGTCATCTGGATAAGGAGGAAGCGGAGATGAAAAACGGAAAAAAGCTGCTGCTTCTGCTGCTGGTTCTGGCGGTGCTGGTGGGCGCGACCGCAATAGTGGGAACCATCAGCAAAAATGCCGCCGATCAGGAGGACGAAACGCAGACAGTGTTTTCCCTTGACCCGGAAAGCGTGACGAACCTCGGCTGGGATTACAGCGAAAAGGTCTCCTTTACCGCCGGGGAAGACGGCTGGGTGTGCGATCAGGGCGCGGCGTTCCCTGTGGACGAAACCTGTCTTGACAAGATGCTGGAAGTCCTCACGGATGTGGAATCCACCAAAACCATTGAAAACCCGGAGAATTTAGACCAGTACGGTCTGGAGATCCCCGTGTGCGTCATCACGGTGGAAGACGGCCAGAGCCACACCCTTTCCATTGGGCTGGAAACCGCCGTGGGCGGCCAGCGGTACCTTTCCAACGGCGACGGGAACGTCTATCTGGTGGACAAAGACATCATCGAAAATTTCCAATACGGATTGTATGACGTTCTGAAGCACCAGACCCTGCCGGAAGTCGCCCAGCTTACCGGCATAAAAGTGGAGCTTCCGGACGGCGGTTATGAAATTACCCGTCAGGAGAACAGCGGTCTTGCCTATTCCGACGATTACGTCTGGTTCATGGATGGCAAGGCGCTGGATAACGACCTGACCCAGACGCTTCTCGATATGGTGACGAACCTGAACCTGAGCGAGTGCGTGGACTACAACGCGTCCGACCTGTCCCTGTACGGTCTGGATGCCCCGGCGGTGACGGCGACGGTTCTGGACGGGGGCAAGGCAGCTTATACGCTGGAGATCAGCGCCTCGGAGGGCGGCGAGTGCTACGTGCGCCTGAGCGATTCCAAGATGATCTACCAGCGGGACGCCGCCCTCAGCGATACCCTGCGCTATACCACCTACGCCGATTTACAGCCAGACGACGTGATTCTGATGGACTGGGATACGGTGCAGAGCGTCGCCGTCACGGTGGACGGTGAGGAATCCGTGCTGACGAGAACCACCGAAGAAAAGACGGATGACGAAGGCACCGTCACGGAGGAAACGGTCTGGAGGCTGGATGGGCAGGAAGTGAAGTTCGCTCCCGTCCTGAACAGCCTGTCGGGCATGACCTCCAGTGGCTATGCCACCGGCATCACCCCGGAGGGAGAGCCGGAGATCACCTTCCGTATCCTGAGAGACCGGGAGAACTTCTCCGAGGTGACCCTGTGCTTCTACGCCTACAATTCCACCTCCTGTCTGGTGACACTGGACGGCGTGTCCACCGTCACCGTCAAGCGGGAGACCGCGGCGGAACTGGTTTCGTCGGTTGAGAAATTGCTGAAATAAAAGTGGCCGGGAACAGGGCAAAACCCTGTTCCCGGCTTCTTGTGTACATGATTGGATGGAAAATCTTTTTACGTCTCCCCAGTGCTAGGCCGGCAGCTTCCGGTAGCAGCGGAAGAAGTACCAGTTTTCAAAGGCAGCGGTGATCGACCAGGAGAAAATGTAAACGAGATACAGCGACGGAATGGTCTTGAACCATGCGAATATGGTCAGAACCCAGATGATCCGGAAAATGCAGGAGCCGGAAATGACGATGATCATGGGAACCAGGCTCTTTCCCAGCCCCCGGCAGGCGGCAATGGCATTGTCCATGAAGGCGGAGACGCAGTAGGAAAAGCCCATAATGGTCAGCCGCTTCATGCCCGCCTCGATGACGGCGGCGTCGGTGGTGAACAGCGTCAGGAACGCGGGGCCGAAGGCCACCAGAGAGAAGCCCAGAATGGCGCCCACGCCGAAGGAATACCCCAGGCAGATCAGGTAGCTGCGCCGAATCTCCCGGCGCCGTCCGGCGCCGTAGTTCAGGCCGATGAAGCTGCTGCACGCGGTGTAGAAGGCTGCCATGACGTCGTAAACCAGGCCGTCGGCATTGGCGGCGGCGGAATTGCCTGCCACCATAACGGTGTCAAAGCTGTTGACGCCCGCCTGAATGAACATATTGGCGACGTAGAAAATGGCGTTTTGCAGGCCCGCGGGAATGCCCAGCGTCAGAATCTCCCGGCAATTTTTCCGGTGCAGGCGTAATAGCTTTGGGGAAAGACCGTAAATTTCCCGGCTCCGGAACAGCGCGGCCGTGAGGAAAATGGCGGAGAGGTACTGGGAAATAATGCTGGCGAGGGCCACACCGGCCACGTCCAGATCGCACACAATGACAAACACCAGATTCAGCACCACATTGACGATGCCGGAAAACAGAAGGTAGTACAGCGGCTTTTTGGTGTTGCCGATGGCGCTGTACACGGCGTTTCCGAAGTTATACAGGGCGAGGGCGGGCATACCGCAGAAGTAGATCTGCATGTAAAGCGTGGCCTTGTCCAGCAGCTCCGGCTTGGTGTTCAGCAGCCGCAGCAGCGGCCGGGAGCCGAAGAAGCCGAAAATCAGCAGCAGAATGCCGCAGATCAGACAGATGATGGCCGAGGAATGGACAGTCCTTTGCAGCTCCTGTCGATCTCTGGCGCCGTAATACCGGGCGACGAGGGCGTTGATGCCGCCGCCGACACCGATGAGAATACCGGTAAACAGCGTTACGGCGGTGGCGGTGGAGCCGACGGCCGCCATGGACAGCGAGCCGGCAAACCGGCCGATGACGGCGATATCCGCCATATTAAACAGAACCTGAAGCACGTTGGAGGCCATCAGCGGCAGACTGAACAGTAGAATCTGCCAGGGAAGCCGCTCCGACGTGCCAGGGGCGATTTTCGATTTCATGGAATTCTCCTTTTGGGCCAGGCGTTCATCACAGTGTTTCCCCAAACCGTTTTTTTGGGGAGGGGAAAAGCGGAGCCATTGTAGCACATCCTGGGGATGAATGCAATGCTTCCCGCCGCCTTTTGAAAAAAGAAAATTTCCTGCAAAAAATTGTTGATTTTCCACAGGACAGGGATTATAATTTCAGCGAAAACGTTGATTTTCCGGGGCTTCCTCCGAAGGGTCGGCGGGTTTTCAGGGACATATTGAAGCAAGGAGCCAAAGGAAATGAAAAGATACGCAGGTGTACTGCTGCCCGTTACCAGCTTGCCGTCCAAATACGGCATCGGCTGTTTTGACCAGGCGGCCTATGATTTCGTGGATTGGCTGCAAAAGGCCGGTCAGCGCTACTGGCAGATTCTGCCTCTGGGGGCTACCAGCTACGGCAGCTCCGACGATTCCCCCTATCAGGCCTATTCCGCCTTCGCCGGGAATCCCTACCTCATCAGTCTGGACGCGCTGGTGGAGGAGGGCGTGCTGACCCGGGAGGAATGCGACGGCGTGAGCTTCGGCGACAACCCCGCCAAGGTGGACTTTGACAAGCTCCACGAGCACCGCTTTGCCCTGCTGCGCAAGGCCTACGAGCGCAGCGGCATAAGCGCAAACCCGGACTATCAGAACTTCATCCGGGACAACGGCTGGTGGCTGAACGACTACGCTCTGTTCATGGCGCTGAAAACCTTCTTCCACGACCAGCCCTTCCGCGCATGGCCGGAGGACATCCGGATGCACTGGGGCTTTGCGTTGGAGCATTACAACCGGGAGCTGTACTTTGACATAGAGTTCCAGAAGTACATGCAGTTCAAATTCAACCAGCAGTGGAGCCGCCTGAAGGCCTACGCCAACGGCAAGCATATCCAGATCGTGGGGGACATTCCCATCTACGTTTCCCCCGACGGCGCGGACGTCTGGGCACACCCGGAGCTGTTCCAGCTGGACGCGCACAATGCCCCCACCGCCATTGCGGGCTGTCCGCCGGACGCCTTTGCCAAGGACGGTCAGGCCTGGGGGAATCCCCTGTACAACTGGAATTTCCACCGCGGCACGGACTTTGCATGGTGGGTCAGCCGGATGTGGTACAGCTTCAAGCTCTACGACGTGGTGCGTATTGACCACTTCCGGGGCTTTGACGAATATTTCTCCATCCCCGCAGACGCAAAAACCGCCAGAGACGGGCATTGGGAGAAGGGTCCCGGCATGGAGCTGTTCAACTCCATCCGCCGTCACTTGGGGAATGTCAGCGTCATCGCCGAGGATCTGGGGCTTATGACCGATGGTGTCCGCGCTCTGGTGCGGGACAGCGGTTATCCCAATATGAAGGTGCTGCAATTTGCCGTTGACCCGGCAGATGTAGGCGGCGCGAACGACTACTGGCCCCACAATTACAATTCCAACTGTGTGGTCTACACCGGCACCCACGACAACGAGACGCTGGCCGGTTGGTACGCGGGCCTCAGCATCGAAGCAAAGACGCAGGTTCGGAACTACCTGAGCGATTACTACACCCCGGATGACCGGATGTACAAGGTTCTCATCAATCTGGCCATGACTGCGGTGGCGAAGGACTGCATCGTCCCCATTCAGGATCATCTGGGACTGGGCAACGAAGCCCGGATGAACCAGCCCGGCACCGTCGGCTTCAACTGGCGCTGGCGCCTGCTGCCGGGGCAGCTCACCGACGCTCTGGCGCAGGAGCTTCTGGCAATGGCAAAGCGCACCGCCCGCGCCAACTGGGACACCCTTCCCAAGAAGAAGGACACCGACGCGGACAAAACGGAAAAATGACAAAAAACCGGCCCAGCTGCTAAGCAGCTGGGCCGGTTTTGGCGACGCGGGTCTATAAGCCGGGTTCTGTCTTGACAGCCATCTATCTAGTCCCGGGGTTGCTCCCGGGATCAAGCCGCCTCCTCGGAACGGTCGGGCAGACCATGTGTTCCTCCACGGCGTTGCTCCGGATAGAGTTTACATCGTAAAACCTGTGTTTCCACAGGCCGGGTGGGCTCTTACCCCACCTTTTCACCCTTACGTTCTGCGCCCTGAGGACGCGGAACGCGGTATCTCTCTGTTGCACTTGTCCTGAGATCACTCTCGGCGGGCGTTACCCGTTATCCTTGCCCTGTGGAGCCCGGACTTTCCTCATCCGCTGCCTTTCGGCATGCGTCCGCGGCTGTCCGACCCGGTCGTGAAAACATTGTACCCCATTGGGAACGAATTGTCAAATACCTTGCAAATTCTTTTCGGATATTGCCGTTACACGGAAGCACTCTCCGCTGCCAGCGCCTCGCCGACCTCCTCCGGCACGGTATTCCACTCGCCTTTCCTGTAGAACAGAATGGAAATGACCGTCGCCACCGTCCAGCCGATGGGCCATGCGCACCAGATGCCTGTGGAGGCCAGCGCCGTCCCCGACAGGACGAAGGCCAGCACCACCCGCACGATCAGGTCGGTAAAGGTCGCTGCCATGAACTGGCGCATTTTCCCCGTTCCCCGGAGAATGCCGTCCGCCACCAGCTTGGCGGAGACCACAAAGTAGAAGGGGGACAAAATCCACAGGAACCGCATTCCGCTGCCCAGCGCGGCCTCCGTGGCGTCTTCCATAAAGAAGTTCATCAGCGCCCTGCCGCAGGTGCAGTACAGCGCCACCAGCGGCAGGCAGATCAGCCACACCATTTTCAGTGCCGCCCGGAAACCTTCCTGAATTCGTGTCAGCTTGCCCGCACCCAGATTCTGGGCGGCATAATTGGAAATGCCGTTACCGATGGTGGTAAACGAAGTGATGACCAGATTGTTCAGCTTCACCGAAGCGGAATAGCCCGCCATAATGTCCGTGCCGAAGCGGTTGATGACGCTCTGAATCAGGATATTGCCCACGGAGATGAAGCTCTGCTGCAAAACGCTGGGGATGGCGATGACCACGAACCGTCCCAGCAGATCGCCGGAAAACAGCACAGGCTTCCCCTGGCTGGGAAGCTGCTTCAAGCGGCGAATGACCACGGCCACCGCCAGCACGCAGCTGATACCCTGACACAGGAACGTTGCCCACGCCACGCCCGCCACGCCCATCTTGAAGGCCGTAACGAACAGAATATCCACGGCAATGTTGCTCAAGGAAGACGCCGCCAGAAAGATAAAGGGCGTCTTGCTGTCGCCAAGGGCGGAGAAAACGCCCGTGGCAATGTTATAGAAGAATACGAAGGGCAGACCCCAGACGTAGATATCCAGATACAGCGCTGAGTCGGTGAACACCTCCTCAGGGGTGTTGATCAGCGTCAGCAGACCGTCGCAGCCGAGGATGCCCACCAGCATCAGCAGCAGGCACACCAGACCGCTGGACAGCGCGGCGGTGGATACGGCGGTCTTTACGTCGCCGTATTCCCTCGCACCGAAAAGCTGGGACACCAGCACGGAGCACCCGATGTTGCAGCCGAAGGCGAAGGCAATGAAGATCAGGGTGATCTCATAGCTGTTGCCCACGGCGGCGAGGGCGTTCTGGCCGATAAATTTACCCGCGACCCAGCTGTCGGCGATGTTGTAAAGCTGCTGGAACACAATGCTGCCGAACAGGGGCAGGCAGAATTTCCAGAGAACCGTTGACGGATTCCCAACCGTTAGATCCTTATTCATGATGACCTTCCTTCCCGTGGAATCAGGCGGCATTGCCATGAGTGGTACACATGCTCAGCATCATCCGCAATTCCACGATAAACCCTATGGAAACTCTGAACAAATCGCCCTCGGCTGAACAGCGGATCTTTTTCCCCAGCTGTGCGGTATTAAAAGCGGGAAATACACAAAGTATTCCTCCACTTTTAATACCTTCATCTGGCGAAAAATCTCACGCTGTCAGCTCTCGTCGATTTATTCAGAGCTTCCCCAATTTCTGATTGACTTCTAACCAAAGGCACATTATAATCCAAATGGAACGATATGTAAAATATATATTTCTTATGGCGTAATATCAAATTGATATGGAGAAATCTATGAATATCAGCTACGAAGCCTATCGCGTTTTCTACTATACCGCCAAAACCCGAAGCTTTACGCAGGCAGCAAACGCGCTGGGGAACAGCCAGCCCAACATCACCCGGATCATCAAGAATCTGGAGCGGGAGCTGGGCTGCGCATTGTTTCTTCGGAACAACCGCCATGTGGAGCTGACCGCCGAAGGAGAAACCCTGTACCGCCACGTCAGCGCGGCCTTTGAGCAGCTTCAGGCGGGGGAGGAAGCCCTGCTTCGGGGCGGCGGGCTGGAGGGCGGGATACTGCGGATTGCGGCGACGGAGATCGCGCTGCACGTCTTTCTGCTTCCGGTGCTGTCCCGGTTCCGGGGGCGCTACCCCGGCGTCCACATCAGGCTGTTCAACGGCTCTACCCCCGCCGCCATCGACGAGCTGAAAAATGGCCTTGCAGACCTTGCCTTCGTCACGTCACCCATTGACATGACGGATAAGCTGCGAAGCACCCCTCTGACCGAGGTGCAGGAGATTGCCGTATGCGGCAGCGCTTACCGCAGTCTGACGGGTTCCCCGGTCACGCTGGAAGCGCTGGCGGAGTATCCCATGATCTCTTTGGGGGCGGATGGCAGCGCCTACCGGCTCTACCGGCAGTTTTTCGCGGAGAATCACATCCCCTTCGAGCCGGACATTGAAGCGGCCACGGCAGATCAGATTCTCCCCATGGTGAAAGCAAATCTGGGGATCGGCTTTGTTCCGGCGTCCTTCCCGTCGGAGGAGGACTGGGGGCATTCCATATTCCGGATCGACCTGACGGAAACCGTCCCGCTGCGAAAGGTCTGCATGGTGGAATCCACCCAGCACCCCGCCGCCGCGGCTGTAAGGGAGCTGAAAAGCATCTGTTTGGCGCAGGCAAGAGTGTGAGTAAAAGCGTCCATCCCAAATCGTACAACGCCGCCACACGTTCCAGTAAGGGGAATCGTGCGGCGGCGTTCTTTGATGGGTAGTCGTAAAACAGTGAATGGAGCGTATCGGTACCGATACACTCCATTTCTCAATCCAAAATATGTACACCCCTTGGCTCTCCCGCTGGGAGAGCTGTCACCGAAGGTGACTGAGAGGGCGTTGCTCCCATATTTCCCCTCTCCGGTCTCGCTTCGCTCGGCCGCCTCTCCCATAAGGAGAGGCAAGAGGTGCAGTTCATTATCCCACTGTGCCTGCCAACTGTCTGATACGCCCCGTCCATTGCGGCGGAATTCACCTTATTCCAGCCAGATCTTTCACTACCTCACCGGCCAGAATCAAGCCGGCTACGGAGGGGACAAAGGCTGTGCTGCCTGGAATATCCCGGCGGTCGGTGCAGTGGCGTTTGGTGCCGGGAGGACAGATACAGTGCGCCCGGCAGCTGATGGCCATGTCCTCAATAGGGCGAAGAGGCTGCTCATTGGAATAGACGGCCTTTCATTTCCGGATGTCCCGCTTTTTCAGCTCCCGGTGCATGACCCGCGCCGGAGGATCGACACGGATCTTGTAGATATCCGCCACCCGGGACGCGGCAAGGCGCTCCATGGCGTCCCTGCCCAGCAGCAGCTCAGTTCTGGAAAATGGATTCAACATCCTGATTCTCCGTTATTCGTAATCGAAGGATTTGAGAAACGCCTTTGCCCGGTCGGTAGCAGGGCTTGCAAAGAAGGCTTTCGGGTCGTCGGACTGCTCCACCACCGTGCCGTTTTCGATGAACAGGATACGGTCGGCAATGGCGCGGGCGAAGTTCATCTCATGGGTGACAATGACCATGGTGCTGCCCGCCTTTGCCAGAGACAGAACCACATCCAGCACTTCCCGCACCATTTCCGGGTCAAGAGCAGCGGTGATCTCGTCCAGCAGCAGAATTTCCGGGTGCATACACAGCGCCCGGACGATGGCCACCCGCTGCTTCTGTCCGCCAGACAGCTGCCGGGGATAGTCGTCCTTCCGGTCGGCAAGCCCCACCCGTTCCAGCAGCTCCAGCGCTTCTTTTTCCACATCGCTGCGGGGGCGCTTCTGCACCTTCATGGGCGCGAGCAGGATGTTTTCCAGAATGGTCTTGTGGGGGAACAGCTCATAGCTCTGGAAGACCATGCCGATCTTCTGCCGCATCCGGGTGATGGATTTGCTTTCCCGGAGAACCGGTTCACCGTCCAGCAGAATTTCGCCCCCCTGAATCGGCTCCAGACCGTTCAGGCAGCGAAGCAGAGTGCTTTTTCCACAGCCGGAGGGGCCGATGACCACGACCACCTCGCCCTTGCGGACGTCCAGATCAAAATCTTCAAAAATCATGTGGTCCCCGAAGGCTTTCTTCAGATGCCGCACGCTTAACAGCACATTTTCCACAGTTATGACCACCTTTTCTCCAAGTACCCCGCCAGACGGCTGATGGGCCAGCAAATCAGGAAATACAGCAAGAATACCACCGCGAATACCCCGAAGGCGGCGTTGGGGGAGGTGCGCCGGTTGGCCTCAATGATCTGCTGGGCAACCTTCAGCACCTCCACAATGCCGATCATCATGACGAGGCTGGTGGTTTTCACCATCCGGGTGATGAGGTTGATGGACAGCGGAATCAGCCGCCGGACGGTCTGGGGCAAAATCACCAGCGTGTACACCTGAATGGGCTTCATGCCCAGCGCCTGAGCGCTCTCCCACTGAATGACGGGGATGCTTTGCAGCGCGCCCCGCACCAGATCGCCCATTTCCGCCGTACCCCAGAAGCTGAACACGATGATGGCCGCCGCTTCCGCTTCCAGATTCCAGCCGAAGACCCGGGTCGTGCCGAAATACACCACAAACAGCAGCACCATCTGGGGCATGATCCGGACAATTTCCAGATAAACCCGGAAAATGGCTTTCAGAAGCCGACTTTTGGAGGTCATGAGCATTCCCATGGCGATGCCCAGCACGATGCTGATGGCAACGGAGATCAGGCTGATGCGCAGTGCTACCCACAATCCGCCCAGCAGCCGCAGGAAATTCGTGCCCTTGAACAGAACGTCAATTCCCAAACTCTGCATAGCGCAGCCTCCTTTCCAGCCAGCTTCCCAGAATGGACACGGGAAGGAGCATGATCAGGTAGAAAGCCACCAGCAGGGTCAGGCATTCGATGGTTTTGGCGTACATGCCGATCAAATCTTTCGCGGTGAACATCAGATCCATCAGGCTGATGGTTGAAAACACGCTGGTCTCCTTGAGCAGGAAAATCAGATTCGCGAGCAATCCGGGGACGCTGGATGTCACCGCCTGCGGGAGAATGATGTAGCCGAACACCTGCGCCGGGCGCAGACCTAAGCTCTGGGCGCTTTCCGTCTGGATAATGGGAATGTTTTCCAGCCCGCTGCGGAAGGTCTCTGCCATATACGCGCCGCCCAGCAGTCCCAGTCCCAGCTTGCCGCAGGTCTCCGCCGAAATGCGGACGCCGATTTTCGGCAGCGCAAAGTACAGGAAAAACAGCTGCACCAGCAACGGCGTATTGCGGAACAGCTCAATGTACCCGCCGACGATCTGCCGCAGCACGGGAATTTTCCAATGTACCGCCACCGCGCAGGCAACGCCCAGCGCCAGTGCCAGCGCCACGCCCTGCCAGCCGATGCGAAGCGTCAGCAGCAGCGCGTCCCAGAACCTTGGCAGATAGGCTTTCATGACCTCAAAATCCATAAGCACCCTCCGGTTTCCGCCTGATACGGAACTTCTTTCCTGTTACTTCCTGTGATCGATCTTCCGCGCCGCCAGGTTGCCCATGCCCTGCAGCAGCTGCACAATGGCGACGATGAATACCAGCGTCACCAGCATGACGCCGGTGTCGTAGCGATAGTAGCCGTAGCGGATGGCGATATCGCCCAGTCCGCCGCCGCCGATGACGCCCGCCATGGCCGAGTAGCCCAGCACCGTGCCGAGAACGATGGTGCCGCCCACAAGCAGGGAAGTTCTGGCTTCGCCGATGAGCACCTTCCGGACAATGGTGCCGGTTTTCGCGCCCATGCTCAGCGCCGCTTCAATGACCCCGGCGGGAACTTCCTTCAAGGAAGATTCCACCATTCTGCCCACAAGGGGCGCCGCGGCCAGCGTCAGAGGAACAATGGTGGCGGTGGAGCCGTAGCTCTTGCCCACAAGCAGCTTGGTCAGAGGCATCACTGCGATCAGCAGAATCAGGAAGGGAACGCTCCGGGTGACGTTGATGATGATATCCAGAACCCGGTAAACTGCCCGATTGGGGGTAATGCCGTTTTCGTCCGTCAGCGTCAGGGCAATGCCCAGCGGCAGGCCGATGACGTAGCCGAAAAAGGTGGAGACAAGGGTCATGTAGCAGGTATCCCAGATGCCCTGGGCCATCATTTCGATCATCGCTTTATCCAGCATAGCTTTCTTCCTCCTCGTCTTCGATCAGCAGCAGCCGCTTGGCCGCCCGGGACGCGGGATGGGCAAAGATGTCGGCAACGCGGCCTTCCTCCTGCACCAGTCCGCCGTCCAGCACCGCCACCCGGGTGCACACCTGCTGAATCACCCGCATCTCGTGGGTGATGACCACGATGGTGATGCCAAGGGTATCCCGGATGTTTTTCAGCAGCTTCAGAATGGTCTGGGTAGTCTCCGGGTCAAGGGCGCTGGTGGCCTCGTCACATAATATGACCTCCGGCTCGTTGGCAAGCACCCGGGCAATGGCCACCCGCTGCTTCTGCCCGCCGGAAAGCTGGGCGGGGTAGGCGCTTGCCTTGTCCGCCAGCCCCACCTTTTCCAGCAGCTCCAGCGCCTTTTCCTGCCGCTCTTTTCTGGGGATGCCCCGAATTTCCAGCGGGAAGCAGACGTTTTCCAGCACCGTCTGCTGCTCCAGCAGATTGAAATGCTGGAAGATCATGCCGATCTTCTGCCGGCGCAGGCGAAGCTGCTCTTTGCTCAGCTTCAGCAGACTTTCTCCGTTCAGCAGAACGTCCCCGCTGTCGGGGCGTTCCAGCAGATTCATACATCGCACCAGCGTACTCTTGCCTGCGCCGGACAGGCCGATCACGCCGAAAATTTCCCCCTTGCCGATGGAGAGGGACACACCCTTCAAAGCCTCCACGCTGCCGTTTTTCGCGGTGAAGGTCTTACACAGGTTATGGACTTCCAAGTAGGTTTGTGTCATGTTCTTCAGCTCCCTGTTCCAGATAGCAGAGTAGGGCAGCCGCAGAATGCGGCTGCCCGCTTATTTGTCAGTCCTCGAAAGGAATCACCGCACCGTCGTAGGTGTCGTTGATAAACTGCTTGATCTCGTCGGACTTGAGAACCTTGACCAGCGCCTGAATGCCCTCGTTATTCTCGTTGCCCGCCTTCACCACCAGAACGTTTGCGTAAGTCTTGGCGGCGGCGGAAGCGCTGGTTTCATAGGCCACCGCGTCATGGGCGACGGAGAAGCCCGCCTGCAGGGCGTAGTTGCCGTTCAGCACCACGAAAGCTACCTCGTCCTTGACACGGGAAACCTGCGCGGCTTCCAGCTCCTGAATCTTCACATTGTGGGGGTTCTCCACAATGTCCTTGACGGTGGCGGCAAGACCCGCGCCGTCGGCCAGCTTGATAACGCCGTTGTCCTGCAGCAGGAGCAGGGCGCGGGCTTCGTTGGTGGTGTCGTTGGGGACTGCAATCACGTCGCCGTCGGTCAGCTCGCTCAGCGCGGTCTTGGTGCCCGGATAGATGCCGAAAGGCTCATAGTGGATGGCGGCCACGGCCACCAGGTCGGTACCCTTCTTTTCATTGAAATCGTCCAGATAGGGAGTGTGCTGGAAGTAGTTGGCGTCAATTTCGCCGCTGTCCACCACCAGATTGGGCTGCACATAGTCCTCAAACTCGGTGACCTCCAGCGTCCAGCCCTCTTTGGCAAGAAGCTTTGCGGCTTCGGCGAGGATCTCCGCGTGGGGCGTGGGAGAAGCGGCCACGGTGATGGTGCCTTTTTCCGTTACGGTTTCCGCAACCTCGGCACCGGCGGCTGCGCCGCCCTCAACGACCAGGGTGTCCTCGTAGTCCTTGCCATAGGCGTCCAGCAGGGTCGCCTCGTAGTCGGCGTGGAAGAAATTCTCATTGCCCAGCGCCTTGATCTCGTCGTTCAGCCAGTTCAGCAGGGTGGTGTTGCCCTTGGTGACGGCGGGGGCGATGGTGTCCGCGCTGCCCAGAGAGGGAATGCCTACCACATAGCCGGGATTTTCAATGGAGAAAGCGATGACTTCGGTGTTGTCGTTGGCCCAGGCCACGCCGTTGCCGTTTTCGAAGGCGGTCTTGGCTTCGGCGTAAGCGTCGTACTTCTGCAGCTTGATCTCGGGGTTGTTCTTTTCCAGATAGGTCTCGGCGGTGGTGCCGGAGATCACGATGACCTGATCGTCAGCGCCAATCTCGTCCAGAGACGTGATCACCGCGTCCTCGGGGGAGACAACGCCCAGCGCCACGTTCATATAAGGAAGGGCGAAGTCCACTTCCTGCGCCCGCTCAGGGGTGACGGTGAAGTTGGCGAGGATGATGTCCACCTTGCCGGTCTGCAGATACTCAATGCGGTTGGCGGCCTCAGTGGAGACGTAGTTGATCTTCACGCCCAGATCTTCGCCGATGCGGTTGCCGAAGTACACGTCATAGCCCTGATACTCGCCGTTCTCGTCCACGTAGCCGAAGGGGCTCTTGTCGGAGAATATGCCGATGTTGATGGTGCCGCTGGACTTGATCTCCTCCAACGTACGGAACGCGCCCTTGTCTGCGGATGCGTCAGGTTCGGTCGTCTTTGCGCCGCAGCCTGCAAGCAGGGAGGCGGCGACGGTCAGGCTCAGGAAAACGGCTCCTATTTTCTTAATAAAGTTTTTCATGGAAAATTCCTCTCTTTTTGATTAGGGTCTATCTGAAAACCGGGAATATGACCAACAGCGAGGGATTTTTCGCCTGCTGAAGCCATTTTTCCGCAGGAATACTTTGTGTATTACAAGGGAAAATGGTGCACAGCAGGCGGAAAAGACCCGCTGTTTGGGCATGTTGACGGTTTTCAGATAGACCCTAAATTCAGGGAATCCAAGCACAAAAAATGCCGGGGCTTCAATCAGCTCCCGGGCAAATGGCGTTATGATATCCCTTCGGAAAAATCACGTTTCAGGTGCAGCAAAATGTATACGAATGCACCCCGCCATACGGATATGCCCGGGAGATACGCATTCGACAACAAGACTGTGCTGCATAAGAATTGATTTCAAACATTGCATTCCGCTCCTTTCGTTTATCTGCTCAGATTCGATGGCTAGATAATACACCCACTTTCCTATCTTGTCAATAGGCTTTGAAAAAATATTTTCCTATTTTTCTGGTAGGGAATATAGGCTTATCGATCATCAGGTGAAAGCCCGCCCCACGGAATGGGCGGGCCGCATTAGACAGTTAACAAACACAGCGGGATAATGGAACTGCACCCCTTGCCCCTCCCTATGGGAGGGGTGTCTGAGCGAAGCGAAGACGGAGAAGGGGAACGAGGGTGCAAGACCCTCTCAGTCACCTGCGGTGACAGTTCCCTCAAAGGGGGAGCCAAGTGGCTGTACCTCGACCCATCAAATGCGGAGCGGGCAATTTGCTCTCATATCACGTAATCGTCTCCAACGGGACACTGCTCGATCAGATCGGCGATGGTCACGCTTTCCAGATAGTCATGGATCACCTTATCCAGCCCCTGCCACAGCGCCAGCGTGCGGCATTGCCCCGACCGGGTACAGGTTCCAGCAGTCTCCTCCAGGCAGGCCACCGGCGCCAGGGATTCCTCCGTCAGCCGCAGGATGCTGCCCACCGTGTACTGCTCGGGGTTCTTCGTCAGCCGGTATCCGCCGCCCTTGCCCCGCAGGCTCTCCACGACCTTTGCCTTTACCAGCGTCCGGATAATGCTCTCTAAGTATTTTTCGGAAATCTCCTGCCGCTGGGCAATCTCCTTCAGGGAAATAAACTCCCCTGACCGATGCTCAGCAAGGTCGATCATCACGCGCAGTGCGTACCGCCCCTTTGTGGAAATCAACATAACCGCTGCCTCCAAGTGGAATTCTGTAATTCCTATTATACAGCAAGGTTTATGGGAAATCAAGAGGGACAAATCCCCAATATCTGATTTGGAGAAAATCAACCCCGCAAGCGTCCGCGACAGCCCCAATCAATTGAACTGCACCCATGATTTGCAGCTGCGGCGGCGGAAATATCCTGGAGACAAGCTCCAGAAATAAATCCGTTTTTAACGGGTATTCCCGCTCTATGCCATAACGACCGCAGCTTCGTAAGGAAGCAAAACGTCGGTTTTCTCACAGTTCACGTTGGTCAGAAGCACCTTCTCTTTACACAAGGCTTCCGGCAGCGGGGCATCCCGGTCTGTAAAATTGCAATAGATTCGTATTTGCTGCCCCTCAAAAGTCCGCGCATAGGCAAACACCTGGGGATGCTCCTGAAGCAGCAGCGAAAAATCACCATACCGCAGAACATCCCGCTCTCTGCGCAGAGCAAGCAGCGCCCGGTAATAATGCAGCACCGAATCCGGGTCGCGGAGAGCCGCAGCCACATTGATTTCCTGTACATTGGGATTGACCATGATCCACGGCGCCCCACCCGTGAAGCCTCCATTGGGTGACGCATCCCACTGCATAGGTGTACGGGCATTATCCCGGCCTTTGCTCCGGACACCCCGCCATGCCCAGTCCATCCTGCCGCTTTCTGCGGCCTGGCGCAGCAGGTTCAGGCTTTCTACATCCCGCAGCTCGCTGTTGTCAGGAAAGGGACAGTTGGTCATGCCGATCTCCTCACCCTGATACAAAAATGGGGTTCCTCTCAGGAGATACATGGCAGTGGCAAGACATGTGGCACTCCGCCTTCGCAGCGTCTCTGTCCGCGTACAGCCAAACCGGGAGACCAGGCGCGGCTGATCATGGTTGCCCCAGAACAGCGTGTTCCACCCAATGGCCGTCTGCCATGCGGAGATGATCTGCTTGAACCGCGTCAGGTCAAAGGGCCGTGCATCCCACTTGGTCTCGCCGCCGTCCATGTCCATGACGTCAAACTGGAACAGCATATCCAGCTCCCGCCCGTCGTCTACCACGGAACCGGCGTTCTGTGTGGTAACAAAGCTGGTTTCCCCGACACACATACAGTCCCTCCCGTCAAAGCACGCCCTTCGCATTTCCCGCAGATAGTCGTGCAGCCTGGGCTGGAACGCAAAGTACTCCGGGGAAAACACATAGCCGCTTCCCGTTCCATCCGGCAGCTGCGGATCCTTTGCCAGAAGGCTTATCACATCCATCCGGAACCCGTCTGCACCGCGATCCAGCCAGCGGTTCATCATCCCGTAAATTTCCTGCCGAAGTTCGGGATTTTCCCAGTTCAGATCCGGCTGCTTCTCGGAGAACAGATGCAGATACCACTGCGCCGTGGTCTCATCATAAGTCCAGGCCGAGGGAGTAAAAAACGACGCCCAGTTGTTTGGCTCCCGTCCGTCCTTTCCGTCACGCCAGATATAATAATCCCGGTATGGGCTGTCCTTCGCCGTTCTGGCCTCCAGAAACCACGGATGTTCGTCTGAGGTGTGATTCACGACCAGATCCATTACAAGCTTTATATCGCGGCAGTGCAGCTGTGTCACCAGCTCGTCGAAATCCTCCATCGTTCCGAATTCCGCCATGACTGACTCATAGTTCCGGATATCATAGCCCATGTCGGCATTGGGCGAGTCATAGATGGGACAGAGCCACACGGCACCTACCCCAAGCCACTGGAGATAGTCCAGGCGGGAGATAATACCACGCAGATCTCCGATTCCATCCCCATTGGAATCCTGAAAGCTGCGCGGGTAGATCTCATAGAACACCCGTTCCTTCCACCAGCAGTCATGTGTTTCCATTATACGCTGCCTCCCGCCGGAACACGGCAAAGCCCTGCACCGTTCCCTCCGCCGCGTGCCCTTCCGGCGCTTCCAGCAGCAGGCTGTCGGAAGCGTCCAATTGGGGCGTGACAGCCTGTCCCCGCTCCGTTACAACTGCCAGAATTCCATAACCAGACCCGTCAAAGTGAAGATACAGGGCGTCTGTCAGCTCCATCGCCGTCAGGCGGCAGTGCCGCAGTACATCCCGTTTCAGCCACAGCAGGCTGTGAAAAAAGCCCCGGATTTCCTCTTCCGGATCCGTCCAGCGCATAGGGCGCCGGTTATCCGGGTCCTGCCCGCCGTCCATCGCAATTTCATCCCCATAGTACACGCTCAGATTGCCGCCCAGCAGCGCCGCCAGCACATAGGCAAGCTGAAAATCCGATTTGTTCCCGCCGCAGAGGGAAAGCGCCCGGGGCACATCATGGTTGGAGCAGAACGCCCACTGGTACGGATGAACCGCCTCCGGCGCCGCGGCATACCAGCGCCGGATCCGGTGGGCGAAGGTTTCCAGCGGGTCTGTATGGGTCATCGCAAAATCGCGGATGGCATGGTAGAGCGGATAATCCATGACACCGTCGAAGACCGACTGCTCCAGCCACCACCCGGCGTCCTGCCAGATCTCCCCAATCACATATACCGCCGCATTGCAGCTGCGCATCCGGGTACGGAATGCATGGAGGAACCGCAGACTGACCTCATCCGGGACATCCAGCCGCCAGGCGTCAATGCCGTATTCCCTCGTCCACCGCTCCGCGATGGAAACCAGATACCCGATCACCTCGGGGTTCTCGGTATTCCACTTCGGCATATTGGCCGCAAAGGCGAAGCACTCATAGGGTGGATCCTCTTTCATGCGCCGGTCTGAAAGCTGCTCCAGCGGCAGCCGGGACAGCTCCCCGGCGTCATAGACGTAAAACCAGTCGTAGTACCTGGATGCCTTGCCATGGAGACGCACATCCTGCCACAAAGGGTGGCGCCAGCCGCAGTGGTTGAACACGCCGTCCAGCATGATCCGCATTCCCGCCTGATGAAGCGTCTCGACCAGGACGCGGAAGTCCGTTTTTCCGCCGAGACGCGGGTCAAGCTCGGTATAAGAAACGGTGTCATATCTGTGGTTGGAATCGCTCCGGAAAATGGGATTGAGGTAAATTCCCTGTACGCCAAGTTCCCGGAGATAAGGGATTTTCCCGGTGATTCCCTGCAAGGTCCCGCCAAAGAAATTTTCCCGCGTCGGAATAAAATCCTCGCCCCCTTGGTTTTCCTTCCCGTCACAAAAACGATCCGGAAAGATCTGATACCAGAGGAAACCCTCCGCCCAGTCCGGAGGGGCAGGGTGATCTCCGGCATACACATAGGGAACATTGAACGGCCGCAGCACAGATTCCGGCAGCGGCGGCGTGACGCCCAGCTCCGAGAGATACACCGTGCTCCCATCTTCCAACGTCAGCACAAAATGATAGCGCAGCTTGTGGGTCCCCATGGGAACCGAAACAGAATAATACTGTTCCCCAGAGCAGCGCAGAGCAGGCTGCATCTCGCTTCGCGCCAGTACAGGCTGTTTCTCCGCACCGGAAAACCAGAAGGGGTCGCCGTACAGAACCGCAGCCGATTGCAGCGCTTCCCCGGTGCGCAGGCGGAGATGGCAAACCCTGCCCTGCACAAGCTGCCATGGATAAGCGGCATGATGCTCGATTTCATAACGTAAAATCTGCATAACTCACCCTTTCAGCATTCCATCCATGGCGCCGCCATGGATCAGTTTTTTCTGCATGACAATATAGATCAGCAAAATCGGGACTACGGCAATCAGCGACGCCGCGAAAATCAGCCCCCAGTTGTTGAGATTCTGCCCTTGGAACAGGCGCAGCGCAATGGGCAGCGTCCGCTTTTCCGGTGTCTTGATCATGGTCAGGGCGATCAGAAATTCGTCCCAGACATTGGAATAGGCCAGAATGGCAAAGGTGCCAAGCGCCGGCTTGGACAGCGGCAGAACCATTTTCCAGTAGATCTGCCAGCGGTTTCCGCCGTCGATGATCACGGCCTCCTCCAGCTCTTTGGGCAGCCCCAGGAAAAAGTTCCGTAAAAAGAATGTATTCTGGGGGACACCGATTCCGATGTAGATGAGAAGCAACCCCAGATAACTGTCCACCAGCTTCATATCCTTCATCAGCAGGAACTGCGGGATCAGGTTTGTTACCGTCGGCACCATCATGGAAAACAGGTACAGATAGAACAGGACATCCCTGCCGGGAAATTTCATCCGCGCAAAGGCATATGCCCCGGCAGAGGACACCAGCATGATCACCACCGTGGCCACTGCCGCAATGATAAGACTGTTCAGAAAGTACTGACTGAAATGATTGGCATTCCACGCTTCCGCAAAATTTCCCCCATACATCGTTTCCGGGAACAGAATCGGCGGATACGGCATGGAGTAGCTGGACGGCGTCATGGCCGTTGCCAGCATATACTGAAACGGGATCAGCGCCGCCAACGCAAAGCATATCAGCGCCAGATATTTGGGGACTAAAGTCATAATACGTCTCATACCGTCTCTCCTTTACGCGGTCTGATCCCGGGAGACTCTTCGCTGCAGCAGCGTCAGAAGCAGCACAATAACGCCCATCAGCACGGCCTGTGCTGCGGCGGAGCCAAAATCGAAGGTCGAGAATGCAGTGTTGTACATATAATTCATCAGTTCATTGGTTGTGCCCAGCGGCGCACCGTCCGTAATCATCATGACATGGATATATGCGCCGAATGCGCCGATTGTCAGAACGGTCAGCAGATAATTTGTGGTATTGCGTACCATGGGAAGCGTAATGGCAAAGAAACGGCGGATACCATTGGCACCGTCCAGCTCAGCCGCCTCATAGATCTCCTGGGGAATTCCCTGCAAAGCGGCCATGTAAATCACCATGACCCAGCCTGTCCCCTTCCAGATACCAAACAACCACAACACCAGGTTGGCAGTCCAGGTATGCTGAAGCCAGGAGACCGGGCTTTCAACGAGGTGCAGCTGCATCAGAATGTAGTTGACCATGCCGCCCTTGCCGGACATAAACAGATATTTGAACACCATGGATACCACAACCCAGGAGGTGATGACCGGCAGGTAACAGATCACCTTGAACGCCGTCTGTCCCCGCCGGACGGAATTGACCAGACATGCCAGCACCAGTCCGCAGGCCATTTGTCCGGGTACCGTCACCAGGGCGTACAGAATGGTGTTCCGGAACGCGATCCGGTAGTTCTGGTCTGACAGCAGGCTGAGATAGTTCCGGAGGCCGACCCATGCATTGGGTCGGTTCTGGATGACATTGAAGTCTGTAAAGCTGATCCAGATATTCCGAACCAGCGGATAAAGCACAAAAAGCGCCATCAGCACAAAACCGGCCAGCAGAAACGGCAATGCCTGCATCCACTGCTGCAGGCCGGCTTGCAATTTTCTTTTTCCCGTCTGCATCGCTGCACCTCGATTCGCCTGATTTCTTCCGCGAGGGGCTGTAACCCCCCTCGCGGAACCGGAGATCATTCCTGTGCCAGCAGCGCGTCGATCTGCGCTGCCGCGTCATCCAGCGCCTCCTGAGAGGACGCCTGCCCCCGGAGCACGCTCTCAAAGGCAGTGTTGAGAATCGTCTCGATGGTCGGCCAGCTGGAGCACGGGATCCGCGCCTGCGCCGTCTTCAGCTGTTCCATATACACCTCTACATATGGCGAACTGCTGGTATCCACCTTTTCCATGGCAGAGGAGGTGACCGGGATCATACCGGCGCCCGCCATGGCAACCTGCTGCGCGTCCTCCAGCATAAACTTCATAAAGGTCCAGGCCGCGTCCTTTTTGCTGCTGGTAGAGGTCATGACGATGTCCTCGCCGCCTACAATGGAGATGCTCCGGCCGTCCACGGAGGGCATCAGCGCCGGCGTATAGGTGTCGAGCTTATCCTCAGAGCTGAAGAACCAGGGGCCTTCCACGATCATCGTATAGTTTCCGGCTTCAATGCCGCCCCATCCATCGGGCTGCTCTCCCATAATGGCGGGGCCAATGACGCCGTCCTTGTACCATCCCACGATGGTATCCAGCGCCTTCACCGTGTCCGCTCCGTTCAGATAGCCGGAAGCCGTCGTATAATCCCCGTCGGTGACGGAACCGCCCAGGGTCCAGATAAACGGGAGCATCGCCCAGTTATAGGAGCCGGACACGGCAAACAGCCATTTTTCCTCGGCGGGGTTGGTTTTGTCCAGAGCGCCCATCAGCGCATCCAGCGTCTCAGGCGGTGCGTCAAAGCCATACTCCTGAAGCACTGCGTTGTTATATACGGCAACGGTGGTATTGGCATTGAGGGGAAGGCCGTAATTCTGCCCCTTATAAAGTGTGGTGCTCATGGAGCCGGGCATAATGCCGGCGGATATGTCGTCAAACTCTGCATAATCGTTGAGACATTCCAGAGCGCCCAGTTTTGCCATCTGGGAAACCCATGTCAGATCCAGACGGATCACATCCGGGGCAGCGTCACCTGTAACGGCGGTGATCAACTGCTCGTCCAGCCCCTCATAGGGCATCCGGATGGCGTTTACCTTGATATTCGGGTACTGCTGTTCAAACGCAGTCAGAACGCTCTCTGTAAAGATTTTTTCCTCACCTTCGCTGTAAGAATGCCAGAAGGTGATTTCAACCGGTTCCTGAGTATCCGGCGTCTCTGCGGACGGGTTATTCTCCGTCTGCGCAGGGGCGGTATTTGCCTCCGTACCCGGATTCTGCGGGGTGTCCTTTGCACAGGCCGACAGGGAGAGCAGCATGGCTGCCGCAAGAATGAACGCTAAAATGTTCTTCTTCATATGGTTTCCTCCGTTCAATTTTAAAGTGTGGGATAAATGTCCGCTGCTGTGTTTGCTATCACCATGAAAAGATTCTGTTTTAAAGGAAATCCCCTCCAATCTCTCAATTGTAACTGGTTACATTTTTGAGTAAAAAAACGCGTTTTATTTATTCACGCATTTTTGTTGACCCCCTCTCAATAATGCTGACAGGCAGAAGCAGATGTTCCGGACGCTGCTCACCTGCCCGCAGCTGCTGAATGAGCATTCTGGCTGCAGCCATGCCCAGACTGACCACATCAATTTTCACCACCGTCATTGCAGGCTCCGATACACTGGCGAGTACGCTGTCGTCAAAGGCAACCACCTGCACATCGTCCGGGATACGAACCCCACGCTTGGTGAGTTCGCGCATAAAATGGAAGGCAATGGCGCTGTCCGAGGCCACATAAGCCCGGCACAGACGATCCCGATGGGCTTCCACATAGGCGGCAATATCCGCCGGTGTCAGCAGTCCTTTCGCCGCACCGCACGCAGGCTCGGAAAGCCCCGCCGCCTCCAGGCAGCTCTTGTAACCGGCATACCGTTCCGCCGCAAACACCTTTTCAAAGCTGTTTGTCAAAAATCCGATCTCCGACGCGCCGGTTTCCAGAAGCCATGCCGTCGCGCACCGCCCCGCCTCAATGTTGTCAATGTCCACCCCTGCCGCCTGCTCCACAGAGGAGCGGCCGCCGATGACGAAGGGAATCTTGCTTTTCCAAAGTACCTCCAGAACCTGGGCATTGGCCAGTTCGCTGAGCAGAACCACGCCGTCGATCCGGTTTTCATTCACAATGGATTCCAGGGTGGAAACATTTTTGCTGCCGATGTGGCAGATCATGAGATAGTAGCCTTCCCGTGCCAGCGCATGCTCCAGGCCATACTGGATCCGCAGAAAATAGTCGTTGCCGTAGGTCTCCACATTGCTGTCGTCCACCACCAGCGCCACGGTATAGCTGTTGCCATGGAGAAGGCCCCGGGCCATCATGCTTGGCTGATAGTTCAGCGCCTCAATGGCCTGCCGGACTCTTTCCACGGATTGGGGTGCGATCAGCGGGCTGTTATTCAGATAGCGGGACACTGTCGCCACAGAAACGCCCGCATATTTGGCTACGTCACGAATGGTTGGCTTCATATTTCTCTCCATTGGAACCGGTTACAATCTTTTCTTCAGTATAGGTCTTCAATTTACCGGTGTCAATAGGGAATTTCCCCAATGTTTTATCCGCAAATTTATGAAAAATAACAATCGTGCCCCGTGTGAACAGCGCAAAGCATTGGCGGGCGGGACAAACCGTGCCGGGAAATCCCCCGCCGGGTTTATCCGCCCGCCGAATGCGCGGCTCCCTGCCGACATGTCATCAGAATCCGCCAGTGTCTGCCCCTCTCCGGATCAGTCAGCCACGATTCCTTTAGCGATGTCGCTGGTCATACAATATTGCAGATCTTTCACCCGGCGGAGCAGAGTCGCCGGCCACTGAGGCTGTTCCGGATCAAGAAGCACATGCTTCAGCGGCCCATGCTGCCAGGGCCTGTTCAGGGCAATGTAAATTTTCCGGGATGCCAGAATCTGCTTCATGCCGATGGTAATGCACAGTTCAGGCATACCCATCAGGTCCCCCCGCTGATAGCTGAATTCTTCCTTCGCTGCCCCGGAATGAATAGATGCTGCCGTGCGAGCGCAGATAACAGCAGAACGTGGGCGCGAATACGTCGGATTGTTGTAAACAATTTGAGAAAGTACTTTCTTTTTCACGAGGAAATATGGCGGCAATCCTTCATTCAGTCTTCTAATAATCAGCATTGATTTCGTGTGTATTACACAAATTTTACGAATTAATTTGCAGCAAATTAACAATATTAGGTTGCGAAATTACTTTCGCAATCCAACGTTGACGGTGGAAAGAACAGGTGCTATATTGGGCTTACCAACAAAAACAGGAGGGTAAACCATGAAAAAAATATTTGCTGTTTTGCTGTCCGTTATGATGCTTCTCGGAATGCTGGCTGTGACGGCTTTCGCGGACGAGAGTGCGGATGAAACCATGATCCCCGTAGTCGTTCAGGTTCCGGAGGGCTGGGGCACGCCCAATCTTTGGGCTTGGGCGGATGATGGTACCAATGCCTTCGCGGCATGGCCCGGCGAGGAAATGGACGCTCTGGCTGAGGGGTGGTATTACACCTATGTTCCCGCTTTTGTCCAGAACGTCATTGTGAACGCCAATCAGGGCACCGATGCGGCTGTCCAGACCGAAGGCATCGTGGTAGAGGCCGGTAAGGAAGTGTGGATCACGGTCGCGGAAGATCTGACTGCCTCCGTCGCTTACGAGGCGCAGCTGCGGGGCGAGATCCCTGCCTATGTTGAAAAGTTTGTCGTTCACGCCTACGTTCCCCTGTCATGGAAAACCGTGAATCTGTGGGCGTGGTCGGCGCCGGACGGCACCAATGCCTTTGAAAGCTGGCCGGGCAAGGCTATGCAGGAGGGGGACAACGGCTGGTTCACCTGCAAAGCCCCCACCTGGGTCAACTCCCTGATCATCAATGGCAACGAAGGAACCGTCCAGACCGAGGATGTCAGCATTGAGGGCAAGGAACTGTGGATCACCGTCTATGAAGATCTGACCTACGAGCTGAGCTACGAAGACCCCGACAAGGCCGTGGACGATGTGACCGTACATGCGCAGGTTCCTGAGGACTGGGCTGACCCCAGCTGCTGGGCATGGTCAGCACCGGACGGCACCAACGCCTTTGCCTCCTGGCCCGGTGAAGCACTGAGCAAGGACGGCGACTGGTATAACATTCAGGTTCCCGGCTGGATTAACTCCGTAATTATCAACGCCAACGAGGGCGCTGTCCAGACGACGGATCTGTCCGTTGAGACCGGCAAGGAGGTCTGGATCGTGGTGACCGACGCCGAAAACGCACAGGTCTTCTACGAAGAGCCTGCACAGGATGCCGCGGCCACCGAGCCTGCGGCAGAGACGACCGTCCCCGCTTCTACGGAAGCGCCTCAGGAAGCTGCCAAGAGCAGCAATACCGGCGTGATCGCCGGCGTTGTCGCCGCAGTCGTCCTTCTTGGCGGCGGCGCGGCAATCGTGGCAAAGAAGAAAAAGAGCTAAAACACTCAATCGTATCCCCGGCGGGTACACGTCAGCCGTGTACCCGCTGACGGTCTATCAAGGAGGCTTTTATGAAACGGTTTTTCATTCTGATTTTATGCTTTTCGATGCTGCTGAGCCTGACCGCCTGCGGCGGCAAAACGGACAGCGCGGATACAAACAGGCTGGTCATCTGGCATGACAAGGAAGACGCGGTGATCACCGCCCTTTCCGATTATCTGGCGCAAGCCGTGCCGAATCTGAATGTCCAATTTGAAAAGAAAACCAGCTTGACCGATTCTCTGAAGCTGGTGGGCAATGACCCCTCCGCCGCTCCGGATCTTTTTCTGTTTGCCCACGACAAGATCGGCGTTTTTGCCGAAATGGGGATTCTGGCTCCGGTGGAGCCGCTGCTGGAGGAAGGGGCGCTGGATAACTTCCTGCCCATGACCCTTCAGGCGGCTGCCTACAAGGATACTCTGTACCAGCTGCCGCTGTATTTTGAAACGCTGCTGTTCATGTATAACCGCCGTTATATGCAGGACGGCGAGGTTCCCGCCACGACGGAAGAACTTTACGCCTATATGGAGAACAATACCGGCCGGGGACGCTACGGCTTCGTGGAGCAGCACAGCACCGCCTACTATTCCGCCGCGTGGATCCACGGTTTCGGCGGCTCCATCATTGACAGCAGCGGCACCCCATTCCCCGACGCGCAGGCCGTGCAGGATGCGCTTGCTTACCACCTGAAATTCGTAAAGCTGATGCCGGGGGAGACAGAATACAATACCGTCAACACGCTGTTTCTGGAAGGAAAAGCGGACGCGACCATCGGCGGCCCGTGGATGGTCCCCTCTGCCCGAGAGGCCGGGATCGATCTGGGCATTGCCCCCATGCCGACTGTGGACGAAACCGGGCTTGCACTGGCTCCTTATTCCGGTGTGCAGGGCGTTCACGTCCTGAAAGCTGCCGCCGAAGGGAAAACCGCGGCGGTAAAGCAGCTGCTGGCGGCGTTGGCAAAACCGGAGATCGGCACGTCTCTGGCGCTTGCCAGCGGATGCGCTCCGGCAAACGGCAGCTGCTATGACGACGCCCGCGTCGCGGAGGACGCTCTGGTGCAGGCCATGCGGCAGACGGCGGAGATTGCCGTCCCCATGCCCAATATTCCCGAAATGGACGTTATGTGGACTGTGGTCAGCAGCCTCCTGACCGATGTGAATCTGTCCGGCAAGGATATTTCTTCCAGCTTCCAGACGGCCGAAGAACAGGCGGAAAGCCTGATTGCGGGGATGAAATAAAGGGAGAACGCCATGGAGAAAAAGAAACGGAAGGAATGGATACGCTCTTACGCATGGTCAGCGCCATCTCTGCTGCTGATCGGGCTGATGGTGGTATTTCCGATTCTCTATACCTTCTACATCAGTCTGACCAATATGAATGTCTACCACTGGTTCGACTTTACCTTGGTGGGGCTGGACAACTACATCCGGGCGCTGTTCGTGTTCGACTCCGGCTTCCTGTCCGCGCTGCTGGCAACGATTTTGTGGACAGTCGTCAGTATGATTTTGCAGCTGGTCATCGCCTTTCTGCTGGCGAACCTTCTGAATATCGAAAAGCTCCGGCTGCGCAAGCTCTACAAAACAGTGCTGATGTTTCCATGGGCCATGCCCGGGTATGTGGGGATTCTGCTCTGGAAAACCGGAATGTTCAACACCCAGTTCGGCCTGCTGAATCAATGGATGGACAAGCTGGGGCTGACGGCGGTCAAGTGGCTTTCTTCCGATGTATCGGCATTTCTGAGCTGCACGGTGGTCAATCTCTGGCTGGCGCTGCCATTCATGATCATGATTATGGACGGGGCATTGCAGAGCATCGACAGAAGCTACTACGAAAGCGCCATTCTGGACGGCGCGGGCGTCTTTGCCCGGGCGAAGTACATCACCATCCCCGCCATGCGCCCCATCATTGCACCGGCTGTGATTATCACGGTGTTTACGACCTTCAAGCAGTTCGACGTTGTCTACCTGCTGACGCAGCAGGCCGGCGCGAAAACCGGCTCCGGGTTCCACACCATCCTGACCTACGCCTACGAAAACGCATTTATCACCAACAATTACGGCTATTCTTCGGCCATTTCCATGATTATTTTTGCACTTCTGCTCCTGTTCTCCGCAAAATTCCAGCTGAAGGAGGATGCCTGATGACGAAACGCAGATGGCGGGAGGGCGTTGGGCTGACGGCGCTGAATGCCTTTTTCATTGCGCTGTGCTTTCTGACGTTGATCCCCATTCTCTATGCCCTGAGCGTCTCCTTTAACGGGTCGAACAGTCTGCTCAGCTCCGATTTTTCGTTTATTCCCAGAAATTTCACCCTGAAAAACTACCGGGAAGTCCTCTTTGGGGAGAACATCACCCTCTGGTTCCGGAATACTATTTTTCTGGCAGTTGTGACCGTTTTTCTGTCCCTGCTGGTGGCAGTCCCGGCGGCCTACTGTTTCTCCCGCCGCCGCTTTCCGGGCAGAAAAGCCATACTTCGGTGCCTGGTTCTGCTGAATTCTTTCCCGGCGATTCTGTCCATGTTTGCGATTTACCGTCTGCTGCGGCCGATGGGGCTGGTCAATACCCGGCTGGGGCTGATCCTCGTTTATACGGGAACCATGGCGGTGTTCAGCCTGTGGAACACAAAGGGCTACTTCGACACCATCCCCACGGAAATTGAGGAAGCCGCCAGAATCGACGGCGCTTCCGACGGGCAGATTGTCCTGAAAATCGTCATGCCTCTGGCAAAGCCAAGCATCATCACCACCGCACTGCAGGTGCTGATCTATGTGTGGAATGAATACATCTATGCGACGACCTTCCTGACCGGAGAAAGCAAGTACACGCTGGCCGCCGGACTGAATGCTTTGCAGGCGACGGAGATGACCGGCTCATGGCCGGTATTCGCGGCGGCGGCCATTACCGTATCCCTTCCTGTACTTGCGATCTTCTTCCTGTGTCAGAAATATATGACCTCCGGGCTGACGGCTGGAGGTGTCAAGGGATGAAACTGGACGCTGTTTTGCACATTCCCATGTCGGAATACTGCTGCGGGCTGGATGAGCGCCATATCGTTTACCGCCTGCGCTGCGCCAGAGGCGACTTGCAGCGGGTGACGCTTTTCTACGCCGACACCGCGTGCCGGGTCAATCCGATCCTGTTTACTTCTGCCCCCATGGAAAAGGTTCTGTCGGACGCCTGTCACGATTACTGGCAGGTGGTTGTAGACAGCCCCTATAATCGGGTCTATTACTACTTTCAGCTGGACGACGGCACGGAGACGAAGCTGTACTACAGTAATCTCTTTACCGACCGGCTCGCACAGGATCGTTCGGAATACTTCAAGCTTCCCTTCAACCACCGCAGTGACATTGCCCGCGTACCGGCGTGGGCGAAGGATGCCGTCGTATATAACATTTTTCCGGACAGCTTTGCGTCCGGCAGATGCGAAATTTCCGGGCAGTCTCATTCACAGCGTTTTGGACAGCAGACTGTGCAGGGAAAGCTCGGCGGGACGCTGGACGGGGTTGCGCGGAATGTGGATTATCTGAAAGCGCTGGGCGTCAACTGCGTGTATCTGAATCCGATCTTCGCCGCCGGGGAATACCACAAGTATGATCTGCTGGATTATTACCACGTTGACCCCTGCTTCGGCGGGAATGAGGCATTCCGGACTATGGTCAATACGCTGCACGCTTCCGGCATTCGGGTCATCATCGACGGCGTGTTCAATCACTGCGGCTGGCATTTCTTCGCCTTTGAGGATGTGGTCAAAAATCAGAAGGAATCCTGCTACAAAGACTGGTTCTATGATCTGACCTTCCCCGTGCATCGCCCCGAAACCCCGGAGGAAATTCCGGACTACGCCTGCTTCGCCTATGAGCGCATGATGCCAAAGCTGAATACCGCAAATCCGGAGGTGCAGAAATATTTCTGCGACGTAGGCGCTTACTGGGTACGGGAATACGGCATTGACGGCTGGCGGCTGGATGTGGCCAGCGAGGTCAACGATGGCTTCTGGCGGGCGTTCCGCGATGCGGTCAAGGGCGAGAATCCGGAAGCGCTGCTGATCGGTGAGGTGTGGGAGAGTGCCGGTCACTGGCTTCAGGGGGACATGTTCGACTCCACCATGAACTACGATTTCCGGAAGCACTGCTGCGCATTTTTCGCCGAAAAGCGCATCGACGCAGCAGAATTCTCCGGGCGTATTACGGATATGCTCATGCGCTACCGGCTGCAAATGCTCCCGGCGCAGCTGAATCTGCTGGACAGCCACGACGTCAGCCGTTTCCTGTCGCTGTGCGGCGGGGATACCGCAAGCTATCGCCTTGCCATCCTGTTTATGATGTGCTTTGTGGGAATGCCCACCATTTTCTACGGAGACGAGCTTGGCGTTCAGGGTATGCAGGAGGAAGAATACCGCGCCCCCATGCCGTGGAAGGGCGGCGATCTGGCGCTGCTGGGCTTTTTCCGAAAGGCCATCGCCATGCGGCACACCTTATCCCCATTGCGGGAAGGCTCATTTCAGATGTTGTCCGCCGAGGGGGGCAGCCGCGTGATCCGCTTCCGCAGGTATACCGGAACGGAGTCCGTGACAGTGTCCATTAACGCAGGGAAGGCCGATGCCGCAGTTTCTTTCCCCGAAGAAAAGCTGTATTGGGCAGAGGGCTTCCAGAACGGCGTTCTGTCCCCCGGCGGATTTGCCGTAACTTTCCGGTAATTTTTTCCCCGACCCTTTCGGGCCGGGGAAAATTATGCTATACTGGAAAATAAGGTGGTGAAGAAACGATGGGTGTTACCATTAAGGATGTAGCCGAGGCGGCAGGCGTCTCTATTTCCACTGTCTCTAAGGTTCTGAACGGGCATTACAGTATTTCCGAAAAGACAGCCCAGCGGGTTCGCGGCATCATGCGGGAGATGAATTATTACCCAAACGCCAATGCCCAAAGCTTTGCCAGCGGCTCCAATCACACGGTCGTGTTGCTGGCAAACCTTGCCCCCAACGCCGCTTTTCAGAACCCTCATATGTTTGAGATCATTTCCGGCCTGGAGGAAGCGCTCTGCAAACGGGGATACCGGCTCATCCTGCGGGGCGCGGATGCGACCTCCGCCTGCGGCATTGCGGAGGAGATCATTTCCCGCCGCAGCGCGGACGCCATTGCCGTTCACGTGGGTGTCATGTCCCATCCTCTGGCCGCCGTGCTGACCCGGCTGCAATTTCCCCACATCGTTCTGGGCGCACCGGACTTTGAGAGCCAGGTCTGTTGGATCGACAACAGCAATACTTACTCCGGGACGGTTGCCGCGAGCTTCCTTCTGTCGCGGGGGTATAAGCGGCTTGCTTTTATCGGCGGAAAATCCTATGATTTGGGTTCCGCCCTCCGCCTGCAGGGCGTGAAGCAGGGGCTTTCCAACGCGGGAGAGAAACTGGAAGACCAGTATATCTGGCTCGGGGAATCCACCCGGGCGGACGGCTTCCGTATGGCAGAAAGTCTTTTGAGTCAGAAAGAACTGCCGGACGCCATCATCTGCGCCAACAATTACATCGCTCTGGGGTGCGTGGATGCGGCCGCAAAAAAGGGACTGCGTATTCCGAAGGATATCGGCATTATGGCCTTTGATAATTTCCCGTTTTCCCAGATCATAGAACCGCCGCTGACGGTCGTTGACATCAACGTCCGGGACATGGGCACGCAGGCGGCAAAATTCCTGACAGACATCATGCGCCATCCAAATATGCAGATACAAACCTATATCACAACATCCAATGTGATCGTAAGAGGGTCTACGCGGTAAAGAATCATGTGCCCCCGATTCCTGACGGCAGACGGATTCGGGCATGCAGCACAACCCCAGCAAAGTCCGCCTGCATTTTGCAAAATACAGGCGGACTCTGCTGTTCTTTGAAAATTGACAAATTCCCGGTATACCCGGATAAAGCGGATAGGAAGAGGAGCGGGGCATATGCCCAATGTCACTAAGTTATACTGAACTCCAATTAGGGTCTATCTGAAAACCGTCAACATGCCCAAACAGTGGGTCTTTTCCGCCTGCTGTGCACCATTTTCCCTTGTAATACACAAAGTATTCCTGCGGAAAAATGGCTTCAGCAGGCGAAAAATCCCTCGCTGTTGGTCATATTCCCGGTTTTCAGATAGACCCTAAAATCTTAAAAAAAGATTTTAATTGCCCGAAGGGCACGGAGTTCATATGAGACGTGTTTTGTGATTTCTTTCCTTATAAATCACAAAACAGGCAGCGCCGTCAGACAGTGCCTTTCTGATTAAAATCTTGATTTTAATCAGAAAACAGTATTACATTTTCCGGGGCGCACCCATTTGGATGCGCCCCATCTTTTATTTTCGGGAAAAAGACCCGTAATTTTTTGCATTTTGCGCAATTTCCTGTTGACATTTTGTGCATTATGGTGGTATAGTATGTCAATAAGTATTCGGCGCACGCACAAAGGTACACCGGATAGAAACAAAAGGAGAGGATTGAACATGAAAAAAATTCTTGCTATTGTGCTGGCGGCTGTGATGCTGCTGTCCATGACCGCCTGCGGCGCTGCCGCGAAGAAGGATACATACGTTGTGGGTATCTGCCAGCTGGTTCAGCACGACGCCCTCGACGCCGCGACTAAGGGCTTTCAGGACGCTCTGACCGAAGCGCTGGGAGACAAGGTGAAATTTGAAGTCCAGAACGCCTCCGGCGACTCCGTGAACTGCACCACCATCATCAACGGCTTTGTTTCCAGCAAGGTCGATCTGATCATGGCCAACGCCACCCCCGCCCTTCAGGCTGCCGCATCGGCGACCAGTGAGATCCCCATTCTGGGCACCTCCGTCACCGACTACGCTTCCGCTCTGGAGATCGATGGCTGGACGGGCACTGTGGGCGGCAACATCTCCGGCACCTCCGACTTGGCTCCCCTTGACCAGCAGGCTGCCATGATTCAGGAGCTGTTCCCGGACGCCAAAAACATCGGCCTGCTGTACTGCTCCGCCGAGGCCAATTCCCAGTATCAGGTGGATGAAATGACCAAGTATCTGACCGAGCTGGGTCTGACTGCCACTGCTTTTGCCTTCACCGACACCAACGACGTTGCGTCCGTCGCTCAGGCGGCCTGCGATGCCAGCGACGTGCTCTACATCCCCACTGACAACACCGCTGCCTCCAACACCGAGGCCATTGCCAACGTGGTGCTGCCGGCCAAGGTTCCCGTGATCGCCGGTGAGGCCGGCATCTGCGAGGGCTGCGGCATCGCGACCCTGTCCATCAGCTATTACGATCTGGGCGTTGCCACCGGCAAGATGGCGGCAAAGATCCTCACCGGCGAGGCGGACATCTCCCAGATGCCCGTGGAGTACGCCCCTCAGGTGACCAAGATGTACAACGCCGCCAACTGCGAGGCGCTGGGCGTCACCATTCCCGACGGCTACGAGCCGATGGGGTAATTTTCCCTGCAAAACAAACAGGCAGGGCAGGGCTTTTACCCTGTCCTGCCTTGGCGTCATTCTGCGCCCGGACCGGGCAATTTCTTTATTATTGTAGAGGTATCAAGATATGAGTTTCTTCCTATCCCTTTTGAATGCCATGCCGGGCGCGATCACTCAGGGAATGCTCTGGGGAATCATGGCAATCGGCGTGTACATCACCTACCGTATTCTGGACGTGGCCGACCTGACGGTGGACGGAAGCCTTGCCACCGGCGGCGCGGTGTGCGTCATGCTGATGCGTGCCGGGTGGAATCCATGGGCCGCGCTGCTGTGCGCGTTTCTGGCGGGTGTGCTGGCGGGACTGTGTACCGGTCTGCTCCACACCCGGTGCGGGATTCCTGCCATTCTGGCCGGTATCCTCACCCAGCTGGCGCTGTACTCCGTCAATCTTCGGATCATGACAGGCAAGGCCAACCAGCCCATCGGCGTGGATAAGTACGACCTGCTGGTCTCCCAGCGCTACGTCCGGGATCTGGCGCTGAATAACCCCATTCCGCTGGTGATCCTGTTTCTGGCGGTGCTGATCGGCCTGCTGTACTGGTTCTTCGGCACCGAGTACGGAAGCTCCCTGCGGGCGACCGGCGCGAACCAGAACATGGCCCGCGCACAGGGCATTGATACCAAGTCGGGCATTACTTTCGGTCTGATGTTGGCAAACGGTCTGGTCGCCATGGCGGGCGGCCTGCTTGCCCAGTATCAGGGCGCAGTGGATGTGAACATGGGACGGGGCGCCATCGTCATCGGCCTTGCCGCCGTTATCATCGGCGAGGTGCTGCTGGGGCGCGTGTTCCGCAATTTCGCGCTGAAGCTGGTGTCCGTTGTCATCGGCGCGGTGATCTACTACGTAGTCATCCAGATCGTCCTGCAGCTCGGCCTGAACACCAATGACCTGAAACTGCTGACGGCACTGGTCGTGGCGCTGTTTCTGGCGGTTCCCTATTGGAAGACCATCGTGCTTCCCAAGAAGAAGGAGGTATGACGATGCTGGAGCTGAAAAATATCAGCAAGACCTTCAACGCCGGAACGGTGAACCAGAAGGTGGCGCTGAACGGTCTGAATCTGACCATGAACGAGGGCGATTTCGTCACCGTCATCGGCGGCAACGGCGCGGGCAAGAGCACCATGCTCAACGCCATCGCCGGAGTGTTTCAGGTGGACACCGGGAAAATCCTCATTGACGGCGTGGACGTGACCGCCCTGCCGGAGTATAAGCGGGCAAAGTACATCGGCCGGGTGTTTCAGGACCCCATGATGGGCACTGCCGCGACCATGCAGATCGAGGAAAACCTTGCGCTGGCGGCACGCCGGGGCAAGCCCAGAACCCTCCGGCCCGGTATCACCAAGGCGGACCGGGAGTTCTATAAGGAGCAACTGCGGATTCTTGATCTGGGACTGGAAGACCGGATGACCACCAAGGTCGGTCTGCTGTCCGGCGGCCAGCGTCAGGCGCTGACGCTGCTGATGGCGACTTTGCAGCAGCCGAAGCTGCTGCTTCTGGACGAGCACACCGCGGCGCTTGACCCCAAGACTGCGGCCAAGGTGCTGGAGGCGACCCAGCGGATCGTAGAGAAGAACCACCTGACCACCATGATGATCACCCACAATATGCGCGACGCCATTTCCTATGGCAACCGCCTGATCATGATGTACGAGGGGCATGTTGTGGTGGACGTTTCCGGAGAGGAAAAGAAGAATCTGACGGTGGAGCAGCTGCTGAATCTGTTCAGCAGAGCCTCCGGCTCCGACGAAGCCGACGACAAGCTCTTACTTTCCTGATATGATCAACAGGGCGCGCAGAAATGCGCGCCCTGATTTTACTGGGAGGAAGAAACATGAAACCCAAAGAACTGCTGGAAATTCTGTCCGTGGCGGAGAAGCTGAAATGCAACACACGGCACTGCTATACCTCCTCCGGCCGCCGGGAGAGCGTGGCGGAGCACAGCTGGCGGATATCCCTGATGGCGATGCTTCTGACGAAGGAGTTCCCGGAGGCGGATATGGACAAGGTGATCCGTATGTGCCTGATCCACGACATGGGAGAAGCCTTCACCGGGGACATCCCGACCTTTGAGAAAACCAACGCCGATACCCGGAAAGAGGACGACATCCTGCTGAATTGGGTAAACACCCTCCCGGAGGACGCCCGGGAGGAATGGGCGGCGCTGCTCACCGAGATGAACGCCATGGAGACACAGGAAGCGAAAATCTACAAGGCGCTGGACAAAATGGAAGCGGTGATCCAGCACAACGAGTCGGATATTTCCACATGGCTGCCCCTTGAGTATGACTTGCAGCTGACCTACGGCGAGGAAAACGTGCAGTTTTCCCCCTATATGCAGCAGCTCAAGGCAGAGGTCAACGACTGGACAAGAGAGAAGATCGCCCGGGAGAAGCTGGAATAAAGCGCCCCGACATAATATTGCAAAAACCTCCGTATGACAGTTCGTGCATACGGAGGTTTTTGTCGAGAATCCGGTTATCGTCTGCGCCGGACGGGCTGCGCCAGCTTGCGCAGCAGGAGAACCAGCCCCGCTGCCGCCAGCAGGCAGGCGCTCATGATGCTGTAGGAAAAAGCTGCCAAATCGCCGTGACGCTGGACGTAATATTCCATAAAGCCCGCGCCGCCGATGCAGGCGGCGATCCCCAGCCACACCAGCACATTCCAGAACCGGAAGCCCCGGGCTTTCACCACCCGCACGGAGAACACCACGATCACCAGCAGCAGCCCCAGCGCACCCAGCACCTGCACCACGCTGACGAAGCCATTGCTCCGGAAAAACAGCTTGTCATACCGGGTGCTGTCCAGCACGATCTGGGACACGCCGTAAAGCAGCAGGAAAATCAGTGCCGTGTCCCCATCCTTCTGCTGCTTTTTGGGCAGGTAGAACGAAAGCAAAATCAAAAACAGCACCAGCGCCGCCATGGCCTGCAAAATGAACGTCGCCAGACGGTACTCCGTAGCGCCGGAAACGGCGTTGGTCACGGGATAGACCCAGGGAAGCGACTGAGTGGAAGTAATGATCTGCCCCCGGTCAGTGGAATTGAAGAAGCAGGCAAGCCGCCCCACGGCGATACCGGCGCACCCGGCCACGGCCATGCAGTCCAGCATCTGCGGCAGATTCCGGTCAAAATGCAGCAGGCGAATAACAACTGCCGCCAGTACACATCCGGCGAAGACGCCCAGCAGGGCATATCCGCCGGGGGAGAAGGGCTTCATGGCGGCTTCAAAGCTGTCGTAGCTGCTGGTGCGGCAGTACCAGTGAACCAGCCGCCCAAGCAGAAGGGACAGCACGATGGCCAGCGGAATCACGCTGAAAGCGGCGATTCCATTGCCGCCTCTTCCCAGATACAGCGACCAGAAAAAGCAGATGGCGGTGAGCGTCGCCAGAGTCAGCACGATGGAACTCCAGTAATAGATGGTCTCCCCGGAAATAAACGCGATTTTTTCCATACCGTCAGCCTCCTTCCGGCATCGCCGTGGCGAAGTAGATGATGTCGCTGATCTTCCGCTGCTGGCCGTAGACCGGGCGGTTGATGAGCTGGTCGCCCATCACGATGGCGGCGGTCTGCCCGCCGTCCAGGCAGTAGGCCATGCGGCAGCCGGTGGCGGCGATGTTTTTGGCAAAGGTCTTGACGGTGGGGATGTCCTGCCAGGGGCCTTCCGTGTTCGCCGTGGCGACGATATAGTGAAGCTCGCTCATCTGGCACAGCGCCGCACGGGCGTACCCTTCCGTGATTTCGCCCACGCCGTACCATGTGTGGTCGATCACCTCGTAATTGTCGATCAGCACCGGGCCGAAGCCAAGGCTGAACCAGATGTCGTTCTCCGCCACATATTCCTTGGCGGCCGCCGTGGTCGTAATGTCGCCGCCGTAGGTGAAGTGGAGGTCGCCGTTCCGGTCAATATAGCAGGTCTCGGCGTAGGTGCCTTCCACCTTCCGCACCTGCCCCTGATAGACGATGATGCCAAAGTTGCGGAAATTGTAGAAATCACCGGAGGAAGCCACCACCGCGTTGACGCTTTCCGCCATTTCCGAGGTGTAGAACTGGGTCGCCGAACCGTATTCGCCGCCGGCCAGATGCCGCCGGAACTGGGACGGATGGTTGACCTTCACCTCGGAGAAGGTGTATACGGAGCCGTCGTGAACCTCTTTCCATGTGATAGCGAATATGGTGTCGTCCAGATAATAGTTGACAAGACTGCCCTCAAACAGTTCCACGTCGGTGCTGAAATACAGCTCCTGCCCGTCCAGAAGAAAGGCCGCTTCGTCCAGAAGCCATTGCAGGGAGGCCGGGTCGTCGGTCTGGCCGTAGCAGTCCGGGTTCGGCTCCGGGGCGACCTGCGCGTCGTCCGGAATCTCGATGATGACCTTTTCCCTCACGGGGACGGTGGTTTCGGGAACGTTCTCCGGCGTTTGCGCGGCGGTAAGCGTATCCCGGGCGGCGTCCATTTTGGCGGAAACAAAGCCGTCAAACTGCTCCATGATCGCCATGTCCGCGGGCGCAGTCTGTGCCGCGGCTTTGGGATGACCGACGGACTGAACCATTTTCCCCAGCAGAACGGCCGTCAGCGCCAGAGAGATCGGCACCACGATGACCCCCAGCAGGACGAAAAACGGACTGACCCGGTCCTTTTTCCGGGCAAATTTCGGTTGATATGCCATGTCCGTCCTCCTTACGCCACGCCGGAGATGATTTGCAGCAGCGCCTGATCCGGTACCACCCACCATGCGCCGTCCTGATAGATGAGACCCAGCGTCACATCACGGGTGACGGTCTGGGCGTCCTCACTCAGCGCCTGCGTTACCGCGTCGTTCAGCGCCTGATCTACCAACTCGTTTCGGTAGCTGTTATCCTCGTTGTAAATTTCCGTTTTGTCCTCTGCCGCCGCGGCCTTTGCCTCCAGCAGCGCCTTTGCCCGCTGGGGAACTGCCGCCGTCACGCCGGACACATCCAGACAGGTGACCGAGGCGTCCCGGGCAAATCCCGTGTCCGTGACCCGGCACAGCCCGGTAAATTCGTAGGAAAGGCTGCCCGTGAAGGCATCCCAGAGCAGCTTGCTCACGGCATCCTCCGGCTCTCCCGCACCCAGATCCGGCTGACCGTAAACGCAGCTCTGGGCGGCTTCGTAGTCGCCGGCGCACAGAGCGTCCATCATGCGCTGTGCCTGCGCCGAGGCGGCTTCGGGAGACTCCAGCATCCTCGGCTGGGCGTTCCGCGACGCGATGCTCACCGCCGCCGTCGCCACCATCAGCAGAATGCCCAGAACGCCGAACACGGCAGATAAAATCTTGCTTCCTTTCATATGCACACCTCGGATTTTCCATATACCGTTTATTATACAGGGCAATGGGAAGGTTGTCAATTGAACGTTAGATTAGGGTCTATCTGAAAACCGGGAATATGACCAACAGCGAGGGATTTTTCGCCTGCTGAAGCCATTTTTCCGCAGGAATACTTTGTGTATTACAAGGGAAAATGGTGCACAGGAGGCGGAAAAGACCCGCTGTTTGGGCATGTTGACGGTTTTCAGATAGACCCTAAGAAACCTCCCTTACCGGTTTGATGGGTAATCGTAAAATAGTGAATGGAGCGTATCGGTGCAGATACGCTCCATTTTTCGTATATTTGACGGGGGAGGGGTACAACCCCTTGGCTCTCCCTTTGGGAGAGCTGTCACCGCAGGTGACGGAGAGGGTCTTGCACCCTTGCTTCCCCTCTCCGTCCTCGCTTCGCTCGGCCACCTCTCCCAAAGAGAGAGGCAAGGGGAGCATCATAAATAGTCAAAAATGCGGATCATCCGCCAAAATCGGAGCTTTTCGCGGCAATGGTAAAGCCGTTTTCGTTGTCCGCCGGGACGAGGGTAAAGCAGATGGTGCCGATGGTGTCATCCGGGGTGCCGCTGTAAACGTCGAAGATGACGGTGGCGCCGTTGACGGAATCCGGGTAGCAGCCGCGGAAGGAGTAGCCCACGTCGCCGAAGTCGGAAAGGCCGATATAGTAATAGCCGTCTTCAAAATAGAACAGGGTCTGTCCGGCGCTCACGTCCTGAATGGCGGGAGCATAGGAGGGCATTTCCAGACCAAGAGCAAGGCGGACGTAAGGAACTACGCTGTTCTCTCGGCTGACCTTCACTGCCTGTCCCCAGGAGGTGGTGACCAGTTCCTGTTCACCGCAGATGGTCATTGCCGCTTCACCGTCCACCATGTCCGGACAGGTGAAAGAGGAGAACAGGAAATTCCGCCAGAATTCGTCGTTCAGGGAAGCGTCGTCCGACCAGTCCGGCAGGAAATAACACATCTTTTCCAGAAAAGCCTTGCCGGTTTCGCTCAGGGCAAAGGAATCCGCTTCTGTACTTGCCGCCGGGGCCTCCGTTGAGACGCTGGGCCGGGTAAGCTGCTCAGCTCCCACCGGCGCGGCGGGGGCGTCCTTCGGCTCGGAAACGTTCAGGAAGAGAAACACTCCGCCCACGGACAGCACCAGTACCAGACACACCAGCACGACCGCAAAGCCCCAGCTTTGTTTTTGACCATTCTTTTCGTTCTTCATAAATTTGGTTTCACCTTTCTTCTGACGGATGGCACGGCTCATTTCTCCCTCGATGCGTCGGGCGCAGTCTGCGGGCATGGCCATCCCGTCGTAGACATCGATTACCTGTTTATTCACGCCGCACCCTTTCTCAGCTGCCGTTCCAGCAGTCCCCGCCCGCGGAAGAGTCTGGCGGCTGCGGTGCTCTGGGGGATTTTCAGGAGCCGGGCAATTTCCCCGGTGGTAAAGTCCTCGTAATAGCGCAGGTACATGACCACCTGGTACTTGGGCGGCAGACGCAGAATGTCCTGCCGGGGCGTGCCCGACCTCGGGGCAGAGAAAAGCGCCTTCACGGTGCGTTTCCAGCCGCCGGAGCGGAGCAGGCTGCGGCATTCGTCGGCAGTTGCCTGCATGAGAAAATCCCGTTCCGTTCCCGGCGTCAGATCCTCCCGCTCCACCAGCTTCAGGAATACCGCCCGGCTTACGTCCTCCGCTTCCTCGGGGCTGCGGGTATAGTTGACCGCCAGCCGGTAAACGTCATCCCGGTAGCGATGAAATAAGCCCAGCGCGTCCACTGCCTGATCTCCCCCCAAAAAAAATCCCGTGTTGAATCCTATACACAATACGATTGAGACGGGCATTTTGTTGCACCGGGACGAAAAATTTTTTTGATTTTTTGAAAAGACAGGGACAGGGCTTATTTTCAGACAGGTTTGCTTGACAAATGCAGCCCGCAATATGTATAATATGCTTGTCTTAGTGTGACTATAGAAAATTCCGCATTTATATATTTCAAGGAGGATATTATGACACCCCAGGAAAAAAAGCAGCTGCAGGTCATGGCCTGCAAAGTGCGTATGGGCGTAATTGAGGGCGTCCACGCGGCCAAAAGCGGACATCCCGGCGGCAGCCTGTCCGCTGCGGACATGTTCACCTATCTGTATTTCAAGGAACTGCGCGTGGACCCGAAAAATCCCCATTGGGAGGATCGGGATCGGTTCGTCCTGAGCAAAGGCCACACCGCGCCCGGCCTGTATGCGGCGCTGGCGCTGCGGGGCTTTTTCCCCGTGGAGGATCTGGTGACGCTGCGTAAGCTGGGAAGCTATTTGCAGGGGCACCCCAATATGAACTCCGTCCCCGGCGTGGACATGTCCACAGGTTCTCTGGGGCAGGGTATTTCCGTTGCCTGCGGCATGGCGCTGGCCAGCCGCTTGAAGAAGCGGGACAACCGGGTATACACCCTGTTGGGTGACGGCGAGATTCAGGAGGGGCAGGTCTGGGAGGCGTGTATGTTCGCCGCCCATTACAAGCTGGACAACCTCTGCGTCATCATCGACAACAACGGCCTGCAGATCGACGGCGATATTGCCAAGGTCATGAGTCCCTATCCTATTGACAAGAAGCTGGAAGCCTTCGGCTTCCACGTGGAGACCATCGACGGCCACGACTTTGACGCCATCGCGTCGGCGCTGGACACGGCGAAAACCGTCAAGGGTCAGCCCAGCGCGATCATCATGAAGACCGTCAAGGGCAAGGGCGTTTCCTTCATGGAAAATCAGGCGAGCTGGCACGGCTCGGCGCCCAACGACGAGCAGTACGCGGTAGCTATGGCGGAGCTGAAGCAGCAGCTCAGCGATCTGGAGGGCATGTAATATGGCAGATGTAAAGAAAATGGCCACCCGCGAGGGCTACGGACGGGGTCTGGTTGCCCTGGGCGCGGCGCATGAGGATGTTGTGGTGCTGGACGCCGACCTGGCAGGCTCCACCAAGACCGGCATGTTTGCCAAGGCGTACCCCGACCGTCACTTCAACTGCGGCATTGCGGAAGCGGACATGATGTGCGTGGCGGCAGGCTTCGCGGCCAACGGCTTCGTTCCCTTCGCGTCTTCCTTTGCCATGTTCGCCGCAGGGCGGGCCTTTGAGCAAATTCGCAACTCCATCGGCTATCCCCACCTGAACGTGAAGATTGGCGCCACCCACGGCGGCCTGTCCGTGGGCGAGGACGGCGCGAGCCACCAGTGCTGCGAGGACTTTGCGCTGATGCGCTCCATCCCCGGCATGGTCGTCATCTGCCCCGCCGACGGCGTGGAGGCTGAGGCGGCTGTCAAGGCGGCGTATGAATATCAGGGGCCTGTCTACCTGCGGATGGGACGTCTGGCAGTTCCGGTGTTCCATGAGGACGGCTTTGCATTCAAGATCGGCAAGGGCGAGATCATGCGCGAGGGTACGGATATCGCCATCATCGCCAACGGTCTGATGACCTACGAGGCCATCAAGGCCGGTGAAGCGCTGGAAGCCATGGGCATCCACGCCCGCATCGTGAATATGTCCACCATCAAGCCGCTGGACGAGGAGCTGGTGCTGAAATGCGCCAAAGAATGCGGGAAGATCATCACCTGCGAGGAGCACAGCATCATCGGCGGCCTGGGCGAAGCGGTGTGCAGCTATCTTGCGGAAACCTGTCCCGTCCCGGTCAAGCGCATCGGCGTGAACGACAAGTTCGGCTGTTCCGGCACTGCGGCCGAGGTGCTGAAAGCCTACGGCCTGAGCGCGGAACACATTGTCGAGGTTACGAAAGCGTTTCTGAATCGATAAGACAAGCACCCTGTACGAGAAAGTACAGGGTGCCTTTTTGTGTGTGCGTTAAGGGGCGCTTTCATCCAGCTGAATGCGGATTTCTCCGTAGGACAGCGCTTCGGTTTTGCCGCTGTCATAGCGCACCAGAAGACGGAAATCATCGTCAATACCGTAGGCATAGGCGCTGACCGCCCGTCCGGCGGAAAGAACGGTGACATTCCGCCCAATCGCCAGACTGCGGGCACGGTAGTCTTCCAGATACGCCCTGCATTCCGGGTGGGCGTAAAAATCCCAAAAGCGGTTCAGGAACTCTCCGACCAGCCGGTTTTTTGCTTCCGGGCAGCTGTGCTCCAGAACCGACCCGGCAATGGACTGAATCTCCTCCGGGAACCCCTCTGCGGGTGGGTAGAGGTTGACGCCAGCCCCCAGCACCATGTAGTTAAGAGTGCCGGTTTCCAGACCAACGGCGGCCTCCGTCAAGATGCCGCAGACCTTTTTGCCATGGAGGAAAATGTCGTTGACCCATTTAATGCCGGGCTGCTGCCCGGTCACCGCTTCTATGGCCTGACACATCGCCGCCGCAGCCGCCGCCGTAAGGCAGGTCGCCTGCTGGGGAGAGTAGGCCGTCGGGCGGAGCAGCAGACTCAGGTATACGCCGGAATCAACCGGAGAAAAGAACTGCCGCCCATAGCGCCCCCGCCCGGCGGTCTGCTCGCAGGCGACGATGACGCAGCCTTCCGGGCGGCCCTGATTAGCCTTTTCCCGGACAAGGGCGTTGGTGGAGGGCGCGGTGGGAAGTACCGTCAAATCCAGATCCCGGTATTCCGGTTTCAGAAATCTGCGGATGCCCTGAGGGGACAGGATGTCCGAATCCGGGGAGAGACGGTAGCCCTTATTGGTTGCGGCGTCAATGGTGTAGCCGTCCTCCCGAAGGGCGTTCACCGCCTTCCACACGGCCGCCCGGGAGACCTGAAGCGTCCGGGCAATCTCCTCCCCGGAGAAAAATGTCCCCTTGCTGTCTTCCAGCAGGGCAAGCAGCTTTTCCTTGGTGGTCACGGCGTTTCCTCCTTATACTGGCATAAATCCGTCCACTGACAGTCGCCGCAGATATCCTCCCGGCGGCCGGGTATCAGAATGCTGCCCAGCACCCGTTCTGCCAGCTCCCGGTAGGGCAGTACGTCTCCGGGGGTCAGGCCGCACAGGGAAAGCACCGTCCGGTCATAGCGCCGCACCTTCTCGGCGGATTCGCATTGGCCGCACAGGTTATTGGGGCAGGCGCGGCAGATTTCATCCGCCTGATCGGTCAGCCGGACGAGGGGATTTTCTTCCAGCATGGCCTTTTTCCGCGCCATGTTTTCCACAAAGGCCCCGCTGTAGCCTTTTCCCTGAAAAAAGTGGAGACAAAGACCGTGATGGGCACGCAGGGAAATGGATGCTTCATCCATAACGTTACCGCAGCCGGATCGCGGCGGCCAGACGCTTGCGGATGGCCAGCGCAAGGGCGATTTTAAGGCAGTCCGGGAGAATGTAAGGGAATACGCACCAGCCCAGCGCCGTCCACAGGCCGATCGCGCCGGTGTTCTTGGCGTATACTACCAGAAACCAGACGGTGCCGAAGGCATAGCACACCACAAGACCCAGCAGCATGGAAAGCGCCAGCGCCCATGTTTTCGTCCCCAGAAGCCGCTCTATGAGCCACATGACCAGCGCGGTGAACACAAATCCGATGATATATCCGCCGGTGCTTCCCAGAAGAACGCCCAGCCCCCCGGAGAAGCCCGCAAACACCGGCAGTCCGACGATGCCCATAAGCAGATAGAGCACGACGGCCAGCGTTCCCCGTTTTCCGCCAAGGACGCTTACCGCGACAAAGACGCCGAAGGTTTGCAGGGTGAAGGGGACTACCGCGGGAATGGAGATCCACGAACAGACCGCCATCAGAACGGCAAACAAGGCGATATACGCCATGTCAATGGTTTTCCACTTTCTTGAAACAGATGCTTCCATAGTTGTTTCCTCCGAACTGTTGAATTCGGAAGCAGTATAGCACAGGCAATGCGCGATTGTCAACCATAAATAATTTCTGGTTGACAATAGGAGACAGAGGAAACAGATTTGGATTTTACAGCCGCACTTCTACCGGGCGGCGGATGGTCATGGACTGCTCCGTTACGGCGCAGTCCATGGCGAGGATGCGGACACCGTTCCCGGCGGCATCCCGGAGGGCGGCGCCAAAATCCGGGTCGGTGGCGTCGTTGGGGTGCAGGTATTTTACGTCCGCCATTTGAATGACGAACAGAACGCCCGCGCCATACCCTTCAGCGGCGGCGCGGGTCAGACCCCGCAGATGCTTCGCGCCCCGGAGGGTGGGGGCGTCGGGGAAGGCGCAGACGCCGTTTTCCTCCAGCGTCACGCCTTTGACCTCCAGAAACCAGAGCTTTCCGTCCCTAAAAAAGGAAAAATCAAACCGGGAATCGCCGTGAACGGTCTCCGCCCGGAGGGCCTCGATTTCCCCAAAGCCGCCGGAGAGCAGCCACTCTTTGGCCGCTGCGTTGGGCGCTTGGGAGTCCATATTGATGAGACGGCCGCCTTTCTCAACGGTAATCAGGTCAAAGCGGGTTTTTCTGGCAGGGGAGGACGCCTCCTGACACCAGACCCGCGTTCCGGGGACAAGCAGCTCCTTGCAGCGTCCGGTATTTTTCACATGGACGGTCTCCGTCTGCCCGGCGATGTCCACATGGGCGATAAACCGGTTGGGGCGGGCAAGAAACGTGCCGGATACCATATTGGCGTAGTTCATTTTCGCTCCTTTGGCAGAAAAAGGGGTCAGGCAAGCCTGACCCCTTGTAGTTGTGCAAGAATCAGCCGACGGAGGACACCATTTCGCCGTTCAGGAAGGAGAAGGTGCCGCCGGGGGCGGTGAGGAACTGGCCGTTGGACAGCGTCACATCCAGACGGATGGACAGCTGCTGGTCGTCCTCCATGGAGGGAATGTTGAAGGTGATGCCGGAGATGTCCGCGGTGTAGCTGCCGGGAATTTCGGCGGCTTCCATGGTCAGCGCGGCGGTGCCGACGATCTCCTCATTGAAGGTCAGAACCAGCTCGGCCTTGCTGCAGGTGATGGTCTCGCCCTCGTTGGTGATCCGGGGTGCCTGCACCTCCACGGAACCACCGGTGATGGTCAGGGTGCTGCCGTCCTGGGTGGCGGACGCCACGGTCATGTTGCAGTAGGAGTTCAGCGCGGACTCCAGATTGATCAGGGCGTCGTCGGTGGGCGCGGTGGGGGTGTTGATGGCGACCTCGGTCTGGGTGCCGTCCGCGGCGGTGAGAAGGACGTAGTAGCAGTAGCCGTCGGCAGCGTTCAGATCGGCGGACGCGGTGTAGGCGCTGCCGTTCCACTCGCAGGGAACGTTCGCTGCTTCCTCACCCTCCAGACGGACGATGAATGCCGCGCTCTGCCCCTCGGAATAGCCGTTGGGGGTGGCGGTCAGGTTGACGGTAGCACCGTTGGGACTGCTCCATGTGGCGGCGGTCAGCGTACTGGAGGTCAGGGTCAGCTCCTGCCCGGCGGACATTTCCGGAACGCTGGCGGCGGTACTGGCGGCCGGCTCCTTATCCTTGGAGCCGCAGCCGGCGAGGACAAACGCAAACACGGCGACCAGAGCGATCACAGCGAGAAGATTCTTTCTTTTCATTTTGGGTTCCTCCCTTATATGTCCCGGCGAGAGTGCTTTCAAACCCGCCCGGAACGCTTGTTTTCTCCAGTATACAACAAACTGTAACACTTTGCAACTATTTCTTAGGAAAATAACAAAATTTAACAATTGAAAGAACATCGGCGCGGGGATATCCCCGCGCCGATGAATGGAACGCAAGTAAATTAGTCGTTGGCCTTCGCGTCGGCGATAATCTTGGCCTGATTGGCCTTGGGGACTTCCTCGTAACGGACGAATTCCAGCGTGAAGCTGCCTCTGGCCTGGGTCATGGCGCGCAGGTCGATGGCGTAGCTGCTCATTTCCGCCATGGGGACCTCCGCCTCAATAACGGTGTTGCCCTCGTGATCGGGGGACATGCCCATGGGACGGCCGCGGCGCTTGCTCAGATCGCCCATCACATCGCCCACGTAGGAATCCGGCACGGTGACGGTCAGCGCGCCGATGGGCTCCAGCAGGGTGGGGTTGGCGTTGGGCATGGCTTCCTTGAAGGCCAGAATGGCGGCCAGCTTGAATGCCATTTCGTTGGAGTCAACGGGATGGTAGGAGCCATCGTACAGGGTAGCCTTCAGGCCGACCATGGGATAACCGGCCAGCGGGCCCTTCTGAACGGCTTCCTGAATGCCCTTCTCAACGGCGGGGTAGAAGTTCTTGGGGACGGAGCCGCCGAAGACTTCCTCGGCGAAGATCATGTCGTCCTGCTCCTCCTGCGGCTCGAAGCGAATCCAGACGTCGCCGAACTGGCCGCTGCCGCCGGTCTGCTTCTTGTGACGGCCGTGAGCCTCTACCTTCTTCTTGATCTTCTCCCGGTAGGCGACCTTCGCCGGATACAGCACGGCGTCCACGCCGAAGCGGCTCTTCAGCTTGGAGACCAGCACGTCCAGCTGCTGATCGCCGGTGCCGGAGATGACCTGCTGCTTGGTCTCGGCGTTGTTGGTCAGGGTGAAGGAGGGATCTTCCTCGTTCAGACGGTTCAGGCCGGTGCCGACCTTGTCTTCCTGACCCTTCACCTTGGGGGCGATGGCCATGGAATAGCAGGGAGCGGGGTAGGGGATCTGCTTCAGGGAGACGACCTTTCTGGGGTCGCACAGGGTGTCGCCGGTGCGGACCTTGTCCATCTTGCCGATGGCGCCGATGTCGCCGCAGCCCAGAGCCTTGACTTCCGTGGACTTCTTGCCGCACATGGTGTAGAGTCTGCCGAGCTTTTCGGTCTCGCCGGTGCGGGCGTTGACCAGAGTCGTATCGGAGGTGATCTCACCGGACAGCACCTTGACGTAGGAATACTTGCCGTACTGGTCGGAGACGGTCTTCCACACATAGGCGCAGGGAACGCCGCCGGGGGAGACGACGAACTCTTCGGTCTTGCCGTCGGCAGTGGTAGCCTTATGGTAGTTGCCCTGCACGGGGTTGGGCAGCAGGTCGATGATGTTGTCCATGAGCATCAGGCTGCCCAGGCAGGTCAGGCCGGAACCGCACAGCACGGGGAACAGGCTCAGATCCTTCACGCCCTGATGCAGGCCGGTGATCATTTCCCGGTAAGTAAAGTCGCCGCCCTCGAAGAAGCGATCCATCAGAGCCTCGTCGGTCTCAGCGACGGCTTCCTTCAGCGCGTCGTTGAACTCCTCGATGACGGACACCTTATCGGCGGGGATGTCGATCTCCACGCGCTTCAGGTTCTGCATCTCGTAGGCGCGCTTGTTCAGCACGTCGATGATGCCGGTGACCTTGTGAGCGGAATTCCAGATGGGGATGACGACGGGGGCAATCTTGTTGCCGTACTTTTCCCGCAGGGCGTTGAAGGTGGCGTTGTAGTCGGAATTGTCCTCGTCTACCTTGGAGATGTAGACGAAACGGGGCATATTCCGGTCTTCGCAGTATTTCCATGCCTTCTCAAAGCCAACGGTGATGCCGTCCTTGGCAGAGCACACCAGAATGGCGGCGTCGGCAGCGCGGAGCGCCTCCATGACGGCACCGGAGAAGTCGAACGCGCCGGGGGTATCCAGCAGGTTGATCTTCACATTATGGTATTCCAGCGGAACGACGGAGGTGGAGATAGAAATATGACGGCGGATCTCCTCGGGGTCGTAATCGCAGACGGTGTTTCCGTCGGCGTTCTTGCCGATGCGGTCGATTGCGCCGGTCATGTAAAGCAGGCTCTCAGCCAGCGCGGTCTTGCCGCTGCCGCTGTGACCCAGCAGACAGATATTGCGGATGGAATTAACAGTGTACATTGTGGTCAATACTCCTTTCGGGAAGAGAAGCCTTCCATTTGGGGCGCGGGCACCCGAATAGTGACATTATACACGAAAGACGCGCTAATTGCAATGCTTATTTTCGTCACTTTGTGAAATTGTGTAAATTGGTGGGTGGACACTTGTTTTTGTGTGCAAAACAGACAAATTCCGGCATGGAAATCCAGCAAGGTATACAATCGCCGCCCGGGGTGAAGGGCAGAATAAAACCATCCCCGGAGCCGCAGGCCCCGGGGATGGCAGATCGCATTATACGGCTCTCGTCCATTCCGTGACGAGGAAGCCGGGGATCATCCAGATGAGCTGATACAATAGCACGTTGGTGGGGGTGAGCAGCTCCGTAGAGCCGAGGTAGCCCAGCGCCAGCATGGTGAGCATTCCCAGAATGCCGCCGATCAGGTGGATGACGGTGCCCAGGGTGGCGGCGGAGCGCAGGCTGCGCGCGCCGGTGACGGCGTAGGCCGCGCTGACCAGCTCGTCCCGGGTGGTGATGGCCAGGGTGGGCGCGTCCGGGTCGGGATGGCGGTTCAGCAGATCGTTCCGGACCTCCCGGGTGGGGAAGACGATCCGGCGGGTCTTGACGCCGAATTTGGATTGCAGGAAGCTTTCTGTCAGCATGAAGTCCCCGCACAGGATCACGGGGGTCACCGACCGGTGGCCGCACAGGGTCACAAGACCCGCCGCGGCGGAACGCATCTTGGCGTAGGAAATGGCGAACACGGCGCACAGCTGGCCGTCGATGGCGGCGTACACCGCCTGATTGACCATGGTGCCTTCGGGGATCACAACGCCCATATCCTGCAAAAAGTTCAGGCTGCCCAGCAGTACCGGCTCACCGCAGACCTCGCCGCCGATGCCGCCGGTGCCGTAATTCTGGAAGTTCTTCACGGGATGTGCTTCCACGCTGCGGTTTTTCATCAGCTGCTGGAAGACGGGAACCAGCCCGCCGCCCGCGGCAGTGATGAGGGAGGCGGTCAGAGACACCACCTCATCGGGGCTACGCTTGCCGTAGAATTTGACGCCGTTGAGCTTGGTGCTGCCCAGAGGGAACAGGTCTTCATCCCGGAGGGGGAAGACGGCTTTGCCGCTCAGATCCTTCACGCCCTCCCAGCCGCACAGCACGGTGCCCACCATGTGCAGCCGCTTTTCCAGCACTGCCATGGGGCGGGTGTAGGAAATGAAGAAGCCGGCGGGGACGGCCACCAGCAGACTGGTGGCGAGGATCTGCACGCCAAGGCTCGTGCCGTGGAGCATTCCCGCGAACACGGCGATACCGATGCAGATCAGCAGGCTCAGCAGCGCGTACACACCCTGCACCTTTTCAGGGGTGGAGGGACGGCTGTAGGTGTCCATGAAGTCCTCGACTTCCGCTTCGCCCCGCACCAGACCGGGCTTTCCTTCGTAATAGTCGGAAACTTTGGCGATGCCCTTGAGACGGACGGCCTTGCGCAGGGTATCCATCTGCCCCATTTCGGTGGAGCGGCGCTGGCAGCGGGCGGCCATGGCCATGGTCATTTCCAGACAGAAGGCGGCGCAGCAGGGGACTCGCAGCTCCACAAGGCAGGACGCGGCGTCCACGCAGCAGGCGATAAACGTAAAGGTAAGCAGAGAATTCAGGTTGAACCGGCCCTTGAAGATGCTGCCCAGCCCGTCCAGCATCAGATGGCTGCCCAGCAGGCCGGATACCAGCATGGCCAGCACCTGACTGAAGATCACCAGACGCATCCGGTTTTCCGGCACCATATCCAGCGCCAGCAGCGTGGTGACACCGGCGCACAGCAGCACGATGACGAGGTTCAGCAGAATGCCGATCTGCAGCTTGCCGATGCCCAGCTCCGTCAGCTCATAGTACCGCTTTTCGGGGCCTGCCACCAGCTTCTTTTTCAGCTCCCGCAGACGCTGATGGGGGTCAAAGGTGATGGGCGGGGTCTGGGGCTGCTGAGGGGCTTCCGGTGCAGGGGCGTCGGAACCGCTGCCCGACAGCGCTTCGGCGATCAGATCGTCGATGGCTCTGGCGTCGTCGCTGGGAGCGGCTTCCTCCGCTTCTTTGGAAAGTGCTTCGGGGTCAAAGCGGACGGTGTCGCCGCTGGAAACCGGGTCGGGGGTTTCCTCGGGGGCTTCGGCAGTCTCGGGGACTTCGGGCTGCTCCGGTGCCGGGGAACTAACTTCCTCCACCAGCAGCACGTCTACGTCCAGTTCCTCCTCCGACGCGGTATCCTTGACGTCATCGTCGGGATCTTCGTGAAATTCCCGCAGGATGTCGTCAAGATCAAATTCCTGAGATTCGTTGGTATTGTCCATATGGGTTTCCTCCTGGTGAAATTCGGCTGCGGTCAGCCGATGCGCTGGCGTACCGCCTCGTAGAGCAGAATGGATGCGGCGGCGGACGCGTTGAGAGAGCTGATTTTTCCCTTCATGGGGATGCTGACCATCACATCACAGTTCTTCCGAACAAGCTGGCTTAAGCCCTCACCCTCATTGCCGATGACAATGGCGGCGGGAATGGTCAGGTCGGCCTTATACATGGGGATGGAGCCTTCGGCGGCGGTGCCGAACACCCAGACGCCCTTGTCCTTCAGCTCGGCGATGGCGGTGTTGATATTGGTCACCCGGGCGACCTTCATGTACTCCACGGCACCGGCGGAAGCCTTGGCCACGGTGGCGGTCAGACCCACGCTGCGGCGCTTGGGGATGATGACGCCGTGGGCGCCCGCGCATTCGGCGCTCCTGAGGATGGCACCCAGATTGTGGGGGTCGGACAGCTCGTCGCAGATGACGATCAGGGGCGCTTCCCCACGGGACGCGGCTTCCTCCAGAATGTCGTCAACGGTAAAATAGGCGTGGGCGGCGGCCAGAGCGATCACACCCTGATGGGCATGGGTGAAGGACATGGCGTCCAGCTTCCGCCGGTCAACGCTGACCACAACCGCGCCCGCGTCCTTTGCCTCTGCGGCCAGACGCTGTAAGCCACGGTCGGTGTCGCCGTCGGCGATGAACACCTTGTCAATGGTGCGCCCGCTTCTGAGCGCTTCCTGAAGGGCGTTGCGTCCCTCCAGCTGCCCCTCGGTCTCCTCCGCAGGCGCTGCCTGTGGGGATCGGGGCGGGAAATTCCGCCCTTGGGGGCGGCGCTTTTCGTTCATAAATCCAAAATCCTTTCCTGAGAAAGTGCCTTCGTATACATACAAATACATACAAGCCATACTATTATATCAGATTTCTTCCGGTTTCACAACTCTTATTTTTCGCTCAGGACGGGAGAAATGGCTGTTTCTGGCGGAAATTAACAGAAAATTTACCGCGGGAAGGAGAATCGCCGATTGCCTACCACGGAAAAATGTGTTATGATAACGCCAGTGTAATGAAGGAGGCGAGGGAATGGACTTGAATCGCAATGACTCCCCCAACAATAATAACAATAACAACGACGGGAGAAAACCCGGCGGAAACCGCCCGAAAGGCAGCATCGGCACCGCGCTGCTGATCACGCTGGCGATCGTTCTGCTGGTCAACTGGATTTACGGCAGTATCTCCAAGAGCCAATATACACAGACTTCCTTTTCGGACTTTCTCGCGGCGAAGGACGCGGGGCAGCTGTCTGAGGTGGAAATTCAGTCCGACCGCATCATCTACATGACCAAGGAAGAGGCAGGCAAGCCCGCGGCAATGCAGAAGGCCTGCTACACCGGCCTTCCCGGCGGCGGCGACCTGATTGCCCTGTCCGAGGAGCTGGACGCCATGGGTGTGAAGGTGGACAAAAAGATCGTGGAAGACAATTCCCTGATCATGATGATCCTGTCCTACGCCCTGATGATCGGCGGGCTGTTCCTGGTGATGAATCTGCTCACCAAACGTATGGGCGGCGACGGCATGATGGGCGGCTTCGGAAAATCCAAGGCCAAGGTCTACATGGAAAAGCAGACCGGCGTCACCTTCAAGGATGTGGCCGGTCAGGACGAGGCCAAGGAGTCCTTACAGGAGATCATTGATTTCCTCCACAATCCCCAGAAGTACACCGCCATCGGGGCGAAACTGCCAAAGGGTGCGCTGCTGGTAGGCTCTCCCGGCACCGGCAAGACGCTGCTGGCCAAGGCTGTGGCGGGCGAGGCTAACGTCCCATTCTTCTCCATTTCCGGTTCGGACTTTGTGGAGATGTTCGTGGGCATGGGCGCAAGCCGTGTCCGTGACCTGTTCCAGCAGGCGGCGAAGGTCGCGCCCTGCATCATCTTTATTGATGAGATCGACGCCGTGGGCCGCGCCCGGGACAACCGCTACGGGAACAATTCCGAGCAGGAGCAGACGCTGAACCAGCTGCTCAGCGAGATCGACGGCTTTGAGCCGTCCAAGGGCATCGTGTGTCTGGCGGCGACCAACCGCCCCGAGATTCTGGACAAGGCGCTGCTCCGTCCCGGCCGGTTCGACCGCCGGATCATCGTGGACAAGCCCAACCTTCAGGGACGGCTGGATACGTTGAAGGTACACACCCGGAAGATCAGGCTGTCCGACGATGTGGACCTGCGGAAGATCGCTCAGGCCACGGCCGGCGCGGTGGGCGCTGACCTTGCCAATCTGGTCAATGAGGCTGCTCTCCGGGCTGTGCGCAAGGGCCGTCAGCTGGTGAATCAGGAAGACCTGCTGGTGTCCTTCGAGACGGTCATTGCCGGTACGGAGAAGAAGAACACCGTTCTGACAGACATGGAAAAGCGGCTGGTCGCCTATCACGAGGTGGGTCACGCACTGGTGGCGGCGCTGGAAAAGCATTCCCAGCCCGTGTCCAAGATCACCATTGTTCCCCACACCTCCGGCGCGCTGGGCTATACCATGCAGATGCCCGAGGAAGAAAAGTATCTGTCCACTGCTGAAGAACTGCGTACCGAGCTGCGTACTCTGGTGGGCGGACGTGCTGCCGAGCAGGTGGTGTTCGGCGTCCAGACCACCGGCGCTGCCAACGATATCCAGCGGGCAACCGCGCTTGCGAGAAACATGGTGACCCAGTACGGCATGAGCGAAAAGTTCGGGCTGATGTCCACGGCTTCGGTGGAGAACCAGTATCTGGACGGGCAGGCGTATATGGACTGCTCTCAGGAGACCGCCGCCGAGGTGGACAAGGAGGTCATGGAGATCCTGCAGAAGGCCTACGCCGACGCCAAGCGCATTCTGACGGAGAACCGGGGACTGCTGGACGAAATTTCCGAGTTCCTTCTGGTAAAGGAGACCATCACCGGCGATGAGCTGATGGCCTACGTCAATGCGGACAAGAACGCTCTTCCCGCAGCGGAAAAGACGGAAGAATAACGATCAGATTGTCGGGAAAGCCCAAATGGCTTTCCCGACATTTTTTTGGCGGAGGGAAGCCTGAAAAATGTGCTTCTTTTAGGGTCTATCTGAAAACCGTCAACATGCCCAAACAGCGGGTCTTTTCCGCCTGCTGTTGGTCATATTCCCGGTTTCCAGATAGACCCTATGGGAAAATGTGGATAATATGGAGAACGGCTTGACAAATCCTAAAATATAACATATATTATATAATATCAGTTATACAAAGGAGACCACCCATGCCGCCGAAAGCGAAAATCACAAAGGAAATGATCGTGGAGGAAGCGTTCCAGATCGCGCGAACCCAGGGGGCGGACAAGATCACTGCCCGCAGCATCGCCCAGCGGCTGAAATGCTCCACGCAGCCGGTGCTGTACTACTTCGCGACCGTAGAGGAGATCAAAGAAGCCGTATACCAGCGGGCGGACGCGTATCACACCCGTTTTCTGATGGGCACGGAGGGCGGCAGCGATGGGATGCTGGGCATTGGATTGCGGTATGTCCGGTTCGCAGCGGAGGAACGGAATCTGTTCCACCTGCTGTTTCAACCCGGCGCGTTTTCGGGAGCCAGCCTGAACGATCTGGTTTCGTCGGAAGAACTGAACCCCATTATTCAGGCACTGCGGCAGGAGACAGGGGTGACGGAGGACGCGGCCAGAGAGATTTTTTCTACGCTGTTCGTTTTCGTTCACGGATATGCCAGCCTGCTGGCAAACAACGAAATGAAGCTGGAAGAAGATCAATTGGCATTGTCCCTGAAAAAAGTGCTTTTTGGTGCCAAATATGCGGAAAAGGAGATTGAAAATGAGGGAAATATATGAAAAGAGCGAACTGCGCTTTGCACTGATATGGATCGGCATTTACGTCGTTCTGATGAGCGTTGCTGACGGCGTTTCGGAGGCGGTCGGCGCTGCCAAAATCGTCACCGCGCCGATCTGCGCCGGACTGGTGCTTGCCATGTACCTGTGGATTCGCAGAAACGGCCTGAAGGAGAAATACGGCCTTTGCCCGTTTCAGGGAAGCGCGAAGCAGTATTTGTTTTTCATCCCTCTGGTGCTGCTGACGTCCACCAATCTCTGGTGGGGCGTCCGGATGAATTACTCGCCGGCGGAAACCGCGCTGTACGTTGTCAGTATGCTGTGCGTCGGCTTTCTGGAGGAAGTGATCTTCCGGGGCTTCCTGTTCAAAGCTCTGTGCCGGACGAGCGTGAAGCAGGCGGTGGTGATCTCCAGCGTCACCTTCGGTATCGGCCATATCGTGAATCTGCTGAACGGGCGGGATATTCCCGAAACCATTTTGCAGATTTGCTACGCCGTCGCCATAGGTTTCCTGTTCACGATCCTCTTTCTCAGGGGGAAGAGCCTGTGGCCGTGCATTCTCACCCACAGCGCGATCAACAGCCTGAGCGCGTTCGCAAACGACGGCGGTGCGCCGGCGTGGCACGGCATTGCGGGCAGCGCGTTTTTGTGCCTGGTTTCCCTTGCCTATGTATGGTATATCCTCCGCGCAACGAAAAAAGAACAGGTTTCCCATGAATAAAGTTGAGCCGCCGGTTATCCGGCGGCTCGTTTGCTTCAAAGAGGAAGAAGGCTTTATTCGCCCAGCGCGAGGAAATCCGCCGGGTTCATAGGCTCGTCCTGATGGGTGACGCTGAAATGGATGTGGCTGCCCAGCGTGGTCTCCACCAGAGCGCTGTCGCCCACATAGCCGATGACCTGTCCTGCGCTCACTGTGTCCCCGGACTTCACCGGGATGTCCTGACTCAGGCTGGCGTACCGGGTGAGGTAGCCGCCGTCGTGGCGGATGACCACGGTGTAGCCCATGGAATCGTCCTCGTAGACGGTGTAGACCTCGCCGTCCGCGGCGGCGCAGACCTCAGTCCCCGCGTCCGCGGCGATGTCCACGCCGTTGTGGACGCGCCAGTCCCGGGTGGTCTCATTGTAGCTCAGCGCCTCCATGGAGTAGGCGGAGATCTCCTCGCCGGAAACCGGAGACGTGGTCTTGAACGGCTTCTTCGCGGTGGGAGCGGGGGTTGTACCCTGAGTCGCGGGGGGCGTGGACTGGGTCTGGGGCTGGGTAGCCAGCGCCGGGACGTCCTCGGCTTCCATGGTTCCTACGAGGATGTCCTCCCCCACGGATTCCTGAATGGAGACTTCCTCCACGCGGTTGGCGTTTCGATAGTATACATAGCTGGTGATCCCGATGGCGGCTGCGCACAGGATCAGGGCTATGTAGTAGCCCTTTCCGCCGCGGCCGGCATGTTTGTTGTCGCTCATTTGTTAAGCACCTCCGAGGCTGATTATTGCCGGGATTTCCGGAGGTTAAACATAATGGGTGAAATATTTCGGTGAAAAAGCGGGATTATTCTCCCAGCCGCTCGACGATCTCCCGGATGGCGTCCGCCTGTTTTTGGGTCAGCGCCGCCTGTCCGGCGTCGCAGCGGGCGAAGTATTCCGTCAGGTTCACTTCGTATTCGGTGCCGATCTCGGTCTCCACCGTGAACTCCGCGGAACAGCTGCAAATGTCGTCGCTGGTATAGTCCAGATTTTCCAGAATGGCCGTCAGCGTAACGGCGTCGCTGCCGGAGAGCGTGTAGGCGCTTCCGTCCAGCGTTACGGTGGCGGAGGTGTTCCCACAGTAACCGTCCTCCGTGCCGCCGGTGGTTTCGGGTTCGCCCGCGGGGGCGTGGGTGTGACCGCCGTCCGCAGGAGCGGCTTCCTCAATGGCGTCGAAATTGGGGGCGGCGTTCTTCTGGTCGGCCGCTTCGGCAATGGACATCGGGGCTTTATCTACGGCCGCGGTGGTCTTGGAGGAACCCATGTGGCCGAAGAAATAGGAGAACATGGTGCCCGCCAGCAGCACTACCGCCAGACAGGCGGCCATGGCCGCCCAGCGCTGCCAATGCACTTGGTGCTTCTTAGGCTTGGTGCGCAGGGCGTCCGTTTCGGCGACCAGATCGGCGGGAAGCAGACTCAGCGCGTCATGAAGCTTTTCGGAAGTCATACGCTAAAGCCCTCCTTTTCCAAGTATTCCTTCAGCCCTACCCGGGTGCGGTAGAGCAGGCTCTTGCATTTGCTTTCCGACATGCCGCAGTAGGCCGCGACCTCTTTCAGAGAGTCGAGGAAATAGTACCGCCCGATGAAGGCGTTCCGGGCTTCCTCACTTTGCAGCCGCAGGTAAATGCCGATGGTGTCGGCCAGCAGCTTGACGTTGATGATCTCCTCGGTGGTGTTGCCCCCGGACACGCAGTCGTCCAGCTCGGACAGGGACAGGGCATATTGGGAATCCCGCCGCTTGTCCCGGGTACGGTAGCGGAAGCGGTCGATGGAAATGCGCCGGGTGAGCTTGGCCAGGTACGCGGAAAGCACCGACGGCCGCTGGGGCGGTATGGAATTCCATGCGGCGAGGTATGTATCGTTGACGCTCTCCCGGCTGTCCTCCATGTCCGCGAGGATGTTGCAGGCGATCTTGGTCAGATAGCGGTCATATTTGGTCTGGGTCTCCTGAATGGCGGTTTCGTCCCGGTTCCAGTACAGTGTGACGATCTGTTCGTCTTCCATTTGCGTCACTCCTTCCTATCAATAGATATCTCGACAAATTTCTGACTTGGTTGCAAAATTCAAAAAACTTTGTAAGAATACGCGCCCCGCCGGGAAACCACGGCGGGGCGCAGCAATTTATTCCTCTTCCAATACCGCGATGTGAACGGTGTCCAGCTGGCTCTTGTCCACGGTGGTGGGCGCGCCCATCATCAGGTCCTGGGCGTTCTTGTTCATGGGGAAGGTAATGACCTCCCGGATGGACTCTTCGCCGGTAAGCAGCATAATGAGACGATCAACACCGGGAGCGGCGCCCGCGTGCGGGGGCGCGCCATAGGTGAAGGCGTTGTACATGGCGGGGAACTTGGCCTTGACGTCGGCCTCGCCCAGACCCACCATCTCGAAAGCCTTGACCATGATCTCCGGGTCATGGTTCCGCACAGCGCCGGAGGCGGACTCGTAGCCGTTGACCACAAGGTCATACTGGTCGGCCTTGATGGCCAGCAGCTTGTCCATATCGCCCTCGGCATCCTCCAGCGCCTTCAGGCCGCCCTGAGGCATGGAGAAGGGATTGTGGCAGAATTCCAGAGCGCCGGATTCCTCACCGATCTCGTACATGGGGAAGTCCACGATCCAGCACAGAGCGTATTGCTCCTCGTCAAAGTGACCGGGAATCCGCTTGCCCAGCATGGTACGAATGACACCGGCGGTCTTCTGGGCGACGGCTTTCTTGCCCGCCGCCATGCAGACGAAGCTGCCGGGCTTCAGGTTCAGCTTGGCGGTCAGTGCATCCTTGCAATCCGTCAGGAACTTGGAAACGCCGCCGGTGAGATTTCCGTTTTCGTCCACCTTCACCCAGCAGGCTTTGCTGCCGGTCTGGACTTCCACGTCGGCCAGCAGCTTGTCGATCCACTTCCTCGCCTGGGTGAAGTTGTCCACGGCGACAGCCTTGACGGTCGCGCCCTCGAAGGGGGTGAAGCCGCAGCCCTGCACCTCAGCGGTGATGTCCTGAATTTCCAGATCGATACGCAGATCGGGCTTGTCGGAGCCGTAGCGCTCCATGGCCTCATTATAAGGAATGTGGCGGAAGGGGGCGGTGGAGACCCGCTTGTACTTGCCGAACTTGTGGAACACGGGCACCAGCACATCCTCCAATACGCTCAGCACGTCCGCCTGACTGGCGAAGGCCATCTCCATATCCAGCTGATAAAATTCGCCGGGGGTGCGGTCGGCGCGGGCGTCCTCGTCCCGGAAGCAGGGGGCAATCTGGAAGTAACGGTCAAAGCCGGAGGTCATCAGCAGCTGCTTGAACTGCTGGGGCGCCTGAGGCAGAGCGTAGAACTTGCCGGGGTGGTTCCGGGCGGGAACCAGATAGTCCCGGGCGCCCTCAGGGGAGGAAGCGGTGAGGATGGGGGTGGTGATCTCCAAAAATCCCTTCTCGGTCATCAGCCGCCGCAGCTCGGCCACCACCTGACAGCGCAGGACGATGTTGGACTTCACGGCGGGGTTGCGCAGGTCGAGGAAGCGGTATTTGAGCCGGGTGTTCTCGTCGGCGTCCTTACTCTTGTTGATCTCAAAGGGCAGCTGGTTGTGAATGCACTTGCCCAGCACCTCGATCTTCTCAGGGACGACCTCGATCTCGCCGGTGGGGAGCTTGGGGTTCTTGCTCTCCCGCTCCCGGACGGTGCCGGTGACGGAGATGGTGGACTCCTTGTTGATGGGCTTGATGAGCTTCATCATTTCTTCGTTTTCAATGACCACCTGAGTTGTGCCGTAGAAGTCCCGCAGGACGCAGAACGCAAAATTCGCGCCCACCTCCCGGACATTCTCCAGCCAGCCAACGATGGTAACGGACTTGCCCGCGTCGGAAAGACGCAGTTCGCCGCAGTTATGGGTTCTGGATTGCATCATGGATGAAAACCTCTCTTATATCTGGTGTTTTCTGCTTTAGCTGTCCTATTATCCCACAAACAACCGGAAAAGTCAATCTTTCCGGAAAGGAATTTGCACTCAGAGAAACGAAAAAGCGGTATCCCTTCATGCGCCGGGATACCGCTTCCGTATTTATCATACTTCTTCCGCCGCGATGGCTTCCAGCCATTTTTCCATGTAAACCTTCTGCACCACCGCCGCCGTGCAGCTGTAGAGCAGCCGCTTTTCATCGGAGGAATCCTCGTCGGAGGATTCAATGGTCTCCCTGACCTCAAACTGGAACAGCAGGAGGTTTTCCAGCTCCCGGCAGAAGTAATCATAGGCTTTTTCCAGCGGATAGGTGCGCTCCTGAAGCCGCAGAAAGCAGGCCAGCGCGTCCAGGGACAGGACGTTCTTTGCCACGGCGATGAAGAAAAGATACGCCACCTGATCCCTGCTGTACTGCTTCTTCACCGGGCTGGACAGCAGCCCCCGCTTGACGTAGTTGCTGATCATGGACGCCGTGAGGGGCGTTTCCAGAATGGGGGACAGGTAGCGGCAGATATACTTGGTGGCCTGCTCCAGATACAGACCCACGTCGGGAATTTCCTGATAACGGGGCAGACGGAAGCCCTGAACGGACTGACCGATCTGCTGTTTGATTTCCTGTTTCATCCATATCACCGGGGGTATTATACCGTAAAGCTAAGAAAAAGTCAATCTCAAAATCTTATCTTAAGATTGTCTTGACATCTTCATCGGTTGCTGATACAATAACATCGGTTCTTAAAAAACCGATAGCAAGGTTTGATCGAGGGATTATTATGAAATATAAAATTGTAGCGGATTCTTCCTGCAATATCGTCTCCGGGGAGGACAGCACGTTTGCCTCCGTTCCCATGAAGATCGTGGCGGAACGGGAATATGTGGACGACGCCCATCTGGACGTGGCGCAGATGGTGGAGGATCTGAAGCAATATAAGGGAAAGTCCGGCTCCTCCTGCCCCAACGTGGGGGAGTGGCTGGAAGCCTTCGGTGACGCTGAGGAAGTTTTCGGCATCACCATTTCCAAGCACCTGTCGGGCAGCTACAACGCGGCCAGACACGCTGCCGATACGTACATGGCCGAGCATCCGGAGAGGAAGGTGTTCATCTTTGATTCTCTGGCAACGGGACCGGAAATGATGATGCTGGCGGAGAAGATCCGTCAGTGCGAGGACGCGGGTGACGATTTCGAGACCACGAAGGAAAAGGTGCTGGATTATCACAACCATCTGCACACCCTGTTCTGCCTGGAATCCATGAACAACCTGGCAAGAAACGGGCGGGTGAATATCGCCGTGGCGAAGATCGCCGGAATGCTGGGCATCCGGGTGGCGGGAGAGGCCAAGGGCGGCCAGGTCGCCCCGGTGCATAAGCCCAGAGGACTGAGAAAAACCACCCAGATGCTGGTGGATATGGTAAAAGAGCGGGGCTTCCGGGACGGCGGATATATCCGCGTCGCCCACTGCTTTGCGGAGGAAGCGGCGGCGGATTTCCGGGAAGCGCTGCTGGCCGAGTTCCCCAATGCCCGCTTTATGCTGGAGCCGACGACGGCTCTGTGCAGCTACTATGCGGAGGTGGGCGGCCTGATCATCGGCTTTGAAGGCGCGTTCAACACCCACAACGACAACCGGCACTTTTAACGCAAAATACATTGACCGGCGCGGCAATTCTGCCGCGCCGGTATTTTGCGCTTTGTGGTGGAAAAATGCCCCGGGATGTGCTATAATGGGGCGCAGTCATGATTTTGGAGGTCACGTATGCTGCCGGAAGCCTTTTTGGAGCGCATGAAGCGCCAGCTTGGAGATGAATATGAGAGCTACCTTGACAGCCTGAACCGCTCCCGGGCGGTGGCGCTGCGGTTCAATCCCCTGAAAGGGAAGATCCCACAGCTGCCCTTCGTGGGACAGCCGGTGCCATGGGAGCCGATGGGGTACTATTACGACCCCGACGCCCGACCCGGCCTGCACGTTTTTCATGAGGCGGGCGTCTACTACCTTCAGGAAGCCAGCGCCATGGCGCCGGTGGCCTTGCTCGATCCCCAACCCGGCGAGCGGGTCTGCGACCTGTGCGCCGCTCCCGGCGGCAAGACCACCCAGATCGCCGGACGGATGATGGGGCGGGGCTTTTTGCTCTGCAATGAGATCAACCCCAAGCGGGCGAAAATTCTATCCCGGAACATTGAGCGCATGGCCGTTTCTAACGCACTGGTGACCAACGAGCATCCGGCCACGCTGGCGCAGCGGTTTGCCGGTTTCTTTGACCGGGTGCTGGTGGACGCGCCCTGTTCCGGAGAGGGAATGTTCCGGAAAGAGGAAGCCGCCGTCACGGACTGGAGTCAGGAGACCGTGGAGATGTGCGCCCGGCGGCAGGCGGAAATTCTGAGTTCCGCCGCAGCGCTGGTTCGTCCCGGCGGGCATCTGGTGTACTCCACCTGCACCTTTTCCCCGGAGGAGGACGAGCAGGCGGTGGCGCGGTTTTTGGGAAATCACCCCGAATTTGTCCCGGAAACCGTGGACGCGCCGTGGTTCGAGGCCGGGGAAAACGGGAGCGTCCGCCTGTGGCCCCATAAGCTGCTGGGGGAGGGACATTTTGCCGCCGTGCTGCGTAAGATGGAAGGCAGCGAAGAAAGTACCGTGATTCCCGCCGGGGAAAAACTTCCGAAAACATGGAAGCCCTTTGCGGCCAGCCTTGGCATCCGCCTGCCCGACGGGAAGGCGGCCACCTTCGGAGACACCCTGTACTGGGCGCCGCCCGATATGCCGGACATCCGAAAGCTGAAAGTCCTCCGCCCCGGACTGGAGCTGGGGACGGTGAAAAAAGACCGCTTTGAGCCTGCCCACGCGCTGGCGCTGTGGCTGAAGACCTGCGAAAACCAACAGGATTACCCGGCGGACTCCGGGGAGATAAGCGCTTATCTCCGGGGAGACGTGGTGCCGTCGGAACGAAAAGGCTGGTGCCTCGTCTCGGCGTGCGGCTATTCCATCGGCTGGGGAAAAGGCGATGGACGAGTGCTGAAAAATCACTATCCGAAGGGATTGCGGCGGTAAATCACGGGATTTTCAGCGGAAAAATTCCTGTGTTTCCCGGAAGTGTTCCCTCCGGCAATGGTACTTTACAAGATTCGCTATGTATGATATAATACCCTGGCCCATGTATGACGATTGACGAATCCAATCACAAGGAGAGGATATTCCTTGGCAAGATATGAAATTAACGGCGGTCATCCCCTGAACGGCACCGTCACGATCAGCGGCGCGAAGAACGCGGCCGTGGCGATCCTGCCCGCGGCTCTGCTGGTCAGCGGCAAGTGCCGGATCGAGAATGTTCCCAATATTTCCGATGTCCGGATTCTGATGAGTATTCTCGACGGGATGGGTGCGAAGATCGTTACCCCGGAACCCGGCGTGGTGGAGATCGACTGCACGGACATTCATTGCAGCGAGCCGGATCAGCAGCTCGTCCGCAGAATGCGTGCCAGCTATTATCTGATGGGTGCGCTGCTGGGGCGGTTCGGCAGAGCTCATGTGGCGCTGCCCGGCGGCTGCAATTTTGCCTCCCGTCCCATTGACCAGCATATCAAAGGCTTTCTGGCGCTGGGCGCAGACGTTGACGAGACGGAAGAATATGTCGCTCTGACCCCCGGTCAGGAGGGACTGCATGGCGGCCGGATCAGTCTGGACATGGCGTCCGTGGGCGCGACCGTCAATATCATGCTGGCGGCGACCCTGCTGCCCGGTCAGACCATCATCGAAAACGCGGCGAAGGAGCCGCACATCGTGGATCTGGCCAACTTCCTGAACACCATGGGCGCGCGGATCACCGGCGCGGGCACGGATACCGTCAAGATCCGGGGCGTCAACGCCCTGCGGGGCGGCACCTACGCCATCATCCCCGACCAGATCGAGGCGGGGACCTACCTGGCAGCGGTCACGGCGGTGGGCGGCAACGTGCTGGTGCAGAACGTGATCCCCAAGCACATGGAGTGCATCACCAGCAAGCTTCAGGAAATGGGCGCGAAGGTCATCAATTATGACGATTCTATCCGCATCATGCGCACGGGAAAACTGCGGCAGACCACGGTCAAGACCCGTCCCTACCCCGGCTTCCCCACGGATATGCAGGCGCAGGTCTGCGTGTGTATGGCGCTGGCGGGAGGAACCAGCCGCCTGACGGAAAGCGTCTATGAGACCCGGTTCTTCGGCTACTGCACCGAGCTGGAAAGCATGGGCGCGAGCATTCGCATCAGCGGAAAGACGGCGACGGTCACCGGCGTGGACCACCTCACGGGCAGCACCGTTTTTGCCCACGATCTGCGGGCAGGCGCGGCGCTGGTCATTGCGGGTCTTGCGGCCAGAGGCACCACCTTTGTGGAGCACATTCATTTCATTGAACGGGGCTATGAGAATCTGGTGGAGAAGCTCCGGGCGCTGGGCGCGGACATCTGCCGCGTGGAGGATGAATGTTAAGCGTTCTTTAGGCGGCTCTGAGCCTGTTCAGAGCCGCTTTTTGACAATTTTCTCATGACGGATTTGGTATGATGAAGTCGAAGCTACAGAAAGGAAGTACATACATATGAAGAAGCGATTTGTTTTGCACATTCTGGCGGCCTGTATGCTGCTGACGCTCCTTGCCCCCCGGGGCTTTGCCACGGAAACGGACCCACCCGTGGAGAGCTGCGGCGACGGACTTTCGTGGTCGCTGGACGGCAGCACCCTGACCGTTTCCGGCAGCGGCGCCATGAAGGACTTTGAAGGCGGCGCGCCATGGTCGGGCAGCGCGGATCAGATTCATACCGTCGTACTCACCGGCGGCGTGACCAGCGTGGGCGCGGGGGCGTTCACGGATTACAAAAACCTGACGGCGGTGGATTTCGGCAATTCCCTGAAGGAGATCGGCGCAAGCGCCTTTCAGGGCTGCGAGGGGCTGACGAAGATATCCCTCCCGGCATCCTTCCGCCGGTTCGGCGCAAGCTCTTTTGAGGGCTGCACCAATCTGACGGAGGTCTATTGCAGCGGCGGTATGCCCTCCTTCAACGCCAACTGCCTGTGGAACGGCAACAATATCACCATCTACTGCCCGGTGAACAACATCTGGCCCAGCGAGTACGTGGAGGAACTGGAAACCAATTTCCACGGCCGCCTGCAGGTGCTGACCGCCAACGGCTCCGACCCCTATCATTTTGAGGGCGAAGTCCAGGTAACCTCCCGGCCGACGGAGACGACGGCGCCGCCCACTACCCAGCCGGCGACCGAGCCGCCCACCGTCCCCACCACCCAGCCGCCTACGGTTCCCGAAACGACGCAGGCGACTCAGGCACCGGAGACCCTTCCCACGCAGCAAACGGTTCCCCCGACGCTGCCCGAGGAACAGAAGGACAGCTCTCCGGTAATCGGTATCCTCATCGGCGTTCTCATCGTCTCCGGAACGCTGAGCCTGCTGCTCATCGGTCTGCTCATTTACAGAAGAAAACGGGACGAGGACTACGACGACTGAGAACAGGGATAATTCGTTCAAACATATTTAACAACTTCCGGAAAAATCACTCATTTTTTGGTTTTTCCGGAAGCTTTTTTGGGCGTTACGGAAAAATTAAAAAAGTGGTTGTAAGTTCGGCAAAAATGATGTAAAATAATAAAATCCAATAGAATGCATACTTGTATGAATAGCTCTTTTTCTGGAGGGATTTATTATGGAAAAACCCATTGTTCTTGTTATCATGGACGGCGTCGGCAAGGGTGACGGCGGCAGCGGCGACGCGGTCGCGGTTGCTAAGACCCCCACGCTGGATCATCTGCTTGTCACCTGCCCCCATACTTACCTGAAAGCCCATGGCACCGCCGTCGGTCTGCCCACTGACGATGATATGGGCAACTCCGAGGTCGGCCACAACGCTCTTGGCTGCGGTCAGATTTATTCTCAGGGCGCAAAGCTGGTCGGCGAGTCCATCGAAAACGGCTCACTCTATGCCTCCGAGACCTGGAAAGACCTGATCGCCAACGCCGTTTCCGGCAAGGCGCTGCATTTTCTGGGCCTGCTGTCCGACGGCAACGTCCATTCCAACATCCATCACCTGATCGCCATGCTGCGGGAAGCCCATGCCGAGGGCGTGAAGAAAGCCTACTGCCACATCCTTCTGGACGGCCGTGACGTTCCTGCCACTTCCGCGCTGGAGTATGTGGACATGCTGGAGAAGGTGCTTGCCGAGCTGAACACCGAGGGCTGCGATTACGCCATCGCCTCCGGCGGCGGCCGTATGCAGATCACCATGGATCGCTACGAGGCCAACTGGCCGATGGTAGAGCAGGGCTGGCGCACCCACGTTCAGGCAATCGGCAGAAGATTCCCCTCTGCCAAGGCGGCTATCGAGACCTACCGCGCAGAGACGGGCTGCATCGATCAGGATCTGCCCGCTTTCGTGATCGAGCGGAGCGGCGAGCCTGTGGCGAAGATCGCCAACGGCGACAGCGTCATCCTCTTCAACTTCCGGGGCGACCGGGCGCAGGAGATCTCTCTGGCCTTTGACCGCAAGGACTTTGACCACTTCGACCGGGGCGACTACACCGGCGTGAAGTTTGCCGGTATGCTCCAGTACGACGGCGACCTGAAGATCCCCCAGCATTATCTGGTGCAGCCCCCCGTCATCAAGCACACCCTGACCGAGGTGCTGTGCGCCGCCGGAATCCATGAGTACGCCCTGTCCGAGACCCAGAAGTACGGCCATGTGACCTACTTCTGGAACGGCAACCGTTCCGGCAAGGTGGACGAGAATCTGGAAGTCTACGAGGAAGTCCCCTCCGACGTGATCCCCTTCGAGAAGGCGCCTGCCATGAAGTCCAAGGAGATCACCGAAAAGATGGTGGAGAACATGGCATCCAAGAAGTTCCAGTTCCTGCGCTGCAACTTCCCCAACGGCGACATGGTTGGCCACACCGGCGTGTTTGACGCGGTGGTTTACGCCATGGAGTGCGTGGACAAGAGCGTGGCCGCCATTGTGGAGGCTGCCGACAAGTACGGCTACACCGTCCTGATCACCGCCGACCACGGCAACGCCGACCAGATGACCGAGACCAAGAAGGGAAAGACCTCCGTCCGCACGGCGCATTCCCTGAACCCCGTTCCCTTCATCATTTACGACCCCGACCACACTTGGGTCATCAAGGACGGCCACTACGGCCTTGCCAATGTGGCGCCCACCATTGTCAAGATGATGGGTCTGACCGCCCCCGACTGCTGGGAAGACAGCATGGTTTAAGGCGCTTGTAGCTCCCCTTTGTCAAAATACGTACTGAAAATTGGAGGTTGCATCTATGATCCGTCACGAAAATGAAAACGGAAGCGTCAATGTCAGCACCAGCGTCTACACGGACATTGTCGGCACCGCTGTCATCAACTGCTTTGGCGTCAAGGGCATGGCCGCCCGGAGCCTGTCCGACGGCTTGTACCACCTGCTCCGCCGGGAATCCGTGGGCAAGGGCGTGCATGTCCAGTTCAACGAGGACGACACCATTTCCATTGATCTGCATATTATCGTGGACAACAACGTAAACTTGAACGCCGTGGGCGCTTCCATTATTTCCGAGGTTCGCTATGTGGTGACCAACTGCACCGGCACCGAGGTTCGGGCCGTAAATGTTTATATCGATTCCATGGTGATCGGTTAAAGTTCGGAGGGAAATAAATTGAGAGAAACCATCAACGGAGCCGATCTTCGCAGAATGATCATCAGCGCGGCTGCCGCCATCGAGATCAACAAGCAGGCTCTTAACGAGCTGAACGTGTTCCCCGTGCCGGATGGAGACACCGGCACCAATATGTCCATGACCATCAACTCCGCGGCTTCCGACCTGCGCAAGACCGAGGACCCCGATCTGGAAAAAGCGTCCAAGGTGGCGGCGTCCGCCATGCTGCGGGGCGCACGGGGCAATTCCGGCGTCATTCTGTCGCTGCTGTTCCGGGGCATTTCCAAGCGCCTGAAGGGCAGCGAGGAGTGCGACGGCGTCCTGTGGGCGCAGGCGCTGCAGGAGGGCGTTGACGCCGCTTACAAGGCCGTCATGAAGCCCGCCGAAGGCACCATCCTCACCGTCGCCCGCCTGTCCGCGGCCAAGGCTGCCGACGCCGCCCGGGAGAACAACTTTATCGAATTCGTCCACGAAGCAGCCATTGAGGAAGCCGTGAAGGCGCTGGCCGATACCGTCAACCAGAACCCCGTGCTGAAAAAGGCCGGTGTTGTGGATGCCGGCGGCAAGGGCTGGGTCGTGGCGCTGGAAGCCATGCTCAGCGCCCTGCAGGGCGAGGACGTGGTGCTGCCCGAGAACGGCGCGGTGACGCAGACCAAGCAGAGCGCGGACTTCTCCGACTTCAATACCGAGGACATCACCTTCTCCTACTGCACCGAGTTCATTATTTCCCGGGAAAATGACCATGACCCTGAGAATCTCCGGGCGTTCCTGTCCGAGCTGGGCGACAGCCTTGTGCTGGTGGACGACGACGAGATCATCAAGGTGCATGTCCATACCAACGATCCCGGCAAGGCGCTGACCGAGGCGCTGAACTACGGCTCCTTCGTCACGGTGAAGATCGAGAACATGCGCTTACAGCACACGGAAAAGGTGCTCTCCGAGCAGGAGGTCGCCCCGAAGATCGCGAAGCCGGAGAAGCCTCTGGGCGTTGTCTCCGTCTGCGCCGGTGCGGGCCTCGCGGATGTGTTCCAGAATCTGGGCGTCGATCAGATCATCTCCGGCGGCCAGACCATGAACCCCAGCACCCAGGACATTCTGGAGGCGGTGAACAAGGTGCCTGCCGAGAATGTCTTTGTCCTGCCCAACAACAAGAACATCATCATGGCTGCTCAGCAGGTAGACGCCCTGACCCCCAAGACCGTGGTGGTCATTCCCTCCAAGACCGTTCCTCAGGGCATCACCGCTATGCTGAGCTTTGCCCCCGAGGGAAGTGTTGAGGAAAACACCGCTGCCCTGACCGAGGCGCTGGATACCGTGGACACCATGCAGATCACCTATGCTGCCCGGAATTCCGACTTTGACGGCTACGACATCCACGAGGGCGACTATCTTGCGCTGTACGGCAGTCAATTGTTCGGCACCAGCCAGGACATCCGGGTGCTGCTCAAGTCCCTGGCGGAAAAGGTTCGGGACGATGGCAAGGAGTATATCACGATCTACTACGGCGAGGACGTGAAGGAAAAGCATGCCCAGAAGGCGGCGGACATTTTCGCGGACATCTGCCCCAACGCGGACGTGAATCTGCTCAGCGGCGGACAGCCGGTATATTACTACCTGATCTCCGCAGAATAACACGGAAACGGAAGAATAACACGGAAACGGATTTGCCCGCAGCCCTTCGGGCTGCGGGCCGACTTGTTTAAAGTGGGGGAGACGATGAAGGAATTTCCCAAGGGCGGCCTGATCGGCAAAGTTATGGACGCCGCCAAGACTGTCAGGCAAATGCATATTCCCCTCCACGCCGCCTATGCCGCGTACTTTATTATTCTGGCTTTTTTTCCGGCACTGGTGCTGATCCTCAGTGTGCTGCGCTATACGGGGATGGAGGTGCGGGGCCTGGTAGAGCTGCTGGGTGACATCCTGCCAAGTACCATGGTGGGGGACGCCGAGGAGCTGATCTACAGCACGTACCGCAATTCCTCCGGCGCGTTGGTGGGCGTTTCCGCCGTGACGGCGCTGTGGTCGGCCAGCCGGGGCATTTACGGTATGCTTACAGGATTGAACGCGGTTTACGGCGTGTCGGAAAACCGGGGATACATTTATACCCGCTCCATCAGTGTGGTGTATACCTTTGTGTTCATTCTGATCCTGCTGCTGACGCTGGTGCTGCACGTGTTCGGCAGCTCCATCATCAATCTCATGCGGCAGGTGGATAATCCGGTGGTGATCTTTTTCACCGACCTGATCGATCTGCGGTTTTTCCTGCTGCTGTTTTTGCAGAGTCTGGTCTTTACACTGATGTTCATGGCGCTGCCCAACAAGCGCAACCATTTTATGGAAAGCCTTCCCGGCGGCGTGCTGTCCAGTCTGGGCTGGCTGGTGTTTTCGGACATTTACTCCATTTACGTGGAGAATTTCTCCAGATATTCCACGATCTACGGCTCGGTGTACGCCATTGCCATCACCATGCTGTGGCTGTACTGCTGTATGAGCATCCTGTTCTACGGCGGGGCGCTGAACCGGTATCTGATGGATAAATAATTTGCAAATTTCTGGATTGTTTAACCGCAGTTCACAGTTCCTTTGTAGGATGTGGCAAAAAGGAGAAGTGCGGTATGTTTGGATATGTGACTGCCAGCTGGAAAGAGCTGACCGCCGGGGAGCAGAAACGCTACGGCGCGGTTTACTGCGGCATCTGCCGGGAGATCCGGCAAAGAAGCACGGGCATCGGAAGAATTTGCCTGAGCTATGACATGGCGTTTCTCGCGCTGCTGCTGATGAGCCTGTACGAGCCGGAGGAGGAGAGCGGGAAAAAAGCCTGCCGCCTGCACTCTGTGAAGCCACGCCCATGGGTGGACAACGAATACATCCGCTACGCCGCGGACATGAACGTGGCGCTGGGCTATTACAACTGTCTGGACGACTGGCAGGATGATGGGAAACGCTCCGCCAAATTCATGGCGGACAAGCTGGAACCCTTTCTGCCGGAGTTGGAAGCCCGCTGGCCAAGGCAGCTCGGGGCGATCAGAAACTGCATTTCCAGATTATCCCAGCTGGAAAAGGAAAACTGCCCCAACCCCGACGAACCGGCCTCCTGCTTTGGTGAGCTGATGGCGCAGCTGCTGGTTTACCGGGAGGACATGTGGGCGAAAGATCTGGGGCAGATGGGCTTCAGTCTGGGCAGGTTCATCTATCTGCTGGATGCGGCGGCGGATTACGACAAGGACAAACGTAAAGGAAAATACAACCCGTATCTGGCCATGGGCATGGAAAAGGACGAGAAGCGCTGGGAGGAATATCTGGTGCTTGCCATGGGCAGATGCGTGGAACGCTATGAAAAGCTGCCCCTGGTGCAGGACAAGGCGCTGCTGGACAATATTCTGTACAGCGGCGTGTGGGTGAACTACCGGGGAAAGCGGAAAGAGGAGGCAGCCAACGATGGATGATCCGTATAAGGTTCTGGGGGTCAGCCCCGATGCCTCCGACGAGGAGATCAAGCGGGCGTATCGGGCGCTGGCAAAGAAATACCATCCGGACCGGAATCCGGGGGACGCGGCCGCCGCGCAGAAAATGCGGGAGATCAACGCGGCCTACGAGCAGATCAAGGATCCGGACAAGTCGCAGCAGCCGGGCGCGGGCAGCGGATACGGCGGTTACGGTTACGGCGACCCCTTCGGCGGCTATGGCAATCCCTTTGGCGGCGGATACACCCGTCAGTCCTATGGAGAGACAACGAGCGACCAGTACCAGCAGGCGGCGATGCGTTATATCCAGTTCGGCCGGTATCAGGAAGCATTGAACGTCCTGAACAACTCTCAGGAGCGCAATGCCCGGTGGTATTACCTCAGTGCGCTGGCAAACGACGCTCTGGGCAATCAGGTGACGGCGCTGGAGCATATCCGCCGGGCGGTGAGCATGGAACCCGACAATCCGGAGTATCTGAATGCGCTGGACGTCATCGAACACGGCGGCGCGGCCTACCGCCAGCAGGCGGGGAACTTCCGGGGATTTGCCATGGGCGGCACCCCCTGCGCAAGCCTGTGCCTGTGTTATGCTGCCCAGCTGCTGTGCTGCCGCGGCAATGGTTTTTTCTGCATTTAAGTTCTATAAAAGCGTATCGGCGTGACCTGTGCGGTCACGCCGGTTTTTGTTAAGTGAACCAAAGCCTATTTGTCCAGTCCGTCCCACTCATTCAGGAACTCGTCTACAAATTGCTGCATGTACTGCGTCCGCTTTCTTGCGATCGCCTTGCCGGTTTCGGTGTTCATCATGCCTTCCAGCAGAAACAGCTTTTCGTAGAAGTGGTTCAGGGAGGTGGACTTGCTGCTGTAATACTGCGCCTGATTCATCGCCGTCCGCGGCGGCAATTCCGGATCGTAGATGGCGCGGTTATGGCTTCCGCCATAGGCAAATGTGCGGGCAATGCCGATCGCACCGAGGGCATCCAGTCGGTCAGCATCCTGCACGCATTTCCCCTCCGGCGTGGACGGCCGGACGGAATCCGTCCCCTTGAAGGATACCTCGTCAATGATCTGACATACCTGCCGGATTTCAGATTCCGACACGTTCTGACTGCGCATAAACCGGGCGGCATTTTCTTTCTTCTCGGCGGTCATCGGGGAAAGCTTCCGGTCGTCTACATCATGCAGCAGCGCCGCCAATGCCACGACCTCCATGCCGGCGTGTTCCGCCTCCGCGATGTTTATTGCGGTTCGGTAAACACGCATGGAATGAAAAAAGTCGTGTCCGCTGAAATCGTTTTGGAAAATCTCTTTGATAAATTTTGTTGCGTTCTGAACGAGCTGTTCCATAATTTTATCTCCTGTTTTTGTGATGTGTTATCGAGAGATACAGGGCATGACTGACGGCCCGCAATACTAGTCATTTAAGAGATTGCGCAGCAATGCCTGCCGGTTATTGACGAACATTTTTGTAATCTGATAGCTGCCCGTTTCCTCATAATCGCACAGGTGAAGCCTGTCTCTGTCAAAGCAGTAAATATCCGCATCTGGAATACCCAGCAGTATGGGGGAATGGGTAACGATGAAGAACTGCGCCCCCGCTTTTGCGCATTCGTAGATTTCTGCCAGCAATGTCAACTGCCTTTGTGGGGAAAGCGCGGCTTCCGGCTCATCAAAGAAATATAGGCCGTCCCCACGGAGATTGTTTTGCGCAAGCTGCAAAAAGCTTTCGCCATGAGATTTTTCGTGGTATAATGCCGAAGGGTGTGCTGCATCGGCATACTGTTCTTCCTGCGTGGCCACATTATAGAAGCTTTCCGCCCGAAGAAAATATCCCCAGCGCTCTCTTCTGTACCCTTTTACAACCGTAATTGCATCACAAAGTTCGGAATGCGTGTCTCGTGTTGAGAAATTATAATTCCTTGTTCCGCCTTCCGGATTAAATCCGTGTGCCACCGCAATCGCTTCCAGCAGGGTTGACTTGCCGCTGCCGTTTTCACCGGCGAAGAAAGTGACCGGCTTGTTGAACCTGATCTGGTCAAGCCCCTGAAAAGCCGCGATTTCCCGTAAATAGCTGTCCTTGCCGACTTTATCCCAATGAAGCGATATCCCTTGTATAAACAGGTCGTTCAACCTTGCACACCTTCTTCCGTAAATCCGATTATCATATTACCACATAGCGCCAAAGAATACAAGAACAGCCGCAGCGAATAACCGCTGCGGCTGTAACCGATAAACTTACGGGCGGCTCGAAAGAGCCGCCCGATTTTCATGGAATTTACAGCCCAAGGGCTTCCCGCCAGATGCGGATGTAGGTTCTGGCCTGAGACTGGCTTTCACCCTCGGCTGCCATGCGGAGCAGCGGCTCTGTGCCGGAGAAGCGGCAGATGACCCAGCTCCCGTCGGTGAAGTAAACCTTGCAGCCGTCGGTGCGGTTGATCTTCTCCACGGCGTTGCCGAAGTCCGGCACCTCCAGCTTTACGAAGAGCTTCTCCTGAAGCTCCGCCTTCCGCGCCTGGGTCATGGTGAAGGCGGCGTCTTCGTAATACAACATCCCATACTTGTCGGTGATTTCCCGGTACAGCTGGGACACGGACTTGCCGGTGACGGCCAGCATTTCCACCAGCAGAGCGGCGGCGTAAATGCCGTCCTTGCCCGCGATGTGGCCCCGGACGGCCAGACCGCCGGAGGACTCGCCGCCGATGACGGCGTTGGTCTCCGCCATCTTGGCGGAGATGTACTTGAAGCCCACGGGGACTTCGTAGCACTGCTGACCCATATCCTTGGCGACCCGATCCAGCAGGTGGGTGGTAGAGTTGTTGCGCACGCAGGGGCCGGACCAACCGCGGTATTTCACCAGGTAGTAATAAAGCAGAACCAGAAGGGTGTTGGGATGGAGGAACGCACCCTTCTCGTCGATAACGCCCAGACGGTCGGCGTCGCCGTCGGTGGCAACGCCCAGATTGCAGCCGTTGTCCACCACGTAGTTGCTCAGCAGCTTCAGGGTGTCAGCGCTGGGGGCGGGCATTTTGCCGCCAAAGAGGGTGTCGTGCTGCTCATGAATGACATCCACGTCACACCGGCAGGTCAGCAGAATGGTCCTGAGGCTGCTCTGGCTGACGCCATACATGGGGTCGATGGCGATGCGCAGATGGGCGCGCTTGATCTTCTTGGTGTCAACGACCTGCAGAATGCTGTCGATGTACTCGTTGAAGGGATAGCCTTCCCGGATCAGACCCATTTCCATGGCCTGATCGTAGTCGATGGACTTCACGTCCTCCGGCTTGAGAAGGGCGATCTGCTCCTCGATCTTTCCGGTGACGACCTGATCGGCGTCCCGGCCGCCGGCGGTGAAGACCTTGATGCCGTTGTAGATCGCGGGGTTGTGGCTGGCGGTGACGGCCAGCCCGTAGGGGGTCTGCATCTGCTTGACGGTGAACATGATCAGCGGGGTGGGGGAGGAACGGGCGACCACAAAGACGTGGAATCCGTAGCCCGCCAGAACTTCCGCCGCCCAGTGGGCGGATTCCTTGGACAGGAAGCGCCGGTCATAGCCGACACAGATCTCCTTGCCCGCGTGTCCTTCCAGCAGCATCAGCTTGCAAAGGCCGGCTACCACCAGACGGATATTCTCTTTGGTGAATTCGTCTGCGATAATCGCCCGCCATCCACCGGTACCAAATTTAATCATCTTGATTTTCTCCTCTCCCGGCTTTTCGCCGGATAAAATTCGATTTAAGACAGACCAAATTGCATTTTCCCCGCCGGGAAGACCATCCACCGCCGGGGCAATGGCCTCAGCCCATCACGACTTCCACGTCGCAGACAGTGCCCACAGGCAGCACAGGCAGCTTGCGAACCTGCCTGCCGTTCATCGTGATGCTCTTGACGCCCTTTTCCACGGCGTCGGGGTTGGTTACATGGATGTGGTATTCCGCGCCGCGCCACTTCCGGCTGACGGAGAATTCCTTCCAGTCGGCGGGGATGCAGGGATCGACGGTGATGCCGTCGAAGTCCGGACGGATGCCCAGCATGTACTGGGTGGCAGCGAAGTAGGCCCAGCCGGAGGAACCGGTCATGAAGGGATGACGCGCGCGGCCGTAAGCGGTGTGGTCCTTGCCCACCACGAACTGGCAGTAGGAGTAAGGCTCGGACTGGCGAACCTCGATGATATCGTTTTGCAGTGCCGGACACAGGGCGTTGTAGAACTTCATTGCCCGGCTGCCGCGGCCCAGAATGGCCTCGGCGCACCACGCCCAGGGGTTGGGATGGCTGAACACGGCGCCGTTTTCTTTCAAGCCCGGATACACCCGGGTGACGAAGCCAATGCTGTCGTCGGGGGTGGTGAAGCAGGGGGCGTTGAGCATCAGGCCGTAGGGGGTGTACAGGTACTCGTCTACGCTGTCCATGGCGGAGATGCCATGCTCGTGATCGGCGACCCCGGAAAGCACGGCCCAGGTGTTGCTCTCCATGTGTACCCGCCCTTCGGTGTCCGCCTGCGTGCCGATTTTGCGGTTTCCGGCGGTGATGCCGCGGATGTACCACTTGCCGTCCCAGAGAACGGACTCGCTGACTTCCTTGATATGCTCGGCGATCTTTGTGTATTCGGCCGCGTCCTTCATCTCGCCCAGCTGCTCGGCCAGCGCGATGAAGTTCCGGAGCGCCCAGTGGTGCAGGAAGCTGACCATGGCGCTTTCGCCGCCGCCAAGATTCAGGCAGTCGTTCCAGTCGGCGCGCAGACCCTTGCAGATGCCGTTGATGCCCACCTGCCGGGCAGAGAAGTCCAGAATGCGCTTCATATGCTCGTAGACTGTGCCCTCGCCGCCGTCGGCGTAGGTCACCACCTGATGGGCAAAGGCCATGTCACCGGTTTCCCGGATGTACTGGACGATGGCGGTCACCAGCCACAGGGCGTCGTCGGCGCAGGCGTCCTTCAGACCGTGGACGATCTGGCTCTTATCGGGGGTAGGAACCACTGTGGGGGACTTGAAGGACTGGGGCTTTTCCTCCGGTTCGAACCAGCGGGGCTCGAACAGGTGCAGGCCGTAGCCCTCTTTCGTCAACGCCCGCAGCAGCTCGATGATGCGGCCGCGGCACTTGTCGGGGTTGGAATGGGGGATCGTCATGGCGTCCTGGGCGGTGTCCCGGTAGCCAAGACCGGTTCTGCCGCCCACCTCAATGAAGGAGGTGAACCGGGAGAACATGACGTTGATCTCGCTCTGATACAGGTTCCAGATGTTCAGCTCGGTGTTCATGCCCTCGTTGGGGGTGGACACCTGCAGGCAGCTGAGCTTGTTGTCCCAGAATTTCAGCAGACGGGCAAAGTCCTCGTCGGCTCTGGCCTGGGTGTACTTCTGACGCATTTTCTTACCGGCTTCGATGCCGCCCTCGCCCAGGAGAAACAGGAGGCGGGTTTCCTCGCCGGGCTGAAGGGTGAGCACCTTCTGCAGGACGCCGCAATGATTGCCGCCCTTTTCAAAAGAGCCGCCGCACACACCGGTCTCCACCACCAATGGATCGCGTTCGGTGCGGTAGCTGCCGATAAAGCTGTCGCGCAGGCTGTCAAAGCCGTTCGGGGTAAAATCGGAAGTAAAGAACTGATACCCGTCCTCTTCGTAGTAGAGGTCGTTCTCGATGACGCCGTCTTCGTACCGGCTGCCGGTGGCGTACAGACTCATCTGGAAGTTCTTGTTGTCCATGTCCACCTGATGGAAGCTGAACTCCAGATAGGAGAATACGGAAAGGTGCCGCACCTTATCGGAGTCGTTGCGCAGCTTCACGTCCCAGATCTCCACGGGGTCGTCCATGGCGACAAAGAGCTTCTGCTCGGCGTCGATGCCTGCGTAATCGGAGTGATACTTGATGTAGCTCAGGCCGTGACGGCAGGAGAAATGCTCCTTGGGCTTGCCCACAGGCTGCCAGGAGATGCTCCAGTAGTCGCCGGTGTCCTGATCCCGCAGGTACACGTAATGTCCGGGGCCGTCCATGGGAACGCCGTTGGGACGGAACCGGGTGATGCGATGGTATTCAGGAGATTTGTACAGCAGGTATCCGCCCGCCGTGTGGTTGAATACGCCATACATATCCTTGAGGCCGATGTAGTTGGTCCAGGAAACGGGGACATCTACCCGATCGATGACATATTCCCGATGCTCATTGTCAAAGTACCCATAACGCATAAGGTTACCTCCGCCTGATTTGGGCAATGTATTGATTTTTCACAATGAGTATATCAGAAAAACGACGGCTTGAAAAGGTCTGGAAATGCACCTTCTTGCCTGTCGTTGCACTTTATTTTCCAAAGTGGGCAATTTCAGACTTTGACAACTTCCGGCCTGTGCCTTATAATGGCAGAAAATCATAAACAAGGAGCGTGCATATCATGAAAAACGATGTCATCGCCTACTGCTGGAACGATGCCCTGGCGGGCTTTACGCAGGAGGATGCCCAGCGTCTGACCCACGTGAATCTGGCCTTCGGACTACTCAAGGACGGGCTGCTGGATCTGCGTCTGCTGAAATATCTCCACCTGCTGCCGAAGCTGCGGGAATGGAATCCGGAAATGAAGATCGTCCTGTCCGTGGGCGGATGGGGCGCGGACGGCTTCTCCGACATGGCTATGACGGAGGAAGGTCGCCGGAATTTTGCCAAGTCCTGTCTGGACGCGGTGGAAAAATACGATCTGGACGGCATCGACATTGACTGGGAATACCCCTGCAACGATGCGGCGGGCATCGGCGCGGACCCACGGGACAAGGAGAATTTCACCGCTTTGCTGACAACCCTGCGGGAGTATCTTGGAAAAGACCGCATTGTATCCATCGCCGTGGGCGCAAGCCAGCGGTGCATCGCGGATACCCAGATGGACAAGGTCGCCGGGATCGTGGACTACGTGCAGCTGATGACCTACGACATGGTGGACGGCACCCGCGCCGGACATCACGCGGCTCTCGGCGCGACAAAGGGCGACAAGTCCGGCCTGAACACCCGGGACACTGTGGAAGCCTACCACCGGGCGGGCGTTCCCTACGAAAAGATCATCATTGGCGCGGCCTTCTACGGGCGGCACTTTGCGGTCACGTCCTTTGAAAATCACGGTCTTCTGCAGCCCTCCGGCGGCGGACTGCCCGGCCCGGCCTATGGGGAGATCACCCCGGAATATCTCCGGGAGAACAATTTCCAGATTTATTGGGATGCTGATGCGGAGGCAAACTATCTGTGGAACGGCAAGACTCTCGTCAGCTACGAGTCTCCCAAGGCGGTGCGCCTGAAGTGCAAGTATGTCAAGGAGAAGAAGCTTCTCGGCATCATGTACTGGGAACACGGGAACGACCCCACCCGGGAACTGCTGGGCGCCATTGCGGACGAGATTCAATAAGACCCAAAAATGCGGGCGACCCCGTCAGGAGCCGCCCGCTGCTGTGTTATTTTTCCAGAATCAGCGTGCCGGCCTCCGCGTCCAGCGATGCCTTGATGTGTTCGGCGGCCTCGGCGGGGGTGAGCTTTAGCTGCTCGCCGGTCTTCATGTTCTTGACGCTGCACTTGCCCTCCGCGATCTCGTCCTCGCCCAGCAGGACGGCAAAGGGAACCTTCAGCTTGTCGGCGTAGGCCATTTTCTGCTTGAACTTCTTCTGCTCACAGTACAGCTGTACCCGCAGCCCCGAAGAGCGCAGCGTTTCCGCCAACGCGATGGCCGGGGCAATGTCTCCCATGGGCAGCACCAGCGCGTCCGCGGGGGCGCTGGGCAGCTCGGGGTTCAGAAGCCCCTGCTCGTCCAGAACGTAGAACAGCCGGGTCAGGCCGATGGAAATGCCCACGCCGGGCAGCTGCTTTTCGATATAGTAGCCCGCCAGATTGTCGTACCGGCCGCCTGAGCAGACGGAACCCAGCTCCGGGTGATCCAGCAGAAGGGTCTCATAGACGGTGCCGGTATAATAGTCCAGCCCCCGGGCGATGGTCAGGTCAACGACGAAGTTTTCTTCCGGCATTCCGAAGGCCGCCAGGTTGGAAGCGACCACCTTCAATTCGCCGAGACCGGTATCAAAGGTCTCGTTCCGTCCCGCGTAATTTTCCAGCGCGGCAAGAACCTCCGCGTTCGTCCCCTTGATGGAGATGAAGGCGAGAATGTCGTCCGCCTGCTGCTCCGTCAGGCCACAGTCCTCCAGCAGAATGATCTTTACCTTGTCAACGCCGATCTTGTCCAGCTTGTCCACGGTGCGCATGATGTCGCCGGACTTTTCCGTCAGACCCATCATGGCGTAGAAGCCGTTGAGAACTTTCCGGTTGTTGACATGAATCTGGAACCGGGTCAGGCCGAAGCCCTTGAATACCTTATAGATGATGGCGGGGATTTCCGCCTCGTTGAGAATGTCCAGCTTGCCGTCGCCGATGATATCAATGTCCGCCTGATAGAATTCCCGGAACCGGCCGCGCTGCGCCCGCTCACCCCGGTAGACCTTGCTGATCTGGTAGCGGCGGAAGGGGAAAGCCAGCTCGTTATAGTGCAGGGCAACGTATTTTGCCAGCGGCACCGTCAGGTCGAAGCGCAGAGCAAGGTCGCTGTCGCCCTTGGTGAAGCGGTAGATCTGCTTTTCCGTTTCTCCGCCGCCCTTGGCAAGCAGAATCTGGGCGTCCTCGATCACCGGGGTGTCCAGAGGGGCAAAGCCGTAGGAGGCGTAGGTCTTGCGCAGAACCTCCGCCATGCGGTCAAATTTCAGCTGCTTTTCCGGCAGCAGCTCCATAAAGCCGGACAGTGTCCGGGGCTTGATAATCTCCATAGTAATCCTCTCCAATAGTAAGCCGCAGGGTACAGGGCAGAAGGGTACCCCGCCATTTCAGAGTACCCTGCGCTCACCCACGTGTTTCGTTCAATTAAAATCAAGGAAGCTCTGGATAAATCGGCAAGGACTGTGAGTGCGAGATTTTTCGTCCAATCGAGGTATCGGAAACGGCGGAATACTTTGTGTATTTCCCGTTTTCGATACCGAAGAGTGGGCGGAAAAGATCCGCTCACAGCCGCAGACGATTTATTCAGAGTTTCCTTAATAACGGGTCTTGTTGTGCAGCATTTCCCGCCAATCCAGATCGCCCCGCTGCAAGCCCATGATGAGCATTTCCGCCGAGGCAAGGTTGGTGGCGATGGGAACATTGTGCCGGTCGCAGTGCCGGATGGTCTCGATCATCTGGGCGTCGTCCCAGGGGTCGGTGGTGTTGGGGTCGGTGAACAGCAGCACCAGATCAATTTCGTTGTAGGCAATGCGGGCGTTGATCTGCTGATGACCGCCCTGCTTGTGGGAAAGCAGCAGGGTAATGGGCAGACCGGTATTGTCCGCGATTAGACGGCCGGTGGTGGCCGTGGCAAACAGATTGTGCTTCATGAGGACGCTCTTGTAGGCGGTGCAGAATTGAACCATCAGTTCTTTTTTCTTGTCATGCGCCAAAAATGCGATATTCACAACAGTCACTCCTTAATTGTATATGTATCCGTTATCAGCGGAGGGCGATCGGTTCGTGGAAGCCCTGAATGCGTCTGGCAATTCTGCGGCTGGCTTTTGCCGCCTTGCAGTTGGGGGAATAGCGAAGAAGACTCTGACCGAAGGATGCCGCAAGGGTCACATGGGGATCCTCCGGGACGATTCCCGCAAGGGGCAGTCCCGCGGCGTCCATCACGTCGTCGATGGTCAGGCACACCGTGCCCAGCATATTCTTGTCCACCCGGTTGACGATGAGGCGGATGTTTTTCTTGCCCATCAGCTCCAGCAGGTCGCCCACCCGGGAAGCGTCCCGCACGGCGGCGGGGCCTGCCCCTGTGACCAGCAGAAAGCGGTCGGCAAACTGCGCCGTCAGCCGGAACCCAGCGTCCACCCCGGCGGGGGCGTCCAGAAACACGTAGTCATACAACTGACGCGCCCGGCTGAGCATTTCCCCGAATGCGGCGGTGTCAATTTTTTCCACCGGGCAGTTCATGGGGGCGGTCAGAAACGCGAGGGTAGGGTAGACCGGGTGCCGGAAAGCGTCCTCCAGGGAGTAGCCCCCCTCGGAGACGTCCCAAAAGGACAGCGCGCCGCATTCGGAAAGCCCCAGAGAGATGTCCAGATTCCGAAGCCCCACGTCGCAGTCGATGCACAGGACCCGTTTTCCTTCCTTGGAAAGCGCGGTGGCGAGGGCGGCGCAGAGGGAGGTTTTTCCCGTTCCGCCCTTCCCGGACACAACCGCGAAGAGTTCACCCACGCGCCATCGCCTCCAATGCCAGAATATAACCCCATTATAAAGGGATTTTTCACAAAAAGCAAGAGGAATTTCGCACTTTTGGAAATGGTTTTCATCACAATGAACAAAAATATTTTTCCGCCGCCGCCTTTTTGGCTGCGAGGAACGCAAAATATGTCGTGCCGCCGCAAAAAAGGGTTGCGCATGAAGGAAAGCTGGTATATAATATTGGGTGAAATTACGGGCATGCGCCCGGATATTGGAGGGAATGTTCCATGTTCAATGCAATGATCGAAACGCTGAAAGCGAACCCCAGAAAGATCATTTTTACCGAGGGCCACGACGCCCGCATTCTGGAGGCCACCGACCGTCTGGTCAAGGGCGGCTTCCTGACCCCCATCCTCATCGGCAACGTTGACGTTGTCAAAGCCAACGCGGCCAAGGGCGGCTACAACATCGAGGGCGTCGAAATCATCGACCCCGAGACCTATCCCGAAATGGACGCCATGGTTGACAAGATGGTGGAGCTGCGCAAGGGCAAGATGACCGCCGACGAGTGCCGCAAGGCGCTGTCCAAGGGCAACTACTTTGGCACCATGCTGGTGAAGATGGGCTACGCCGACTCCCTGCTGGGCGGCGCGACCTATTCCACCGCCGACACCGTCCGTCCCGCTTTGCAGATCGTCAAGACCAAGAAGGGCGCGCATCTGGTGTCCTCCTGCTTCATTCTGGTGCGGGGCGACGAGAAGCTGGCCATGGGCGACTGCGCCATCAACATCAGCTATGAAGATTCCGTTGACAAGGAAGGCAATGTGACCCTGTCCGCAGCCCAGAAGCTGGCGGAGGTCGCCATTGAGACCGCCAAGACCGCCAAGGTCTTCGGCATTGACCCCAAGGTTGCCATGCTGAGCTTCTCCACCAACGGCTCCGGCAAGGGCGGCACCGTGAAGCTGAGCCACGACGCCACCGCCATCGCCAAGGAGATGGATCCCGAGCTGAAGATCGACGGCGAGATGCAGTTCGACGCTGCCGTCGCTCCCGAGGTCGGCCAGCTGAAGTTCCCCGGCTCTCCCGTTGCCGGTCACGCCAACACCTTCATCTTCCCCACCATCGAGGCGGGCAACATCGGCTACAAGATCGCCCAGCGTCTGGGCGGCTTCGAGGCCTACGGCCCCATCCTGCAGGGTCTGGCGGCTCCCATCAACGACCTGTCCCGGGGCTGCAACGCCGACGAGGTCTACAAGATGGCCATCATCACCGCCGCTCTGGTGTAAAAATCTACATAGCAAATGCCGGCTCACATGAGCCGGCATTTTCGCTATAAAACGGCAAAGTGAAAAATTTTTCCTGCAAAGTGTAACCTTTCCCGAAAAAATCCCTCTTATAGGGTGAGGAGCCAAAAAGAAACGGAGGTGTTCCCTCAGTGGAAGACGAAAAGATCATCGACCTGTATTGGGAAAGGAAGGATGAGGCCATTATGGAGACCCAGGCGGCCTATGGGCGGCAGCTGCAAACCATCGCCCAGCGCATTGTCCAGAGCTACGAGGACGCGGAGGAAAGCGTGAACGACACCTATCTCGCCGCGTGGCGGACGATTCCGCCCAAGCGCCCGAAGTATTTCTTCGCGTATCTCGCGAAAATATGCCGGAATTTTGCCTTCGGCAAGCTGGACTGGCTTGATGCGGCCAGACGGAAGGCCGAGGTGGTGACCCTGAGCGAGGAAATGGAGCTGTGCATTCCCGACACCAGCCGGGATTCCGCCGCCGAAGGGCGGGAAATCACCCGGGCGCTGAACGCATTCCTTGGCACGCTGACCCAGGAGAACCGGCGGCTGTTCGTGCGGCGGTACTGGTACGTGGACACCGTGGCGGAGATCGCCCAGCGCTACAACATGAGTGAAAGCAAGGTCAAGACCCGGCTCCACCGCATCCGGGAAAAGCTGCGGGTCTATCTGATGCAGGAGGGAATTGCCGTATGACGGGAAAAGATTTACTTACCGCCATGAGCGGCATTGACGGCCGCTACATTGAAGAAGCCGCCCCGGCGGCTGCGCATAAAACACGAAGCCTGCGCCGGCCGCTGCTGGTCGCCGCCGCCATTGCCGCGGCGCTGCTGCTGGTGGGCTGCGGGATCGTGTACGCCCTGCGTTTGCAGGACATGTCCATCGGCAAGGCCAGCTACACCCAGCGCTTTGACGACAAGGGCAAGGCCATCGACCCGGTGGAAAAGAGCATGGACATCATAACCCCCTACGGCCGCAGCGGCGACGCCATCCAGCAGGCGCTGAAGGAATGGTACGAATTTCAGGAGAGCTACGACCCGGATTATGCGCTTGCAACCAACGAGCCCGATATTCCGGACATTCCCAACCAGTACGAGTACACCTACAGCTGCTATACCCAGGAAATGGTGGACAAGGTGAACGAGATCGCCGCAAAGTACGATTTGAAGCTGCTGGACGAATGGATACCCTTCCAGCGGTATCAGAGCGATATTTTCCTGGAGGAAACCGGCATCCGGTCTCTGCTACGCCAGGATTCCGACGTGCAGATTACGGGTATGGCGGGAATGCTCTATCTGCCCTACAATTTCAGCATGGATTTTGAGCTTGTGACCGAAAATGCCGGTAAATTGATGACGTCCTATGGCTACGCCCGGAAGGACTATTTCCCCCGTGCATTCCCCGGCGGAATGGACATCGATGCCTATGAGCAGTGGGATCACACCACTCCGGGCGGCACGAAGCTGCTGCTGGCACTGAACAGCAAGGGACAGGGCGAGATCATTGCCGAGCAGGAAAACGCCATGATCATGATAAGCATTGACGGAAATCGTGCTACCAGCCACACCGCCTACCCGGACGCCAGCGAGGTCATGACGAAGGCGGAACTGGAATCCATCGCCGATCAGTTCGACTACTCCATCCAGCCGAAGGAAGTCAACAGAGCCGTCGTAGAGGAAAAGCTGGCCGCGGCAGAGGCGGACTATCAGGCAGAACACAGCATTGTGACCTACACGAATTTTTCCGATTTTCTCAAGAGTTTTGTTTACATTCCCGATGAATCCAGACAATACATTTTCTATGACCTGAACGGAGACGGCGTGGACGAGCTGCTGCTTGGACAGGACGGCGCGTTCCTCGACTGGCTGGAAATGGAGAACGGCGAGGTGGTGCTTCACGGCTTTGGAGATGCGACGTATATTTGTCAGGGGAACATCGTGGAAGAATATCAAGCACCGGACATGTATTGGAACATTGAATGGCACCATTACTATAAATCCGTAACCGGAGACGGAGACAGAATTGTATCCGTGAAGCGCGACGGCGATAAGTGGTATCGCAGCTACGACATTTTCGATAGGGATGAAACGGAGATTTCTCAGACCGAGGCCGAGGCCATTATAGCCAAATACCCCCGAATCCAACTGGAATGGAAGCCGCTGATGGACTATCCCCTTGACGAAAGCGGGCTGACTCTGGGAAGCTACCTGAAAGCGAAGGACGTCCAGCCCTCTGACGACGAGCTGCTTCAGATTTACAGGGACTATGTTAACAAAGCAAGGTCGGATCTTTTCTATACCCACTACCGGATCATGGATATCAACGGCGACGGGGTAAAGGATCTTCTGCTCAGCGGCGGCGGTGAAAGTTATTGGAGTGTTTGGACTTACCGCTACGGCAATCGGTATCCCCTTGCTCACATGGATTTTTACCTCTGTGAAGACAATGTTATGGAGAGCGTTGAACTTGTTCACAGGGGGAAGGGCGTTGAGATAGAGGGGACAATCTTCCTCCGCTTCAACGGTTTCGACTTAGAAACGCTGGACTTTGTTGCCTACAACAAAGCGACTGCCTCGTGGCAGTCCGATTATATCGGCACCCCCATGTCCGAAGCCGACGCCAAGGCGATTCTCGCCAAATATTCCCGCGTCGATCAGGGAATGCAGCCCATTTCCCAGCTGCTGAACGGATAAAGGTTTACGCCGTACCCAAACCCGGGTACGGCGTGAATGTTACTGTTTCCCCGCTTTCAGTAACTTGCGGAAGAAGGTAAAGAAAGTAATGGTCGTCACGGCGGCGGCAAGGATGTCGGACACCGGCTCCGCCAGAAAGACCGCGAACGCCTTGTCCGCGAAGAAGTTCGGCAGAATGAAAATCAGAGGAATCAACAGAATCAGCTTCCGCAGACAGGCCATGATGAGACTGATCTTCGCCTGCCCCAGCGCCATGAACGCCAGTTGACAGCTGACCTGAAAGCCCACGGAAAACGTCCCCGCAAGGAAAATCCGAATCGCCCAGGCCGTATAGTCCACAAGCGCCCCGTCGCTGGTAAAGATGCCCGCGAACACTTTGGGGAAGGCCATCACCAGCAGCCAGAACACGGTGGTGTACCCCACGCACACAAAAAACTGGCAGAAAAAGGCTTCCTTCACCCGCTCTAACTTTTTCGCGCCGTAGTTGTAGCTGATCAGCGGCTGGCCGCCCTGGCAGGTGCCCTGCAGGGGCATGGTGATCAGCTGGTTGACGGAGGTCAGCACCGTCATGGCGCCCACGGCCACGTCGCCGCCGTACCGGGACAGGGAGGAGGTGAAGCTGACGGAGAGAATGCTCTCCGTGGAGACCATGACGAAGTTGGAAATCCCCAGCGCCAGACAGGGCAGGATGATCTTCCCCTGCAAGAGCATATTCCGGGCTTTCAGCCGCAGAATGGTCTTGCGCCCCGTGAGGAACCGCAGAATCCACACCGCGCTCACCGCCTGACTCAGAACGGTGGCAATGGCCGCCCCGGCCACGCCCATGTCAAAGACGAAAATGAAAATGGGGTCGAGGACAATGTTGATCACCGCGCCGATGACGGTGGTCAGCATACTGGTTCCGGCGAAGCCCTGGGTGGTGATGAAGGGGTTCATGCCCATCACGACCAGCACGAACACGCTGCCAAGGACATAGATTCTTCCGTATTGAACGGCGTAGGGCAGCGTCACGTCGCTGCCGCCGAACAGCCGGACAAGCGTTGGCAGTGTCCCGTAGAACACTCCGGTCAGAACCACCGACAGGAGCAGCAGCACGGTAAAGCAGTTGGCGACGATCTTTTCGGCGGTGTCCGTGTCGCCCTTGCCCATGGCGATGGCCGCCCGGGGTGCGCCGCCCGCTCCCGCCAGCATGGCAAAGGCGGTAATGAGCATCAGAATGGGGGTGAACAGCCCCACGCCGGTGAGCGCCGCGCCGCCGATCTCCGGAATGTGGCCGATGTAAATTCGGTCGACCACGTTATACAGCAGGTTAATGACCTGCCCGACCACCGCGGGAACCGCCATCTGCACCATCAGTTTTTTGACACTGCCGGTTCCCATGTCCTGATTTGTTTCTTTTGACATAAAAATCCCCTCGCTTTTATCTTAGGGTCTATCTGAGAACCGTAAACACGCCCAAACAGCGGGTCTTTTCCGCCTGCTGTGCACCATTTTCCCTTGCAATACACAAAGTATTCCCGCGGAAAAATGGCTTCATCAGGCGAAAAATCCCTCGCTGTTGGTCATATTTCCGGTTCTCAGATAGACCCTCGCTCCCGCTCCATGGCGCGAATGTTGTCGCCCATTTTCCGGGTGACGGACAGGATGACCGCGCTTTCCTCCGGAGTGATCCCCTCCCGGAGGCGGCGGATGAATTCCCGCTGGACTGCCCGGCCGTCCTCCGCGATTTCTCCCGCCCCGTCGGTCAGCGCCAGATGGACGGCTCTGCGGTCAGACCCGTCCGCCCGACAGGCAACCAGCCCACGATCTTCCAGACTCCGCAGGGAGAGGGAAACATGCCCTTTGGACATGCCCCGCCCCCGGACGATATCCGCCGCCCGGTTCTGTTCCGGGTTATTGGCCAGAAACAGCAGCACATCCAGCTCGTTGTGGGTCAGGTTCCATTTTTTGCAGACCGGCTCCATCAGGCGGCTGTAGCTTTTCTGCGCCCGAAGCGCCGTTTCAAAAAAAGCAAACTGCATATGCGCGCCTCCTTTGGTTCATTTTTGAACGAACTCACTATAGCACACGCTTGGGCGGCTGTCAAGAAAAAGTTCAAAAATAAACTAAAATCCCCCTGCCCAATGGCAGGGGAACGAAGATATATGGTTAGCCGACCGCCACCGGCTGGATGAAGTCCCTGTGGACGTAGCCCCAGGTTCCGGCATATTCCGCCAGCGCAAAGGTTCCGCAGAGCGCCAGCACGGTAAATTCCTCGTCCTTTGGAATTGTTATGATGACCTCGGCGGCGGTGTCCGGGTGGGTGCGAAGGTTGATGAATTCGTTACACTGGGCATAGTACCGCTCGGCGGTCACCGGCTCGAAAACGTCCTCCACCGGGTAGGATATTTCGTCCTGAAAGTGCCACCATTCTCCGAAATACCCCTCAAATCCGTACTTTTCCATGGTGTTCTGCAACAGCAGGGCGTGCTCCGTGGGGACTTCCTCCACGTCGGAATAGTCCCGGTCGGCCTTGCCGGAAAAATCGTCAAAGGCCGTAGGCATTTCCAGCTCGTTCCCTAGACTGTCCACCAGCGTCACGTCCACGGTGTTTCCCCGGCTGTGGGCGCTGAAGCCCCGGTTGGGGTTCGCCACGTAGGTGTCGTCAGGGCAGACCTCCCAGAGCCTGAATTGGGCGCTCACCGGACGGAAGCCGTCCCAGATTTTCAGCGTCAGCCCCTGCCCGGCCAGCTCCGCGCATACGGCCTGAAGCTTTTTCACCGTGCCGTAGCGGAGGAAAACCTCAGTGAATTCATAGATTCGATGGCCGGTAAAATTTTCCGTACCGGCGTAGGGCAGCTCCTGCAGCACGTCTGGGAGGTAGTCCCGAACCCGGACAAAGTCGGCGTCCTCCGGTTCGGGACGCTCGATGCCCGCGGGCGAAGTTCCCGGCTGGGTTTCCGCCGCCGTTGGGACGGTGGTTTCCCGCGTCGGCGCGGTCACGGCGGTATCCGTCGGGGCATGGCAGCCGGATAATGTCAGGGCAAGCGCCCCTATCAGTATCATGGAGATCATTCCTTTCACACAAATCCCTCCTGCACAGGGTTGCATCAATGCGGCCATTATACCACGGTGTGTCCGGAAAAGCAAAATATAATTACAGCGTTCGGGCGGCTTCCGAAGAAGCCGCCCGTCGTCGTTATTTCCAGAGATACACCCGGCATTCGTAAGGCTGCAAGCAGCCTTCCAGCGGCTTGGGGTAATTGCACAGAATCAGTTCCCCGTCCTCCGGGCGGAAGCCCTTGGGCGCATGGAAGGGGGTGTTCTTTTTTGCGAAGGAGCAGACAACCAGAATTTTCTGCTGCCCGTCGTCCATAGAATACAGATAATGCCTGCCGGAAAGCTTCTGATACTCCCGGTACTCGCCGTACCGGACGCAGGAAAGGCTCTTGCGCAGAGCGACAGCCTTGCGGTAGAAGTTCAGCACGGAGTCCGGGTCGGCTTCCTGTTTGGCAACATTGATGTCTTTATAATTTGGGTTGACATAAAACCATGGTTTTCCGGTGGTGAACCCGGCGTTTTCGCTGTCGTCCCACTGCACCGGCGTGCGGGCGGAGTCCCGGGAGGAACGCCACAGCCGGTGCAGACGCACCTCCTCCGATTGCTTCAGCGCGGTGTGGGCGTAGGTGTAGCGGGTCTGCACGTCCTCGTACATGTCGGCGCGTTCCGGCCGCCAGTTGGTCATGCCGATCTCCTGCCCCTGATAGATGAAGGGCGTCCCCTGCTGGAACAGGTACATGGCGGCAAGACATTTGGCGCTCTGCGCCCAGAATTCCTCGCTTCCGTAGCGGGAAACGATTCTGGGATGGTCGTGGTTTTCAATGTAAAGGGAGTTCCAGCCCCGGCCGCGGAGCTTTTCCTGCCATGAGGAAAAGGCTTTTTTCATCCGCCGCAGGCTGAACTTCATGGGCAGGTAATCGGTGAACAGGCAGTCGGCGGCGACGCACTGGAACTGGATCATCATGTCCAGCTGGCCGTCCTTCTCGTCAATGTACGTCAGCGCCCGTTTCGGCGTCACCATGGGGGCTTCCGCCAGCGTGAAGCAGTCATAATGATCCAGCACGTCGTGCTTGAATTCATTCAGATATTCGTGGATGTGGGGGCCGTGATTGTAGCAGGGAAGTCCTTTGCAGGCCGGCATCAGGTGATCGTCCGGCAGGCCTTCCTTCTTGGAGATGTAGGTGATGACGTCCTCCCGGAAGCCGTCCACCCCCATGTCCAGCCAGAAGCGCAGAATCCCCTTCACTTCCTCCCGCACCTTGGGGTTGTCCATATTCAGGTCGGGCTGCTTCACGGCGAACAGGTGCAGATAGTATTCCCCCCGAACCTCGTCAAACGTCCAGGCTTTCCCCTCAAAGAAGGAATCCCAGTTGTTGGGGAGCTTCCCGCCGGGCTTTCCGGGACGCCAGATGTAGTAGTCGGTGTAGGGGTCGATGCGCTGGCGGCTTTTCTGGAACCATTCATGCTCGTCGCTGGTGTGGTTCACCACAAGATCCATGACGACTTTCATGTCCCGGGCGTGAGCGCCCTCCAGCACCTTTTTAAACGCCTCCATGCCGCCGAATTCCGGCGCGATGTCCCGGTAATTGGAAATATCGTAGCCGCAGTCCGCCCCGGGGGAGGGGTAGATGGGGGAAAACCAGATGCCGTCGCAGCCCAGACTTTTGATGTAGTCCAGCTTTTCATACACGCCCCACAGGTCGCCCATGCCGTCACCGTCGCCGTCCTTGAAGGATCGCGGCCAGATCTGGTAAAACACCTTGTCCTTGTACCACCGTTTGCGCTCCATGCAATTCACTCCTTTTTGGGATTTGCTTTCATTATAACATAGGGAATCCAGTTCGTCACCTAAAATCTCGTTGACAGAGGTGCTTTTGATGTATAAAATGGAAGAAAAAGAAAGGCGGGTCTGACCATGATTACCGAGGAAAACGGCGTATTCCACATCCGGACGGAAACCTACTCCTATCTGTTCAAAATCAATGCTTACGGCCTTGCGGAGCATCTGCATTTCGGCGCGCCGGTGAAAACACGGGACGCGGGCGCTCTCAGCTGCCGTCCCGGTCTGGGCTGGGGTGCCAGCATTCTCCTTGATGCAAAGGATACCGCCAGCTGCCCGGACGTCCTGCCGCTGGAATGGAGCGGCAGCGGGCGGGGAGACTACCGGGAATCGCCGCTGGAGCTGGTGGGGGAGCCAGCGGATTTCCGCTACACCGGCTATAAAATCCATGAGGGCGGCGTTTCCATGGCTTGTGGTCTTCCTCAGGCGCACGACGCACGGGAAACGCTGGAGATCACCCTGAGCCAGCCCGGCGCGGAGCTGACCCTGTTCTACACGGCCTTTCCCACGGCAATCGTCCGCCGGACGGTGCTGACGAACACCGGTGATAAGCCCCTTCGGCTGAATAAGCTCATGAGTTCCTGCGTGGATCTGCCCGGGAGCTACACCATGGCGACCTTCAACGGCGGCTGGATTGCGGAAATGCGCCGGTGCGACACCCCCGTGGGCGCGTCGAAGGTGGTCAACGAAAGCCTCACCGGTTCTTCCTCCAACCGCCACAATCCCGGCTTTCTTCTCTATGAGCCGGGCGCGACCGAAGACGCGAGAACCGTCTACGGCTTCAATCTGATCTATTCCGGCAACCATTACGCCGCCGCCCAGCAGTCCCTCCAAGGGCTGACCCGGGTGATGCAGGGCATCAATGACAGCAATTTTTCCCGGGAGCTGCCGCCGGGGGAATGCTTTGAGACCCCGGAAGCGGTGCTGTGCCACTCAGGCAAGGGCTTCGGCGGGCTGTCCGCCAATATGCACGCCTTCGTCACCGACCATATCATCCCGCCCCATTGGCGCGGCCGTCCCCGGCCGGTGCTGTACAACAGCTGGGAGGGCTGTACCTTTGATTTCACGCAGCGCCGCCTGCTGAGTCTGGCCAACCGGGCGAAGGCGCTGGGCTGCGAGCTGTTCGTGCTGGACGACGGCTGGTTCGTGGGACGGGACAACGACCGCGCCGGATTGGGAGATTACACTGTGAACCGGAAGAAGCTTCCCGAGGGGCTGGAAGGGCTGTCCCGGCACCTCAAGGACAAGGGGCTTTCCTTCGGACTCTGGTTTGAGCCGGAGTCCGTAAATCCCGACTCCGACCTTCACCGGGCGCATCCGGACTGGGCGCTGACGGACGGCTTCCAGCCGGTGCTGGGGCGCAATCAGCTGCTGCTGGACTTGACCAAGCCGGAGGTGCGGGATTATATCGTGGAGAATGTCTCCCGGATTCTGGACAGCGTCGGCATTTCCTACGTCAAATGGGACATGAACCGTCATTCCGTGGCGCTGGGGGCGAAAGCCCATGATTTCGTTCTTGGCTTGTACGATGTGCTTCGCCGGATTTTCGCGCCCCGGCCGGACGTTCTGCTGGAAAGCTGCTCCTCCGGCGGCAACCGGTTTGACTTGGGAATGCTCTGCTTCTCGCCCCAGATCTGGGCGTCTGATAATACAGACCCCATTGAGCGGCTGACCATTCAGAACGGCATTTCCTATCTTTATCCCCAGTCCACGATGGGCGCACACGTCTCTGCCGCGCCCCATGCCCAGACGCTGCGCTCTACGCCTCTGAACACCCGGGGGAATGTGGCATTTTTTGGATGCCTTGGCTATGAGTTGGATTTGAGGACGCTGCTTCCCGTGGAGATCAAAGAAATTCAGGGGCAGATCGCGTTCTATAAGCGCTACCGCGAAGTCTTTCAATTCGGCACATTCCGCCGCACGGAGCTGGGCTGGCAGGTGTCGGACGGAAAGGTGACGCTGGCGGGGGTGTTCCACCGGCTGGTGAATGCCGCTCCGGGCTACGAGCGGCTTCGCGTGAAGAGTCTGAAACCGGAGACGGACTACCGGGTCACGTCCCTTGCGCAGGCCATTCGGGTGGGGCAGTTCGGGAATCTGCTCAAGCATGTCGCCCCGGTCAACGTAAATCCCAACGGCGCGCTTCTGCGGATTGCCGACCGGCACATCACACTGCCGGGAAAACCGGAAACGCTGACAGCCTCCGGCGCGGCGCTGGCAGCGGGCATTATGCTTTCCCCATTGTTCCGCGGCACCGGCTACGCCCCTGAACAGCGTACGCAGGGAGATTTCGGCTCTGACGTGTATTTAATTGAAGAAAGCGACGGCGAATAAAGTCCTTACAACCCGCCCGGGGAGACGTACAAGCATGTCTTCCCGGGCGGAGATGAAAACTTTTTCTTGCATTTTTCCTGAATCTGTACTATACTATAAAAGCACCTGCCGGTGTGATGGAATGGTAGACGTAGTGGGCTCAAAATGTGTTGCGCCTGATTTCCCCAGCTCCGGAAAAGGTGTTGCAAATTTATTGCTTTTCTGATATAGTGGTTCAAGTTTCATCAACATCCCTCCTGCATATCCCTCCTGTTTTTTCGGGAGCGTGCGTAGCAGGGTGTTCATAAAGGTATGCCGGTGTGTTGGAACTGGTAGACGAGGAGGACTCAAAATCCTTTGGGCTAATCCCCCGTGCGGGTTCGATTCCCGCCACCGGCACCAAAAATTGCTTCGATGCGTTATGCTTCGGAGCAATTTTTTTGTTGCCCGATAGGCTCTGCCCGAAGAGTTTGAGGGTAGCAAGGCGGAATGGCATTTGCAGACGAGACCTTACTGGAAAAATCCAAATGTGTGTAATACTATTTCCTGATTAAAATCTTTGATTTTAATCAGGAAATAGTATAAGATTGCTGCGTAAAGCCTTCTAACTTTTCCTTGCATAAAACGAATGCTTGTGCTACAATAACAAGAGTCTGTCCGCCGCTCCCGGAACGTGCGTAAGGGAAGCGGCAAGAGAAACCGGGGAAAATCGACCGGTTTCATTGGAGTTTTTATTAGGGTCTATCTGAAAACCGTCAACATGCCCAAACAGCGGGTCTTTTCCGGTTTTTCAGATACACCCTAAGAGAGAGGAGAAGGGATTTTCTTGATTTTCGGCAAGCATATCAACGTCTATTATCGCAAGTACGCGCTGGCTCTGCTGACGGGGCTGCTGGCGTTGTTTACCGTGGACTACTTGCAGCTGAAGGTGCCTGAAATTTATCAGTTGGTCATCAATGGACTGAATCAAGGATACATTGTGGAAAACGGCGTACAGGTGCCCTTTGATATGGCGTTCCTGCTGGACAGGATCTGCATGCCCATGGTCGGCATCATCCTTGCCATCGTCTTCGGCCGTTTCCTGTGGCGGGTAACGATCTTCGGCGCGGCTACTAAGGTGGAGACGGACCTGCGGGATAAGATGTTCCGCCACGCAGAAGACCTGAGCCGGGAGTATTATCAGGTGAACAAGGTGGGCAATCTGATGAGCCTGTTCACCAACGATCTGGACACTGTTCAGGAGTGCTACGGCTGGGGCTTCATGCAGTTCTTTGACCCCATCATTCTGTGTTCTCTGGCCATTACCAGAATGTGGCGCATGGATCACCTGCTCACCGTCCTGTCCCTGATCCCCATGGGGCTGCTGTTCGCCAGCGCCGCGGTGGTGGGCAAGAACATGACCCGGAAGTGGGACTACCGGCAGAAGTGCTTCTCCGATCTGTCCGACTTCGCTCAGGAGAGCTTTTCCGGAATTGCCGTCATCAAGGCCTTTGTGAAGGAGGCCAAGGAGCTGATGGCCTTTGAAAAGCTGAACCGGGACAGCGAGGATTCCAACATCGCTTTTACAAAAACCTCTGTACTGATGCGGATTCTGGTGACCACCTTCGTGGAGAGCGTCATCTGCGTGATTCTGGGCTACGGCGGCTATCTGGTCTACAAGGGCCAGTTCAACGCCGGTCAGCTTATGGAGTTCATCGGCTATTTCAACGCCGTGGTCTGGCCCATTATGGCTGTGGCCGATCTGATTGACATGACCTCCCGGGGCAAGGCATCCCTGAAGCGGATCAGTGAGCTGCTGGACGCGCCCAAAAACGTTTTTGACCGCCCCGGCGTTCAGGAGCTGACGGACCCCAGGGGCGAGATCGAATTCCGCGACCTCAGCTTTACCTACCCCGACGGGGATATCCCCGCGTTGGAGCATGTGTCCTTTACCATCCGCCCCGGCGAGAGCATCGGTCTGGTGGGCAAGACCGGCTCCGGCAAGACCACTCTGGTAGACCTGATCCTGCGCACTTACAATGTAAACGACGGGCAGCTGTTCCTTGACGGCAGGGATGTGAACGACCTCTCCATCCGCTCCGTCCGTGACGCCTGCGCCTATGTGCCTCAGGACAACTTCCTGTTCTCGGACACCATTGAGAACAACATCGCCTTCGGTAAGTCCGAAACCGTCTCTGAGGAGATCCGCCGGGCAGCCAAGCTGGCGGATATTGACGGCAATATCTCCGAATTCCAGATGGGCTATCAGACGGTACTGGGCGAACGGGGCGTTACCGTCTCCGGCGGCCAGAAGCAGCGTATCTCCATCGCCCGGGCGCTGATGAAGGACGCGCCCATTCTGATTCTGGATGATTCCGTGTCCGCCGTGGATACCAAAACGGAAAAGGCCATTCTGGACAACCTGCGCGCCACCCGGGCGGGCAAGACCACCATTCTCATTGCCCACCGTATTTCCACTATCGAGCAGATGGACAAGATCCTGTTCATCGAGGACGGCCGTCTTGCGGGCTTTGACACCCATGACAAGCTGTACGCGGAAAACCCCGCCTACCGCAAAATGGTAGACTTGCAGCGGCTGGAGGAAGAAGGAGGTGCGGTCAATGCGTGAGTATCTTCCCCTTCTGATCGTCTGCGCCGTCATCGGTGTGTTTACGATCCTGTTCCTTGCGGCCTATGCTGTGCTGAAGCGAAAAACCAAAGAGGAGACCAGCGAACGGCATATGTCCGACAGCGAGATCATCAAAAGACTGCTGGGCTATGCCAGACCCTATAAAAAGGATTTCGTTCTGGTGTTCCTCATTATGCTGGTGTCCATCGCCTATGATGTGGTGTCCCCCCTGCTGGTGGCAGACATTCAGGGCACCATCAAGCAGAGCTTTGAGCTGTCCCGGCTCTATTCGCTGGTTGCCGTGTACGCGGGCATTCTGGCGGTGTCCATGGTCTGCACCTATTTTCAGGCCATGATCCTGCAGAAGACCGGCCAGAAAATTCTGTCCCAGATCCGTCTGGACACCTTCACCCACATTGAGCAGCTGTCCCACGCCCAGCTGAACCAGATCCCCGTGGGCAAGCTGGTGACGAGAGTCACCAACGACCCCAACTCCATCAGTTACCTGTTCACCAATATTCTGGTGACGCTGGCGAAGAACTCTCTGGTGATCATCGGTGTGCTGGCGGCCATGCTGATCCTGAATTACGCCCTGACGCTGATGGTGCTGTGCTTTGTGCCGTTCCTAGTGATCTTTACCATCATCTTTCAGAAGTTCTCCCGCCATGTCCACCGCACGGTCAACAACGCCCGGACGGATGTGAACACCTACCTGTCCGAAAACCTATCCGGTATGAAGGTCACCCAGATATTCAACCAGGAGCAGCGGAAAATGGACGAATTTCTGGCTCGCAGCAAGCGCCTTGGGAAGACCAAGATGAACCGGATGTTCGTCTTCGGCATCTTCCGGCCCATGGTATACATGCTGTTCGTCACATCCAACCTGTTCCTCTTCTATATCGGCTGCAAGGGTTATATCAAGGACACGACCTTTCTGGGGCAAACCATTACCAGCGAGACGGTGGTCGCTTTCTATATGTATATCTCCCGGTTCTTCAACCCAATTCAGGCGCTGGCCGAGCAGTTTGATATGCTGGAGCAGTCCTTCGCCGCGGCGGAGAAGATATTCACCATTCTGGATATGGTTCCCGAGGTGGTGGACGAGCCGGACGCCATCGAGCTGAAGGAAATGAAGGGCGAGATCGAGTTCAGGGACGTGTGGTTTGCCTATAATCCCGGCGAGTGGGTGCTGAAGGGCGTTTCCTTCCATGTGTATCCCAAGCAGACCGTGGCCTTTGTTGGGGCTACCGGTTCCGGAAAGTCCACCATCCTGAGCCTGATCTGCCGGAACTATGATATCCAGAAGGGGCGAATTCTGATCGATGGCATTGATATCCGGCACATTAAGATCGCCTCTCTGCGCAGCCACTTCGGACAGATGCTTCAGGATGTATTCCTGTTTGCGGGGGACATCCGCAGCAACATCGTCCTGCGCTCCGACAACGTGACGGATGAAGACGTCTGGCAGGCCTGCCGGTATGTCAACGCCGATGGCTTCATCAGGAAGCTGGATGGCGGTCTGGACGAGACCGTCCGGGAGCAGGGCAACAACTTCTCCGCGGGTCAGCGGCAGCTGCTGAGCTTCGCCCGAACCATTCTGCACAAGCCCTCCGTCATGATCCTGGACGAGGCTACCGCCAACATCGACACGGAGACGGAGGTACTCATTCAGGACTCTCTGGAGAAGATGAAGAACATCGGCACCATGCTGATCGTAGCCCATCGCCTGAGCACCATCCAGCATGCGGACAACATTATCCTGCTGTCCCACGGCGAGATCATGGAGCAGGGCACCCATCAGGAGCTTCTCCACCTGAAGGGGCGCTACTACCAGCTCTATACCCTCCAGTTCCGCAAGCAGCAGCTTCAGGAGAGCTGACGGGCAAATCGGATAAAAAGACATAAGCCCGGGCACGAGCGATACGACCGCTCTGTGTCCGGGCTTGCATTTTGGAAGAAGGCGCTGCCTCAATACGTCAATGTTCGCGGTCTGTGTCCGTCAATTCAGCCGTCAGGCGATGCCTTCCTGATTAAAATAAAGATTTTAATCAGGAAATAGTATCAGGTTTCCGGAAACAGCGCTTTCTGTTATCCTTGCCATTCGCTCTGCGGGTAACAGTCCGGAAGCAGCACATCTACGGTATGACCTGACCACAGGCGCTTGACAGCGATACCAGCCGCAGGCTACTTCCTGATTCAATGGCAGTTCCAGCAGTTCAGGGTGTGTGAGCAGATGCTGTATGATCTTGAGCGAACGGGCAAAGTAGAAGCCGTCCGCAATGCGTTCGTCCAGTGTGAAACCGATATCCACCACATCCCGCACCTCGCGGCTGCCGTCCCCGGCGATCTTCTCACTCTTGCGGATGGTGCCGATGGCCGCCATAATGGAGCTTGAGCCGTAATTGTTGAGATGATGGTAGACGCTCGGGCATTTGATGCTGCCAAGATTGGTGAGGAAGACGGTGGCAAAGTTCGGGTCATCCTGCCGCAGGAAGTCGGGCACCTTGCCAAAGAAGTCCAGTGTCTTGATGATCCAGATGACAAATGCCAGAACCGGACGCGGCAGCTTTTTGAGCACGTCCATCGCGCCATTCACACCGTCGTTCTTTTCCGTGCGGGCCTTGTGAACCTTGCCGACGACCCGGTGCGTCACCTCGGTGAGCGTCCAGTCTTCCGGCGCGGAGATGACCACGAGGGACTCCTCGCTGTGATCCTCGAAGCGTTTCTTGGCTACGAAGCCAAGGGTAATTTCGTCGCGCTGGTAAAAATGCCGGCCGGAGATGAAGCTGTTGAGCTGCGGGCGAAGATATATCGTTTTTGCGACAGCCATAAGAATGCAGTGAAAAAGCGTGGCGCGGTATTCTTCCTCGCCCTCGTTCTTCCGTGCGATGTAGCGAAGCGCCTCTGTCACGTCGAATTCCATGTTGACGTAGACCTCGGCATCCGTGCGGTGGTTCATCAGATGCGGCAAAATGACATGGAGCGAATCCATATCGCGGATCCAGCGGGCGTCTTTCCGGTCGCCCCAGCGTTTCTTTGTCGTGTTGCTCATAGTGTGTCCTCTTTTCTTTCTTTTTTCGGGCCGAAGCCCCTGAAGATATCCTGCACACCCTCATACGCAGAAATCTTCGGATAACCTATGCAATCATTACTTCCTTAAGTAATGGAAAGCCCCATGCCGGTTTTGCGGGTCAGTTCCCGCCTTTCGGGCGGTGTGCTTTTCCAACATCTTCCTTCAGCGCGGCAGCAGATTTTGTTCCATAATTCCCCTTCCCTGAAAAGTTCCGAAATCGTAGTCCATGATACTACGATTTTGGAAAGGATGCAAGAGGTTTCCTCGCGCATTCCGGAAAATGGAAAACGCGGTATATTGAGAGCAGGTGCCGATAAAAACACATGGCCTTTCCTTTTCTCGAAAAAATGGTATCATAGATGTGACTTTCCTGACAGAAAACCCTACTACTAAGGTGAGGAACAAAAGAAAGGAAGCGACCTAAAGTGGAAGATGCGGAAATCGTGGAATTGTTCTGGGCACGAAACGAGGATGCCATAAAAGAAACGGATGCCGTTTATGGCAGAAGACTGAACGCTTTGGCGAAAAACATCTTACAGAGCCGTGAAGACGCGGAGGAAAGCGTGAATGATACGTACATGGAGACATGGAAGGCGATTCCTCCCCAGCGGCCCAGATACTTCTTCGCTTTTCTTGCTGCCATCTGCCGCCATCTGTCCCTGACGAGACTGGACTGGAACATGGCGGCAAAGCGAAAGGCGGAGGTCGTCTCGCTGACGGAAGATATGGAGCAGTGCATTCCGGACGCCAGTCACGAGCGTACCATGCGGGGAAAAGAGCTGGGGCGTATTCTGGATGCGTTTCTGGAAAGCCTTCCTAAGGACAGCCGGGTGATTTTTCTGCGGCGGTATTGGTATGTGGATACCATCGCGGAAATTGCCCGGCAATACGGCATGACGGAAAGCAAGGTAAAAATGCAGCTCAGCAGAACCAAAGAAAAGCTGCGCATCTACCTGGAAAAGGAGGGAATCCGCGTATGAACGGCAAAGAATTGCTGCTTGGATTGTCTTATATCAGCCCAAAGTACATCGAGGAAGCGAAAAATTACAGTGCCAGTCAGAAGCGCATTCGTTTTCGCAAACCCCTGCTGATCGCCGCAGTAATTGCCCTGACGCTGCTGCTGGTGGGGTGCGCGGTGGCGGCCTATGCCCGGATTCACATGAGACTCGTGCAGCACAATGTGCCGACAACGGCGCAAACGGATGAAGATGTGCCGGACGCAACGCCTGCCAGAAGTGTGATCGCAAGCTGCTATCCCCAGCAGCTGCCGGAGGGCTACCGTCTGGCAGAGGGGTCGCCCCTGAATCACACCACCCGGAATCTTTGCTACCGCAATGACGCGGGGGAGATGATCTCCTTCACCATTTCCACCAGTCAGGCCATTGAAGGTGTGCTGGCACCGCCGAGGGAGGAAACCTGCCTCACGGTGTCCGGCTGGGATGCCGTTTTGCAGACTTCAGAAAAGGGCGCACAGACACTGTCGTGGCACAACGAGGCCGAGGGCTACTATGCCGGCCTGTTTACGCAGGATATGGCAGTCGATTTGAAGGCTGTGGCGGAAAGCGTGGATTTTGGCGAAGAACTGCCCATGTCCTTCCTGTGCAGACAGGGGGAAATCTGGAATATATGGTATCCCCGGCAGATTCCAGAGGGCTACGCCTGTACGGATGTAGCGCCCTGCGGCAATGGCGGACAGGAGATCCGCTACACCTGTGATGCAAGCGGCAGCGTGATTTCCTATCATGTGTCCCTGACCACGGATCTCAGCGCGATTTCCGACCCGCCCCGGGACTCCTGCGTCTGGGAAGAGCTGACCGTGGCGGGGCAGCCCGCCAGAATGATGACCACCAGCTCCGGTCTGCGCCTGCTGTTCTGGAAAAATGAGCAGGAGGGCTTCAACGCCATGCTCTCCGTGGAGGACGATGCCGTGGATATCCTCGCCATGGCGGAAAGCGCGGCTCCCGGCGAGCCGCTGGAAGTGACTTCCAACTATCTGGGGCCGGATTACACCATCGAGCTGGAGCAGGACGCTTCTTCTTATGTAGGCTGGGAGCCTGTGTATCCCCAGAGCGTGCCGGAGGGATATGAGATTACCTTTGTCGCTGAACCGGCCTACGGCGAGCAGTCCATCGACTACGAAAACGATGCGGGGGATACCTTGACATATACCCTCTACTTTCGCCTGAGCCAGTGGGGCAGGCAGTTTGACGGCATGGGTCAGCCGGAGCAGGTCAAAATCAATGGAAATGTGGGCTACAAAAGCCCCGGCGAGCTGGTCTGGACGGACGCAGCCAGGGGGTTTGGATTCTCCCTGCGCGCCAGCGGGGACGTCGATCTGATCGCGGTCGCCGAAAGCGTGGGCATCGGCCCGGAACTGAAGCCGACCCGCTGGGACGATATCCGGAAAGCGCTGGAACAGCTGGGGAATTATCAGATCACCGCACTGCCTGACGGCATGGTGGAGGATGGGCTGACAGGTGCGCCGCTGGAAAACGCCGACGACTGGTATTCCTACGTCCGCCGCTGGTACTTCGACCCGAAGACCAATCAGGACATTTATCTGGAATATGAAAGCTATGTTACGGACTGCACCGATATGGAAGATGTGCTTCAAATGCTTATCGGCACCGGAGGAAACCCGGTAACCGTCCACGGCTGCACGGGAGCGGCATTACAGAATGGCGAAAGCGCCGCAGTAGTATGGCTGATCGGCACCCCTGAGAAAGGAATCTCGTTCCGGCTGTCCAGCAGCAGTTTCACCGCAGAGGCGCTTCTGCCGATTGCGGAAAGTGTGCAGCTGCAATAGCGATTCCCCAAACCGCATTCACCGGGGCTTAAGACATAGCCTCAGCACCCCCATCCGTTCCGCGGGAAGCGGAATGGATGGGGCTGTTTGTCTACGTGAGACTGCTTTTTTGTTTCATCACAGCATATGCGCCGGAAAAAGTCGATGTCGGCGTTTTTTGGACCTCGTTTCTGGAAAAATTTTTCCGATTCGACGAGAAAAACAGTTGCGCTTATCCCAGCTGTATGTTATACTGGTGGTGCATATACCATCCCGGAATGGCGCTGACCACGCGTTCCCGCGGAGTACGGGAAACGCACAGAACTGAAAGGAACGGAACAGCTATGAAGAAACGACTGCTCAGCATCCTGCTCGTGTTTGTCATAGTGCTCTCCACGCTGCCCATCCCGGCCTTTGCCGAGGACGGCGGGGAAGCAGCCCCCGTGTGCATCTGCGAAACGGCTTGCACGGCAGAAGCCATGAACGAAGACTGCCCAGTGTGCGGCGCGGAAGGTGCGCACCTGCACGACTGCGCCAAGTACGTCGAGGGCGCGGAGAATCCGGCGGAGACCACCACTCCCACCGCCGAACCGGTGAATGTCGGGGAAACCGAAGCCACCACTGCGCCCGTCGTTCCCGAGACTGAAAAGGACGAGACTCAGCCGGAGAGCGAAAATGATGCCGAAAGCATTGAGGGCGGCGAAGAGACTCTTCCCGAAGATGCGCCGGATACGCTCGCGTTGGACGCGGAAAATCTCATCAGCGTGCAAAGCGGCGAAACCATGTCGGACGAATTGTATGATTCGCTGTCCTATGCCACATTCACGCTGTCCGCAAGCGAGTACCAGTGCGGCGAGGCGGGGCATACCGGCTCCATAACGGATATATGCCTGAACAGCGTTGACCTGTCGGACTGGGATGCAAACCGGAAAATCAAGGTGAATTTTGATATTTCCTTCCAATGTGATACGCCGGGCTGCCCGCGCGGGAAGGAGATGAACCGGTATAACAAGACAAGAACCTTTACCGACTCGGATTCCTGCCACACGCCGGTCTCCGCCACTGCCAATTACAGGAAGGCATGCAGCAGCAATAACAATGATCTAATCGTGCTGACCCTGACCTCCAACAAGAGCATCGCCTACAAGGAATACTTTCCGAAAAAGGAAGCCACCTGCACCGAGGCGGGCTATGAATCCTACTGGATGTGCGGCAGCGATGTGGACAGCAACAAGTGCCGGAAGATATTCTCGGATGAGGACTGCACAAAGGAGCTTGCCGCGCCCATCGCGATTCCCGCGAAGGGACACTATTTCCCCGCAAGTGCCTATCACGCGGAACTGCCTGGCACCTGTACCGATATCGGTCATGTGGAATACTGGCATTGCGGCCAGTGCTACAAGTATTTTACCGATAACACCGGCACAACGGGGATCTCGAACATAATGCTCCCCAAGGATAAGGATAACCATGCCCAGGCGCCGCAATATATCGCTGACGACGTACATCATACGGCAAAATACAATTGCTGCAACACGACGCTCCCCATGGAAGCACACAGCTTTGACTATGGCGTGTGTGACGTATGCGGCTACGTAGCCACTTTCCTGGTACAGAGCGGCAGGGAGGCTGCGTACTTTGGCTCGTACAACGATGCAATGGCCGCGCTAGCGCGGGAAGGCGCGACGTTTCTAATGGTGCTGAGAGACTATGACGGGACGATCGATATCAATGTAGACGGGAAACGTACCGTCCTGATCGGCGACGCCAGAACAAATGTCCGCGTGAGTGGCATCAACATAAACGGCGGAAGCGTTACCATATCGAATTACGGAACGGTTGGCTCTCTTACGAACAATGCCGTAACGATCCTCGGCAAAGGCGGCGGCAGATATGACGCGATCCGGAATAACATGGGCGACGTCGGGGCGCTTCTCGGCAGTTGCATTGTGTATAAAACAGAGGACGGCGTGTTCCTGCGTTCCAAAGATGAAGCTTGCAAGGCCGACAGCATTCAGAATGTCCGTGTCATTGGCGCTCCGATTTCGTACATCGAGATCACCGGCGCGGGCAAAGGCACCGGTGAAGAGTATGATGTCAGGTATGCCCATACGGTAAAAGCGGGAGAAACGGTGACGTTCCGATCGGATGTGTACCAGATCAGCGGTGCTACCGCCGCTGGTGCTGTCATCACATCCTGGGACTGCGGAACCATACCCGCGGAAAATGTCGATGCGCAGACATCCAATGGGGGCTGGAGATCGACGCTTACTCTGACGAACATTACACCTGGCGTATATCCTCTGGTCTGCACGGTGAATTCTGACAACAACGGCGAAATCTATTCCGTTCGCGCAACCGTCACACTCACCGTGGAGGCGGGCGAGACAGAGTATACCCTCACCTTCGACGCCAACGGCGGCACCGGCGCTCCGGCTGCCATGACTGGCGGAACAAACAGGTTTGTGATTCCCGACACCATCCCGACACGGGACAATGCCCACTTCGGCGGCTGGGCGCTCACTGCCGGAGCCGACAGCCCGCAGTACCAGCCCGGCGATACTGTCACCATCGACGGTGGGATGAAAATGACCCTCTACGCCTACTGGAGGGCGCACGGCGACGGTAACGGCGACGGCTTCTGCGACGGCGGCGAGGAATGCCTCCACGGAAAGGACGCCGATGGCTACTGCACCGTAAGCGGCTGCACCCACAACGCGGACGGACACGACTGCTGCCCGAAGCGCGGGCCTTCGGAAACCGTCATCACGACCCTGCCAACCCTGCCCGCCGAAACGTATGTCGGCACCCAGTTTCTGGATGAAGCGCTCGAGGGCGGAGTGGCGCAGGTTAAGGGAACGGATACCGTCGTCCCCGGTAAGTTTGCATTCGAGGGAGAGTATGGCGGGAGCGTAAGTTTTGTGGGGGAAAACCGCCTGCATGTTATCTTCACTCCCGATGACACGGAAGCATATACAACAGCGGAATGTGAAGTGATTGTGACCGGCATTCGGTATACGATCACGGAGGTTCTTACGAAATTTGCCATCACGGACAAACCGCTGGGCACGCCCCTTGCGGAGCTGGGAATCCCTACGGAGGGCGTCACGGTAAAAACCGACTCCGGCGCAATGTTCGCCCCTATTCCGGTCATTTGGGACACATCTGCCTATGATCCCAATTCTCTGGAACCCCAGACTATCTACGGAACGCTGGATGTTGCCAACAGCTATTTTCATGATAAAATCGTTACGGAAACCGATGTAAAAGCGACCATTGAGGTATCTCTTATGGATACTCGGGTCTTCCAGACTACCATTGTCACACCGCCTACGGTTGAAGGAACCTTCTATGCGCTGGATCGTTACGAGACGCTGACAAGCGGTCTCAAGGGCGGAAAGGCGATGGCAAACGGTCAGGAGATCGAAGGCACGTTCGAGTTTGATGAGGACGAATTGCTGTACGGAGACACCGCCTACCCCGGCATCGGGCTGAAATACGGCCAGCTTACACGCACGGTCGTTTTCAAGCCGACAAACTCCAGGAACTACACAACTGCAGCCTGCACGGTAACCGTGAACGTTCTCCCGCTCACGATCGTCAGAATCAATCCCAATTTCGAGGACATCACCGACAAGCCCATTGGTACGGCGTTTGAACAACTTGGATTGGCGGAAGCGGGTTCGATGGACGTGATGCGCGGTGACCCCCAAAAAACGACGATCATGAGCGACACGGTGGTCTGGGATAAAAACCAGTATGACCCGAATACGCCATATGAGCAGCGCATTACGGGCAGATTGGTGCTGTCCACATGGAAGGATTATATTGCGCCCCCCGAAGGGGCGTCCACCGTCAGCGTCCAGGTGAAGCTGAAGTACGACCCGGTTGTACCTGTGATTGTGACCGCGCCGACGTTCCGCTGGACAAAGGGAGACTTCCGGCTTGGCGACAATCAGATTTTTGTCAGCGAAACCTTCCAGATCGGAACGGAAACGCACCCGGAGGAAGCTGACGAGATCGGTGCGCTTATTGGCGGTGAGGCGCGGGTTGGCGGCAAGAAGATCGACGGCACATTCTCTTTCAAGGCCGGTACGCCTAAGTGGTTTAGCGCAGCGGGAACAAACAACGTGACTGTGGTCTTCACGCCGAGTGATACCGTTCGTTATGCGCCTGCCGAATGTACCATCCCGATAGAAGTGGTCAAACGCACCCTCCTGAGCATCGAACCCTCGACGGATATCACGAACAAAGAGGTCGGCACGGAGTTTGATGCGCTCTGGCTGCCTTTATTCGTGAACTGCCGGACAGAGGACGGGTCGTTCTACTCAGGCATTGGCGTAACGTGGGATAAGACGTCATATGACCTGAATTCTACTGCTGAGCAGGCCATTACCGGCACGCTCAATCTCGGCGATATTCCGACTATTCAGCAGCCCGTCCCGGAGTTAAAGGCCACGGTCAAGGTCAGGCTTATTCCCCACGACTGGAGCGACTGGACGCCCGACAGCAACGGTACCCACAGCCGCGTCTGCGCCAGAAACAGCAGTCATAAAGAAACCGTCAGCTGCTCCGGCGGTACGGCGACCTGTCAGGCAAAGGCGGTCTGCTCCGTCTGCGGTCAGGCATACGGCCAGTTTGCCGCGCATGACTTTACGGCAGAAGTGGTTGAAGAAAAATACCTGAAATCCGCCGCAACCTGCACGGAGAAGGCAGTTTACTACAAGTCCTGCACCGTCTGCGGCGAAAAAGGAACGGAAACCTTCGAGGTTGGCAATATTCTCGGCCACGACTGGGGCGAATGGCAGTCAAACGGCAACGGTATCCACAGCCGCATCTGTAAGCGCAACGCAACCCATAAGGAAACCGTCAGCTGTTCCGGCGGCACGGCGACCTGTCAGGCAAAGGCGGTCTGCTCTGTCTGCGGTCAGAAGTATGGTCAGCTTGCCGCGCACGACTTTACGGCGGAAGTGGCGGAAGAACAGTACCTGAAATCCGCCGCGACCTGCACAGAAAAGGCAGCTTACTACAAGTCCTGCACAGTCTGCGGCGAAAAGGGAACGGAAACCTTCGAGGTCGGCAATATTCTCGGCCACGACTGGGGCGAATGGCAGTCCAACGGCAACGACACTCATACCCGTGTCTGCGCCAGAAACGGCAGTCATAAGGAGACCGTCAACTGTTCCGGTGGTACGGCGACCTGTCAGGCAAAGGCAGTCTGCGCTGTGTGCAGGCACGAATACGGCCAGCTTGGCACACACAGCTTCACGGCGGAAACCGTGGAGGAACAGTACCTGAAATCCGCCGCGACCTGCACAGAAAAGGCAGTCTATTACAGGTCCTGCGCCACCTGCGGCCTGAGCGCCAAGGACACCGCCGAGGAAGCGGTCTTTGAAACCAGGGCGCTCGGCCATGACTGGGGCAAGTGGCAGTCCAATGGCGACGGCACCCACACCCATGTCTGCACCAGAGACGATACCCACAAGGAGACGGTCAGCTGCTCCGGCGGCACCGCGACCTGCGTGGAGCAGGCGACCTGTAAGGACTGCGGCGGGAAATACGGCGAAAAGGATGCCGCGAACCACACCGGTGCGAAGAAATGGACGACCACAAAGACCACCCACGAACAGAAATGGTCCTGCTGCGGCGAGATCACCGTCGCCAAAGAAGCCCATACCTTCGGCAAATGGGTCGTCACCGAAAAGGCAACATCCAGAAAAGACGGGGAAAAGACCCGCACCTGTGAGGTCTGCGAGTACGTGGAGAAGGCGACAATCCAAGCCACCGGCGCCCCGGCGAAGACTGGCGACGACAGCCACATCGGCATGTGGGCCGGCATCCTCTGCGTATCCCTCGCCGGTATCGTGGCGCTGGTGGTATGGTATAAACGGAAGAACAGGAAGTAAATCAGGCCATATTGCAATCATAACCACCGGCCAGCAATTATGATTGCGTGTTGGAATCTTCGTCCGCCTTCAGGTTTTTCCGAACGCTGTCCTCAAAATCGGCTGGTTGTTCCAGGCAGAAAAATCCGGACTTATTCCCGAGTGGGGAGTAAGTTCGGGTTTTTCGCTTTATCCAGGAAGTGCCGCACAGAAAAGATTGCCATGTGCAGCCGGATGTAGTATGCTGTCAGAAAGAAAAATCTTCCATTCCGCGTTTTTCTGCGTGTATAAGGGTGAAGCTACTTAAAAAGGAGGCGGCGACATGGATGACAATGAAATTCTCGATTTGTATTTCGCCCGGTCGGAACAGGCGATCGTTCAGACTGACCAGAAATACGGATTTTATTGTTACAGTATTGCCAAACGTATTCTATCCGACCCCCTGGACGCTGAGGAAAGCGTCAACGACACCTATTACTCCGCCTGGAAGCTGATCCCACCCCGCAGACCCCAGCGATTTTCCACCTTCCTGGGAAAGATCACCCGGAATCTTGCCATCGACCGCTGGCGGAAGAATACCGCCGAAAAGCGGGGGAAGGGGGAGACGCAGGTGCTGCTGGACGAGCTGGCGGAGTGCGTCGCCGGAAGCGAAAGCCCGGAGACGGAGCTGCTTCGCAAGGAGCTGACCGCCTCGCTGAACCGCTTTCTGCGGAAGCTCCCGGAAAAAGACCGCACCGTCTTTCTGCTCCGGTACTACTATGCCGGCACGAAGGAAGACATTGCCCGGAAGACGGGGCTGTCTTCCAATCAGGTGAAGTACATCCTGCAAAAAGTTAGAAAGCAGTTGGCCGACACACTTAAAAAGGAGGGTTTACAATGACGGCTTATCAGCTTTTCAGAGGACTGACCGGCGTGGACGGGGAGCTGCTGGCGGCGGTGGAGCCGGTGGATTCCCGGAAGGAACCCGCCCCAAAGAAACTGCCCGCAAGGAAAATCTGGCTTGTTGCAGCGGTCGTTGCGCTGGCGCTGCTGCTGGCGGGCTGCGGAATCGCCTATGTGCTCAGTCTGAGACAGCTTGAGCTGGGAACCCAGACGATACCCCTGCCCACTGATGCGTCGCAGGACGGCACGGCTCCCACCGAAACCGAAATGCAGCTGACGGTATTCTCCCTTCAGGGAATCGAAGGAACGCCCAATTATCAGGCAAATCAGGAGTGGCTGGCGTTCACCCAGAGCTATACCCCCTCCGGCGGCGAATATTGGGACAGCGACCCGGCTTACTGGGCGTACAGCGTTCAGGATCAGACAATGGTGGACAAGCTGGACGAGATCTGCGCTAAATACGGGCTGAAGGTGATCGGAAAGGCGTGGCACGAGCAGGTTGACTGCAATAAATTTCTCCCCTTGCTCGGCATTGACAGCCTGCTGAAAGCCGGTACCGATGCAACGCTTTCCATCCCGGCGGGACGCTATTTCCCGGGCGGCTCCTTTACCATTTACGGTACGCTGAATCTTGGAGACGCGGCGGAGATGTTTACCTACCAATGCGTCAAAAAGGACGTTTTCTACGACGTATTTGGCTACACGAATCCGGATACCGTCACCGAGAGAAACTATACCACATCGGACGGCGTACCCCTCTTGTTTCTGGAATCGGAGCAGAGCGGCATGATTCTGGCAGACCGGGAGGACTGCTTCCTGAGCCTGAGCATCATGCTGGACGGGAACGTCAGCCTCGAGGAAATCGCCGAATGCTTCGACTTTACGATTCAGCCGCAGGCGCCCGACGCCGCCGCGGCGGACGCACGGGAGCAGGCTTCCAATGCGGAAATCATCAGCGCACAGGACGACCCGAATATTGGCAGGCGTGCCACGTATGCTGAGTATGTAGAAGACTTAATCCGGGGCGACGAGTTCCATACCTCTACCGATCCGGAATACACACCCCCTGTCAAAACCTATGCGTTTTATGACGCGGATGGTAACGGGACAGACGAGCTGCTCATTTTCTATGGTGACCGCATTGGCAGCATTGTCGGCATGAAGGACGGTGTCACGGATGAAGGAAAGAGCTACACTCTGATACCATGCGAAGATCACGTTTTCATTGACTGGCCGAGAGACTCGTATGTCCATGGGGAATACTGGTACCACATCTTCCGTTTCGCCAACAATGACGACCCGGTCTTCTCCAACCCGAAGGAACGAAGCATCGTCCGGCTGAAAAAGGACGCGGAGGGGAACTGGTGGCGGACATCCTCCAAAGACCATTACGCGGATTTTGACACCAGAATCACAGAGGAAGAAGCGAAAGCCATCTTAGATTCCTATACTCCCATTCAGCTGGAAACCCATCCCCTTTCCGAATTCAAAGAGCCATAACAAGCGAAACAGCGCCCCGTTTTCCCACCAAACGGAAAACGGGGTGCATTTTGCTGTTGACGTCCGGGAATGCGCGTGGCATAATAGTTGTACATACAACGATGTATCTACAACGAGTCAGGAGGCTGCCATGGACATTACGGAACGGAAAATCACCAAAATCGCCCGGGAGGCGGAAAAGCTGGTTCTGCGCACCATGCGGGAAACCGGCGTCGGCACGGCGGAGATCGACCTGATCCACGCCCTGCGCCACAATCCCGGCTGCACCCAGGCGGCGCTGGCGGAGCTGCTGCACGCGGACAAAGCCGCCATCGCCCGCAGAACGAAGAATCTGGAAGCGAAGGGCTACCTCGTCCGCCGGGACGCCCCCAACGACCGGCGCAGTCAGCTGCTGTACCCCACGGAAAAGGCGGAGAACCTGAAATCCTCCAAAGCGGAGATCGAAGCGGCCTTTTATGAGTATCTGGCGGACACGCTGACGAAAGAGGAAGCCGCCGCCTTTGCCGCCGCGCTGAACAAGCTCTACGCGGCATCCAAGGCGGAAAGCCGGGCGGGCTTCCCGCACTTTATTCAGGCGGCAAAGGGGGAAAACCGGGGGTGAAACGTGAAAAAGCCTTCCGCCCGGACAGGATCGGTTCGTATTTCCGCGTCGAATGGCTGCCGCTGGCACTTGTGACCCTTTCCGGCCTGATCTACAACATCGGTCTTCTTGCCACGCCATGGTTTGAAGGGCGGCTGGCGCAGTGCCTTGCGGACATTCTGGGCGGGAATGCCGCTGCCGGGAAAATGGCGGTTCTGGTGCTTGCCTATATTCTCGTCACGCTGGGGGTGCAGGCCGCGCGGTTTATCAAGCGGTTCTATGTCCGCCGCTTCGCCAACAACATCAACCGCCGGATGAAGGGCATCCTGTACGCCAATCTGGTGCGCAGAAGCCGGGCGTCGCTGGAGCAGGAGGGCGCGGGCGAGCTGATGACCAAGACCATCTCCGACGTGGACGACTGCGTGGAGGGAATGCGGAAATTCACCACTGAGGTCTTCGACACCGGCGTGGCGCTGGTGGGCTACGCCGTCATGCTTCTGGTATACGACTGGCGTCTGGCGATCCTGAGTCTGCTGTTTACGCCGGTGTCCTACGTCTGCGCGGCGTGGATGAAGCGGAACGTCCAGCGTGCGGGCGCCGCCTACAAAAAAGCGGCGGGCGCACTCAGCACGGCCACGCTGGATCGGGCGCAGAACGCCGTGACCTACCGCATTTACGGCTGTGAAAGCACCCGGGAGGGGCAGTACGAGCATACGCTGGACACCTACGAGAAGACCGCCGTCCGCAGCAACGTGTGGCAGTCGGCCCTGCCGCCGCTGTATCTGGCCGTGTCGGAGGCGGGGGTGCTGTTCATTCTGTGGTTCGGGGCGAAAAACGTCCTCGGTTCCGGGTGGCGCGCATGGGATATTGCAGCGTTCACTACGTTTCTTTCCTGCTTTACCAAGCTGACGGTGAAATCCTCCAAGGTGGCGAAGCTGTTCAACTCGGTGCAGAAGGCGGAGGTCTCATGGAAGCGCATTCAGCCGCTGATGAAGTCCCCGGAGACGCTGGAGCCTCTCGCCGTTCCGTCAGCGGTGAACGTGACCCTAGAGAATCTTTCCTTTGCCTACGGCGACCAGCCGGTTTTCTCCGGACTGAGCCTGACGGCCCATCCGGGGGATATCATCGGCGTTACCGGGCCGGTGGCCTGCGGCAAGTCCACCTTCGGGCGGGTGTTCCTCTGCGAAGCGCCCTACGGCGGCTCGGCGAAATTCGGGAAGACCGAGTTTTCCGCCCTCACCCCCCGTCAAATCGCGGCGACTGTGGGATATTTGGGGCACGACCCGGAGCTGAGCGCCGACACCATCCAGAATAACGTCCTCTGCGGAAGCAATCAGGACGCGAAGCCGTATCTTGCCGCGGCGGCGCTGGATCATGAAGTGCTTGCCATGGAAGCGGGGCTGGATACCGTCATCGGCAGCAGCGGAACGCGGCTTTCCGGCGGTCAGGCGCAGCGGCTGGCGCTGGCAAGAACCCTTGTCCACCCAAGACCCGTTCTGGTTCTGGATGACCCATTCTCCGCGCTGGACAGAAATACCGAGGACACCGTGTTTGCAAATTTGCAGGAATACGCAAAGGATAAGGTCGTGTTCCTGATCTCTCACCGCCTGTATCACTTCCCGCAGATGCGCAGTGTGATCTTTATGGAGGACGGCAAAACCACCGTCGGCACCCACGGGGAATTGATGGCATCCGTTCCGGTGTACCGGCAGCTCTATGAAAGCCAGACAGGAGGGCAGACTCATGAATAAAAACGGTGTGTTTGCCGCGATACGGACGGCGGCAGCGATCCACCAGCTTCTCACGGTGGGGACGGTTCTCTGCGTGGCGGCGTCGGTGGGTGCGTCCCTGCTCCCGCCGCTGCTGCTGGCACGGGTGGTCGATCGCCTGACCGTGGGCAGCGGACTGACGTTTCTCGCGGTACAGGGCTATTTTTGCAGTCTTGCGCTGGAGGGACTGCTTTCTTCCGCGCAGGAAAGCCTGCTCGTGCTGTTCGGCCAGAAAATGACCCACGCCCTGCGTTCGGAAATGTCCCGGAAGCTGACCCGGCTGCCCGCAGGCACCCTTGTTGACCAGAATCCCGGTGAGGTCGCCGCCCGGTTTTCCGGGGATGTGGACACGGTTGAGGCGCTGTTTACCTCCGGCATCATCAGCATGGTGGCGGATGCGTGCCGCATTCTGTCCATCATGGCGGTCATCGCGGTGAAAAATACCGGTCTTGCCCTGATTCTGCTGCTGGTTCTGCCCCTGTTCGCCCTGTTCACCCGCCACGTGCAGAAGCGGATGCTGGCCGCCCAGCTGAACAACCGCCGCGCCGTCGCCGCCGTGTCCGGACAGGTGCCGGAGACGCTGCACAATATCCGCACCATCCGGGCGCTGGGGCTGGAAGATTACATGGAGCGCCGCTACGATCGGCGTATTTCGGACGGCTACGCCGCCATGGAGCGGACCAATTTTTACGACGCCATCTATTCGCCGGTAGTCCTGCTGCTGAACGCCGTGGTAGTGGGCATCGTCATGCTGCTGTCTGCCTCCGGAAATGCGGAAATCCTGCGCCTTTTCGGCATGTCGGTAGGCACGTCGGTGGCCGTTATCAGCTACATATCCCGCATTTTTGCACCCATTGAGAGCCTTGGCATGGAGATTCAGACCATTCAGTCGGCCATGGCCGGGGTCAAGCGCATTGACGCATTCTTAAGTCAGCCGGAGCGCGTCATCCCGGAGCGGCGGAAAACCGCCGTCCGGGGGGACGTGGTACTGTCCCACGTGACCTTCGGCTACGGGGAAAAGCCCGTTCTGCGGGACTTTTCCATGACCGTAAGGCAGGGCGAGCAGGTCACGCTGGTAGGCCGGACGGGCGCAGGAAAAAGCACTGTGTTCAAGCTTCTGCTGGGGCTTTATCGTCCGGAAGCCGGTACGATCACCATTGGCGGCGTGGACGTTTCGGCCATTTCGGATCAGGAGCGCCGAACCTGCATCAGCTGTGTGGAGCAGCACTTTTCCCGCGTGCCGGGGACGGTGCTGGATCAGATCACCCTTGGTGACCCGCAGATAACGGAAGATATGGCAAAGAACGCGGCGCACCTTGCCGGGATCGACGCGGCCATTCAGGCATTGCCGGAGGGCTACGCCACGGTATGCACCGAGGGCATGTTCTCACAGGGCGAATGGCAGCTTCTGTCCATAGCCCGCGCCGCGGCGGCGGACCCGGCGGTGCTTCTGCTGGACGAGATCACAGCAAATCTGGACGCCGAGACGGAGGAGCGCGTTCTGGAGGCTCTGCGCCGCGCCTCTGAGGGGCGGACAGTTTTGTCCGTTTCCCACCGCGTCTATGAAAATCTGGGTGGGAGGACGGTCGAGACCAAGCCGCAGGGGCAATGAGATGAAATTTCAGGGAGAAACGGCGCAGGCAATGACCGGCGGGAGCCGCCAGTCTCTCCCCGTCACAGAGAAAAACCGCCCTCCTGACAGTTACTGATGGCAAATGCGAAAAATGTCTCCTTTGCGATAGCCGCAAAATAGCCGGTCTGCTCGTACTCATGCGCATAGTGCTTGGCAATGTGTCCCAGCGTCTCCTTAAGCTGAAGCATTGCGGCAAATTCATGCTTGCAGGGATAGCTGCAAAAGCAGTCGCACAGTAAATTCTGGATTTCCCCGTCGTGATAGCGGAATTCAACGGCGTATGCTTTTGTCCCTTCCACGACTGCATACCCCTTTGTCCCATCCAGACAGAGATAACGGACGCGGTTCTCCATGAAGTAATCGTGTCCCCGCTCCGCAATGGCATTGGTGACTTTCATTTCCTCCAAATGCTCCAGAGAGAAGGAGAAATCGTCGTTTCCGCTGGCAAATTCCTCGCCTTCGCCGACGGGTGCCCGGAACCAGCTTGTTACTTGGGCGGCGGGGAGAGCAGCGGGGTCGAAGGTGATAAAATGGGAAGCGGATATGTAAAATCTGCCGTGCACCCGGGTATTTACTTGGAAAATGACCTTCTGATATTCGGACAGCCGAATCCTGAAATTGTAATTCACGCTGGTCACGATGCCGAGAACCCCTTCCAGCTTGCCGCTCACATAGACCCGGTCGCCGGCCTTCAGGTCGAACCGGTCGTTGTAATAGGCGAGCGACCTTCCGGTCTCCGGAAAACAAACCTGCACCACAGACTTCCGGGGCGCGGCGCTGACCGGTTCTGCCTCCCGCGCTGCCGGAGTTTCCTGTCCCTCTTTGGACGCTCCACCAAAACCACTGATCGTAAAACGCATAGTTTTTCCTCCATCCATAATCTTTTTTGGGTTTCTGAGAGGATTATACAATGCGATGTGTCCAATAAATCGGACTAATTCAAGTAAAATACACGATAATACTAAAAAAGGTAGAGCAAAAGAGCGGAGGGCAAGCCGCCTGAGCGAGAAAGCCATCTCTCCTTTTTCTCCCTCACTGCTGCTATGGAAACCGTGGAAAACCGCAAGCGGTTTACGCACCGTTCCCACAGCCTGCGCTCACCCTCTTTTTCCTCTCTGGCTTTCTCCCTATACAGAGAAAGTGTTCATTTTTGTTCCGAGGACGTACAGTTGCCGTGATGGGCAGAGGGCGGCGTGTCAATATGACAAAGAAAAGTAAACAGCACACAGACGGTTTTATCCTCAAAAAAGCCCCGAAGCATGACAAAAAAGAAGCCCAGCACCACGACATTGACGTGATGTTGGGCTTCGACTTAGTTCCATTCCTCAGCCAAGAGGAAATCACGGATATTCCGGTGCTTGATCCCGTTTCGGCTCATATCAAACTCATCGAGAGAAACAACGTACTTCGGGAAGTTGTCGCGGATAGAGTCATACGCACCAAACTCGCGGTTGACCGTTTCGTCGGAGGCGAGCAGATAGCACACCTGAACGTACAGCTTTTCGCCGCGCTTGTCGCATACAAAATCAATTTCCTTATCGCCCGTTCTGCCAACGGTCACTTCATAGCCCCGGCGCAGCAATTCCAGATATTTCGCTTCTATTATAACTGCCGCATGGCGGGTGATCGTTTTTTTTGCGGCCGACCGGAGTGAACCGCAATAGCTTGTGACGCTGCTGAGGTGAGCGGATGAACACTTTCAAGCGAGGCATAATAACACACTTTCGGTAAAAAATCAATACTAATTTTGTAGAAAATAATTGTGAATTTATAAAATTGAACAAAATAGAAAAGAAGAATAAACTATAATAGTACAAAGTGGCAATAAACCTTGACGGACGCATTTTTGGCGGACCGGGAGCGGAATGCCGGATTCCACAGCAATCGCAGCGCTCATGCCGTGCCGGGTTTTGCGGTGTGAAAAGAAAAAATATAACCCGGAATGTTTGTTTTTTGCAAGTTCGTGTTTCAAATGTGTATTGTGTTTTGCTTGCGGAGATGGTATAGTCAAGATACACAAAAAAAAGAGAATGACACCGACTCTTTTGGCGAAAATGTCATGCCACCTGTCAGGCTGCGAAGAATCGGGACGACCGCACCCCAGATTGACGGTCAATATGAATAACCCGTTCCGGAATCGCCCGTGAGCCGGTCACGCATTTTGTATTACCCGCAAAAGGTTGTTTTGCGTGTATAAAAATTAAAAACTAAGGAGAAGTGAAACATGAAAAAGTTTATCGCGATGCTTCTGGCGTTGGCCATGGTTCTGTCTCTTGCCGCCTGCGGCTCGAAGACAGACGCCCCCGCTGAGACAAAGGCACAGACCGCTGCAGAAAAGCCTGCCGCGACTGAAAAGGACGAAGAACCTGCTCCCGCTGCTGAGCCTGTGACCCTGACCTGGGGTTCCTGGGCGTTCGCGGAAGAATCTATCCGTCACATTTATCAGGAAGCGGCGGATCTGTACAACGAGACGAACGAGTACAACACCACCATCAGCACCGAGTACTTCTATTCCTACGCTGACTACCTCTCCACCCTGCTGATCGACGTTGCCGGCGGCAATGGCCCCGACGTTGCTCACATCAAGGCTGAGTGGCTGCCCCAGCTGCTGGCTCTGGGCGTTGTGAAGCCTCTGGACGGCTACATCTCCGCTGACGTCCTCGCCGACTACTCCCAGTCCGCTATCGACTCCGTCACCGTTGACGGCTCCATGATGGCACTGCCCTGGTTCTCCAACACCTACGCGCTGCTGGTGAATACCGACCTGTGCGAGCAGGCTGGCGTTGATTACACCGCCATCGCTTCCTGGGACGACCTGCTGGCGGCTGCCGAGAAGATCTCCGCTCTGGGCAGCGACATCTACGGTCTGGCGATCCCCGACTCCAACGGCGTTGAGGCCGGCGAAGGCTACAACACCTTCCCCGCTCTGTGGGCTCGCGGCGGCGAATTCGAGAAGGACGGCACCATCATGCTGACCTCCGATGAGTCTGTTGCTGCTTACACCGATCTGCAGAACCTGTTCGTCAAGAAGATCTCCACCGCCGCCGGTGCCAACTCCTTCAAGGAACTGCGCAACCTGTTCGGCGCCGGCAAGATCGGCTTCTACTGGGACATCGAGTCCGGTATTGCTACCGCTGCTTCCGCTGCTGAGGATGAGGCTGCTTACTATGCCCGTACGCAGGCTATGACCATCCCCGGTGCTGACGCTGCCGGTCATGGTTACCTGATCGCTCATGAGCTGGTCGTGTTCGACTCCTGCTCCGATGAGAAGATGGAAGCCATGGGTCACTTCCTGGACTTCATGTCCGGCGCTGAGGTCATTGACATCTTCTACCGGAACGGTCAGGGCAAGATGAGCTCCCGCTCCACCGTCATGGCGGAAGTCTTCAAGGACTGCACCGCTGTCAAGCAGGAAAAGGGCGGCTACACCTACGCTTACGTAAAGGCTATGGATTCCGCTAAGGCTCTGCCTTCCGCCAACATCCACTTCCAGGATGCCGACGCCATGCTGACCGACATGCTGACTGAGCTGGCTCAGGGCGGCGATGTCGCCGAGATCCTCGCCAAGTGGCAGACCCAGATTCAGAACGAGTACAACAAATAATCGGCTTGTAAAGAAGCACGTTTGAAAGATTGCTAAGCGGGTGGGTCCTCTCTCTCGGCGGAGAGAGGGCCCACTTTCCAGAAGGAGACAGGCATATGACTTCCAAAAATCAATTAAAAACGCGTAGAATGTCCGACAGTACCTTTGGTTTTCTGCTGATGGTGCCTGCCCTTCTTGTTCTGCTCGTCGTTATTGCGTTCCCGATTCTGAAAGGTATCTACGCCAGCTTTTGTGATTACGGGCTGAAAGAACTGAGGAAGGGCATATTCGATCTGAAATGGAACAATTTTGCCAACTACAAAATCATGCTCCAGAACAATCAGATCTTTTCCTATTTCAAAAACACCTTTGTCTTTGTGGCACTGGTGGTCGTGATCCAGCTCATATTGGGCATGGGTATCGCGCTTTTGCTGGACAGCAAGATCAAGGCACGCGGCACGCTGCGCGGCCTGATGCTGGTTCCGTGGACGATCCCCTCCGTTGTTACCGCGATCGTCTGGAGATTCATGACGAACTCCAGCTACGGTGTGATCAACTGGATCGCCTATAAACTGGGAATGATCCCCACTCTGGACTATTCATGGACGCTGCAGAGCGGCAGCGCCATGGCGCTGATCGTCATTGCGGCCGTGTGGCGCCAGCTTCCCTACATGATGGTCATGATCCTTGCCGGTTTGCAGTCTGTTGACAAGTCCCTGCTCGAAGCCGGTACGATCGACGGCGCGAATTACTGGCAGAGTCTGCTGCATATCACCATTCCGTCCATCCGACCCGTTTTGATTACCTCCATCTGGATCGCCCTGATGGCAAACTTCCAGATGTATACCATCATCGCCAACATTACCAACGGCGGTCCTGTCGGTGCGACTACAACCTTGTCTATTGCAGCCTATAATGCCGCATTCCAGTCCTATAACTTCGGTTATGGCGCGGCAATCGGCGTTGTGTGGCTGATCGTTCTATTCATCATCACCATGTTCTCCAACAAGCTTACGGATAAGTATTCCGAAGATCTGGGTTAAGGAGGGAAGCAGAAATGAAAAAGCGCAATACTGGAAAAAAGATTGCCAAGTATGTGGTCATTGCAATCATTCTGTTCGTGCTGTTGTTCCCTGTTTACTGGATGATCAACTGCTCCCTGCTTCCGAGCAACGTTATCATGAGCGTGCCGCCCCGGTTCTTCCCGATCAACGCGACGCTGAAGAACTTCTCTCAGATCTTTACCCGCGCGTCCTATCTGCGGTTTTTCCAGAACAGCTTCATCGTCTCCTTCGGAACGATCGCGATCGTGCTGCTGGTTGCGGTTCCCGCGAGCTACGCGCTGTCCCGCTATAATTTCTTTGGACGCCGCGTGATCCTCAGCTCCGTTTCCTCCGTTCAGATGTTCCCTGTGGTGGTCATCCTGACGACGCTTTACGGTTTTTACAATTCGTGGCGTATGCTGGACACGTATCGTGGCCTGATCCTTGCGGACACGACCTTCGCGCTTCCGCTGGCCATTACGCTGATGAAGAGCTTCTTTGATACGCTGTCCAAGTCTCTGGATGAGGCGGCGAGAATCGACGGCGCCAGCCGGATGCGGGTGCTGCTGCATATCCTGCTTCCGCTGGTGGTTCCCGGACTGGTCGCGGTGGGCATCTACACCTTCCTCAATGCATGGGACGACTATCTGATGGCACTGACCATCATGAAGTCCAACGAAATGCGCACGCTGCCCGTGGGCATTGCCCAGAGCTTCCTGGGCGAGTACTCCAACGACTACGGCGGACTGATGGCGTTTGCTGTGGCCGGTTCTCTGCCCATCGTTCTGTTGTTCATTTTCTTCCAGAAGTATCTGGTGTCCGGAATGACCGCCGGTGCGGTAAAGGGTTAATTTATGGCATTTCCTTCCAAAGAAAAGGAACGTGGTGTTTTTGCGGCACTGAAAGCCTCCGGGTGGGAGAGCGTCCGGCTGGTGCTGAGTCAGTACTGGGTCAGGCTGATCGGACTGAATCTTCTGTACCTGCTGTGCTGTCTGCCGGTGATCACCATTCCGGCGGCGACCTGCGGCCTGCACAGGGTCATCCTGAATATGGTGCGAGAGACCCGGTACGAAGGGGTGTTCCACGGATTCTTTGCGGAATTCCGGACCCACTTCCTGAAAAGAACCGTGTTTGGCCTCCTGCTCCTGCTTGCCCCGGCGTCCATCGCCTGCTACCCGATCATCTTTGGCATGGAAGGAAGCGCGGTGGTCATCACCACGACAATTTCCGTCCTCCTCTATTTCTGTATCACGAAGTATTTTTATCCGCTGCTCGTGCTGCTGGACGTAGATATCTGGGCAAACTTCAAAAATGCCTGCATCATGGCGGTCGTGGAATGGAGAACCACGCTGCAGCTGCTGATCACAGCCGGTTTGCTGGATCTGATGCTGCTGCTGTTTACCTATCAGGCGCTTCCGTTCTATATCATCATCCTGTGCGCGTTCAACTGCCTTCTGGGCTGTTCCTTTGTCAATCAGCCCTTTGAAAAATACTTTGGCAGTAAGACAGCCAGCGAAAAATGACATTTCCATTACTCCTATAGATGGCGAAAGCCGAGAAACACCTCCGGATGTATTTCCGGAGGCGTTTTTCATACTATTTCCTGATTAAAATCTTTTCTAAAGATTTTAATTGGAGTTCAGTAGCACATGGTTCCCGATGAGGATATACGGAAATTCAACCGGTTTTATAAAAAACAAACAAAAATTGCGCTCTATTCCGGCGGCAGTTGACAGGGCGGAAAGAATCCTGTAAACTGATACTGGAGTTTAATAAAACGGTAAAACCGTTTTATCGGGCCGCTGTTTCAGCGGCCAGCGGCGTAGCCGCGAAAATCGTAGTCCATACATTTCTCGCCGCCACCGGCGGCCTGCGAAGCATTCGCAGGATAAAATGGTGTTAACCGTTTTATCGAGAAATAGTATGAAAGCAGCTGAAACAAAGGAGAAAAAAGTATGAAGCGTCGTATCTGTCTGATTATTGCGGGGATCATTCTGGTGGCTATCCTGGCGTTTGCGTTTTACAAGCTTAGCGCGGGGGACAGTTTTGAAAAAACACTGGTTTCTTCCGAATGGTACGTTCAGATGTCCGAGGGGACGACCGCGGTATATACGTTTCATAAAAACGGAACGTTTGACTGTGAGGCGCATATCGCGCTGGGGGAGCAAGAGGCAAGTATGACCCGCAGCGGCACCTACGCGGTGGATAAGGATGAAAGCGGCGCCCGCCGGGTGCTGCTGCAGTACCCGAACGCAAACGCGCCCGTGGAAATCACCTGCACGGAAAAAGAAGACGGAACGGTCCGCATGGAGATCGCGGGCTGCGAAATGCAGAAAAATGGATAGGGCAGCACCGCACAATTCGGCAAGAAGTCTCAGGCAGGATTTTTGCCCCAATTCAAAGTTCCAAAAATGGAGGAATACTGTATGTATTTCCCATTTTCGGAACTGCGGAAGTGGAGCAAAAAGACGGCTGAGACTCGCAGACGCAATTGCGCGGTGTTGCCATAGTAAAATACCCGGAGATTTTCAGAATCTCCGGGTACTGTTCTGCCCTTTTCCGGGCGTATCTTTGCTAAGCTTCCGGTGTATGGAGTGACATGCCGTCAGCCGTTTTCCAGAATGTACGCGGCAATATCCAGCCCCCGCTGATATCCGTGACCATTGGCAAACATACACAGGTAGACCGGCTCATCCGAAATGCCGTGTTCTCTGGCGAAGGCGGTGCCGGAAATTTCGACGGCATACTCTGTGACCGGGTATCCGGCAGAAAGCGCCTGCAATTCCGCTGGCCAGTCCCGGGACAGATCGACCAGAATATCCAGAGAAAGGAGATATTCGTACCCGTCCTCGTCCACGATGAATATGTCCGGCTGTCCGGCAGTGAGCCAGAGCGTGGATTTTATCACAAAATCGTCCCGTTCGGTACTGTAGGGCGGGGACTCCAGAATTTGCAGATATTCCCGCTTCGGATCGTAGCCGATGGCCTCCTCGCAGCTCTGTAACCAGTCCGGGGACGCGGAGTAGCCGGACACCGCAATACCGATGCTGACGGGGTCCTTGGGAAAGAAAGTGCCCTTGACCATATTGACGCAGAAGGAGCCGAGGATCAGAAGCACGATCAGCGCCACGGGCAAAACCAGAATGATTATTTTATAATAATCCCAGATGTATTTCCACCGTTTTTCCTTTGGCAATGATTTTATTGTTTCCAAATCTTTTTTGAAAGAGAAATTGATAGAATCGTTGTAATTATGCCCCATAGAAGAATCTGCCTTTGCAAAAAGTGGTCGAATTTCGTCCAGTATAGCATGGGCGGGTGTGACTGTCAATTCCCCCGGACTGCCGAACGGACAGAAGGTGTATTTTCTGCAAGCATGTGTTCCTTTTTTGCATTGCCAATTTCCATGGGCGCAGGTATGATAGCTGCAGATATTCAGGATGATTTGCCAGAATCAAGGCGGAAACCGTGGGCAGTGCCTTGAGAAAAAATGTCAATACCAAAAAATCTGACAGAAACAGATTTTTTCAGCATTGACAGTGGGGACAGCCCCTTACTATAATGGCTAGTAGCAGGGTAACAGCGGCCCCGGAAAACAGCGCTGAACCGTTTGAAAAAGGCATGATTTTGAAAGGAGCAAACCATTATGAAGGAAAACCTGATTGAAGTAGCACAGTATGATGGCCCCGGCTATCGGGCGCTGGTCTACTATGAAGGCTGGCGGGTCGCGTTTCTGAATGACGATCCCAGCAAATACCGCCGTGAAACGATCCCCTATCTGGAGCGGCATAATGAAACGGACGAGCTGTTCGTTCTGCTGGAGGGGGAGTGTACGCTCTATGTCGCGGACGGCGTCGGAGACGCTCTCGGACAGATTTCGACGGTCGTGATGGAAAAACGGAAGATGTACAACATCAAAAAGGGCGTCTGGCACAATCTTGCCGGAAATGAGCAGATGGTGCTTCTCATTGTGGAAAACGCGGACACCTCGAAGGGAAACTCCGACTTTTTCCCTGTCACGGCGGACATGCTGCCCTGATGTGAATGTTATTGTTTTCTCTAAGGCAACACCGCACAATTGCGTCTGCGAGTCTCAGCCGTCTTTTTGCTCCACTTCCGCAGTTCCGAAAATGGGAAATACATACAGTATTCCTCCATTTTCGGAACTTTGAATTGGAACAAAAATCCTGCCTGAGACTTCTTGCCGAATTGTGCGGTGCTGCCTTAAAATCTTTTTTAAAGATTTTAATTGGAGTTCAGTATGAGAGGGCCTTGCCGCCTTGTGTACCCTCTCCGTCTCCGCTTCGCTCAGACACCTCTCCCAAAGGGAGAGGCAAGGGGCGCTGACCGTTTCTTTGTTTTCAACAGAAAAGGGTATATATTATAGCATAATTCATTAGAAAGTTCAATACTATTTTACGGTTTTATCGCAGATTTTCTTTGCATTGAAGAAACGCACCGGGAGAATATAATGGGCTTATAAGGGAGGCAAGGTGATTCCCTTAAAACTTTTGATATGATAAGTGAGGAATGAACTATGAGCGAGAAATTCCGTATTGCACTGATCGGCACCGGAATGATCTGCAACTGCGCACACCTTCCGGCCATCAATAACCTCAGAAAGAAGGGGCTGGCCGAGATCGTTGCCTGCGCCGATATCCGGGAAGAAGCGGCAAAGGAAACGGCTGAGCGCTGGAATATCCCCGAGTGGTACACCGACCCGCAGGAGATGCTGGATAAGCACAAGGACAAGCTGGATATCGTAGCCGTCTGCACCCCGAATCTGGCGCATAAGACATGGTCTATCGCGGCACTGAAGGCCGGCGCGAACGTCATGTGCGAGAAGCCTCTGGCGCTGACCTACCGCGACGCGAAGGAGATGTTCGCCGTAGCGGACGCCTGCGGAAAGGTTCTGTTCCCCTGCCAGTCCCGCCGCTGGACGAACGACATGGTGTTCTGCAAGGATGCCATGGAGCAGGCCCAGATCGGCAAGCCCTATTATGCGGACATCAGCTTCTGCCGCCGTTACGGAATCCCCAGCTGGGGCATGTTCCACATGAAGGAACAGAACGGCGGCGGCCCCTACTGCGACCTCGGCGTTCACTTCGTGGACAGCCTGCTGTGGATGTGCGGCAATCCCCGTGTCCTGTCGGTGTCCGGCATGAGCTTTGACTGCCTGAGCCATCAGGGCAAGGACATCATGATCAACATCAAGGAATCCGGCGCTCACGCGGGTACGGTCTTTACGCCCCGCCCCTACGATCCCAAGGAGATGAGCGTGGAAGAGGCGGCCATGGGCGCCATCCGGCTGGAAGGGAACTTCCTCGTCAACTTCAAGTTCACGTGGGCGCTGAACTATCCCACCTCCCGCTCCTTCGTCATCTGCGGCCCCGAGGGCGGCATTGACGCGGAGAACATGAAGCTCTATAAGAACGTCGGCCACTATCAGGCGGAGACGGATCTCAAGTATTTTGACAACCGTGCCTACAACGATGTGAAGGCCTTTGACGGACACTGGTATATGTATGAGCATGTCCTGCGCGTTCTCAAGGGAGAAGAAGAGCGCATTGTGAAGCCTCGCGAGACCCTGAACGTGGTCGCGTCGATCGAGTGCTTCTACCGCAGCGCCGCGGAAGGCAGAGAAGTCAGAGCTGAAGAACTGGAGGGCTATGATTATGAAGGATAAGTATAAAGTTGTGATCGTGGGCTTTGCCCATGTCCATATCAACGATGTTGCCAAGCATTTTTACGAGCATCCCCGTATCGATCTGTGCGGCGCGGCGGACGTGCCGCCCCACATGCCGGAGATGAAGCCCGGCGCCATCTATACCCGGGAATGGAATATCGACTACTGCTGCAAGAACTACAACATCCCCAAATTTGACGACTGGAAGCAGATGCTGGATGAGGTGAAGCCTGACCTGTGCGTTGTGAACTCCGAAAACTGCTACCATGTTCAGATCACCGAGGAATGCGCCAAGCGCGGCATCGGCGTGAGCATTGAAAAGCCCATGGCGACGACAATGTCGGATGCCATGAAGATGTACCGCATTGTGAAGAAATACGGCACGTTCTACATGGTCAACTGGCCAATCACCTGGAACCCCGGCCTGCAGACGGTCAAGCGCATGGTGGATGACGGCGCTATCGGCAAGATCATCGAGATCAAGACCCGTATGGGTCATACCGGCCCTCTTGGCCCCGGCGCGAAGCACAAGATCGCGGAGACTTCGGAGCCGATGACCGAGGCGGAGAAGTGCAGTACGTGGTGGCACCAGCATGACTGCGGCGGCGGCGCTATGGCGGATTACTGCTGCTATGGCTCGGTCGTCAGCTATTGGATGGCAGGCAAGCCGGCCGTTGCCGCAATGGGTATGCGGGTCAATTCCATCCACGCCCTTGCGGACGCCGAGGACAACGCGGCGATGATCGTGCGCTATCCCGACTGCTACGCCGTTCTGGAAGGCACATGGACGACCTATAATCATACCTTCAAGTCTCCGATCGTCTACGGCACCAAGGGCGCTCTGGTCTGCGACTACAAGACCGGCAAGGTGCAGTTCTACCACACCGACGGAACCGTAGAGGATATCGAGAACGATCCGCTGCCTGAGGAACTCAAGGACGTCGCCTGTGCCTATGTCCATCACATGGATACGGATGAGCCGATCCATTACACCGCCCAGCCGGAATTCAATCTGGACGCCATGGCGATTCTGGACGCCGGTATTCGCTCCTCCGACAGCGGAAAGATCGAGCTTGTCAACAATCTGCACTGGCAGATTGGGTGATCGCCTATGGAATGCGGCCTGATTTTTGATATTGAACGCTACTCCACCGCCGATGGCCCGGGGATACGCACCGTGGTTTTCTTCAAGGGGTGCAACCTGCATTGCTACTGGTGCCACAATCCGGAAAGCCTGAAGGTGTTTCCGGAGGTGGACAGGTATGAGCAGGAATGCATTCACTGCGGAAGATGTGTTCAGGTCTGCCCCGAAAAGTGCCATGTGTTTACGGAAACAGGCCGTGTTTTTCATTCGGAGAAGTGCATTCACTGCATGGCCTGCACGGAAGCCTGCCCGGTCGCGGCCCTTCGGCCGATCGGGAAATGGCTTTCCGTGGAGGAATGCATGGCGCAGATTCGGGAGGACGTCGTTTTCTATGGAAAAAGCGGCGGCGGCGTAACATTGTCCGGCGGCGAAGTCCTGATGCAGAAGGTGTTTGCGCAGGCGCTTCTGCAGCGGTGCCATGCGGAAGGAATCCACACCGCCATCGAGTCCAATCTGTGTGTGGATATCGCCGTGCTGGAACAGCTAATCCCGCAGCTGGATCTTGTGATGGCGGATATCAAGAGCATGGATGCCCCGGCGCACATTCGCGGAACGGGGTGCAACAACGAAAAGACACTGCGCAATATCCGCTGGCTCGACAGCCAGAACGTGCCGCTGATCATCCGCACGCCGGTAATTCCCGGATTCAACGACTCAGAGGATAACATCGCGCAGACGGCGGAATTCCTGAAAAGCCTCTCCAATCTTTCCTATTATGAGCTGCTTTCCTACAATCCGATGGGAAACGACAAACGGAAGCGGCTGGGCTATCCCGTCCCGGAGATCACGGCGCTGCCCGCCGCCCGGATGCGTGAGCTGGCGCGGACAGCGGCGTCCGCGGGAATTCCGGTGTGGCTGAACGGAACACAATATCACAACATAGAGGACTGAGCTATGGGATATACATTTGAAGAACGTCTGAATGCTTTGCGCAGCCGCAAAGAGGAACAGACAAAAGAAAAGATCCGAAGAAACGGATACATGGACGAGGACGACTACGGCTGTGTACCGCCCCCGGAGGACTTTGTGTTCCATCCGGAGTGCAACGATAAGGAGCACGGGACGTTCTACGGCGCAGAGCTGTGGGGCAGGAACTTCCGCCGGTTGATGGAGGCGCACCCTGTGTATGTGGACGCCAATGACGCCCTCGCGGGCAGATGGATGTTCATTTTGCAGCGTATGCGTCCCTTTGAAAGCGTGACTTCCACCAATAACATGGAAATGGCGCCCATTTTTGATTACAGCTGGCTCAAGCCGGTTCAGAACAAGTATGCGCTGGTTCCCGGTATCGGAAAGATGCACCATTTTGGGGGAGACTATCAGATCGGCCTGGACCTTGGCTGGTATGGACTTCTCGACAAGGTGGAGCGGTACAGCCGGGAGAATACGGATGAAGAGGCGCAGGAGCTGTATGCCGCGGAAAAAGATGTTCTGCTGGGCATTATCAACTGGGTCGAGCGCACCATCGAAACCATCGCGCAGATGGAGCGGGAGGAATCCGACCCGGCGGTGAAGAAAAACCTTCGGGAAATGCTGGAAGCCAACCGCCAGATCCTGAAAGGCCCCGCCCGGAATCTGAGAGAGGCATGTCAGTGGATCAGCTGGTACAATATGGCAGAGCGGACCTACTGCCGGGCCGGTGCCGGCTGCCAGCTGGACTGCACTTTGCTTCCGTACTATGAAAAGAGCGTCGCGGAGGGCATGACGGACGACGAGGCCACCTTTATCCTCGCCTGCTTCCTGCTGTGCGATCCCCATTACTATCAGATCGGCGGCCCCGCCGCGGACGGAAGCGACAATACGAACCACCTGTCCTACCTGATACTGGAGGCGGCGCACCAGCTGAAATCCACCGCCAATATCACCATACGCGTATTCGACAATATGGATGAGGGGCTGTTCCGCCGCGGACTGGAGATTTTGTTTGAGGATCGGCTTGCCTATCCCCGTTTCTCCGGCGACAAGGCGCTGGTTTCCGGCTTTATGAAAAACGGATACTCCGCCGAGCTTGCCAGAAGGCGGATCGCGCTGGGGTGCAACTGGATGTCCCTGCCGGGGCTGGAATATACCATGAACGATCTGGTCAAGATCAACATGGCAAAGGTCTTTGAGGTGGCGTTTCAGGAGTATCAGGGAGACGATCTGGCAGAGTTCTATGACGTGTTCCGCAAAGATCTGCTGGAGGCGATCGCCTGCATCAAAGCGGGCATTGACTTCCACCTGAAAAATCAGTACCGCAACGCGCCGGAGCTGCTGCTGAACTTGGTTTCCCATGGCCCCATTGAAAAGGGCCGCGACGCGTCCCATGGAGGCTTGCAGTATTACAACATTGCGATAGACGGCGCGGGCATCGCAACGGTGGCGGATTCCTTCGCGGCCTTGGAGCTGCATTGCTGCGAGAAAAAGGACCTGAGCTGGGATCAGGTGCGCAATGCGATCGCCGTCAATTTTGAAGGCCCTGAAGCTGACGCGGTTCGCCGCATCCTGAAAAATACGCCCATGTATGGCTACGGCGGAACAGAAGCGGACGGCTGGGCTTTGCGGATATCCCGGTTCTTTACGGAGCGTATCTCTCAGGAGCGCACACCGGAAGGGCACCTGACGATCCCCGGCCTGTTCTCATGGGCGAATACGGTTCCCTTCGGGAAGCAGGTCGGCGCGACGCCCAATGGACGCAGAGCCGGAGAACCGATCAACCACGGTGCAAATCCGAACAATGGGTTCCGGAAGGACGGCGCATTTACCGCAGCGGCCAAGGCGATCGCCGCTGTCCAGCCCGGATACGGCAATACCGCGCCGTTCCAGCTGGAACTCAATGACACCATCATTGACCGCGAGAATGCCATTGAGAATGTAGCCGCGGTATTGAAGGGACATTTCGATATGGGCGGCACGCTGGTCAACGTGAACATCGTGGACAAGGACCAGATTCTGGCGGCCAATGAGGACCCCTCCGCGTATCCGAATCTGATCGTGCGCGTTACCGGATTCACGGCGTATTTTTCGGCGCTGAGTCCGGAATTCCGCCAGCTGGTGGTAGACCGCATTATCTCCCTCTGATACTATTTCCTGATTAAAATCTTCATTTTAATCAGGAAGGCATCGCCTGACGGCGCTGCCTGTTTTGTGATTTATTTTGTGAAGTTTTCTCAGTAAAAAACAGGTGCCCAGCACAGCTGTATGGCTGTGCTGGCACTGTCGTATGGGGAAAAGGGGGCTGCAGCGAATATCGAAATGCGCGAAACAGGAATCTTCCGGTTGCCTACCTGATGGCCGCTGTGGTATAATGCCAGAAAATCCGAGTGATTGGGGGAAATCTGAAATGATGAATAACGAAGTTCCGGTTCTCTGGGACGAGGAGTGCCTGAACTCTTCCATATACAAGGATATGTACAGCGGCATTTCCGCAGCGGCGGCGAAAAAACAGATGACCACCAAAGTCTATACCGATTGCGCAAAGCTGATGGAGGACGCTTCCTCGGACAGAACGGTGATCGTGATCGGATATGAGTCCCCCAGACTGCGGGATAATCTTCTGCGGCTGACGGGGAAAAAGAAGCAGGTCATTCTGGCAGGGCTGGACGCGGAACGGTTCGGCTCGGGGATCAGCAGCACAAGCCCCAGCCGCAGGGGAGCCACCGCCATGCTGATCCAGTATCTGGTTGCCTGCAAAAAGGAACGGATCGCGCTGGTGGCCTGCGGCGAGAGCAGTGTCAACGATCTGATGCGCTGTGAAATCCTCAAGGGCTATCTGTACACCAGAGGGTGCCCCAATCCGGATGACGCGATCTTTTTCTACCGTGAGCGTGTGGATGAGAGCTTTGAAGCCTTCTGGGAGAAACGGGAGAATTTTGACGCCGTGATCTGCCCCAACGACTATGTCGCCCTCTGCTTCATCCGCTACTGTGAGGAGCACGGGCTGAGGGTTCCGGAAGATCTGTATGTTGCCGCGTTTTCCAACCGGACGCTGAGCAGATACTGCAAGCCCAGCATCACGTCCATGTCCATCAATTTCGTGGATGTGGGGGAGTGTTCCTACTACGCATGGGAGTTTCTGGAGAATCACAAGATGGAAGACCATCAGATCCACATTACGACGCCCAGCAGCCTGATCGTGCGGGAATCCACGGCCTATGAGATGCACGAAATGGATACGGAAAACGCCATTCTGCTGGATGCGGCGCATCAGGGCGGCCCCTTTTATTCCGAGCCTGTGATCGCAAATGTGATGCATGTAGAAAACTGCCTGACACAATGCGACGCGCTGAATCTGAAAATCATTCAGGGCATTCTGAACGGGGAGAGCTATGATTCGATCGAGGACAGGCTGTTCCTGAGCCGAAGCGCGCTGAACTACAGGCTGAAGAAGATTTTTACCTATGCGCAGACCCAGAACCGGAAAGAGCTTGAAAGCCTGTTCCGGCACTATTTTACAAAAGAAAATAACCTGTGAGGTTGGCCTGAGGAGGAAAAATATGAACGCGGAATACATTCAGGAGCCGGAGCGCACGCTTCCGGTGCGTTACGCGGACTATGACGTCATTGTGGCGGGCGGCGGCATTGCGGGGATTGCGGCGGCGCTGGCGGCGGCAAGAGCCGGAAAACGGGTACTGCTGCTGGAAAGAATGTTTGCTCTGGGCGGCCTTGCCACGCTGGGGCTTGTGACGATCTATCTGCCCCTGTGTGACGGAAAAGGCCACCAGCTGAGCTTCGGCCTTGCCGAGGAGCTGCTGAAGCTTTCCATCCGGGAAGGCTGGGAGCGAGATTACCCAGATACATGGCTGTCCGGGAGTACAGAGCATGGCCGGCAGCGCTATAAGGTGCGCTACAACGCGCAGGTGTTTGCCATTCTGGCAGAGCAGCTGCTTGCCGAGGAAAATGTGAAGATCCTTTATGGCACGACGGTCTGTCAGGTTCTGCGCAGCGTCAACCGGCTGACTCATATCATCGTGGAGAATAAGGACGGCCGTTTCGCGATCCCCGTGCGCAGTGCCGTGGATGCCACCGGCGACGCAGACCTGTTCCATCAGGCCGCGGCGCCGGTCCGGCTGCATGAAACGGGCAATATGCCGGCCGCATGGTTTTATGAAACGGGTTCGGAAGGAAATGTGCTCCATATGGTCGGCACGGCGGATGTCCCTACGGACGAGGAAAATCCCGCGGTTCCGGACCCGGTGGTCGGAGGACGCATCTCCGGCGTGGATGCGGATGAGATATCCCGCCGCCAGATATCCTGCCATGGGCAGAGCCTTGCCGCGTTTTTGAAAAGCGGCCCTCTGACGGAGCAGCACAGTCTGGCGACATTGGCGTCGATCCCGCAGCTGAGAATGACCCGCTGCATCCGGGGCGCATACGAGATGGACGATACGGAGGCGCACAAGTCCTTTGTAGACAGCATCGGCATGGCCGGAGACTGGCGCAAGTGCGGCCCTGCTTATGAAATTCCGCTGCGCACACTGTATACGGAAGATCTTGTCAACTGCATGGCGGCGGGCAGGATCATCAGCGTGACCGACGCGATGTGGGATATCACCCGCGTGATTCCGGCCTGCGCGGTCACGGGGCAGGCTGCGGGTCTGGCAATGGCCATGACGGATGACGTCACGGCGCTGGATGTGTCCCTCCTGCAAAACGAACTGGTCAAACAGGGGGTTCTGCTGCATTTGCAGGATGCGGGGCTTGCGGAAAACTGAGCAGGACTGTAACTGAACAATAAATGCCCGCATACCTGGCTGTGTCAGGCATGCGGGCATTCTTTCGCTACCATTTTGGGCGGGTATTTTTTACCGGAAGATGGCGCCGGGAATATTGCAAATTGCAGGAAAATAGTATATGATAGAGCGGACAGAAAAAGCTGTGCAAATTGATTGCCTGGGGGTATAGAAAGATGACCATTGATGACTTGACGATCGGCCAGTCCGGCGTGATTTCTCAGGTGGGCGGCGAGGGGCCGCTGCGCCTGCGGTTTCTGGATATGGGGCTGATTCCCGGAACAAAAGTAACGCTGCAGAAAATCGCGCCTATGGGCGACCCGATCCAGATCCAGGTGCGGGGCTATGAGTTGACCATCCGCCGGGAGGATGCCCGGAAAATCGCGCTGAAGGAGGGGACGGTATGATTTTCGCACTGGCGGGAAACCAGAACTGCGGCAAAACCACCCTGTTTAACGCTCTTACCGGCTCCAATCAGCATGTGGGCAATTTCCCCGGTGTTACGGTGGATCAGAAGGCGGGCGTAATCAAGGGAACTGACCATCAGGTGGTGGACCTGCCCGGCATTTACTCCATCCGCCCCTATACGCAGGAGGAGATCGTTACCCGGGATTTCATCCTCAAATCCAGACCGGACGCCATTATCAACATTGTGGACGCCACCAACATAGAGCGGAACCTCTATCTGACGCTTCAGCTCCTGACGCTTCAGGTGCCTACGGTGATCGCCCTGAACATGATGGACGAGCTGGTGGGCAACGGCGGCAGTGTGGACGTGCAGAAGATGTCGGAAGCCCTCGGTGTTCCGGTGGTTCCCATTTCAGCGGCGAAAAATCAGGGCATCACCGAGCTGGTGGATACGCTTATCGACACCGCCTCCCGCCGGGTGACGCCCAAGGTGCAGGATTTCTGCCCCGAGGGGCCGGTGCATCGGTGCATCCATGCGGTGTGCCACATCATCGAGGATCATGCCCAGCGCATCAACATCGCCCGCCGCTTCTGCGCCATGAAGCTCATCGAGGGCGAGCAGGACTTTTTCGACGCGCTGGAGCTGAGTCAGAACGAAAAAGAACTGATCGAGCACACCGTCATCGAGATGGAGCATGAGACCGGGCTGGACAGAAATGCCGCGCTGGCGGACATGCGCTATAATTTCATCGAAAAGGTCTGCGGCGAGTGCGTGGTGAAGGCGAAGGAAAGCAGGGAGCACCGGCGCAGTATGCAGATCGACAAGGTGCTGACTCACCGGATTTTTGCCATCCCGCTGTTTATCGCAATTATGGGACTGGTGTTCTTCCTGACCTTCAACGTGGTGGGTGCGTTCCTGTCCAACGTCATGTCCTATGCCATTGACGGTCTGACCCTTCTGGCCGACCGGGCACTGACGGCCTACGGCATCAACCCCGTGGTACATAGTCTGGTTATTGACGGCATTTTCGCCGGTGTGGGCAGCGTGGTGAGCTTCCTGCCGCTGATCGTGACGCTGTTTTTCTTCCTGTCCATTCTGGAGGACAGCGGCTATATGGCCCGGGTGGCCTTTGTCATGGACAAGCTGCTGCGGAAGATCGGCCTTTCCGGAAGGAGCTTCGTGCCCATGCTGGTGGGCTTCGGCTGCTCCGTCCCCGCCATCATGGCGACGAGAACCCTTTCCTCCAACCGGGATCGGAAAATGACCATTCTGCTGACCCCCTTCATGAGCTGCTCGGCGAAAATTCCCATTTACACCCTGTTCGCCGCCGCGTTTTTCCCGGGACATGAGCTGCTCGTGATGCTGGCACTGTATTTCGGCGGCATTCTGGTGGGCATTCTGGTGGCGCTGGTTCTGAAAAATACCGCTTTCAAGGGCAATCCCGTTCCCTTTGTAATGGAGCTGCCCAATTACCGCTTCCCCTCGGCAAAATCCGTGGTTCTGCTGATGTGGGAGAAGGCAAAGGATTTCCTGACCCGGGCGTTTACGGTGATTTTTATGGCCACGGTCATCATCTGGTTCATGCAGACCTTCGATACCCGGCTGAACGTGGTGGAAAACAGCGCCGACAGCATTCTCGCCGCGCTTGGGCGGCTGGTATCGCCCATTTTTGCGCCGCTGGGCTTCGGCGATTGGCGGATGGTGACGGCGCTGGTGTCCGGCTTCACCGCGAAGGAAGCGGTGGTCAGCACTTTCGGCGTGATTCTGGGCGTCAGCACGGAACAGCTTGGCATTGCGCTGCATTCTCTGTTTACTACGGCATCGGCGGCGAGCTTCCTTGCCTTCTGCCTGCTGTACACCCCCTGTGTGGCGGCGGTTTCCACCATTAAGACGGAGCTGAAATCCGGCTGGAAGACGGTGGGGATCGTGTTTGCACAGTGTCTGGTTGCCTGGCTGGCGGCATTCATGGTCTACCATGTGGGGCTGCTGCTGACATGAGCTGGCTGGATTATCTGCTGCTTGCCCTGATCGGCGGGTACTGTGCGTACTTACTGCTGCGCAGAAAGAAAAAAGACGGCTGCTGCGGGGACTGCTCCCGGTGCGGCGGCTGCGGCAGGAAAAGCGAAAAATAAATGACCCGCTGTCATCCGATTTTGGTGGATGACAGCGGGTTTTTGCACTATATTATTGCTTCCTTCGCCGGTTGTACAGCTTGGCAAGGCCTCCCTCGCTGGTTTCCCGGAAGCGGTGATCCAGATTGACGCCGGTCTCCCGCATGGCGCGGCACACCATGTCGTAGCTGATGTTCCGGGAGCCGGTGAGAAAATAGCTCAAATTGCAGGCGTTCATGGCGCGGACTGCGGCGACGGCGTTGCGTTCGATGCAGGGAATCTGCACAAGGCCGCAGATGGGGTCGCAGGTCAGACCCAGATGGTGCTCCATGGCGACCTCTGCGGCGTATTCCACCTGATCCAGATTCTGGTGGTACAGCTCTGCCAGTGCCGCCGCGGCCATGGAGCAGGCGGTGCCGATCTCCGCCTGACAGCCGCATTCCGCGCCGGAGATGGAGGCGTTGGTCTTGGTCAGGTTGCCGATGATGCCGGCGGTGGCAAGCCCACGGCAAATCTGCGCGTCGGTAAAGCCCTTCGTCACCTGGGCGTATTTGAGGACGGCGGGCAGTACGCCGCAGGCGCCGCAGGTGGGGGCGGTGACGATGGTGCCGTTGTCCGCGTTCTGCTCGGCGACGGCGTAGGCGTAAGCGGCGATCATCTGAAATTCCTTCATGGCCGGATTTTCGTCATCGGGGTGCTGCTCGTACAGGTATTTTGCCTTGCGCTGGACGTTCAGACCGCCGGGAAGCACGCCGGTTTTGGAAAGACCCTCGTCGATGGACTGCTTCATGGTCTGCCAGACGTCCAGAAGGAACGCCCAGATCTCCGGCCCCTCGTTCAGCTCTACGTAGTCGCTGAGGGTCTGGATATAGCGCCACTTGCAGAAATCGGCGATCTCCGCGAAGGAATGCTCCACGTAGACTTCTTCGCTCTCGGAATCCGTCTGACCGGGGATGCGGATATCGCCGCCGCCGATGGATTCCACCCGCAGCCTGTCCGCTTCCGCCCCGTTTTTCAGAGCGATCAGGTCCATGGTGTTGGGGTGGGCGGAGGCGGGGAGCGCCTCGTCGGAGAACACGATCTCCGTGGGGACGGGGGCAAGGACCTCCCGCAGCACCCGGTCGGTGCCGTGACCTACGCCGGTTTTGCTCAGAGAGCCGTAGAGGATCACCCGGAAGCCGTCGGCCTGCGGGTGGGCGTTCTTAAAATAGTTCGCGGCACGTTCCGGCCCCATGGTATGGGAGGACGAGGGGCCTTTGCCGGTTTTGTAAATTTCACGGATAGATTTCATAGAGGAACCTCCGAATTTCTATATCTGCCGGGAAACCGGCGGAGTACTATTTTCTTTAGTATAGCAAATCCGGGAGAAAATTACAATGGGTTTTCCTCCCGGTTTTGCAGTGCCTCCAGACTCAATTCCCCCGCCAGCTTGTAAAGGCTGTCGCAGAGCACCTGCTCCAACGGCAGTCCTGTCCAGTCGGCGACCCGGGAATAAAACAGAGCCACGGCAGGCTCCAAGTACAGTGTTACCTTCGTCATAAGCGCCTCCTGGGGTCGAAAAAATTTCTCAAAAACCTCTGCTCCATCCTATGCAGACCCTTGACAATGGTGCTATAATAAGATATCTAGATTTGGGAATCGAGGATGAGGAATATGGCAAAAGAGAAAAAGGTGGAGCAGATCACCGACATGGAGGTCGATTTTGCGCAGTGGTACACGGACGTGTGCCGGAAGGCCGAACTGGTGGAGTACGCCTCCGTCAAGGGCTTTACCATCCTGCGCCCCTATGGCTACGCCATCTGGGAGAATATGCAGCGGATCATGGACGGCGAATTCAAGAAAACCGGCCATGAGAACGTGGCAATGCCCGTGCTGATCCCGGAAAGCCTGCTGAAAAAGGAAGGCGAGCTGGTCAACGGATTTGCCCCCGAGGTGGCATGGGTCACCATGGGCGGCAGTGAGAAGCTGGAGGAGCGTCTGGCCTTCCGTCCCACCTCCGAGACCATGTTCTGCGACCACTGGTCGAACATTCTGCAGACCTACCGGCAGCTGCCTATGCTGTATAACCAGTGGTGCTCCGTCATCCGTTGGGAGAAGACCACCCGCCCCTTCCTGCGTTCCCGGGAATTCTGGTGGCAGGAGGGTCACACCATCCATGAGACCGCCGAGGAGGCCAAGGCCGAGACGGAGCAGCAACTGAAGTGCTACGCCGATTTCTTTGAAAATGTTCTGGCCATCCCTGTGGTGCCCGGCCAGAAGACCGAGAAGGAGAAGTTCGCCGGCGCCGAAGCGACCTACACCGTGGAGTGCATGATGAAGGATCACAAGGCGCTTCAGGGTGCGACCTCCCACTACTTCGGCGACAAGTTCAGCCGTGCCTATAATGTCACTTTTACCGGCCGGGACAACAAGCAGCAGTACCCCTTCCAGACCTCATGGGGCAGCACGACCCGGATGATCGGCGCGGTGATCATGACCCACGGCGATAATAACGGATTGGTTCTGCCCCCCAAGATCGCCCCCATTCAGGTCATCATTCTGCCCATCGCTCAGCACAAGCCCGGCGTTCTGGAAGCGGCGGCGCAGCTGAAAGAGCGTTTGGTGAACGCCGGATTCCGGGTGAAGGTGGACGATTCCGACAACTCCATGGGCTGGAAGTGCGCCGAGTATGAGATGAAGGGCGTGCCTCTGCGGGTAGAGTGCGGGCCGAGAGATCTGGAAAACGGCCAGTGCATTCTGGTGCGCCGGAACGACGGCGAGAAGACCGTCATCAAGCTGGAAGAGCTGGAACAGGCCGTGGAAGCCCAGCTGGAGCTGGTGCAGAAGGGCATGTACGAGAAGGCAAAGAAGAATCTGGAGGAGCATATCTACGAGGCGCACTCCGTTGAGGAGGCCAAGGAGCTTCAGCAGAAGAACGGCGGCTTCATCAAGACCATGTGGTGCGGCGACGAAGCCTGCGAGCTGAAGATGAAAGAGGTCGCCGGAATGTCCTCCCGGTGTATGCCCCTGAAGCAGGAGCATCTGGGCGACACCTGCGCCTGCTGCGGAAAGCCCGCCAAGCACATGATCTACTGGGGCGTCGCGTACTGAGAATCGTGAAGAAAATAGCAGACCTGCCTGCGGGCAGGTCTGTTTCAGGGGATATAAGTTTACATAATATGGAGGAATATGGAGAAAATTCTGATTATTGGCTGCTCCGGCAGCGGAAAATCCACCCTTGCCGTGGCTTTGGGGGAAAAGCTGCGTCTGCCGGTGGTGCATCTTGACCAGCTGTGGTGGAAAGAGGGCTGGCGCAATGTGACACGGGAAGAATTTGACTCCCGGCTTGCCATGGCGATGAACATGGACGGATGGATCATCGACGGCAATTACAGCCGCACCATGGAAATGCGGCTGGCAAAATGCGACACCGTTATTTATCTGGATTTTAACCGCTGGGCGTGCCTGCGGGGGATGTGCCAACGGGTGTTCGGCAATTACGGGAAGGCGCGTCCCGACATGGCGCAGGGTTGCCCCGAACGGTTCGATCCGTCCTTTGTGAAATGGATCTGGGATTACAACAAAAACAACCGGGTGCGCAATTACATGTATCTTGCGCAGGCGAAGCACGCCAAAACGATCGTCCTGAAAAACCGGAAGGAAATCAGGGCATTTCTTCGGAGTTTGGGGGACACGCTGCCCGACTGAATCCAACACGACAAAAATTTACAGCCCCAACCGTCAGGTTGGGGCTGTAAAGATATTGAATTCTTACACGATACCCTGTGCGGTCATGGCGTCGGCGACTTTCAGGAAACCGGCGATATTGGCACCGGCAACGTAGTTGCCCTCCATGCCGTATTCCTTGGCGGCGTTGTCCAGATTGTGGAAAATATTCACCATGATGGTCTTCAGCTTGGCATCCACTTCCTCGAACGTCCAGCTCAGGCGCTCGGAATTCTGGGTCATTTCCAGCGCGGAGGTGGCGACACCGCCCGCGTTGGAGGCCTTGCCGGGGCAGAACAGAATGCCGTGCTCCTGCAGGTAAGCGGTGGCGTCCAGAGAGGTGGGCATGTTGGCACCCTCGGCCACGGCGAAGCAGCCGTTTGCCACCAGCGTCTTGGCGTCGTCCAGCAGAAGTTCGTTCTGGGTGGCGCAGGGCAGTGCCACGTCACACTTTACCGTCCACACGCCCTTGCCCTCGTGGTAGACGGAGTTGGGACGCGCCTTGGCGTACTCGGTCAGGCGGGCGCGGCGCACCTGCTTGACGTCGATCAGAGTGGCCACATCGATGCCGTCGGGATCGTAGATCCAGCCGGTGGAATCGGAACAGGTGACGGGCTTGGCGCCCAGCTGCCATGCCTTCTCAATGGCGTAGGTCGCCACGTTGCCCGCGCCGGAGACCACAACGGTCTTGCCCTCAAGGGACTTGCCGTTGCAGCGGAGCATTTCGTCCGTCAGGTACAGCAGGCCGTAACCGGTGGCTTGGGTACGGGCAAGGCTGCCGCCGTAGGAAAGGCCCTTGCCGGTGAGCACGCCCTCGTACAGATTGCGGATGCGCTTATACTGGCCGAACAGGTAGCCAATCTCCCGGCCGCCCACGCCGATGTCACCGGCGGGAACGTCGGTATCCGCGCCGATGTACTTGTACAGCTCCGTCATGAAGCTCTGGCAGAAAGCCATGACTTCCCGGTCGGACTTGCCCTTGGGGTCAAAGTCGGAACCGCCCTTGCCGCCGCCGATGGGCAGACCGGTGAGGCTGTTCTTGAACACCTGCTCAAAGCCCAGAAACTTGATGACGCTTAAGGTAACGCTGGGATGGAAGCGCAGACCGCCCTTGTAGGGTCCGATGGCGCTGTTGAACTGGACGCGATAGCCGTTGTTCACCTGAACCTGACCCTTGTCGTCCACCCACGGAACCCGGAACAGAACGGCGCGCTCGGGGGTGGTCAGGCGCTCCAGCAGAGCGTCCCGGCGGTAAGCATCCTCGTTTTTCTCAATTACGGGGCGCAGAGATTCCAGAACTTCATAGACCGCCTGATTGAATTCGGGCTGGTCGGGATTTTGCTTTTTGACCCGGGCAAGGGTCTCGTCAACATAACTCATGAACAAATGTCCCTCCATGAAAGATTGGGAAGCTCTGGACAAATCGGCGAGAGCTGACAGCGAGAGATTTTTCACCAGATGAAGGTTTCAGAAGCGGAGGAATACTGTATGTATTTCCCGCTTTTGAAACCGCACAGCTGGGGAAAAAGATCCGCTGCTCAGCCGAAGACGATTTGTTCAGAGATTCCAAAGTATGCCCGAATTGTAACAGAACCGGGCGGAAAAAACAAGGGGTATCTGCAACTTTTTCGTCGCGTGATTGCATTTTCCGCAAAATCGTCGATCGGCACAGGCGGAATCGGAAGACTGGAAAGCGTCATCTTGCCCGGGGAATGATCTCCTCCCGGATGACCGAAACGAGAGTGTCCAGCTCCTCGGCGGTGGTGCCCCGGCACAGGGAGACCCGGAAGGAGCCGTCCATGATCTCCGGAGGCAGCCCCATGGCTTCCAGCACATGGCTGCGGTGCCCCTTGGCACAGGCGGAACCGGCGGAAACGCAGATGCCGTGGTCTTGCAGAATATTGATGGTGTTCTGGGTGGGTACGCCGGGGACGGACAGGGACAGGATGTGTGGTGCGTCGTGAGCGCCGTTGATGACCAGCCCGTCCAGCTTGGAAAGTTGGGAAACGGCATGCGAAAGCAGTGCCTTTTCCCGGGCGGCATCCGCGTTAAAAGTGGCGGACAGGGCGGTGCAGGCGGCGGCGAAGCCGAAAATGGCCGGGGTCGCTTCCGTGCCGCTGCGGTAGCCTCCCTCCTGACCGCCGCCTTGCAGCAGCGCCGGGAAGGACTTCAGTCGGGGAGAGATATACAGCGTGCCGCAGCCCTTGGGACCGTGGATTTTATGGGAAGAAACGGAGATCAGGTCCGCGCCCAGCGTCTTCGCGGAGAAGGGTACTTTCAGGAAGCCCTGCACCGCGTCAGTGTGGAAAATTGCGTCGGGGCAGAGCCGGTGGGTCAGCCGCGCCATCTGCTGAATGGGCATGACGGAACCGGCCTCGTTGTTGACCATCATGACGGAAACCAGAATGGTGTCCTTCCGCAGAGAGGCTTTCAGCGCGTCCACGGAGATGCGCCCCAGACTGTCCGGCTGCAAATAGGTCACGGAGAAGCCCTGAGATTCCAGATCCTTCATGCAGTTTAAGATAGCGTGATGCTCGATAGCGGTGGTGACGATGTGCTTTCCCCGCTTGCCCATGCGCTTCGCGGTGCCGAACACGGCCCAGTTGTCGGCTTCCGTGCCGCCGGAGGTGAAGAACACCCGGTCAGGTTCCGCCCCCATGGCGGCGGCGACGGCGTGGCGGGCGGTACGCAGTTCCCGGGCGGCGCGGATGCCGAAATCGTACAGAGCACTGGGATTGCCCCAGTTTTCAGTCAGCGCTTTTGTCATGGCCTCCACTGCCTCCGAACAGGGGCGGGTGGTGGCGGAATTGTCAAGGTAAATCATGTTATTATCTCTTTTCGTCGATTATTTTCCCACGCAGAACCGCTCGAAAATTCGCGCGGTGATGTCCTCCCGGACGGTTGCGCCGGTGATCTCGCCCATGGCTTCCATGGCCTGCTCCACGTCGGTGAGCACCGCGTCGGGAGTGACGCCCAGCTGCAGGCCCTGAAGAGCCCGAAGCATGGCTTCGTAGGCCCGGCGGATGGCGTCGAACTGCCGGGCGTTGGTGAGAATGGAGCCGTCGCAGGGCGTTTCGTTTTCAAACATGGTGTCAACGGCGTCCGCAAGCTGGTCAAGCCCTGCCCCGGTTTTCGCGCAGATGGGAATGACATTCAGGAAGGGCAGTTCCCCCGGCTCCACGGCGCTGCCAAGGTCGGTTTTGTTGATGAGCGCCACCGCGTTCTCCTGCTCCATGCACAGATCGATGATGGCCTGATCTTCTTCGTCCAACGGCTGGGAGCCGTCGCAGACGAAGATCACCAGATCGGCGTTTTCCACCGCTTCCCGGGAACGCCGGACGCCCATGGCCTCCACGGTATCGGCGGTTTCCCGGATACCGGCGGTGTCAATGAGCCGCAGACGGGTGGAACCCAGCAGCACCGTTTCCTCCACGGTATCCCGGGTGGTGCCGGGAACGTCGGTGACGATGCAGCGGTCAAACCCTGCCAGCGCGTTCAGAAGACTGGATTTGCCCACATTGGGTTTACCCACAATGGCGGCGGCCACGCCCTGCCGGAGGATACGCCCCTGACCGTAGGTTTGCAGCAGGGCATACAGCGCTTTAGCATCGCCGCGAAGGCTTTTGTTGTACTGTTCAAGCCCAAAATCCTCGATATCCTCGTCTGGGTAGTCCAGCACCGCGTGGAAATGGCTGCACAGATTGGTCAGATCGTCGTAAATGGGTGTGAGTTGTTTTTGCAGCCTGCCGCCCACCTGCCCCGCGGCGTTGGCGGCGGCATCGGCGGTGTCCGCTTCGATGAGATCGATGACGGCTTCCGCCTGCGTCAGATCCATTTTTCCGTTGAGAAAGGCGCGCTTGGTGAATTCTCCCCGCCTGGCGGGAAGCGCCCCGGCGAGATACAGAGCCTCCAGCCCTGCAGCCAGCACGGCAGGGGAGCCATGGCAGTGAAATTCCACCGTGTCCTCGCCGGTGTAGGAGTGGGGCGCGCGGGAGACCACTGCCATGCACTGGTCAATGACCCGGCGCTGTTTGTCGTGAAGGGTTCCGAGAACCAGACGGCGGTCGGGAGATTCCACAAGGGATTTTCCGCTGTTCAATGTAAATACCTTATCCGCGACCGCGATGCACCCGTCACCCGACAGGCGGATGATGCCGATGGCGGAAACGGAAGCGCCGGTGGATACGGCGGCGATAACGTGGGACATAAAAAGCCTCCCTTATTCGTTCTTCAGAAATGCCAGAGGGTCGCCCTCACCGGCAATGAAGTGCATCAGCATATACGCGCACATAATGGCCACGTTTTCCTCCCGTAGAATCCGCTTGCATTCCGCCCGGTCGGCGAGGATCACCTGAATGTCCTCCGACGATTCCTGATGCGCCGAGGTCGGTTCGCCGCTGCAATAGCCGAATACGGTGCCGCAGCTTTCGTCGGTCATGCCGATGGTGGTGAAAAACGGCCGGGAACAGGCGCCCGCGTCCACCGGGGTAAAGATAAGCCCGGTTTCCTCGTACATTTCCCGGATACCGGCGGCCACCATGTCTTCGCCGCTTTCCACAAGACCGGCGGGAAATTCGTAGACGTAATCCCCCAGCGGGTAACGGTACTGGCGGACGAGGACAACTCTGTCCTTCTTCTCTCCGTATACGCCGAAAAGAACGACGCCGTCGGGCTTATTCTCCCGGGAAACGGCCTTGAGCTGCTCGATTTTCTTCGCCCGGGAGGCGACAAAATAGGGCGCGGACGTCCCGTCCCGGTGGACGGCCTCGAATTCATAAAAGTTCAGAAACCGGGTATCAGACAATTTTTTGATCTCTCCGATTTGGCTCATTGCAGTACCCTCCAGAATTTCATAACACTTTACTATAGCATTATAAAGTCAAAAAAGCAATGATATTCCGCCAAAATCCGGGCATACTTCCCTGGAGGAGGGGAAGTCATGACAGATGAACAGATCAAAAGCCGATTTGCCGAAGCGGGAGATTTCGTGACCCGCACCCTGCGCTGCGACGGAAATACCCTCTATGCCTACTACATCGACGGCCTGACCTCCGGCGGGGATATTTCGGAGTACGTGTTCCGACCGATTTCGGAAAATCTCTCCGGAAATCTGGAGGAAGCCTACGACGCCGCCCTCCACGGCGCTGTCTATAACTCGGCGGTATCCGTCTGCGAGGATGTGGACGAGGTGGCGCTGAAGCTGGTGAATGGCTTCTGCATCGTCCTGTTCCCCGGCGTGGGCGCTCTCGCTTTTGAGGTAAAAACCGGCGTCAAGCGGGGACCGTCCTCCCCGGAAGTGGAAAACACGGTGAAGGGGCCGAAGGATGCCTTTGTAGAAACCATCCGGGTCAATACCAGCCTGATCCGCCGCCATCTGCGGACGCCGGATCTGCGATTGTACGAAACAAAGGTTGGCCGCCGGTCGCTGACCAACGCGACGGTGGCGTGGGTGGAGGGCATTACAAACCCGGAACTGGTGAAACGCATGAAGCGGCGGCTGGATACCATAGACATCGACGGCTTTCTGTCACCGTCGGCAGTGGAGGAGTACGTCACCGGTTCCCGCGCCACGGCGTTTCCGCTGCTGCAATACACGGAGCGTCCCGACCGCTTCTGTCAGGGGCTGCTGGACGGCCGGGTCGGACTGCTGGTGGACGGACTGCCACTGGCCTATCTTGCCCCGGCAACGCTGGGCTATCTGCTGGAAAGCCCGGAGGACAGGGGCCGGGATTATGTGCTGGCGTCCTGCATCCGAATTCTTCGCTACGGAGCACTGCTGACGGGACTGCTGCTGCCGGCAATCTATATTGCGTTTGTCAGCTTCCATCAGGACTGGATACCCCAGCAGCTGCTGAACATTATCCTATTGAATAAAGAAATGGTGCCGTTTTCCACAGCGGCGGAGGTTCTGGGGCTGCTGATTGCCTATGAGCTGCTGCAGGAATCCGGAATTCACCTGCCGCAGGCCATTGGACAGGCGGTCTCCACCATCGGCGGTATTGTGGTGGGAACGGCGGCGGTGGAAGCGAGGCTGATTTCTCCTGTGGCACTGGTGGTGATCAGCGCGGCGGGCGTGTGCGGCTTTGTCCTGCCCAACCGGGATCTGGCGGAAGCCATTCGGGTCTGGCGGTTCGGCATGGGCGTGCTGGCGTCGTTTTTCGGTATCAGTGGACTGACGGTGGGGCTTGTGCTGTTGATCCTCCATCTTGCAAGTCTTAAGTGCCTGGACGTAGGCTATCTGACGCTGTTTCCCGGCAGCAGAGGGCTTCTGAGGAAGCGCTTGAAGAAGGAAAAGACGCGGGACCCGAAACTTCATCCGGAAGATGAAAAAAATCAGAAATAATCCTTAAAAACCGCTTGATAAAAGGTAGAACAGGTGGTAATATATGCAAGCTGTTTCGAGAGAGACGGCAGCGAAAGTAAATTGCGTGCAAAGGAAAATGAAAAAGGACGAAAAAAGTTCTTGACAAAGTACAGAGCGCGTGATATACTGAGCAAGCTAACCGCGAGTGCGGTCAGCACGCTGTATCTTGTAAATTGAATAACGCAGACGATTATAAAAGACACCTTGGACAAT
>ERZ827478.19-NODE-19-length-161413-cov-84.718861_pt1 | contig 161413 bp, 145 predicted proteins | sample MGYA00519705_ERZ827478 | MGnify/ENA primary metagenome ERZ827478 (study PRJEB31778, sample SAMEA3449318) | human gut metagenome | biome: human gut; feature: human-associated habitat; material: faeces | place: United Kingdom | collected 2010/2012 ...
GCCTTCTTCCTTCACGCGGCGTTGCTGGGTCAGGGTTTCCCCCATTGCCCAATATTCCCCACTGCTGCCTCCCGTAGGAGTCTGGGCCGTATCTCAGTCCCAATGTGGCCGTTCATCCTCTCAGACCGGCTACTGATCGTCGCCTTGGTGAGCCGTTACCTCACCAACTAGCTAATCAGACGCGAGGCCATCTTTCAGCACATAAAGCTTTGACTTTTAAGGGATGTCCCTCAAAAGTGTCATGCGGTATTAGCAGTCGTTTCCAACTGTTGTCCCCCACTGAAAGGCAGGTTCCTCACGCGTTACTCACCCGTTCGCCACTAAAGTTAAAACCGAAGCTCTAACTTCCGTTCGACTTGCATGTGTTAGGCACGCCGCCAGCGTTCGTCCTGAGCCAGGATCAAACTCTCAAAAATTTGCATCTTAAACTCCGAAGAGCCTAAAATCAAGTTTCTGAACAATTTGCTTCTAGCAAAATTACTCAAGAATTTTCGTTGGCTGTTTTTTCGCTTACGCTTAAACAATCCATTTATTGTCCAAGGTGTCTTTTATAATCGTCTGCGTTATTCAATTTACAAGATACAGCTGTTCGTTTTGCGTTCACATTCGTCCCGCAGCGAACTTTTATATGTTAGCACAACTTTTTCCCTTTGTCAAGAACTTTTTCCAAATTCTTACAAAGTTTTTTGTGCGCCGCCCTCATGGACAGCTTGCTTATAATACCATCCAAAGTTCGCTTTGTCAAGGGTTTTTTCCATTTTTGGCCGTCTTTTTTATTGTTTTCTACTCAGAGACGACCGTCTCTGGAGGAAAGATTGTTGCTGATCTCCGTCAGGGCGTCCCCTGCGTCAATGCTGGTTTCGTCCTGCATTGCCAGATCTCCCAGACTGACCATCCCGCAAAGCCTGCCGTTCTCCATGACGGGCAGCCTTCTGATCTGTTCCCTGCCCATCAGCCCCGCCGCAAGGGCGACCTCCATGTCCGGCCGGGCGGTGATCACCTTCGCCGTCATCACGTCCCGGACGGGCGTGGACGATGCCGACCGTCCGGCGGCCAGACACCGGGTGACGATGTCCCGGTCGGTGATCAGGCCGCACAGTCTTCCGTCGCTGCCGCACACGGGCAGCGCCCCAATATTGTAGCGGCCAAGCGTCCGCGCCGCCACCGCCACGGATTCCTCCGGGTTGATCCGGATGACCGGATTTGTCATAACATCCCGCAATTTCATTGTCATTCCTCCTTTTGGGGTGGAGTATGGACATGTTTTCGGCGGTCTATTCCTTATATACAGAAAATACGGGAGAGCCGGCGGCTCTCCCGTACATAATTTTATGGAATTATTCCTTCACCAACAGCTCCGCGATCTGGATGGCGTTGGTAGCGGCGCCCTTGCGGACCTGATCGCCGCAGCACCACAGGCACAGGCCGTTGTCGTCCGTCAGGTCGGGACGGATACGGCCGACGAACACAATATCCTGATCGGAGGTGTCCAGCGGCATGGGGTACTGCTTGTTTTTCAGGTCGTCCACCAGCTTGCAGCCGGGAGCCTTGGCGATGACCTCCCGTGCCTGCTCCACGGTGACCGGCACGTCAAAGTGGCAGCTGACGGAAATGGAGTGGCTGCGCACAACAGGAACGCGGACGCAGGTGCAGCTGACCTTCAGCTCCGGTAGGTGCATGATCTTGCGGCCTTCGTTCTGCATCTTCATTTCTTCGCTGGTGTAGCCCTCGAACTGCTCGCCGCCGATCTGGGGGATCAAGTTGAAGGCGATCTGGTGGGAAAACACCTTCGGCTCGTAGGTTTTGCCTTCCCGCAGCGCCTCCACCTCATTCATCAGTTCAATGGGGCCGCCCGCGCCAGCGCCGGAAACCGCCTGATACGTGGAAGCGGTCATGGTGCGGATGGGGGCGATGGTGTTCAGCGCGTTCACCGCCGTGACGGTGATGATGGTGGAGCAGTTGGGGTTGGAAATGATGCCCTTGTGGTTCTTCACGTCCTCGGGGTTGACCTCGGGCACGATCAGCGGCACCTCAGGATTCAGGCGGAATGCGGAGGAATTGTCCACGAACACCGCGCCGGAGGCCACGATCGCAGGGGCAAACTTCTTGGCGATGTCATTTTCCGCCGCGCCCAGAACGATGTCCACGCCCTTGAATGCTGTGTCGGCGGCTTCCTGAATGGTCACGTCCTCACCGCGGAACTTCACGGTTTTGCCCGCGCTCCGGGCGGAGGCCAGCGGAACCAGCTTCCCAACGGGGAAATTGCGCTCCTGCAAAACCTTGATCATTTCCTGTCCCACGGCGCCGGTCGCGCCCAGGACGGCTACAGTATAGGTTTTCATATTTTCATTCCTCCCACACATTACTTTACGAAGCTGTTGTACAGAACCCGGATGGCTTCCTTGAAGTCCTTGTTGTCCACGCCGAAGATGATGTTCAATTCGTCAGGGCCCTGGTTGATCATACGGATGTTGATGCCGCTTTCGCCCAGCGCCTTGAAGATCCGGCCGGAAATGCCGGGACGGAAGGCCATCTTCCGGCCGACGGCGGCGACCACGGCAATGTGGTGGTGGACGTCCAGGGTATCCGGCTGGGCTTCCTTTTTGATCTCCGCCATGATGGTGTACAGCTCCTTCTCCACCGCAGCGGTGGGAAGCACAACGGACACGTTGTCAATGCCGTTGGGAACGTAGTCCACGGAAATGTTATGCCGTTCCAGCACCGACAGAACTCTGCGCAGGACGCCGACCTGATTGCTCATGCCCCGCTTGGTCAGGGAGATGATGGAAAAGTCCTTTTTGCCCGTGATGCCGGTGATGAACCGATCGGGGTCAACGTCCCCGGAGAAGGACTCCTGAATCATGGTGCCGGGGGCCTCCGGGTCGTTGGTGTTGCGGATGTTGACGGGGATGTTCTTTTCCCGCACCGGGAAAATGGAATCCTCGTGAAGCACCTGCGCGCCGGAATAGCTCAGCTCCCGAAGCTCGTCGTAGGTGACTTCCGGGATAGCCTGAGGATCGTCCACGATCCGGGGGTCGGCCATGAGGATGCCGGATACGTCCGTCCAGTTCTCGTACACGTCCGCGTCCAGCGCCGCCGCCGCCAGCGCGCCGGTGATGTCGCTGCCGCCCCGGGAGAAGGTGTGGATGGCGCCGTCGGGCATGGCGCCGTAGAAGCCGGGGATCACCGCGCCGTAGCCAAGCAGCACCTGATTGCGCAGCGCCTTGTAGGACGCCTCCCGGTTCACGGTGCCGTCCATGTTGAACATTACCCAGTCTGCCGCGTCCACGAACTGGAAGCCAAGATAAGCCGCCATCAGTTTGGCGGAGAAATACTCGCCCCGGCTGACCAACTCCTCCTGGGTCACTTCCTTCGCGTCGATGCGCTTTTTCAGAGCCTCCAGCTCCGGCTCCAGCGCCAGGTCAAGCCCCAGCTCATCCCGGATGTCCAGATAGCGGGACGCGATCATGTCAAAAATGCTGCTGCAGTCCACGCCGTACTGGACGTGGGCGTAGCACAGATACAGAAGGTCGGTCAGCTTATGGTCATTGCCGAACCGCTTGCCCGCGGCGGAGACCACCACGACCCGGCGCTCCGGGTCGGCCAGAAGGATATCCCGTACCTTGCGGTACTGGCCGGCATCCGCCATGGAGCTGCCGCCGAATTTGACTACTTTCATTTTCTGTTCCTCTCTGTCACTCTCAGTTATCCGCGAATCGCCGCGGCGAATGCGTCGGGGTTCTCCTTCAGCCAGGCGTGCATTTTGGCAACGGATACCGGCGCAGTCACCGCCGCATTGCCCCAATGCGCCTTCGTTTCGCCGTTCCAGTTACCGCGAACGTACCAGGTCAGCTCCTCGTTGTTCACAGCTGCCGCCCGGCCGCCGTAGGGGGCGTAGAACCCCTTCCCGGCAAGAACGTCCACCAGATCCTGCACCACATTGTATGCGGTTGGATACCGGCCTGCGCCCTGGCCGAAGAAGCTCATGCGCTGAGAGGTTTCGCCAATGAAGGTGATAAGATTGTAGTTCATGGGAACAGCGGCCTCCGGCTCGCCATCTTTGACCAGCGTGGGCTGAACGTAGGCGCTGATCACGCCGTTTTCCCGCTTGCCCGTAGAGATCAGCTTGCACACCAGGCCGTGGGCTTTGAAGTTCTCCACGTCTTCGGCCTTGATATTGCGAATGCCCGCCACGGGGACGGTCTCCTTGTCCAGGCTCACGCCGAAGGCAACGTTGGAGGACAGAATGACCTTATGCCAGGTGTCGATGCCGTCCACGTCGGTGGAGGGATTTGCCTCGGCGTAGCCCAGCGCCTGTGCCTGCTTCAGCACGTCGTCGTAATTTAAGCCCTGACGGGTCATGTTGTCGAGAATGTAGTTGCAGGTGCCGTTCATGATGCCGCCGACCTCCCGGATGCTCTGCACCCGGCGGGCGCGCTCCAGCTCGGAGAGCCAGCCGATGCCGCCGCCCACGGCTGCGGTGCAGCGGAATAAAACGCCCTTTTCCTTCACCAGGGGCAGCAGCTCGTCATAGAAGGTGCATACCAGCGCCTTATTGGAGGTGACCACGTTCTTTCCGGCCTCCACGGCGGCGCGGACGAAATCATAGGCAGGGTGCAGCCCGCCCATGGCCTCCACCACGGTGTCGATGCTGTCGTCCTCCACAATATCCCGGATATTGTGGACGGCCTGGGCGTCAGGAAGCTTGATATCCTCCAGGCACAGAACCTTGGTCACCTGCATGTCGTCTCTGTTTTCCGTGATCTCATATACGCCCCGGCCAACCACGCCGAAGCCCAGCAATCCGATCTTCATCAAATCATCCTCCATTTTATAGATGTGTGCGGGGATTTTTGGTCAGTGTGTAAAAACGGATGTGTCCATCCCGAAAACACTTGCTTTTTGACGAAAAACAGTATATCATATACCTAATCAAATTTCAACCACGCCAAAAAGCCAAGGTTTTCCCGGTATTCCCCAACTTTTTGTGCAATTAGCAAAGAATCGATCACAGGAGGATATTATGCTCTATCATTCTACCCGGAGCGAAACCCATTTTGTGGACAGCGCCGAAGCCGTGCTGGAGGGTCTTGCCCCTGACGGCGGCCTGTATATGCCCGAGAGCATTCCCGCGTTTGACTGGCGGGCTTGCCTGCGGGGCAGCTCTACGGAAATGTCCGCGAAAATTCTTGCCGCCCTGCTGCCGGATATTCCCGATATGGATACGCTGGTTCGCCGCGCCTATCAGGGGAAATTTGAAACCGAAGATCTGACCCCCACCGTTTCCGTAGGCGGTTACTCCGTGCTGGAGCTGTTCCGGGGGCCTACGTCCGCTTTTAAGGACGTGGCGCTTTCCATGCTGCCCCAGCTGCTCACCGCCGCGAAGGCCGTCAAGGGGATGGAAAAGGATATCCTGATCCTCACCGCTACCTCCGGCGACACCGGCAAGGCCGCTCTGGAGGGCTTCCGGGACGTGCCCGGGGTACGCATCTGCGTATTTTATCCCGACGGCGGCGTCTCTCAGGTGCAGCGTGCCCAGATGGTGACGCAGGAGGGCGGCAACGTGGCCGTCTCGGCCGTCCGGGGCAACTTTGACGACGCCCAGACCGGCGTGAAGAATATCTTCGCCGCCTGTCAGGGCCGGGAGCTGCCCTACGCCCTGTCCAGCGCCAACTCCATCAATATCGGCCGTCTCGCGCCCCAGATCATGTACTACTTCCGCTCCTACCGCGACCTGCTGGACGCCGGGAAGATCAAGCTGGGCGACGAGGTCAACTACTCCGTCCCCACCGGCAACTTCGGCGACATTCTGGCGGGGTATCTCGCCAAGCGGCTGGGTCTGCCCGTTGGGAAGCTGATCTGTGCCTCCAACGCCAACAACGTCCTCACCGACTTCATCCGCACCGGCGTTTACGACAAGCGCCGTCCCCTGCTGAAGACCACCTCCCCCTCCATGGACATTCTGGTGTCCTCCAACTTGGAGCGGCTGCTGTACCTGCTGTCCGGAGACACCGCTCTGGTGTCCGGGCTGATGAACAGCCTGAACCGGGAGGGCGTTTACACCGTCCCCGGCGCACTGCTGGAACAAATCCAGAAGAAATTCTGGGCTGCCTACTGCGACGACGCCAAAGCGCAGGAGATCATGGGCCGGGTCTACCGGGATTGGGGCTATCTCTGCGATCCCCACACCGCTTCCGGCTGGGCAGCGGCGGAGGAATACGTCTCCCGGACCGGCGACAATCGCCCCATGGTGGTGCTGTCCACCGCGTCTCCCTACAAGTTCCCCGCGGCGGTTCTCGCTGCCGTGGGCGGCGATACCTCCGGCAGCGAGTTCGACCAGATGGCGCGGCTGTCCGCCATGACGGGTGTGCCCATCCCGAAGAATCTGGCTGGTCTGCAGGGCAAGCCCGAGCGCCACACCGGCGTCATCAACAAGGAAGACATGCTGGACTACGTCCTGCATCTGTAAGCCGACAGGAGAAGCTGCATGAAACGAGTTACCATCCGCGTTCCCGCCACCACCGCGAACCTCGGCCCCGGGTTTGACGCCTTCGGCTGCGCCCTGAGCCTGTACACCGACGTTACTTTCGAGGAAACCGATTCCGGTCTGGAGATCACCGGCTGCGACGAAGCCTATACAGGCCCTGACAATCTGGCCTACACCGCCTACTGCGCCGTGCTGGGCACCTTAAGCGAGGAAGTCCGGGGCGTGAAGATCCACATCGACGCCCACATTCCCATCTGCCGGGGACTCGGTTCCTCCGCCGCGCTGCTGGTGGCCGGCGCCATGGGCGCCAACGTCCTGCGGGGCAATAAGCTCTCCACACAGGGCCTGCTCAACATCACCAACGCCATGGAAGGGCATCCGGACAATCTGGCGCCCGCTTTCCTGGGCGGTCTCACCGCGTCCATGGTGGACGGCGGTCTGCCGGTGAGCGTCAGCTTCCCCCTCCACGCCGGGTGGGAATTTCTGGTTCTCATTCCGGACTTCACCCTGTCCACGCCCCTTGCCCGTTCCGTTCTGCCGGAGCAGGTCAACCGCCGGGACGCCATTTACAACATCTCCCACGGCGCACTGGTGCTCAAGGCGCTGGAGCTTGGGGACGAGAAGCTGCTGCGCACCGCCATGCAGGACAGGCTTCACCAGAACTACCGGAAAAAGCTGATTCCGGACTACGAAAAAATCGAGGCGCTGGTGCGCACCGTCGGCGCGGCTTTCTGTCTTTCCGGCGCAGGCCCCACCCTGCTGTGCATCACCCGCAACCCCGGGCTGGAAGAGAAGCTCGCCAAAAAGCTGGACAGCATCACGGAGCATCACTGGCAGATGCTGCCCCTGCACGTAGAATTTGAAGGTGCGCACGTCCTCAAGGCAGAATAAAACAAAAACTTCGTATGACTTACACATCATACGAAGTTTTTCTTTTTAAACACCCAGCAGGAGCTTCGCAAACAGGAAATACACCAGCAAGCTCAGGGCATCCACGATAGTCGTGATAAAGGGGCTTGCCATCACCGCCGGGTCAAAGCCCAGACGCTTGGCAAACAGAGGCAGCGTGCAGCCGACGAACTTGGCAAGGATGACCGTCACACAAAGCGTCAGGCACACCACGCCGTTGACCAGCAGGCTGATGCTTTCGTTGCCCATCAGCAGCCGATCCACCAGCAGAATTTTCAGGAAGCAGGCAGCTGCCAGCGCCGCGCCGCAGAGCACCGCCGTGCGGGCTTCCTTCCACATCACCCGGAACAGGTCGGTAAAATGCAGCTCGTCCAGGCTCAGTGCACGGATGACGGTCACGGAGGACTGAGAGCCGCAGTTACCGCCGGTATCCATCAGCATGGGGATAAAGGCGGTCAGCACCGGGAGCAAGCTCAGGGCATCCTCAAAAGAGGTAATGATCATCCCCGTAAAGGTAGCGGAGACCATCAGAAGCATCAGCCACGGGATCCGGTGCTTGAACAGGTCGAAGGGCGTACTCTTGAGGTAGGTCTTTTCCGAAGGGGTCATAGCGGCCATGATTTCCATGTCCTCGGTGGCCGCGTCCTGCATGACGTCCATGGCGTCGTCGAAGGTGACGATACCCACCATCCGGTTCTCCCCGTCCACCACGGGCAGGGCGATGAAGTTATACTTGGAAAGGGTCGCCGCGACTTCTTCCTGATCGGTCTGGGTAGTGACCGAGATCAGGTTCGTTTCCATGATGTCTTCGATCTTGGTCTCGTCGTCCGCGGCCAGCAGAAGATCCTTTACCGTCACAAGACCGATGAGCGTCCTGTCCTTTTCCGTAACGTAGCAGGTGTAAATGGTCTCCTTATCCACGCCCTGACGGCGGATGCGGAGAATGGCCTCCTCCACCGTCATGTGGGGGCGCAGGGAGACGTATTCCGTGGTCATGATGGAACCGGCGGAATCTTCTGGGTAACGCAAAATCTGATTGATAGAGCTGCGCATTTCCGGGTCGGCGTGCTTTAAGATACGCTGCACCACGTTCGCGGGCATTTCCTCGACGATATCCGCCGCGTCGTCCACGTACAGCTCGTCCAGAACCTCCTTCAGCTCGTTGTCGGAGAAGCCCCGGATGAGAAGCTCCTTGGCCTCCGGCTCCATTTCCACAAACGTCTCCGCCGCCTGTTCCTTTGGAAGCAGGCGGAACATGAGGGGGATCTGTTTTTCGTCCAGCCCGTCAAAAAGTCCGGCGACATCCATCGGATTCATGGTTGTGAGGATATCCCGGAGAGTTGCATATTTTTTCTCCTCCAGCAGCTTCAGGAGGGCTTTTTCCACAATTTCAAAACGCTCTGCCATATCGTAATTCCTCCTATTCATTTTTATTTGTCATGATGAATAGGCAATTTACGCAGACAAAAGATTACAGACTCACCCGGACGGCAAGCCGCACTCTACTTCGTCCAGGTATATTGCCGTTGCCGCCAGCGTCCAAGAGAATCCCTCCTTTTGAAATCACGTTTTTCTTTATTCTACCCACCTTTGGCCGAAATGTCAACCTTGACGGGACGAAGTTGGGATAGTAAAATGAGAATATATTGCTTTTACTATCCGCCGGCCGCACCGGCGGAAAAAAGGAGGAATTCCCATGCTCCGGATTGCCGCTGAGGAAGACGTAAGCGCCATGCTTTCCATTTACCGTCCTTACGTCCTGACCTCTACCGCCACATTTGAATACGACCCACCCAGCGAAGAAGAATTCCTGCGCCGCTACCACGACATCACCGCCCAGTTTCCGTGGCTTCTCTGGGAGGAAGACGGGCAGATTCTCGGCTATGCCTATGCAAGTCTGCCCTTTACCCGGGCGGCATATGCCTGGTGCGCCGAACCCACCATTTATCTCAAATCTCAGGCACGGGGAAAGGGCATCGGAAAGGCGCTGTACGACGCGCTGGAAGCGATCCTCGACGCCCAGGGGTATTACCTTCTTTACTCCCTCGTCTGCGGGGAAAACGAAAACTCCATGCGCTTCCACGAGAAACGCGGCTACCGCACCGTGGCGCATTTTCCGGCCTGCGGCTTCAAGTTTGGCAGGTGGCTTGACCTCAACTGGATGGAAAAGCGGCTGAAGGGCGTCGATCCCCCGGGCGGCGTCCCCATCCCATGGCAGGCCGTTATGCAAAACGCAGAATTCATTCACCAATATTTAGATAATTTTTCCCTTTCCTAATCAGGGAAAATATGATATTTTATCAGAGTGGATAGATGTCCCCAAACATCTGCACAAAACCGAGAGAGGCACTAACGAATCTCCGGGTCAACGGGAGATTCTCAAAAAATCTACATAAGGAGCTGTGACCATGTATTTTCAGAAAAAGCGCGTAATCGCGATGCTGCTTGCCGGCGGACAGGGCAGTCGGCTCAAGGTCCTGACGGAGAAAACCGCCAAGCCTGCCGTTCCCTTCGGCGGCAAATACCGTATCATCGATTTTCCTTTGAGCAACTGTGTCAACTCCGGCATCGACACTGTGGGTATTCTGACCCAGTATCAGCCTCTGGAGCTGAATGAGTATATCGGAAACGGACAGCCTTGGAACCTGAACAAGACCCATTCCTGCGCCCAGGTTCTGCCCCCCTATGAGCGTCACGACAAGAAATCCGGCTGGTATAAGGGCACCGCCAACGCCATTTATCAGAACATCGACTTCGTGGACCGCTTCAACCCCGACTACGTGGTCATTCTCTCCGGCGACCACATCTACAAGATGGACTACGCCGCCATGGTGGCCTACCACGAAAAGCATAAGGCTTCCTGCACCATCGCCGTGCGAAATGTCCCTCTGGCGGAGGCTTCCCGCTTCGGTATCCTGAATACCAACCCCGACAACACCATTTACGAATTCGAGGAAAAGCCCGCCAAGCCCAAGTCCACCAACGCTTCCATGGGCATTTACTGCTTCAACTGGCAGGTACTGCGGGACGCCCTGATCGCTGACGAGGAAAACCCCAGCTCCGCCAACGATTTCGGCAAGAACATCATTCCAAGCCTGCTGGCCGACGGCCACAAGATGATGGCCTACCCCTTCGACGGCTACTGGAAGGACGTGGGAACCATCGATTCTCTGTGGGAAGCCAACATGGATCTGCTGGGCAAGGAACCTGCCTTCCAGCTCCGGGGCGACAAGCGCTCCACCATCTACGCCCGCAACTCCGCCATGCCGTCCTCCTACATTGACGAGCAGGCCGAGATCGTCAACGCCTTCGTGGCCGAAGGCTCCGAGGTCTATGGAACCGTCCACCACAGCATCATCTCCATCGGCTGCACCATCGGCGAGGGTGCGCTGGTAGAGGACAGCGTCGTCATGCCCGGCGTGGTCATCGAGTCCGGCGCCATCGTCCGCCACGCCATTCTGGGCGAGGACTCCAAGGTCTGCAAGAACGCCATCGTGGGCGGCGCTTACGCCGACGGGGAAAAGAAGAAGATCAGCGTCACGTCCAAGGGCGCTGTCGTCGAAGCCAACACCGTGCTGAAGCCCGGTGACATGCTGTAACAGGAGGAAAAATGCAATGAACGTAACCGGTATTGTATTTACCAACGACGCAAGCCTTGGTGAGCTGACCACCAAGCGCACCATGGCCTCCCTGCCCTTCGGCGGCCGCTACCGTCAGGTAGACTGGGCGCTGTCCAATCTGGCCTGCGCCGGTGTCCGCCACATCGGCATCATCTCCCGCCACAACTTCCAGTCCCTGATGAACCACATCGGCGACGGTGAGGAGTGGGGCCTGGAGCTGGAGGAGGGCGGTCTGGAATTCCTGACTCCCTATGCCCAGTCCGAAGTCCACCGCTACCGGGGCAAGCTGGAGTCTCTCGCCAGCGCCATGGACTTCCTCGCCTACGGCTCTGATGACGAGCTGGTCATCATGACCGACTCCGCCATTCTCTCCAACATCGACCTGACCAAGGTCATCGCCGCCCACGTAAAGAGCGGCCGGAACATCACCGTTGTCACCAAGGCCGGTATCTGCAACGGGGAAAAGATGATCGATCTGGCCATGAAGCTGGACGGGAAAGGCAACGTGACCGACATGCTGGTGGACTTTGCCGCCCCCGCCGACTACGTTGCCTCCATGGACATCTTCGTGGTGGACAAGAAGTGGCTCATGCAGCAGACCAGAGAAATGATTGCCCGGGACAAGTTCCACATGGATCGCGACCTCGTTCTGGGCGGCTGGCAGCGGGGAAAGGTCTCCGTCAATGTCTATCCCTTCGACGGTGCCGCCCTGTACAACGAGTCCGTGGAGGAATATTTCAAAAACTCCATGGCGCTTATCGACCGGGACATCCGCCACGACATGTTCGGCGGCAATCATCCCATCTACACCAAGGTTCGTGACCGTGTCCCCACCTACTACGGCGAGGAATGCCAGATCGCCAACTGTCTGGCGGCCGACGGCTGCATGCTGGAGGGCAACGTCAAGGAAAGCATTCTGTTCCGGCAGGTCACCATCGCCCCGGGCGCGGACGTGGAAAACTGCGTCATCATGAACGACTCCGTGGTAGGCGAGGGCGCGGAACTGAAATACGTCATTCTGGACAAGGACGTCACCGTCACCCCGGGGGCAAAGCTCATCGGGACAAAGAAGAGTCCTGTCATCGTCAAGAGGGGGGAAACCGTATGAAAATTGCCATCTGCGCCTCTGAGGGCGCACCCTATGCCAAGTCCGGCGGCCTTGGCGACGTGATGGAGGCTCTGCCCTCCGCCCTGGCCCGCATTGCGGGCAACGAGGTCGTTCTGTTTCTGCCCTACTATCACAAAATCAAAACCAACACCGCCTACATGGTGGAGCGGGTGGCCGAGATCCGGGTGCAGCTGGGCTGGCGGCAGCAGTACTGCGGCATCATGAAGCTGACCAACCGCAATGACGGCGTGCAGGTCTATTTCCTGGACAATGATTATTACTTCGGTGCCCGCACCGGCGCAATTTACGGGGACATGGACGACGGCGAGCGCTTCGCCTTCTTCTCCCGGGGCTGTCTGGACGCCATGATCGCCCTGAACTTCATCCCCGAAATCATCCAGTGCAACGACTGGCAGACCGCCTGCATCCCCATCTACCTGAAAGCCATGTACCATGGCACCTTCTATAAGACCCGCTGTATGTATACCATCCACAACATCGAATATCAGGGCTGGGCAAACGCCGGGTTCTTTGACGATGTGCTGGGGCTTCCCTGGGAGTACCGTTCCACCCTGGACATGAGCAACTCCGTCAACGTGATGAAGGGCGCCATCGAGACTGCCGATCTTGTGACCACCGTGTCCGAGACCTATGCCCGGGAGCTGATGTATCCCTACTATGCCCACGGTCTGGACAGCGTCCTTGCGGGCAACGCCTGGAAGCTCACCGGCATCACCAACGGCATCGACGTGAACACCTTCAACCCGGAGACCGATCCTGCCCTCCCCGCCCACTACAATTCCGAGACCTTTGTAGAGGGCAAGGCCGCCGTGAAGGCCGCCCTGCAAAAGGAAGTGGGTCTGCCCGTCAAGCCTGACGTGCCGCTGATGGTCATGGTCACCCGGCTGGCCGGTCACAAGGGTCTTGACCTGCTGTGCTACATTGCCCGGCGGCTCATATGGGAGGAAGACGCCCAGCTGCTGATCCTTGGCACCGGCGAAGCTCAGTACGAGAGCTTCTTCAGAGATCTTGCGAACCAGTTCCCCGATCAGGTTTCCGCCCAGATCACCTTCAATCTGGGGCTTGCCGCCCGGATCTACGCTGGCGGCGATGTCTACCTGATGCCCTCCAAGTCCGAGCCATGCGGCCTGAGTCAGATGAACGCCATGCGCTACGGCACCGTACCCGTGGTTCACGCCACCGGCGGCCTGAAGGACACCGTTCCTCCCGCCGACGAGAACGGCGAGGGTGGTCTTGGCTTCACCTTCCAGAGCTACAACGCCGACGACTTCTTCGCTTCGCTGAAGCGCTGCCTCGGCCTGTACAATCACAACCGGGAAGCCTTCCGTGCCCTGCAGAAGCGGGACATGGAAAAAGATTTCAGCTGGGACGTCCCCGCCGGACGGTACATGGAGCAGTTCCGGAATATGCTGAGCTGGTAAGCGTATCGCCGCAGTTCGGGCAATTGTCGGATTGCGTGCGGAAATGCGGCTGAAAGCATGGTGATGATAAATGGAAGTTCCTCTCAGAAAGCGGAACGTGTATAGGATTGCTTCCAGTGCGGAATACATTGCGGCACTTGGCTACGGTATCACCATCTGGAAGAGAAGCACTTTCGAGCTTGTTCATCAGTTCACCGGAATACGCCATATCCACGGAGGATTTTTCCTGAATGGCGACGTGCTGGTGGTATTCACCGGAGAACAGCGGCTGTATTTTTTCCAGATTTCCGAAAAACGACTCCTATGGGAATGTCCCCGCCCCCGGCAGCTTGCGCCGATGGGAGATATGCAATGCTGTCAAATACCCGGTACAGACCAGATTGCCTGTATCGCAGCAGGCAAGCAGAGCCTCGAAGAACATTTTCTCTTATTAGTCAATTATAAAAAGCAGACATTCTCTCTCCATGTGATCCCCGATTGCCGCCGGGTCATATTATCTCTCGTTTGGGAAAAATCCCTTGGTTTGGCGCTTCTGTCCTATGAGGCGAACGTAAGCGGGGGGCTGGCGTGCAATATCATTCAGGCAGAAGATTCCGAAACGTTTTCTACCCTGTATGAATGGGAATGCGGTCAGTCAATGAACGCCTTTTCCGGTAAGCATCTGTTCCTGAATGATTACCGTGGCCAGACAGCGCAGGTATGGATGCGCGAACTGGTGCTTTCGGAGGAGCGTCAACATTTGGAATGGGGCAATGCCGTGCCTTTGCCGATTCCCTTTTTCAAAACGCCGGGGCCAGTCGGACCCAGGGTTCACCTGCCTTACATTTCCTATGTGGATGAAAGTTCCGGCCTACTGACTGCGTGTACGTTAAGCTGGATCGGTGTCTGCGACTTTCGCAGCCGCAGAACAGTAGCAGAATTCAGCGGCGATGGCATCTACTGTGGTATCATCCTTGACGGTAACCTCCTTATCGGAACTTCAAAAGGCATTGCCGTAGAACGTTTACATTGAAAATGCACCGTATGGCCGCGGCCATACGGTGCATTTTTCGTGTTTTCTCCAAACAGCGTTTTATTCCTGCCGCCATGTCATTTCATAATCCTTTTCGCCGGTTGCTTCATCCATTCCTTCCCGCAGAATTTTGAAACCCTCCCTTTGGTAAAAACGAATCGCCCGCATGTTCTTCTGGTACACATTCAGGCGCAATTCCGTCTTTTTCGTCTTTACAAAGTCCAGCAGGCGCTTCCCTATGCCCCGGGACTGCATTTCGCCGGAAACAAAAATGCCTTCGATATATTCCCCGTTCAGCCCTATAAAGCCCCATATTTCCCGGTCATTTTCGTAAACATAGACTTCTGCCCGGGGCAGCATTTCTTTTACCGGGTCAAAATTGCTTTTCCAATACTGTGGGGAAATAAAGCAGTGCGCCCTCAGATTGGCGTCCAGCCATATACCGGCTACCCTGTCCATATCTGCATTTTGCAATTTTCTTATCATCATTCATTCTCCCATCTTCCCGTCCAGTACAGTATACCAGAAAAACCGGGAAAGTCCATCCTTCATCCAAAAAGGCATGGGTTTCTCAAGCGCTTTCCCAAAATATCTTTCTCCCACGCTTCCCTTTTCCGGAAAAATGGTTTATAATGGACAGAACGAGTTTATCATGAGGAGACCGCCATGAGAATCCTTTACGACAGCAAGCAGCCCCAGTTCAAGACCCCCTTCGGCACCCTGACGCCGGGGCAGGTCTGCACCCTGCATATCCATATTCCCACCTCCGTCCTGACGACGAAGGTCACCTGCGTCTTTAATCATGAGGACGGCTCATGGGCGCAGAACGCCGTTCTGGCATTCCAGATGAAAAAGGGCGCGTATGACGTTTTTGAGGGGCAGTTTTCCATTCCCTGCCCCGGCCTGTTTTTCTACTATTTTGTTATTGATACCCATGGCGGCAGCTTCCGCCTGTTCAAGCAGGGGGACGACACCAACATGGAAGCCGGGGATCTCTGGCAGCTGAGCTGCATCCCCGCCGACTTCACCACCCCGGACTGGGCGAAGGGCGCAACCATCTATCAGGTTTTCCCCGACCGTTTTTACGCCAGCGGAAGGGCCGATGTGACCGGGAAGCTGAAGCCCTACACCATCCACAAAAACTGGTACGACGAAGTGGACTGGAAGCCCACCCCCGATGGGCAGGTGCTGAACAACGACTTTTTCGGCGGCAATTTCCGGGGCATCACTGAGAAAATGGACTATATTGCCGGTCTCGGCGTTACCATTCTCTACCTGAACCCCATTTCCAAGAGCTTTTCCAGCCACCGCTACGACACCGGCGACTACAAGACCCCCGACCCCCTTCTCGGCACCGAGGCGGATTTTGCCGCCCTCTGCGACGCGGCCCACGCCCGGGGCATCCGGGTCATTCTGGACGGCGTGTATTCCCACACCGGCTCCAACAGCCTGTATTTCAACCGGGAGGGCGCATTCCCATCCGTGGGCGCGTACAATTCCAAGGAATCCCCCTACTACAGCTGGTACACCTTCTACAACTGGCCAAACGTCTACCATTCCTGGTGGGACTTTGACACTCTGCCCACGGTGAACAAAATGGACCCCGCTTTCGTCCGCTACATCATCACGGACGAAGATAGCGTCCTCGCGCATTGGCTGCGGCTGGGGGCGGATGGCTACCGGCTGGATGTGGCGGACGAGCTGCCTGACGAATTCATCAAGCTTCTCCGCAACCGCATCAAGGAACTGAATCCCGACGCCCTGCTTCTGGGCGAGGTGTGGGAGGACGCGTCCAACAAATGCGCCTACGGCAAGCGCCGCACCTACTTTACCGGCGGTGAGCTGGACAGCGTGATGAATTACCCCTTCCGCACGGCCATTTTGAATTTCGTCAAGAATCTGGACGGCGGCCGGGGCTTTAAGGAAACCGTGATGTCCATTATGGAAAACTACCCGCCCCAAGTGGCGGCCTGCAACATGAATCTGCTGGGCACCCACGACACCCCCCGCATTCTCACCGCGCTGGTGGACGATTTTGACGGTTCCCGGGAAGAAAAGGCCAGGCGCCATCTGTCCCGGAACCTGCTGCCGGTGGCCGTGGAACGGCTTCAGATGGCCTCCTTCCTGCAATATGCCCTGCCGGGCAGCCCCAGCCTGTACTACGCCGACGAGGCCGGGATGGAGGGCTACCGCGACCCCTTCAACCGCCGCACCTACCCATGGGGGCGGGAGGACCCGGAGCTTCTGGCCCATTTCCGCCGTCTGGGGCAGCTGCGGAAAGCCTGTGACGCGCTGCGTCTGGGGGACATTCAGTTCTTTCAGGCGGAAGATCGCCGGATTGGCTTCACCCGGCGCTATGGCGGCAGCGTGCTGAAAATCTACTGCAACCGCTGCGGCGACCCCTGGGACATCCCCGCGGGGAAAATTCTCATGGGTCACAACCTGCAAACCGTAGCCCCGGACTGGCTGACGCTGGCACCCAAGGGCTTCTGCATCGTGGAGGGATAACGTGGAGACAGAGAAATTTGTATCCGGCTACTGCCGTCAGCTGGACGGCAGCCGCATGGTGGAAGTCGTTCTGGAGGACGGTGCAGTCACCGAGACGGACTGCTGCTACGGCAGCTGCGTCTACCAGAGCAACTGCACCATCGCTAAGGAAATCGACCAGCTTCAAGAGCAGTGAAAACATAAAATGGCAGGTCTCCCGCCGGAGACCTGCCATCATTTTTTGATATTTTATTCTGTCGCTGCACTGGCCTTCGTCGGTTTGAAGGAATACCCCTGCTTCTTCATGCAGTGGAAATAAGCGGGGAACAGAAACAGATCAGCCATCACCCATGCCGCGGGGCTGGCGAAGCACGCCGCCGTATACCCCAGCACCGGCACCAGACAAAGCCCGAAGGCACCTCTGGCAACCATCTCGAACACTCCGGCGAACACCGCAAACTCCGAGTAGCCCAACCCCTGAATGGTGAAGCGGAGCAGATTGACGAACAGCAGCGGAATGGCAAACGCCGCATTAATGATCAGGAACTGCTGTCCCATCGGCACCACCATGTCGACGCTCGCCCCGTCCGCCGTATCCAGGAACAGTGTGGTCATGGCACTGCCGCCAAACCAGGTGATCACAAAAATCGCAGCGGAGATGATAATGCCCAGTACCGTGCAGTCCTTGACCCCCTGGTGAATCCGATCCAGCTTCCCCGCGCCCAGATTCTGTCCGGCGAAGGTAGCGGCGGTGGTTCCCATGGCGTCAAAGGGGCAGACAAGGAGCATGTTCACCCGGCTGCCCGCCGCGATGGCCGCCATGGCGGTCGCGCCCAGACCGTTGACCGCCGTTTGCAGCAGAATGCTGCCGACGGCGGTGATGGAATACTGCAACCCCATGGGCAAGCCCATATTCAGCAGCTTCCGGACATAGATTTTCCGCAGCCGCAGATCGTCCCGCTTCAAATGGAGAATCGGGAATTTCTTCACGATGAAATACAGGCACAGCACACCGGAAATCAGCTGGCTCAGCAGCGTCGCCCAGCCTGCGCCCGCGACGCCCATATTCAGCGTCAGAATAAACACGATGTCCAGCGCCACGTTCAGCAGGCTGCACATAATCAGGAACACCAGCGGCGTTTTGGAATCTCCCAGCGACCGGAGAATGCCCGACAGGAGATTGTACAGCATGGTCGCGGGGATGCCCAGAAAAATCACGAAAATATAGTCGTAAGCATAGGAAAACGTATCCGCCGGGGTGTCCATCCAGAGGAGAATCTGGCGGCACAGCAGCGTCGTTACCAGCGTCACCGCCGCGGCGATGACGCAGCTGAGCCAGATCATATTGCCGACGAACCGGCGCAGCCCGTCAAAATCCCGCTGTCCGAATTTCTGCGCCACGGGAATGGCGAACCCGGCGCATACGCCGTTGCACAGTCCCAGCACCAGAAACGTAATAGAACCGGTAGAGCCGACCCCCGCCAGCGCGTCCACACCCAGAAATTTCCCCACTACGATGGTATCCACCATACTGTAAACCTGCTGAAACAACAGTCCGAAAACCAGCGGCAGCATAAAGGAAAGTATCAGCTTCATCGGCGACCCGGTGGTCAGGTCCTTCGTATGCATATCTGCCAAGTATGTCACCTCATTTTTTGCTTTTTGCACAGTATTCTATATCGATTTTTGTGCAAAGTCAATATGAATTTTCCACGGGAATTTCCTGAAAAATCGACGTTTTCTTCGGCTGGTTTTTGTTGGAAGTTCCGATTTCCCAAATCACGAAAACCGCCCCGGCTACACGATGGGAAGCCGGGGCGGATGCAGTATAAAATGATTTTCCGTTACCGGTGATCGCCCAGGAAAAATACTGCCATGGTGCCGGGGCCGGAGTGGGAGCCGATGACAGCGCCGGTGTAGTTGATCAGCACTTCCTTGACGCCGTACTTCGTCTTCAGAATGTTCTCCACATATTTTGCATCCTCGATGCAGTCGCCGTGGCAGATGAACACCGTGCTGTTGTCGTAATTGCCGCCCAGCTCGCCCAGCTTATTGGCAATGGCCTCCAGAGATGCCTTGCGGCCGCGCACCTTGAACATGTTGATCAGATGTCCCTCATTGTCCACGTGAAGCACAGGCTTTACCTTCAGCATGGTGCCCACAAGGGCGGTGGCAGCGCTGATACGACCGCCGCGTTTCAGATACATCAGGTCGTCCACGGTGAACCAGTGGCACAGATGGAGCTTCGTGTCCTCCACCCATTTGTGCAGCTCGTCCAGCGTCATGCCCTCATCCCGCTTTTTGCAAGCGTACCACACCAGCAGTCCCTCACCACGGGACGCGCAGAGAGTGTCAACTACATATATCGTCCGCTCCGGATACTTTTCCCGCAGCTCCTCCGCCGCGATGACGGCAGACTGGTAGGTAGTGGACAGGCCGGAAGAAAAGGCCATCACCAATACATCCCTTCCCTCTGCCAGATGAGGCTCCATGGCGTTCAGCCAGCGGTCCGGGTTGACTGCGGCGGTCTGAGCACTCTCACCGGCGCGCAGAGCCGCGTAAACTTCCTTAATGCTGTCGTCGCTTTTATCCTCGCGCACCTGACCCCGGAATTCCATGCTCAGAGGAACGACGGTCAGATTCAGCTGCTCATACGTTTCCGGCCGCAGGTCGCAGCAGGAATCGGTCACAATATTGTAGTTAGGCATGAGGTTCACACTCCTGAAAATAATAGGGGAAACGGTATCGTCCGATTCTTGGGCTTATTGTAACACACATTCTCGGGAAAACGCCACGCCCCCCGGGAAGAAAACAGCCGTATCTTTCCTACCTACAGTAGAATACCCTACTCTACCGGCAGTAGAAACAGGTCAGCGCCCACTTCTGCATGGAAAATGCGGGGCTGTATTCCCCAAAACCGGCCGGTTCTATTATATTCGCAAGCGTACCCGCCCATTCAAAAAAGGGGGTCAGCGCCGCAGCCGTCCGCACGGCTCCGCCCTTTTCCATAAAGCTTGCAGCAGACCTCCGCAGAGGTCTGCCGCGCAATTGTTGGGGGGTTACGCCTGAACAACAGGCTTCGGCTCGCCGAGGTTCTCCACGTTGGAGTCCCTGATCAGCTTCTTGGGGCAGACCGTAGCGCACAGGCCGCAGTTGTCGCACTTGGAGTAATCGATGCGGGCAAGATTCTTTTCCACAGTAATGGCGTCCTTGGGGCAGACCTTCTTGCACAGGCCGCAGCCGATGCAGCCCACGGTGCAGCCGCGGGTGGTTACAGCGCCCTTGGCAAGAGACGCGCAGGCGATGACCACGTTTCGGTCAGGCTCCACGGGGACGATCAGATGACGGGGGCATACGTTGGCACAGGCCATGCAGCCGACGCACAGGTCTTCGTCCACATGAGCAACGCCGTTGACGACCTTCATCGCGCCGTATTTGCACGCCTTGACGCAGGTGCCGTAGCCCAGACAGCCGAACTTGCAGGATACGGGGCCGTTGCCGCCGATCTTGGAGGCGGCCAGACAGTCCTTCAGGCCCTCGTAGTTGCCCTTGATCTTCGCGCCCTTGGTCAGATTGCCGTCCGCGTCATAGATCTTCTCGCCGGAGCAGCGCACCAGCGCGACCTTACGGGTGACGGCTTCCGCCTTGACGCCCATGATGGCCGCCATGGCCTGCGCAGCTTCGTTGCCGCCGGAGGCGCATTTTCCGATGGGCGCTTCGCCCTTGAGAACGGCTTCGGCGTAAGCACCGCAGCCGGCATAGCCGCAGCCGCCGCAGTTGGCACCGGGGAGACATTCGTTCAGCTGATCCAGCCGGGGGTCGGATTCCACATAGAAAATCTTGGACGCGGCAGCCAGCACCAGACCGAACACCAGTCCCAGACCGCCGAGAATCGCAATCGCAATCACAATTTGCATATCTTCGCCCTCCTTAGAAAACCTTCAGGCCGGAGAAGCCCATGAAGGCAAGCGCCAGCAGTCCGGCGGAAATCAGCGCGATGGGGAAGCCCTTGAAGCACGCGGGACAGTCGGCACGGTTCACCCGCTCCCGAACGGAAGCGAACAGCACGATGGCCACGGTGAAGCCCAGTCCGCCGGCAGCGCCGTTGACCACGCTCAGCAGGAAGTTGTAGCCCTTCTGCACGTTGACCAGCACCACGCCCAGAACGGCGCAGTTGGTGGTGATCAGGGGCAGGTACACGCCCAGCGCCTTGTACAGCGCGGGGACGCTCTTCTTCAGGAACATCTCCACCACCTGCACGATGGCGGCAATGACCAGAATGAAGGCGACGGTCTGCATGTAGTCCAGTCCCAGCTTCACCAGCAGCACGTTGACCGCGTAGCAGGCGGCAGAGGCGATCGCCATAACGAAGGTAACGGCCATGCCCATGCCCAGAGCGGTATCAATTTTCTTGGAGACGCCCATGAAGGGGCAGATGCCGTAGAACTTGACCAGAATGAAGTTCTCACTGAGAATGGCGCTGAGAATAATACCGAGAATCGCTTGCATTATTTCGCCGCCTCCTTCTTCTTATTCTTCATTTCCAGATGCTTTACAAGCCACTGGGACGCGGCAATGACACAGCCCAGCACGAGGAAGCCGCCCACAGGCATGACCATCTGCATGGCGGGATACGGAGTGGGAATGATGCGGATGCCCTCGCCGCCGTTGAGGATGCCGCCGCCGAAGGTGCCGCTGCCCAGCAGTTCCCGGATGACGCAGACGGTGATCAGCGCCAGCGTGTAGCCGATGCCCTGACACAGGCCGTCCACAGCGGACGCCAGAACGCCATTCTTGGAGGCAAACGCCTCCGCCCGGCCAAGGACGATACAGTTCACGACGATCAGCGGGATGAACACGCCCAGGCTCTGGGACAGTTTGGGGACAAACGCCTGAATGGACAGATCGACCACGGTGACGAAGCCCGCGATGATGGTGATGTAGGCCGCAATGCGGATCTGGTTGGGAATGACCTTCCGCAGAGCGGAGATCAGAATGTTGGAGCAAATGAGAATGACGGTGACGGCCAGACCCATGCCGATGCCGTTGAACAGGCTGGTGGTGATGGCCAGCGTGGAGCACATACCCAGCAGCTGCACCAGAACCGGGTTCTTGGTCAGCAGGCCTTCCTTAAATTGCTTTTTGAAATCCATGACGCAGCCTCCTTAACCCAGATTGGCGGCGCAGGCCAGCGCGGCGTTGACGCCGGTGCAGACTGCGCGGGACGTGATGGTGGCGCCGGTGAGGGCGTCCACTTCACCGCCGTCCTTGGCAACGGACACGGTGCCGCTCATGCCGATAAACTGGTCGCGGAAGGCTCTGCCCGCGTCCGTGTCGGCGGCGGCGGTAGCGCCCAGGCCGGCGGTCTCCGTGTGGGAAATGATGGAAATGCCGGTCACCTTGCCGTCATTGTCCACGCCGACCATCATGGTAACGGCGCCGTTAAAGCCGGCGGGGGTCACCTGAACGGCGCAGCCATTATCGCCCTTGTAGGCGGCGGTGACCAGGCCGGTGTCGTCGGTGAAGGTCACTTCCTGACCGCCGCCGGGAAGCACAGCTTCAATGGCGTTCTGGGTCTTCTGCTCGTTCTGCGCCGCGATGCGGGGCGCGGTAACGTAGTTGACCGCGGCGAGGATCACGGCCACGACGGCGGTGATGGCCAGCAGGGTCAGCGCAATGCGGAGCACATATTTCACAGTGGATTCGGTTTTCATTTCTTTGCCGCCTCCTTCTTGGGTGCGCCGAACTTCACGGGACGGCCGATCTTATCCAGCAGCACCGCGCAGGCGTTCATGCACAGGATGGCATAGGTCACGCCCTCGCTGTAGCCGCCGAAGTAGCGGATCAGAATGGTGATGACGCCGCAGCCGATGCCGTAGACGATCTGCCCCAGCTTGGTCAGCGGGGAAGTCACGTAGTCGGTGGCCATGAAGATAGCGCCCAGCATCAGGCCGCCGCCGAACACCTGGGCGGCCATCCAGGCAATGCGGTCATTGCCCTGGGGGAACAGGAACGCCAGGATCGCCACGGTGCCGATATAGGCCAGAGGGATCCGGGTGGTGATGACCTTGCGGTACAGCAGGTAAATGAAGCCGATGATCAGCAGCAGTGCGGAGGTCTCGCCGATGCAGCCGCCGATGTTGCCCAGGAACATGTCCAGGATGGATTCCTCCGGCAGTGCGCCCTGGTGCATGGCGGACATGGGCGTCGCGGCGGTGACGGCGTCGGCGGTGGACAGCAGACCGGCGGCGTTGTCAAAGCCGACCTTGACCCAGTTGCTCATAAGCACCGGCCAGCTGAACAGGAAGGCACGTCCGGCAAGGGCGGGGTTGACAATGTTCTTGCCCAGGCCGCCGAAGAGCATCTTCACCAAGACGATTGCAAAGAAGTCGCCCAGAATGATCGTCCAGTAAGGAATGGTGACAGGGCAGACGAAGGCCAGCAGCACGCCGGTAACGACGGCGGACAGGTCATAGGTCTTGCAGTGCAGCTTCCGGATCTTGCAGAAGCCCCACTCAAAGAACACGCAGGCGGCGGCGCTGACCAGCGTCACCAGCAGCGCGCGGAAACCGAAGAAGTAGATGGAACCCAGCAACGCGGGAACCAGCGCGATCAGCACATCCCGCATGATGGTCTGGGTCGTGACGGGGGAATGGGCGTGGGGCGAGCTGGAAATCGTCAGCTCATAAAAGTATTTCATCTGTGCCATTTGATCTCCACCTCCTTAAGCCTTTGCCTTTTCCCGGGCGGCAGCGTTGCGGATCATCTGCTTGCCGGCACGGAAGCCCAGCACCAGAGGCACGCTGGCGGGACAGGTGTAGGCGCAGCAGCCGCATTCGATGCAGTCCAGCAGGTTCACGGACTTCATTCCGTCCACATCGCCGTCCTGGGTAGCCTGATACATGAGAACGGGCATCAGGTGCATGGGGCAGACCTCGATGCACTTGCCGCAGCGCAGGCAGTGGGGCTCGTCCACGAAGAAGTTGTTCTTCTTGCCCAGCACGGTAACGGCGTTGACGCCCTTGATGGTGGGGACGTTCAGGTCGTACTGCGCAACGCCCATCATGGGGCCGCCGGAGAGGACCTTGTAGGGGTTCTCGGAGTGGCCGCAGGCGTCGATCAGGTCGTTGAAGCTGGTGCCGATGGGAACCAGCAGGTTCTTCGGCTCCATAAGGATGTCGCCGGACACGGTGACGATTCTCTTGATGAGTGGCATTCCGTCGTACACCACATCGTGGATGGCGCGGGTGGTCGCAGCGTTGAATACCGCGCAGCCCACCGCGGCGGGCAGACCGCCGGAGGGAACTTCCCGGCCGGTGACGGCGTAGATCAGCTGCTTTTCAGCGCCCTGCGGGTACTTGGCAGGCAGCACATCCAGTACGATACCGTCCAGCTGGTGCTCCTTCAGCGACTGAATGGCTTCTGGCTTGTTGTCCTCGATGGCAATGTGTCCCTCTGCCAGGCCGAAGATCTTCATGATGATCTTCAGGCCCTTCATCAGCTCCGCCGGATGCTCCCGGCACAGCCGGTCGTCAGCCGTTATGTAAGGCTCGCACTCGCCCGCGTTGATGATGACGGTATCCACCTTGCCGATGCCGCCGGAGAGCTTGACATGGGTGGGGAAGGTCGCGCCGCCCATGCCGACGATGCCGCCCTCCCGGATAATGCCGATCAGCTCTTCCGGGCTGAGTGCGTCCACCTCTTCCTGCGTGCGGGGCTTGATGTCCTCACACAGGGTATCCAGATGGTCATTCTCGATCACCACACTCATCACGGTGGTACCGCTGGTGTGGGCGCGCATTTCCACAGCCTTGACCGTACCGGAGACGGAAGCGTGGACAGGCACGCACAGTCCCTGATTATCGCCGATCTTCTGACCCACGGTCACCGGGTCGCCCTTCTTCACGAGGGGGTTGCAGGGGGCGCCGATATGCTGGGACATGGGGATCACAACGATATCCGGCTCGGGGAAAACCTGAGTCTCCTTGTCGCAGGCATACCACTTATTTTCTTTGGGATGGACCCCGCCGAAAAAAGAAAACGCCATATTTACTTCACCTCTTTCAAATTTCGCGGCACACACCGCACTGTACGTCCCCTATTTTACTTCATCTGGAGCCATTTGTCCACAGCGAATTTGTCATTTTAAACAAAAAATTTGTATAATGCTCCAATTGTATCGATATAAATAGACGAAATGCATACTTTTTCCCACTATTAGGGAAATGTCTCCGCCCGAGCGGAGGGTCTCAGAAAGCAGCAGAAACGGCCGTTTCCGCCACTTTCCCGAGCCGCAGAATGTTTGTAAAAGAAGCGCAGAAAGCCCCACGAATCGAGGCTTTCTGCGCTCAGTTTATTCTCTCAGCAAATGATCCGCGTACTTTTCCGCCATGGCGCGCCAGTTTTCCAGCGACTGCCCCATGTCCGCGCCGCAGGATTCCCGGTACAGCGCCCAGACGAACCAGTAATAGGCAATGATGGCAGTATAGGCCATGTAGTGGAAGCGGCCGGACACGTCGTATCCGTTTCCCAGATACTCTTTGATGAACCGTTCCGCGTCCGGGAAGTCGTACATGGCGTCTACGATGTAGTAGCCAACGTCAATTCCGGGGTCGGAAAAGCCTGCGTACTCCCAGTCGATGAGAATTACGTCCCCGTCAGGCAGGAGCATCCAGTTGGGGCGGTAGGTATCGCCGTGGCAGAAGCATTTTTCCACGCCGTCGCCCAGCGTCATCTGATAGAGTCTGCCGATTTTTGCTTTCAGCGCTTCGTGGGGAGCGAAGCAGTTGGGGTCTTTTCCGGTAAGCAGCTTCTGCATACTCAGCGCGTCCTCCCATGGGCGCATCCCGTAGTCCACTTTCACGTCCGAAGCATGGAGCTTCCGCAGGACAGACAGCACCTTTTTGGAATCCGCAAAGCTTCCGTAGTCCGGCTCCCGGAATTGGGGGACGAACCGGGAGATCTTCCACCCCTCGTTGACATCGGCGTAGATGTATGTCGGGTCGATGCCCAGCTGCTTCGCCTTTATGAGGGAAGTCTTCTCGTTGCGGCGGTTGATGATGCTGTCGGTGCCGTCCCCCGGGTGGCGGTAGATGTAGTCCACACCGTCGATCTTGAAAATGAAAGACGTGTTGGTCATGCCCTCGCTGACGTTCCGGAAGTCCACAATGTCTTCCTCGTCGCAGCGGAAAACCAGCTTGATGTTCCGGATGGTGCCGCTGTGGGTGTGGCTCAGGTACTGGGTGTCAAACTGGCGAAGCTCCTCGAAATAGTCAAACTCGAAGATCGTGCCGGGGGTGTATTCCTTATAATACATGGGCGGCAGCTGGGCAAGGTAGTCCTTCACCAGCCACTCCCAGAAGCAGGCGTGATAGCGGCCGACCTCCCGGTCGGCTTCGGCAAGGGCGATAAAGGCGTCGGAGAATTCTTTTCGCCAGAAGGAATGCCCCAGCAGCACGCGCCCCGCATCCCGGTTTTCTGCCATCCGGATGATTTTCCCGTCGCTGTCCGTATCCACGTACAGTTCGTTCACTGCTTCGCTGACAGACAGGCCGGCGTAAAAGGTCTGGTATTCAAAGCGGTTAAAGGGATTTTCCACAAAATAGCTGTCACTGACGCAGACGTAGGTGTTTTTCAGCTCGTTTCGGGCGAGGTACAGGCTTTCAATGTTGTTCTTGATGTTGAACGCGTCGTTGATGATGAATTTAACGCCGTACTTCTCCTTCAGGTAGAAGAACATTTCCTTTTTATAGCCCAGAACCACCGTGATGTCGTCAATTCCGGCGGCCTTCAGCTGCTGGATCTGGCGCTCGATCAGCTTTTCACCCTTCACCTCGAACAATCCCTTTGGCTGCTCCAGAGAGAGGGGGATGAATCGGGTGGAAGCGCCCGCCGCCAGAATGACCGCGTTGTCCACCCGGTAGGGTTCCAGCGCCGCAAGACCCGCCCCGGTCAGAGCGCCGGTGTCCCGGGCAATCAGCCCCGCGTCCGTCAGGGCGTTGATGGCGGCCTGATCGTCCAGCGCGCGGGTGCGGTCAATGTCCGACGTGCAGCCGCCCCGACCCTGTCTGCCGTTATACAGGTCGTTGAGAATGTAAAACTCGTGTTTTGTCATAGGAATCCGCCTTTACGCCTTGTTCCGGGAGGTCAATCCCCGGAGCATCATGGGAAGAATGCTTTCCCGGCAGCTTTCGTAGGACTTTCCGCTGAGGTACAGCCGCTCCACCCGAAGACCACTGAGTTTGTCCTTGGGGACGGTGTACGGGTTTTCCGACAGCACAGCCATGTCCGCGATTTTCCCGGCTTCCAGACTGCCCCGTTCCTGTTCATCAAAGGCCGCCCATGCGCCGTTGTAGGTACACATCCGCAGAGCGTCCTGAACGGAGACCGCCTGACCGGCGTTATCATTGTTCACCGCTCTGTCCATCCATGCGATGGGGTCTGGGGTGGTGCAGGGGGCGTCGGAGCCGAAGGAAACCACGATGCCGTTGTCCCGGAACGTTCGGATGGGGTTCAGCTTTTCCAGGCGGTCATGACCCAGAATGTGTTCCAGATAATCGTCCGGTTCCTGCTTCCAGCCGATGAACGCACTCTGCATGGGCATCTGGATATGATAGTCCCGGCAAATTTGAATGCCCTCCGGGGTGGGCAGGCAGTCGTGGATGATGCCGTGGCGGTGGTCTTCTCTTGGGTAATCGTCCAGCGCCGCTTTTATCGCACGGCAGGCCTGGTCAAATGCCTTGTCGCCGATGGCGTGCAGCTCGATCTGCAATCCCGCCCGGTTGGCGTCCTTGCAGAAATCGATGACCTTCTGATCGTCGTAGTACAGCACGCCCTCGCCGCCGGTTTCGTCGGCGTAGGGGGCGTTCAGCGCCGCGTCGTGGGAACCGAAGCAGCCGTCCAGCGCGCAGGCGAAGCAGCCGCCGATGCGGGGAAGATGCCGGCTGGTGGCCGTTTTCACGTTCATACTCTGGGGGAATACCCGGATTTGGAACCCGTTTTTCAGTCCCTTGGCAAAGAGCTTTTCCAGTGTGATGTCCAGATCCCCCGCGAAGCCCACGCCGCTGACGGTGTGGACGCAGCCGATTCCACGGCTCGCCTGAAAATCCACCGCCGATTGCATATTGTGAATCAACTCGGGAATGGACAGAGAATTGGTCAGCGCGTTGGAGAAGGCAAAAAACGCCTCCTGATTCATTTCCCCCGTGTCCGGGTGGTAGCCGCGAAGGTGCTTTACCTTGCTTTCCATGGCGTTCAGGAGTCTGGAATTGACGATACAGGCGTGGCCGTCGTATTTTACCACCATAATTTCCTTGTCGGGACACACGGCGTCCAGTTCCCGGCGGCTGATGAGCCGCCCCTCCTTTACACAGTAGGGGGACGCGCCGAAGGCGATCAGCGTTTTCTTAGGAGACTGCGCCGCGAACTGCTTCACCATCTCCATGATCTCGGCGTTGGACGCCGCGTCCATGACGTTCAGACCCGCGTGGAAAGTGGAGAAGGACGCAAAGTGCTGGTGTGCGTCCACAAAGGCGGGAATAAGGGCTTTTTCACCCAGTTGAATGACCTCGGCGGAGTGGTACTGTTCTGGCAGGTCGTTTCCCACGTACACGATTTCTCCCCCGTCTTCCACGAGATAACGGGCAACGTCGTTATTCTGATTGACCGTCAGGATATGGCCTTCGTAGCATTTCATAACGTCTTCTCCGTTCGGTAGGTGGAATCCAGCTGCGCAAGCTCGTAGTAATTGTCGATCTCCATGATGTCCGACTTCCGGCACTGGCGGATCTCCACGGCATAGCGCTCCTTCCGGAGCACCAGAGGGATGAATTCCCAGAAATAGTCTTTCCCGCCGGCTTCCCCGTAGACCTGCCGGAAGTCCTCCCGCAGGCGGGCGCTGTCCGCTTGCGTCCAGTAGGAAATGCCATAGTAGTTGTAGCAGAAGGTGTTTCCCTTCTGGTAGTTGATGATGTGACCGGCTGCGTCCATCTGGAAGCTCCAGTCGTCGGTTTCGAGGCAGTATGCGCCGAGGATGTTGCTGGCGTACTGGTACTTGGTGATGATGCCGGGATTGGTGATATATAAGTCCGCTTCGCACAGGTAGCAGCCGTCCAGCTTATTAAGCCCCGCCATGACGGAGGAAATATTGTTGGTCTTACTGTAAATGTCGTTGTCTACCAGCGTCAGGAAGGGGTACTTTTCCAGCAGCGCGTCAAAGCATTCCTTCCGGTAGCCCCGCACAACGGTGATGTCCCGAATCCCAACCGCCACCAGTGCGTCCAGCAGCGTTTCCAGAATGCGCACGCCGTTCACTGTCACCAGAGGCTTGGGGCGGTCGGCAGTGGCGGGCATCATCCGGGAGCCGAATCCCGCGGCCAGAATGATCGCGCTTTGTACCCGGTAAGGCTCCAGCGCAGCCAGACCGGCGTCCATGACGGCGAGGGCGTCCCCGTCGCGGGTGATCCAATGTTTCGCCGTCAACCGCTCCAGACACCGGGAAATTTCCCCACCGGAGATCGTCAGTGCGTCCGACAGCTCCCGGAGAGAATATTGCCCCGCCCCGTTCCGCTCCAGATGGGAAAGTACCTCAAATTCATATCGCGTCATGTTACCGGATCCTTTCTGCCGAAGCGGGCGTTGTTATCTCCTTCTAACTATACTACATGCCCGAAAGAAAATCAACGGCGGCGTCAGAGAGAAGCTTCTCTCCGACGCCGCCGGTGCGTTATTTTCTTTTACAGCCCGAACTGAATCGCACAGAAGGCCGCATAAATGCACAGCAGGAGGATGCCCTGCCAGCGGTGGAGCTTCTTGGTGGTCAGTGCCGGGATAGTCAGCAGCGCCATGACGACGAGCATCAGCGGCATGTCCAGAATCAGGGAGGAATTGATGCCGAAGATGGTCTTACCCACCGGCACCTCGAAAGGAGCCAGTGTGACGGAAACGCCGGAAACCAGCACCAGATTAAAGAGGTTCGCGCCGATGATGTTGCCGATGGAGAGAGAACCGTGACCCTTGACCAGAGAGGTGATGGCCGTGACCAGCTCAGGCAGGCTGGTGCCGAGAGCGACGAAGGTCAGGGCAATGACCGTCTCCGGCACGCCCAGCTCCTTGGCGATGATGGTGCCGTTATCCACCAGCAGGTTCGCGCCCACGGCAATGACCGCCGCGCCAACCACCAGGAGCAGCAGCTCCTTCCACAGGGGGACGGACGTGCCGTCCTCGTGGGGTTCCTCGTCCTGGGGAGCGGGGGTTTTGATGCCCTGACGGACGGTGACGACCATGTAGAAGACAAACATCGCCAGCAGCACGATGCCCAGCGGCCGGGTGAACTCCCCCATCCCGTAGGCGGCGAAGCAGTAGACGGCGGCGGCGAAGAAGAAGAAAATCACCGGCTTCTTCATGGACTGCACATCCACGGGGGCAGGACGGACGGCCAGGGTAATGGCGGCGATGAGAGACGTATTGCAGATAATGGAGCCGATGGCATTGCCGTAGGACATGGCGCCCTGTCCATTCAGTGCGCCGGTAGCGGACACCATCACCTCCGGCAATGTGGTTCCGATGGACACCACGGTGGCACCCACGATGATCTCTGGGATGTGGAACCGCCGGGCAAGGCCGGTGGCGCCGTCCACGAACCAGTCGCCGCCCTTGATGAGCAGCACAAGACCAAGTGCGAATAACAAAACGGGTACAAGCATAATGATTCTCCTTTTCCTTATTGGGGTTTTCCCCGAATCATAATGGTATATCCGAAGGACAGCGGGGAAGCTCTGAATCAAAGATTCCCAAAATAAAAAACCTGCCCATATCCGAACGGATATGTCAGGTCTGAAAAAAGAGACAGATCATGCATAACCGAAAGGACGGATATACATGAGTCTGGCAAATTAAAGCAAGCCAGGCTTTCGCCGTACTGTTGACTTGCTGCGCGGCGGAAACCGTGCTTGCTACTCCCCCACATGTTTATTACATTCATTACATATGGGGATTATACCACGTTTGTCCGGGAAGTCAAGACACTCCGGCAAAATCTTTGAAAAAGCTTTCCTGTGAGCGCATCCGGATAAAAACCGGAGTGGCGCTGCCAGCGCTGCGCCACTCCATTTGAAACGAACATTCCCGCTCATGACCCCGTTTTTGTACCATCCGCACGAACCGGTGCGGTTCATTTGGGGTGTGCCCTCACATTATTTCTGCCCTTCCCAGAAGGGTTCCGGCTTGGTGCATGAGGCGCAGTTTCCTTCGCAGTTCCGGGGCTTGAACTGCAGCTCCTGGCTCTTGACGCTCACTGTGGTGCAGGGGGGGATGGAATGGGTGATGAAGACGTTGGAGCCGATGACGCTGTCCCGGCCGATCACCGTGCCGCCGCCAAGGATAGACGCGCCGGCGTAAATGGTCACATTGTCCTCGATGGTGGGGTGGCGCTTCTTTCCCCGCAGGCTCTGTCCGCCCCGGGTGGTCAGCGCGCCAAGCGTCACGCCCTGATAGACCTTCACGTGGTCGCCGATGACCGTGGTCTCGCCCACCACAATGCCGGTGCCGTGGTCAATAAAGAAATACCGGCCGATGGTGGCGCCGGGGTTGATGTCGATGCCCGTGACGCTGTGGGCGTGCTCCGTCATGATCCGGGGGAGCATGGGGACTTTCAGCATATACAGCACGTGCGCCAGCCGGTACACCGTGATGGCAAACAGTCCGGGGTAGCAGAAGATGATCTCGTCCGTGCTGAACGCAGCGGGGTCGCCGTCGTAAAATGCCTCCACGTCTGTCTGGGCCACCGCCCGGATGCCGGGAATTGCCCGGAAGAACTGCAAACTCAGCTCCTGCGCCGTTTCCTGCGCTTCCCGCTCCGTCCTGTCGACCCGCAGGGCGATAGCGATCTGCTTGTTCAGATTGTACATCACGTCCTCAATGAGCATGGAGAGGTTGTGCTTGGTGTTGTAGATGCGATAGGCTTTGTCCCGGGAGGAGCCGGGGTAGACAATGCGCAGAAGCTTGCCGATCATGTCAATGACCACGGCCTTGTCCGGGTGCTGGAAGGGGTCAAGCTTGTCGATGTCCCGGCCGTGGCGGTAATCCTCCAGAATGCCGTCCACAATGCCTTCGATTTCCTTTTCGATGGGGGTCATAAGTATCCCTCCTTGTGTTCTTGATCTCAGTTTAACATATGCAAAGGGCAAAGTCAATGAAACACTCCGGCACATTCCTCTTGCATTTCCCGGCCATATCAGGTATAATCATCCCAAAATCAATCCCAATATCAGGAGGGACTTTTTATGGAAAATGAAAACATGGAACAGGAAGAAAGCATTCTGACCCTGACCGACGAAAACGGACAGGATATGGACTTTGAATATCTGGATTGCCTTACCTACGAGGGTAAGGAATATCTGGTGCTGATGCCCGCCGACGAGCCGTCCACTGAAATCGTGATTCTGGAAGTGGAGCCGGTGGACGAGGAAAACGAAAATTACCTCGCCGTGGAGGACGAGGCAATTCTGGACGCGGTCTACGGACTGTTCAAGGAAAAGTATAAGGATATCCTGACCTTCGAGGAAGATTAAAAACCATCAGGCCGGGGGCGGCGCTGCCCGCCCGGAAAAAAGCAGCCGTTTTTGGGCTGCTTTTTCAAGCCTCCGGTGCAGCCATCGCGATGTCCCGTACCACTTCCCCTGCCAGAATCAGCCCCGCCGTTCCCGGCACGAAGGCCGAGCTGCCGGGGATCTGGCGCTTGCCAAGGGCGGCGGCTTCCGCCTCCCAGCCGGTGGGGGTAAGGGCCTCCTCTTTGGAATAGACGACCTTTAAGTGGCGGATGCCCCGCTTGCTCAGTTCCCGGCGCATGACCCGCGCCAGAGGACACATGGAAGTCTTGGTGATATCCGCAACCTCAAACATGGACGCGTCCAGCTTGTTGCCGGTGCCCATGCAGCTGATGATGGGCGTCCCGGCGGCGTGGGCGTTCTGAATCAGCGCCAGCTTGCCGGTGACGGTGTCGATGGCGTCCACGATGTAGTCGTATTGGGTAAAATCGAACTGCCCCGCGGTCTCGGGGGTATAGAAAACGGCATAAGTCCGCACGACGCACGCGGGGTTGATGGAAAGCACCCGCTGCTTTGCCGCGTCCACCTTCCGCATCCCCACGGTATCGTAGGTCGCGAGAATCTGCCGGTTCAGATTGGACAGACTGACGGTGTCGTTGTCAATGAGATCAAGCTGCCCCACGCCGCTGCGGGTCAGGGCTTCCAGTGTGTAGCCGCCGACTCCGCCCAGCCCGAACAGGGCAACCCGGGCATTCTGCAGCCGCTCCAGCGCTTCGGCGCCCAGCAGCATTTCGGTACGGATAAATTGTTCGCGCATGTTCGCTTCCTCCCCCCAAAGTCTGATCGTTTTATATCATGCCTCCGAAACAAAGTCAATGGGGGCACCGGCCGGGAGGAGCATGGAGTCAGAAAGGAATCTGGGTATGACAGTGAATACAAAGAGATATCTGGCAGCAGCCCTGTGTGCCGTTATGCTTCTGGAGGGCCTGACGGGCTGCGGGAAAAAGCCCCCCGTGAAGACGGAGACCACCGCCCCGTCCGCGGCGGAGACTACCCAGCCCACCGTCCCGGCGACGATGCCGCAGGACGGCAATCCCGGCGACGTGACCTGCAAGGGCAGCTATACGGCGGATTCCGTCAACGCTTCTGCCGTGGTGGCGACCGTTGGAAACGAGCAGCTGACAAACGGGCAGCTGCAGGTCTATTACTGGATGGAAGTCGCCTCTTACCATCAGGCAGCGCACGAGACTGCCCCGGACTTTGATAAGCCTCTGGACACCCAGCCCTGTGAAATTGACGCCAGCGTCGCCAGCTGGCAGCAGTATTTCCTGAAACGGGCGCTGAACAGCTGGCACAGCGCTCTGGCGCTGTCGCTGCAAAGCGTGGACGAGGGCATCCCCACAGAGGAAGCCTACCAGCCCAACATGAAAAACCACGAGACCTACATGTCCGGCAAGCCTGCCACGGCCTATCTCTACGGCTACAATAAGAATTACCGGCTCAACACCCTCCACGAGCAGTATCTGGAGGACATTCCCCAGGCGCTGGCGGCTCTGGCGGAAAAGTACGGCTTTGCCGACGTTTCCGCATTGGCGAAGGATATCGCCGGTGCGTCGGCGGAGGACCTGACCGCCTGCATGGAGCTGTACAACCGGGGCTATATGTACGATACCGCCCTGAGCTACTACATTGCGCCCACTGAGGAAGAAGTGGAAGCCTACTTCACGGAACATGAGTCGGATTATACCGAAGCGGGCATTACCCGCAGCAGCGGCAAGCTGGTGGACATCCGCCACATTCTGCTGATTCCCCAGGCGCCGGAGGACGGGACGGGAACCGTCACCGTGGCGCCGGACGGCACCGTGACCTGTTCCGAAGATTTGTGGGACGCGTGCCTTGCCTCCGCCCAGACACTGGTGGAGGACTACGAGAAAGCTTTGGCAGCGGACAGCAGGCGCGGCGACAACAGATCCACCAATGATGCCATCTTCGCGGATTTGGCCAATAAAAATTCCGCGGACGCCGGTTCCGCGCTGGACGGCGGACTGTACCAGAAGCTGCACAAAGGGCAGCTGACCCCCGTGCTGGACGACTGGTGCTTTGACGATGCCCGCCAGAGCGGGGACGTGGACATCCTCCGTTCAGGTTTGGGCTATCATATCGTCTTTTTCAAGGGCAGCACCGACATCTGGTACGACACCGCCCGGGAAGACCTGACCGCCGCCCTTGGCGGGGAGAAGATCGCACAGGCGCGGGAAAAATACCCCGCCGAGATCGACTACAGCGCCATTACGCTGGGCACCGCGGCGCAGACCGCCCCGGTGACTGCCTCTGACCTGCTCTATCCCGACGTTGGGCACCAGCGCTACCCGGAAGCCCAGCTCTATCTCCAGCAGGATTACCCCACCACCATGTACGGCGCGTACCGGATCGTCACCCACGGCTGCGGCATCACCACCATGGCCATGCTGGCGACCTACATGGCCGACACCGAGCTGACGCCGCCGGAGATGTGCCGTCGCTACGGCGGCTACTGCTACGATCACGGCACCGACGGCAGCCTGTTCGTCGTCGCCCCGGCGCAGATGGGCTTTTACCTGAAGAAGAAGACCTTCGAGTGGCGGGAAGCCAGAGACGCCATGCGGGAGGGGTACGTGGTGGTCTGCGTCCAGACCAAGGGCTACTGGACGCGAGGCGGACACTATCTGCTGCTGGAAAAGATGTTCGACGACGATGTGATTCAGGTACGGGACTCCAACATTTACAATTACGGAAAGCTGGAAGGCCACAAGACCGACCGCTTCGACTTTTCCACGGTGGTTCCCTCGGGGACGGCCTACTGGATATTTGAAAACAAGGTCGTAACGATCCCAGCCTGCGCCCGCTGCGGCGGAACAGAGGAAGGCGCGCCGGAAGCGCTGCTCACGGAAGACTACCTCTGCGAAAAATGCGCCGCCGCCCTGGCTCGTCGGGGTACATATCTGGAATATAGCGGTGTTTGAATGATGAAAAAATGCTCCCAACCGAGGGAAATCGGTTGGGAGTTTTTTGCACTGTAAGTGGTATTTCCGCTATCCTGCAAGCGAGTTAAAGTCTGTCTCTGGTCAATTCACGCTTAATCTCTGCCTGACGTTTTTGCAGATTTTCTTTTTCATATCTTAATTCCGGTCTGTTAAGCGCCGCAATTTCCGCGTCTATGCACAACTTGTATTTTTGCTTCGCAGTTTCACATTCCCGGCAAAGTCTATCCAATTTGGGCCGTTCAATCGTGTTAAGACGGTGTGTAATCGTGTCCCTTTCTTTGCTTTTGAAAAGGCCGTTAATACCGGCACGGGCGTTTTCCAACTCATGAATCAGTTCTCTTTGCTTCGCTACTTCAAGTTCCTCGGGAATTTTCTCGGTTCTCTTTTTGTTCAATGCTGCAACCTGGGGAGAAACCTCTTTTGAAACCGCATCGATTTGCGCCTGTAAATCAGTCAGTTTGTTATTCACCGATTCCAGCTCAGCTTCAAGCGCTGCTTTCTCTGCTGTATGCTCTGCCCAGTACGCAGCCACTCGCTTCTCCTTTTCCCTGGGATCATAGTTTTGCTGACTCATGTGGTTATTCAGATTGGAAGACCCGGTCTGTGATACCACAGCCACAGGCTGAGCACTCTTTACAGGGGTATTCTCAGTTCCTCGGATGCTAGGGGCTTCCGCTTTTTTATCCGTGTTATCTTTGAGATTTTGCAGCAAATCAATGATTTCGCCCAATGCAAAAATGAGAAAATTTACGACAAGAACAAGTGCGAAAAAAATGGTAGCCACCACTGCTCCCCATTTTTTAATGAGCAATAGAGAGAGAATGATTCCGGCCGCACCATTTACATACGCGTATACCTGCAAAATTTTTGCAACGATGTTATTGGATTTCAATGGATTCATACCGCGTTACTTCCTTTCTTCTCTTGTGTTTGCTGATCTTCTCGTTCTTTTTCTGCCTTTTCCTTCTCCGCCGCTTCTTCATAGGCTACGCATTCGGGGCAGGCGGGGCAGCCATTATCGAGTGTCCCGGTATACCCTTCATCATAATATTTGCCGCAATACCCACACCGTATCATTGCCATAAATCCAACTCCTCTTTTTGTAATTTGTAATACAATAACATATCATATTACATGCGTAATTGTAGCATATAATAATTGCTTCTGTCAATATATAATCATGGTACAATGTGAGGTGGAAGCAATGAACAACGAACCCCTGAGAATCAAGAAGCGCGGCGAAGATGGGAACCGCATTATCTCCGTGCGCATTCGGGAAGAAATCCTCTCTGAATTGGATAAAATTGCCAGTGAAAGCAACTATTCCCGCAACGAACTGATCAATCTGATATTAGACTATGGCATTAAACATATTGAAATAGAGTGAGGACGGGAGAAGCCGTCCTCCGTTTTTTACTGGATATAAAATAAAACGCTCCTGCCTTATTGGGTGTAAAATTCCCAATAAAGCAGGAGCGTTTTTCAGAACGATAAAATTTGCTTGCGTAGTTCAAATGGAAACGCCAAAACGTCCTAGGGAATCCCTCAATACTGCGCCGCCTCGGCGCTCTTGAGCTGCAATTGAAGCCTATCCGCAATCAGCGCAATAAACTCACTATTGGTAGGTTTCCCCTTGGTATTGCTCACCGTATACCCAAAGAACCGTTGCAGGGTATCCAGATCCCCCCGATCCCAGGCTACCTCGATGGCGTGGCGGATGGCACGCTCCACCCGGCTGGGGGTCGTCCCGAAGGTTTTCGCTACCTGGGGATAGAGTACCTTCGTGATGGCGTTGATTACGTCCATGTCGTTTACCGCGATGATGATGGCCTCCCGCAGATACTGGTAGCCCTTGATGTGGGCGGGGACGCCGATCTCGTGGATGATGCCCGTGACCATGGACTCGATGCTGGTCTTGTCCGGGCGGCGCTTCTCCGCGGATTTCTGACCGTCGCCGCCCCGGATCTCCTCAAGCCGCTCCACCAGCGCGGTCATATCGCAGGGCTTCAGCATCAGATACCGCACCCCCAGATTGGCCGCTGCCGCAGACACGTACTGCGTCACAAAGACGGAGGTTGCCAGGGTGATGGGGCGGCGCTCCATGCCGGACACGGCTTTCAGAACGCTGATGCCGTCCTTTTTGCTCAGCATCAGATCCAGCACCAGAACGTCGGGCTTCCGCTCCTCCACCATGCGAATGGCCTGTTCCCCGTCGTTGGCCGTTCCAACGACCTGGAAACCGTCGGCGTGCTGCAATGCGGCGGTCAGAGCGGTGCAGAAGTCGTCCGCGCTGTCCGCGATCAATACGGTTGTTACATGTTCCATATACAGTCCTCTCCTGTCATGTAAAAGATTAGATTTTGCTCCCCAATGCCACGAATCACGAAAACCCGTGTGCGACAAATAAAGAATACCATGAAGCACGCAGTTTTGCAAGGAAAAACAAAAATAATCGCTCGTCAAAAACAGCGCGTTTTCGACAATTTCGACGGATATCAAGAACTTTTCTACATTTTTCGACAAAATGCGGCAGTCCGTGCGGACAGTTGACGGAAGGGGAAGACTGGTGTAAAATGGCCGTGAATACTGTCAGGAGGGACAAATCATGAACGAAGTATGGAATCTGGACGTTATTTACCGCGGCTTTGACGACCCCGCCTTTGCCGCGGACATGGAAAAGCTGGAGAAGCTTGTACAGGATTATGTGGCCTTTGCCGGGGAACTGGATAAGCAGACGCCCCTGGACGGCCTGAAAAAAGGCATCGCGCTGGAAGAATCCCTGTCGGAGCTTTCCGGGAAGCTGGTGGAATACGCTTTCCTGCGCCAGTCGGGCAACACCCGGGACGCGGAAGCCGGCTCCCGGCTGGGACAGGTGATGCAGATCCTCACCGGCGCCGCAGGCGCGCAGGCGCAGTGGCGGGAGTGGGTGTCGAAAATCCCCGATTTGATGACGCTTGTGGGCAGCGATGAGACGCTGAAGGACTACACCTTCCTGTTTGAAAGCCTGCTGCGAAACAGCTCCCATCTGCTGGGAAGTCTGGGCGAGCAGATCAGCGCCAAGCTGTCCATGTCCGGCTCCAGCGCGTGGAGCGACCTGCAGGAATATCTGACCAGCACCGTGCCGGTGAGCTACAACGGCGGGACGACCAATCTGTCCGCCATCCGCAATCTGGCCTATGACCCCGACCCAGCCGTGCGGAAAGCGGCCTATGAAGCAGAGCTGAGCTGTTACGACCGGATCAAGGACGCCGTGGCCTTCGCCCTGAACTCCATCAAGCTGGAGACCATTTCGGACTGCCAGCTCCGTGGCTATGCGTCGCCCCTTGACCGGACGCTGGAAAAGTCCGACATGAAGCGGGAGACCCTGGACGCCATGCTGGGGGCGATGGAGGAATACATGCCTAAATTCCGGCAGTACCTCCGCGCCAAGGGAAAGGCGCTGGGCCACGAAAACGGCCTGCCTTGGTACGATTTGTTCGCACCCATGGGCAAATCTACTGCGCGGTACACCACGGAGGACGCCAAAAGGATTCTGGTGGAGCTGTTCTCCACCTTCGATTCCGAGCTGGCGGACATGGTGGCGCGCGCCTTTGACGAGGAATGGATCGACTTCTATCCCCGGGACGGAAAGTCCGGCGGCGCGTTCTGCGCCGGGGTGGAGAGCATCGGCCAGAGCCGCATTCTGACCAATTTCGACGGCACTTTCGGCGATATCGTGACCCTTGCCCACGAGCTGGGACACGCTTTCCACAACCAGTGCATCCGTACCCACCGGCCGCTGAACCGGGATTACTCCATGCCCGTGGCGGAGACCGCGTCCACCTTCAACGAGTGCGTGGTCATGGCGGCGGCCATCCGGCAGGCAAAATCCCACGACGAGGAGCTGGCGCTCATCGAGTCCCAGCTCCAGGACGTCACCCAGATCATCTGCGACATTTACTCCCGCTATCTGTTTGAAAGCATGGTGCTGGAAAACCGGGAGAAGCAGTTCATGAACGCGGAGACTCTGTGCGGCATGATGCTGAAGGCGCAGGAGCAGTCCTACGGCGACGGTCTGGACGCAAGCTTCCGCCATCCCTATATGTGGGTCTGCAAGAGCCACTACTACGGCTCAACCTTCTATAACTATCCCTACGCCTTCGGCGGTCTGTTCGCCCGGGGACTGTACGCCCAGTACGAGCGGGAGGGCGCGGCTTTCGTGCCAAAGTACAAGAAGCTGCTGCGCACCACCACCGTCGCCACGGCGGAGGATGTCGCCAAGGTGGCGGGCATTGACCTGACAGACAAGGAATTCTGGCGCGGCGCGTTGCAGACCGTCGCCCAGCAGATCGATCTGGTCTGCGGACTTCTTGAGGAGGGAAAACAGTAATGGACAGCCGGACAAAAGCACTGTGTGATTTTCTGAATGCAGCCCACAGCGTGTATCACGCCCAGGCGTATCTGGCCGAGACGCTGAAAAATGCCGGTTATACCCGGCTGTACGAGCAGGACGAATGGGCGCTTGCCCCTGGCGGAAAGTATTTCCTGACCCGGGGCGGCTCTGCCCTCGCGGCGTTCCGGGTGCCGCAGGGAAGCCCCAAGGGCTTTCTCATGAGCGCCAGCCATTCCGACCGTCCCACCTTCAAGGTCAAGGAGAATTTTGAGCTTGCCGCCGCCTACACCCGCATGGCTGTGGAGCGCTACGGCGGAATGCTGATCTCCCCATGGCTGGACCGTCCCCTGTCCGTCGCGGGACGGGTGACGGTGGAGACGGAAGCCGGTGTGGAGACGAAGCTGCTGGACATCGACAGAGACCTGCTGCTCATCCCCAACGTCGCCATCCACATGAACCGTCAGGCGAACGAAGGCTACAAATGGAACCCGGCGGTGGATACCCTGCCCCTCATCGGCAGCGCGGGCACGGCAGGCAAGCTCCCGGCGCTGCTGGAGAAGGAAGCGGGCGGAAAGATTCTGGGACACGACCTGTATCTTTACATCCGGCAGAAGGCGTCGGTCTGGGGCGTTGACGAAGAATACATTTCCTCCGCCGCGCTGGACGATCTGGAATGTGCATGGGGCTGCACGCAGGGCTTCCTCAAGGGCGGGGACAGCGCGTCCATCCCGGTTCTGTGCGTTTTTGACAGCGAGGAGGTCGGCTCCGTTTCCCCGCAGGGTGCGGGCTCGTCTCTGCTGGAGGATACGCTGGGCAGAATTTGCGACGGCCTGAAGCTGAACCGTGGGCGGATGCTGGCGCAGTCTTTTCTGGTGTCCGCGGACAATGCCCATGCCGTCCACCCCAACCACCCGGAGTATGCCGACCCCGGCAACGCCCCGATCATGGGCGGCGGACTGGTGATCAAGTACAACGCCAATCTCAGCTACTGCACCGACAGCGTCAGCGCCGCAGTGTTCCGGAAAATCTGCGGCAGGGCGGGCGTCAAGGTGCAGACCTACCACAACCGGGCGGATCTTCCCGGCGGCTCTACGCTTGGCAGAATCTCCCTTGCCCACGTGAGCGTCCCCACGGTGGACATCGGCCTTGCCCAGCTGGCCATGCACTCGTGCTACGAGACGGCCGCAGTGTCCGACGCCATCGACTTAGAAACCGCCATGGCCGCCTACTACGGCTCGACACTGGAAGCAACGGAGAGCGGCTTTTCCATCCTGTAAAAAGCCCGGATTGGCAAACTGCCCAAAAACTATTATCCAAAATTGTAGAAACCAACCATTGCGTGTTCTTGCAGAATATGGTAACATTTATTTATCCAGGTGGATTCTGTCTACTCCACATAATAGACAGAATACCGCTAAAATAAAGGAGGATAAACCCGTCTGACGCACGGTGCGGCAGTGTGGAGACCTGTCGTAATGCTCCCGGAATATTGCTTTCCGGTCAGTGAGAACGCATGCGAAAATGGTAGGTGCGTTCGGCGTCGAAACAGTATGGCAAGTGTAACCCTGAAGAACGTAAAGAAGATCTACCCCTTCAACGGCGACGACGCAAAGAAGAAGAAAAAGAAGAAGGGCGAGGAGACCACCGAGAAGAAGGTGAACCTGCAGATCACCGACAAGGGTGTCGTGGCAGTGCAGGAGTTCAGCCTGGACATCAAGGACAAGGAATTCATCGTTCTGGTCGGCCCCTCCGGCTGTGGTAAGTCCACCACCCTGCGTATGATCGCCGGTCTGGAAGAGATCTCCGAAGGCGAACTGTACATCGGCGACCGTCTGGTCAACGACGTTGCCCCCAAGGACCGCGATATCGCCATGGTTTTCCAGAACTACGCTCTGTACCCCCACATGACCGTTTACGAGAACATGGCCTTCGCTCTGAAGCTGCGTCATGCTCCCAAGGACGAGATCGACAAGAAGGTCAAGGAAGCCGCTGAGATTCTGGACATCACCCAGTATCTGGGCCGTAAGCCCAAGGCTCTGTCCGGCGGTCAGCGTCAGCGTGTTGCCATCGGCCGCGCCATCGTTCGTGACCCTCAGGTCATGCTGATGGATGAGCCCCTGTCCAATCTGGACGCCAAGCTGCGTAACCAGATGCGTGCTGAGATCATCAAGCTGCGCGAGCGCATCAATACCACCTTTATCTATGTTACCCACGACCAGACCGAGGCTATGACTCTGGGCGACCGGATCGTCATCATGAAGGACGGCTTCATCCAGCAGATCGGCACGCCTCAGGAGGTCTTCAACCATCCTTACAACCTGTTCGTCGCTACCTTCATCGGTACGCCTCAGATGAACATGTTCGAGAACGCCAAGCTGGTCAAGGCTGACGGCAAGTACGCCGTGCAGCTGGACAACCAGACCGTGGTTCTGTCCGACGAGAAGCAGGCCAAGCTCGCCGCCAACAACGTTGCGGAGCAGGATGTCGTTCTGGGCGTCCGTCCCGAGCACATTGAGCTGACCGCCGGCGGCATCGAGGGCAAGGTTGACGTGTCCGAAATGATGGGCTCCACTGTCCACCTGCATGTCACCTCCATGGGCCGCGACGTGGTTCTGGTGGTCTCCACCATGAACATGACCGGTGCGGAAGTCGCTGCTCTGTCCAGCGGTTCCACCGTTCACTTCTCCTTCCCCGGCCAAGTATGCCACATCTTCTCCAAGGAGACCGGCATCAATCTGGAAGCCTGATTCTGAACCAAAGTACAAACGGGTCTGCCTTAACCGGCAGACCCGTTTTCAACTGTTCCCTGTGCCGCACTTATACTATTTCCTGATTAAAATTAAGGCAGCACCGCACAATTCGTCAAGAAGTCTCAGGCAGGATTTTTGTTCCAATTCAAAGTTCCGAAGATGGAGGAATACTGTATGTATTTCCCATTTTCGGAACTGCGGAAGTGGAGCAAAAAGACGGCTGAGACTCGCAGACGCAATTGCGCGGTGTTGCCCTTGATTTGATCGCTTCATTTGTATTTTCCGTTGGCTGCGGCTACGTATTCTACCTGTCCGGGTGCATTGTTCTTTCGGTGACTGCGCATGTGGCCGAGCGATTGATTATGACAAGGCTGAAACGGTGATCAGAGGGAGCGGGAAAGCAGCATTCCCAGCAGCTTGTCGTCGGTGAAGGCCGGATGGGCGTAGGCGGCGTCCAGAATGGCTTCTACATTGTCTGTGTCGTTTTCGACCTCTTTGGAATAAAGCTGCGCTGTGGAGAAAATGTCGCCGCCCACTAGCCTGACCAGCAGGCAGGAGATCAGGATGAACTTCACGCGGCAGTAGAGGTCGTAGTCAGAGACTGCCTGAAGCCAGTACCGCTGGGTCAGGTATCTTGCCAGCGCCCGGTGATGCTGCGTCCAGTTTCCGGGATCGGGATGGCGGAGCATGGTCTCCCACTGGGGCGTCAGCAGCTCAAGGCCCAGAAAGAAATCCAGAACATCTGCTGGATTTCCCGGCTTTGCCAGAGCCGCGGCGGTTTCCAGCGCCGCCCCGGCGTCGAAGGGGCTTTCCTCCCCGCCGTCCAGCTCTGACTGCGCCTGACAGCCGTAGAGCAGCCCCAGCGCCAGAGATTCCCCGACGCTATGGGATTCGTCCGACAGAATGGACAGCATGACCTCCCGGGAGGCTTTCAGCGAAGCCATGGCTTCGACGTCATACCCCGGTGTACCGCCGCCGGGACGGGTGTCCACCGTCAACGGGGCGGGCGGCACGGTTAGAATCAGCTTCGCGGCTTCCGGGCAGCTCAGCTCCAGTCCCAGCTCGGCAAAATCCCCGTAATCATGGGTCAGGCGGGGGAACATCCGGCAGGTTTCGCACAGGGCGCTTTCTCCCAATTCCGCCTGAATCCGGCAAAGCCCATCACTGCGCCACATGGGGCAGCGTCCGTCGATGATGGACATGGACGTTTTGCCGTCGGCAGTGCGCATCACCTCCCGGAGACGGTCGCCCAGCGTTCCGGGCAGGGTGCGGTAGAACCGGGCGGAAGCGTCGTCTATCTCCACCTCCCACTCCTTGCAGCAGCTGTCCGGGCATTCCCCGGCAGCGCAGCGGAAGCAGTCATAGTAGTCCGGTTTGAAAAGCAGCATGGGAAACTCCTCCTTGCACAAAAAGAAGCGCACACCCCTCGGTATGCGCTTCCGGAAAATCAATAATTCGGACGGATAGTGTTCATCAGGGAAGCGGCATCCTGTAACGCCTGCTTGCTGGTGCTGACCGCCATTTGCAGCTGGGTCAGCTGGGACATGGCCTCGTCGGTTTTGGCGGTGATCTCAGCAGTGGCGGTGTCCACCTTGGCAATGGCTTCGTTCAGCACGCCGTTTGCCTGATGGTAAACCAGCTCTGCCCGCTCCCGGGCGCTGCGCTCCACCTGCTGGGCGCGGCGGTAGGAATCCAGTTCCTCCCCGGCGACCTGACTGCCGCCGTCCGTCTCCGGCTGGGGTTCCTGCACGGCCTCAGCGGCCTGCATCTGCTCGATCTGGGCGCGCAGAGCGTCCCGTTCCTCGGTCATGGCGGCAAGCCGGGCTTCCAGTTCCGCGATTTGCGCAGCCTGCGCCTGAAGCTCTTCCAGCTGCCGGTGCAGGTCCTCCGTCTCGGCGGTCAGCGAATTGATCTGATCCTGATGCTTTGTGTTGATGTATTCCAGATAATGAACCACGTCCTGCCGGTTGAAGCCATTGAACGCGGAACGGAAATTCTGAGGTGCAGCCATAATAAAATCCTCCCTTTTCTGCCGCGGGGGTCAACATTTTTCAGAATTATACCACATATATTCCGAAAAAACAACCGTTTTCGCCGAACAAGGTCGGAAAACCAAAAAATATTTTTCCGCGCACCCCTTTACAAAAATGAAAAAGGTTGGTATAATACACAGGCTATCGATGAAATGCGCCAGTGGCTCAATGGATAGAGCATCGGATTCCGGTTCCGAGGGTTGGGGGTTCGAGTCCCTTCTGGCGTACCAAAGGGGAGTTCTTATAGGACTCCCCTTTGAACTTTTTGTGAACATTTTTCAGAAGCTGCACATTGGTGTGCAACTTTTCTCTGTTTTGAAACTATGGATAGAAGGACTTTTTCCTTACTACAACATTCGGAGGTTTCTATGACAGAGGAAAACTACAATTACCGTACAAGTCAAACTCTCTTGCGTAACCAGTTCCCAGGGAAAGGGAAATGGAAAATTCCGGTATTACCAAAATTCCAACCGAAAGATGGTGATTTTAACGACCTTCTGCTGATCGGCTTTGACAAAACAAATCTGGAAGATCAGAATCATCTTGACCGGATGGTGCATTTTTTCCTGTATGATTACCGCTTTGAGCGGGTATGGAAAAATCCCGAGGCTGACATTGAAAAGCTGTCCCGATACCGGGCTGTGCTTTCTCCCGATTTCAGCATGTATTTGGAAATGGCACCTGTGATGCAGATGTATAATGTGTTTCGTAACCGCTGGTGCGGTGCTTACTGGGCATCCAAGGGTATACGGGTGATCCCAACCGTCAATTGGGGTGATGAATCCACCTTTGATTTCTGCTTTGACGGCATTGAAAAGGGCAGCGTTGTGGCAGTTTCAACCTACATGGCTTCCGAGCATGATCATCGAAAGGATCAGAAGGAATGGTTCATGGCTGGTTACAATGAGATGCTGCGGCGTATAGAGCCAGAGAGAATCATTTGCTACAACACCCCGTTTCCGGAGATGTAGGGAGACATCGTGTATGTGGATTATGAACGCAGTTCCTGGCGGTACATGGACTATGACCAGAAGGCAATGCCCCATGAAGATTTGGACTGCTATAAAATTGGTGGCGCAAATCACACGTTTTGTGATACAATGGACGCATACATGATCGGTAAAGGCGGCGGAAGCGCTTATGGTGGAAAATGGAGACCAAATCCCAATAAGTCGCAAGACCAGCGCTATCTGGGAAATCCCGGAGAAATCAAAAGAACGATAATGAATAACGGTGATGTTTACAAGACAAAAATGGGGCCTGATGGGCGGGCGGAAATGGAACGGCATGAGACAAATCACAACCGTGGAGATAAGCATACGAACCCACATGACCACAGAATTAGCTAGGGCAGCACCGCATAATTTGGCAAGAAGACTCAGCCAGGATTTTTGCACCAATTCAAAGTTTGAAAAATGGAGGAATACTGTATGTATTTCCCATTTTTCAAACTGAAGAAGTGGGGCAAAAAGACGGCTGAGGCTCGCAGGCACAATTGTGCGGCGTTGCCCTAGGATAATCCAGATGAACATCCGGTTCCAGGTCCGCCGATCAATTATCCGAATGGTGCACCAGAATTTAAGAACTTCAGCGAGGTGTTTTGCATGAAGGAAATAATTGTTCCATATGGCAGTATGAATTTTGAAACCATCAGTGAATTTAAGCGCAGCATCAACTGGGGTGCTGAGATTGAATTTGAGTGGAATGGGGCTGTGTTTAATATCATCAGATATGGTACCGATGGGAAAATAACAATCTACGCAGCAAATAAACCAGAAACTGAGAAAGTATGTGAGACGGCGGATGAGGCGCTGGAATACATGGTTGGCGATGATAGATTGCGGGACATCATTACCAAGGTTCATGTTGTATCCCGGTCGATTTGAAAAAGATGCCTATGTGAAGTGAAAAAATAGGAAATTTGATACTCTGAAATCCAAAAAACGTTGGTATGACAGGGTTTTTCAAAAAGTCCTATAAGAACACCCGTACCAGAGAAGAATGATCCGAACCTGTTCTTGGTGAGAGACGGGTTCGGATTATTTCTGTTTTAGGACTCGAAAGGGCAGCGGCAGCAACGCTGCCGCAACAAACAGTCCGGCGGACTGTTTGTTTAAGATAAGTGGGAGAGTCCCTTCAATTTCAGGCGCATCCCGTAGGGATGTGGATGAAATTGGAATATGTCAACGGTCAGTCTTCTGCAAAGTCTCACGAGCGCACCAATATGGACTCTACTGGCAGATTTGCCGTTGACTGCAAAGCAGGAAAAGATTCGCCCCGCGGCAGCCCGAAAAGGGCAGCCGCGGGGTTCTTTTGCAATCCCAACTCCTTTTCGTGCGTCGTCAAACAAGCTCGTCCATGCTGCGCCCCAATACCTGCGCTATTTTCTTGACGGTCAGCACACCGGGTTCTACGTGACCGTTTTCCCAGCGGCTGATATCCTTGACCCGGCATCCGGTGGCCTCGGCAAGCTGTCCCTGGGTCATGCCTGCAGCCTGACGGGCAGCCTTTCATTTATCTCCCATTTCTATCCTTCCTTTTTGCAGTTCGACTTTTTGTTCCTTGCTGCGTGGGGTGTTGCTCCCACATTCTCCTGACATTCCTGATAATATGTCATACACCGCATATCTTCAAGAACTTTTTTATGGTACAACCTCCTCCTTCGGCATCAGCGGCGGCATATTACACGCCTGAGTTCTGGCCCCAATGAAGAAATTGCTGTTTTACAGTTCAGATGATTCTTTTTTCTTGAAATGCGTAGCTTTGTGGCATATAATGGAGACAACGCTTTGAAAGGACTGTGGTTCCATGAAAGTAACGCTGCAAAATCTGACGAAAAAGTTCCCCAGCCGCAACAAAAAGCAGCCCGCCGACGTGATCGCCGTGAACGACTTCACCTTTGAGATCCCCGACGGCGTGCTGCTGGGTCTGCTCGGCCCTTCGGGCTGCGGCAAGTCCACCACGCTGAACCTGCTCTCCGGACTGCAGAAGCCTACCTCCGGCCGTATCTTCTTCGGCGACGACGACGTTACCGACCTGCCTGCGGAGAACCGGGGCGTGGGGCTGGTGTTCCAGAATTACGCCCTGTATCCCCATCTGACGGTACGGCAGAATATTACTTTCCCTCTGGAAAACCGGACGGGCAAGGACAAGCTCACCCACCAGCAGATGGCCGACATGGCGCTGGAAGCGGCGAAGCTGGTGCAGATTGAAGAACTGATGGACCGCAAGCCAAAAGAGCTGTCCGGTGGCCAGCAGCAGCGCGTGGCCATTGCCCGGGCGCTGGTGAAAATGCCGAGAATTCTGCTGCTGGATGAACCCCTTTCCAATCTGGACGCCCGTCTGCGGCTCCAGACCCGGGAGGAGATCCGCCGCATCCAGAAGGCCACCGGCATCACCACCGTATTCGTCACCCACGACCAGGAGGAAGCCATGTCCATCTCCGACCTGATCGTGGTCATGAAGGACGGCGTGGTACAGCAAATCGGCAAGCCTCAGGCGGTTTACGATTCTCCCGTGAATCCTTTTGTGGCAAAATTCCTGGGCACGCCGCCCATCAACGTCTTTGACGGTGAGGTGAAGGACGGGCAGCTGTACATCGGCGAGGAAGCCGTGCTGGCCGTCCCCGGTGTGGCCAACCAGAGCGTCACCGCCGCCATCCGTCCCGAGGGCTTTACCCTGTCGGAGACCGGCGCGTTGAGCTGCGATCTGTCCCGGGTGGAGGTCATGGGGCGGGATATCAGTGTCGTCTCCACCCATCCCAAGTCCCAGAACGTGACCATCCGCTCCATCATCAGTGCGGAAAACGCCGTCAACACGGCGTCCCAAAAGGTGCGCTTTGACCTGAAGCCCAATAAGGTATTCCTGTTCCAGAAAGAATCCGGCGCGCGGATCGATTTCGGCTAAAGCGGAGGAAAGCCTATGGAAAAGAACAACTGGAAAGGCTGGCTGTATCTGCTTCCCGCCTCCGTGTTTCTGGGGCTGTTTCTGGTGTATCCCCTTATTGACGTGCTGACCTATTCCTTTGAGGAAGGATATAATTTTGCGTCCCAGACCTACTTCGGCACCGGACTTTACAACTACCACTACGTCCTGCGCGACCCTTATTTTTTACAGGCGCTGAAAAATACGCTCCTGCTGGTGCTGATCACCGTTCCCCTTTCCACGGGACTGGCCATGCTGATCTCCGTGGGACTCAGCTCCATTCAGAAGCTGCGGGAGCTTTACCAGACCGTTTACTTTCTTCCCTACGTGACCAACACGCTGGCAGTGGGTCTGGTGTTCATGATCTTTTTCAAGCGGACGCCCTACTCCGACGGTCTTGTCAATCTGGTCTTAAGCTGGTTCGGCGCGGGGCCGGTGGACTTCATCGACGGGCCTTACTGGGCGAAGATGTTCGTTCTTTGCTTCTACACCATCTGGGTCGTTCTGCCCTTCAAAATCCTGATCCTCACCGGGGCGCTGGCCTCCGTTGACCAGACCTATTACAACGCCGCCAAAGTGGACGGCACTCCCCGGTGGCGCATCTTCACCAAGATCACCCTGCCCATGATCTCCCCCACGGTATTCTATCTGGTCATCACGGGCTTCATCGGCGCGTTCAAAGCCTACTCCGACGCCGTCGCCCTGTTCGGCACCAATCTGAACGCCGCCGGGATGAACACCATCGTGGGCTACATCTACGACATGCTCTACGGCGACTCCGGCGGCTACCCCTCCTATGCCTCCGCCGCGGCCATTGTGCTCTTCGCCATCGTGCTGACCATCACCTGCATCAACCTGCTGGTGAGCAGGAAGCACGTCCACTACTAAAAGGAGGCGGCAAACGTGGATTACGAAAAGATCGAGAAAAACGCCCGTCTCCGGGATCGGGTCAGAAAAACAATCACCTATTTCTTTCTGACCGTCTGGGGCATTCTGGTGCTGTTTCCCTTCTACTGGATGGTGCTTTCCTCCGTCAAAAGCTACGGCGCTTACAATTCCGAGTGGATACCCAAGCTGTACACCCTGTCCCCCACCCTGCAAAACTACGTCGACGCCTTCACACAGGTGCCGCTGGGCGGGTACTTCCTCAACACCATTGTCTTCACCGTCATCACCACCGGCCTGATGCTCATTGTCACGGTGCTGGCGGCATACGGCTTCGCCCGGCTGAATTTCAAGGGCAAAGACCTGGTATTCGCCCTGTTTCTGTCCCTGATGATGATTCCCACGGAGCTGGTGGTCATCACCAACTTCGTCACCATCACCGACCTGAATCTGCGCAACACCTTCACCGGTCTGATCCTGCCCTCCGTAACGTCGGTGTTTTACATCTACCTGCTGAAAGAAACCTTCTCTCAGGTTCCCGATGAGCTTTACTACGCTGCCAAGGTGGACGGCACCTCCGATCTCAAATACCTGTTCAAGGTGATGATCCCCATCTGCCGCCCCACCGTCGTCACTATCACCATTCTGAAGGTCATCGAGTGCTGGAACTCCTACGTCTGGCCGCGGCTGATTACCGACGATCAGTCCTATTTTCTGGTGTCCAACGGCATTCAGGAGATTCGGGAAAACGGCTTTGGCCGGGAGAACATCCCCGCCATGATGGCGGCGGTGGTGGCCATTTCCCTGCCGCTGATCGTTCTGTTCCTGATTTTCCGGAAGAAAATCATGGAGGGCGTTTCGAGAGGGGGCGTGAAGGGATGAAAAAGCTGCTTGCCTTGTTGCTTGCCCTTGCGCTGACCCTTTCCTTCACCGGCTGCCATGGTACGCTGGCCTCCGGGGAGAATCCCGCCGCTTCCAGTTCCTATCCGGTTCCCGATGAGTTTGACACCTCCCGGCGGTATGAGGTCACCTTCTGGGCAAAAAACGACACCAACATGGCTCAGGTGAACATCTACAAGCAGGCCATTGCGGACTTTGAAGCGCTGTATCCCAACATCACCGTGAATCTCCGGCTGTATACGGACTACGGCAAAATCTACAACGACGTCATTACCAACATCGCCACGGACACCACCCCCAACGTCTGCATCACCTACCCCGACCACATCGCGACCTATCTCACCGGCGAAGATACGGTGGTTCCTCTGGACGACCTGTTCGCCGATGAAAAATACGGCCTTGGGGGCAGCGAGGTGCGCTTCGATTCCCCCACCCAGGCGGAAATTATCCATCAGTTTCTGTCGGAATGCGCCATCAACGGCCACTATTACGCCATCCCCTACATGCGCTCCACGGAAGCCTGCTACGTCAACAAGACCTATGTGGAAAAGCTGGGCTACACCCTCCCCGACGTCCTGACATGGGACTTTGTGTGGGAGGTCTCCGAAGCCGCCATGGCGAAGGACAGCGCCGGGAATTTCCTGCTCAACGGTCAGAAGGTGCTGATCCCCTTCATCGACAAATCCACGGACAACATGATGATCCAGATGCTGAAGCAGCAGGGTGCGGGCTACTCTACAAGCAGCGGCGAGGTGCAGCTGTTCAACGACACCACGGGCGAAATCCTCACAACAATTGCCGAGCACGCCGCCTCCGGTGCGTTCAACACCTTCAAACTGGCAGGCTACCCCGCAAACTTCCTCAACGCCGGGCAGTGCATTTTCGCCATCGACTCCACTGCCGGCGCGACATGGATGGGCGCCGACGCCCCCCTCATCGACATTGCCGAGGAAAAGCTGATTCCCTTTGAGCTGGCAGTGCTGCCGGTTCCCCAGTCTGACCCGGAGCAGCCCCGGATGATCTCTCAGGGGCCGTCGGTGTGCGTGTTCAACAAGTCCGATCCGCAGGAAGTACTGGCGAGCTGGCTGTTCGCCCAGTATCTGCTGACCAATAACGTGCAGATCGCCTATTCCCAGACGGAGGGGTACATCCCCGTCACGTCCAAGGCGCAGGAAAGCCCCGCCTATCAGGACTATTTAAGCCGCTGCGGCGAGGATAATACCACCCACTACCGCGCCAAGATCGAGGCCGCCCAGCTGCTGATGCGCTACACGGACTGCACCTTCGTTACCCCCGTGTTCAACGGCTCCGCGTCTCTGCGCAACGCCGCAGGGCAGCTGATCGAGGACGTGAACAAGTCCGTGCGCCGCCGCCAGACGATCAACAACAAGTACCTGTCGTCTCTTTACAGCGACGTTTCCTCCCTGTACCGCTTAGACCAGATTCAGGCCTCCGCCGACGGCCTGGGGCCGCTGCCCGGCGTCTCCAGGGCGCTGCTGATCGGTCTTGCGGTCTGCTGGGTCGGGATGGGCGTCTACGTTCTCCGGGAAAAACTGAAAACGCGCCGCAAAAAGGATTGATTTCCGGAAATCCTGTAGTATAATGGGGCTGTACCGAATGGTACGATATATGAAAAAGGAGTTTTGAAACATGAAAAAGCTGATTGCCATGCTTCTGGTTCTGACAATGGTTCTGTCCTTCGCCGGCTGCGCCAAGAAGGACGCCGGAATGAGCCACGCCGACTATGTGGCCACCGCCAACGACACGGAAGTCGTTGTGGAGACCTACGTTCAGGCCCATCAGTCCTGGTGGGACAACAAGGTCACCGTCTACTGCCAGAGCCCCGACGGCGCTTACTTCCTGTACGAGCTGGCCTGCTCCGAAGAGGACGCCGCCAAGCTGGTTCCCGGCACCAAGATTCGTGTCACCGGCTACAAGAGCGAATGGTCCGGCGAAGTGGAGATCACGGATGGCACCTTTGAATTTGTCAAGGGCGATTCCTACATTGCCGAGCCTCTGGACGTTACCGACCTGCTGGGCACCGACACGCTGATCGACCATCAGAACGAGTTCGTTTCCTTCACCGGCCTGACCGTGGCTCCCAGCACCGACGCCAACGGCAACGAGGCTGCTTTCCTGTACAACTGGGACGGCTCCGGCGAGAAGGGCAACGACCTGTACTTCAACGTCACCGTGAACGGCCAGACCTACAACTTCTGCGTGGAGTCCTACCTGTGCGGTCAGGATACCGAGGTCTATCAGGCTGTTGAAGCACTGCAGATCGGCGACGTGATCAACGCCGAAGGGTTCCTCTACTGGTACGAGGGCGTCAACCCCCACATCACTTCCGTTTCCGCTGCGAACTGAGTTTTTAACCGAGCGGGGAAAGGCGAATGCCTTTCCCCGCATTTTCTTTGGAAAAGGAACGTTTTCCAGGTTCTGTCCGGCAGCACAGCCTGATGGTATGTGGGACTATGCGGCAGCTTTATGTCCCTTTCCGCAAAAATCCGCTGTTGACCAGCAGAATGGTCACGACCCAGGAGCGGGGGAACGCATGGTACAGCATGGGTAAGCTTGGGCTTGCTATGAAAAACCGGGCGCATCTGACCCCGGCGGTTCAGATGTTTATGGAATACCTGCCCTTCCGGGAGATGGCGGGGCGAAGGATGCCGGTGAATGAACGCGGCAGGGCGGTCTTGTTTTTTGGTTTGTGATATGATAAGATTAGGATCAGAAATCAGAATTTGTGGAGGTAAGCAAAATGAGTGATAGCAGGTTAAAGGGTATAGCAGTTATTCTATTTGGAATACTCCTAAGTGCAAGCAGCGCAGAAATGAATCGAACCGTGTTGGCAAGTTTTAGCGATTTCCCATTTGCTCTTGTCGGGATAATTGTTGGAATTGTTGGACTTGTAATGGTTTTCAAAAGCAATAAAGAATAACAACTTCCAATTTGCAGAACAAGCCAGAACGGTATCGCATTCCCGCCATCCCAACAAACACCAACGGCGTGACCTTGCGGTCACGCCGTTTGCATATTCAACTTATCCTCTCAGCACAGCTTCGCGCCGGCGGGGATGGCGTCGCTGACCATTACCAGATTCAGCTTCTCCTCGCCCTTCTCCGTGTGGATGGCGGACAATAGCATACCGCTACTCTCCTTGCCCATCATCTTCCGGGGGGGCAGGTTGGTGATGGCCACCAGCGTCTTGCCCACCAGTTCTTCGGGCTTATAGTATTTCGCAATGCCGGAGAGGATCTGACGGTCGGTGCCGGTGCCGTCGTCCAGCGTGAAGCACAGCAGCTTGTCGCTCTTCTTCACCGGCTGGCAGTCCTTGACCTTCACTGCCCGCAGGTCGGACTTGCAGAAGGTGTCGAAGTCCACCTTTTCCTCGCTGTAAGGCTCGATCTGAAGCGCCGGGACGGGGGGCTTGTTCAGCTCCTCCAGTGCGGCCAGCTCCTTCTCCACGTCGATTCTGGGGAACAGGGCGGGGCCGGCCACGGTGGCGACGTCGGCGGGCAGAATGCCGAAGCCCGTCAGGCTGTCCCAGTCCGTCCGGGCATCGCCCAAGCGGTGGGCGATCTCCGCCGCGGTGTCGGGCATAAAGGGCTTCAGCAGACCGCCGCAGACGCGGATGGTCTCCAGCAGGTTGTACAGCACCTTCGCCAGACGGGGCTTGCTGTCCTCGCTCTTGGCCAGCACCCATGGGGCGTTCTCGTCGATATACTTGTTGGCGCGGGAAATGACCTTGAACACCTCCGCCAGAGCATTCTGGAAAGCGTACTTCTCCATCTGTTCCTCGTACTTATCCCGGAGGGAGGACACCATGGCGATCAGCTCGGCGTCCTTTTCCTCGTCCGCCGTCTGTACCGCTGGCAGGCGCTCGCCGAAGTACTTCTGCGCCATGGCCACCGTCCGGGAGACCAGATTGCCAAGATCGTTGGCAAGGTCTACGTTGATGGTGTTGATCAGCGCTTCGTTGGAGAAATTGCCGTCGGAGCCGAAGGGGAAGGAACGCAGCAGGAAGAAGCGCAGGGCGTCCACGCCGAAGCGCTCCGCCAGCACGTAGGGGTCCACCACGTTGCCCTTGGACTTGGACATCTTGCCGCCGTCCAGCAGCAGCCAGCCGTGGCCGTAGACCTTCTTCGGCAGGGGCAGGTTCAGGCTCATGAGCATGGCCGGCCAGATGATGGAGTGGAAACGGACGATCTCCTTGCCCACGAAGTGGACGTCGGCAGGCCAGAAGGTCTCCAGATCGTGGTATTTGTCGTTCTCAAAGCCCAGCGCCGTCATGTAGTTGAACAGGGCGTCGATCCACACGTAGACCACATGGCCGGGGTCAAAGTCCACCGGCACGCCCCAGGTAAAGCTGGTGCGGGAGACACACAGGTCTTCGAGACCGGGCTTGATGAAGTTGTTGACCATCTCGTTGACCCGGCTGCGGGGCTCCAGAAAATCGGTGTTTTCCAGCAGATCCTGCACCCGGTCAGCATATTTGGACAGGCGGAAGAAATAGGCTTCCTCTTCCGCATCCTGCACCTCGCGGCCGCAGTCAGGGCATTTGCCATCCTTCAGCTGACTCTCCGTCCAGAAGGACTCGCAGGGCTTGCAGTACTTGCCCTTGTAGACGCCCTTGTAGATGTCGCCGTTGTCGTGCATCTTCTTAAAAATTCTCTGGATAGCCGCCACATGGTAGTCGTCGGTGGTGCGGATGAAGCGGTCGTAGGAAATGTTCATCAGCTTCCACAAATCCAGTACGCCCCGCTCGCCGGTGACGATGTCGTCCACAAACTGCTGGGGGGTCACGCCTGCCGCCTTGGCCTTGTCCTCGATCTTCTGACCATGCTCGTCGGTTCCGGTGAGGAACATGACGTTATAGCCCTGAAGCCGCTTGAAGCGCGCCATGGTGTCCGTCGCCACGGTGCAGTAGGCGTGGCCGATGTGGAGCTTGGCTGACGGGTAATAGATGGGGGTGGTAATGTAATAATTACCTCTGCATTTTTCGCACATAAAGAATCCTCCTAAATAAAAAAGCGCCCCTGGAATAACATCCAAGGGCGACAAAAACTGACGCGGTACCACCTTGATTCGCACGGGCATTCCGCCAGTGCCTCAAACGCCTGTAACGGGACGACCCGGAACCGTCTACCTGGGGAGAATCCCCGCTCGACGGCTCAGCTCCGAGACCATGTTCCGCTCCCCTCGCCGCACCCCCTCGCACCTTCCGGGGCTCTCTTTCGCGGGAGAAAAAGCGTACTCTTCTCTTCACAGCTTCTGAAATATACAGCGCCATTATATCCCGGTGCAGGGGGTTTTGTCAACACCCTGCACCGGGAATTTCCGATTTTTGTCGGGAAACGCTGATCGTTACGACTTTTCTTCCTTCCCTGTCAGCCACATGGCCACCGCGATGGCGCTGACGCCGCCCACCAGCTTTCCCACGATCATTGGGCCGATCATCTCCGGAGCGAAGCCTGCCGTGAAGCCCAGATGGTCGCCGAAGACGAAGGCCGCCGAAACCGCGAAGGCGATGTTGACCACCTTGCCCCGCCGGTTCATGTCCCCCACCATGCCGAAGGTGGCAATGGAATTGGCAAGGCTGGCAATCAGTCCCGCCGCCGCGGCGTCGTTGATGCCCAGCCACCGCCCCGCCGCCATCAGCGGCTTTCGCAGCAGTTTCGTGATCACGAACACCAGCGGGAACGCCCCCGCCAGAACGATAGCGATGGTGCCCACCGTTTCAAAGCCATCCGAAATGGGCGCCATGCCGGGGATGATGACGAATCCCGTCAGCGCCTCCACGATGGCCGCCGCCAGACCCACGGTCACGACGGCCACCACCAGCTTGCCGAACACCTCGAAGCCCCTGACCATGGCGTTTTCCGCACGCCACAGTCCCAGAGCAATCAGCGCCGCGATGATGACAATGGGGATCAGGTTGCGCAGCACCATCCCGATGGGGAATCCCGCCGTCAGGCCGCCCGCGAGGACGCCCAGGGGGACGGTGACGATGCCGCAGAGGATTCCCTTCGCCATGACCGGCCTGTCCTTTTCCTCCAGAATTCCCATAGCGACGGGGATGGTGAACACCACGGTCGCCCCCAGCATGGAGCCGGTCAGCACGCCGCCCAGCATGGCCGCCTGATGGCTTGCCGCCAGCTCCACCGCCAACGCGCCGCCGCCCATGTCGCAGGCGAGAATCGTTCCGGCGAACATGGCGGGGTCAGCCCCCAGGAAGGCGAACACCGGCACGATCACTGGCTTGAGCAGGCTTGCAAGCACCGGCGCAAGGCAGACGATTCCAACCATGGCCAGCGCCAGAGAACCCATGGCCAGGATTCCCGCTTCAAATTCCTTTCCCAGTCCCCAGCGGTTTCCGAAAATCCGGTCGATTGCGCCGGCCACCGCAAAAGCCGCCATAACCGCTATGAGGATCTCATGAAATGACATTGTCCTCTCTCCCTTACTATGGATTGTCCCGAGAACGGCGTTTTGTCTCAGGACTTTGGCACTACTGCTTCTCGTCCACAATGGCCACAACGGCAGCATCCACCGGGGCGTCCATGCAGTATTTGCTGGCAACCGTCCCCGTTGCGAGCAGAACCTTGTCCCCCGTTCCCGCACCTACCTGATCGGCCGCTACGATTTTCTCTCCATTGCTCTCCACCACGAGGAAGGTCTGCCCTTGCAGGCACGCCGCCTTTCGCGTCGCCCAGATGGCGCCTACCACTTTTCCTACCTTCATTTCTTCCCCTCCATAATTTCCTTCGCCAGCGGCGTCAGCACCGCGCCGGGACTTGGCAGTTTCCCCGCCGCCCGAAGCCCGCGGGCTTCCTCCGCCGTGATGAGCTTTTTCCGTCCGCCGTCCGTAAACAGCACGCCCCAGTTTTTCAGCTCCCGCTGGGCGGAGGCCAGACTTCCCGACAGCATCCGGTTTTTCGGCGCTTCCGGCAGCCCCGGTGTGTAGAGATAGACCGGCTTTCCCTCCGCCAGAGCGGAAAGCACCCGCTCCTCCCGAAACCTGAGCAGCTGGGACAGGGTCAGTGAGCCAATGACCACCGCGTCGTAGGGCGCTTCCATCACGTAATCATACCCCAGCTCCGCCGCCGGTTCCTTTCCGATCAGCAGCGCCCGGGTCATGGCAGTATCCTCCCCAGGTCGCCCTTCCGGAAGCCGCAGGCGTTGGCCTCGTCGTAATCCAGATGGACGTAGGAGGCAAATTCCGGGCTGACCCGCACCGCCACATCCTCAAAAATCACCGGGCGGCTGGTATACGCCTTCAGCTTCACCGTCTGCCTGTCCCGGACGCCGAAGCGGGCGGCGTCCTCCGGGGTCAGGTGGATGTGGCGCTTCGCCGCGATGACCCCTTGCGGGAGCGTGACCCGGCCGCACTGCCCCACGATCACCGCGCCGGGGCTTCCGGCTACGTCCCCGGACAGCCGCACGGGGGCGTCGATGCCCAGCGTCCGGGCGTCGGTGAGGGAAATCTCCACCTGGGCGTCCTTCCGTTCCGGCCCCAGCACTGCCACGTTCCCCAATTCTCCCTTGGGGCCGATGACCGTGACCCGTTCATTCGACAGATACTGCCCCGGCTGGGACAGCGGCCGCTTCGGCGTCAGGGGATGGCCGAACAGCACCAGCGCCTGCTGCGCCGTCACGTGCACATGCCGCCCGGAGGCTTCCAGCTCCACAAAAATCCGCCCCGCAATGGCTTCGGCCAGAGCGGAAAGTTCCCTGTTTTCCATTTGTTTGCCTCCCTGTGGAAAAATCCGGACTGCTTTATTCTCCCAATCTCTGCAAAATCTTCTCCGTGAGCAGCTCCACCAGTTCGGCGTTTACCGCCCCGACAGCCGCGCCGCCCTGCGGAACCATGGGACTTTCTCCCAAATCCCACGCCACCCGGCGGATATTGATCAAGTCCAACGGAGAGATGTTGTTGGAGGAGCTGCTGCCGCCCACCGCGCCGCAGCCAAGGGTCAGCGCCGGGAACAGCCCCGTGGTCGCGCCGATGCCCCCCAGCGCCGCCGGTGTGTTGACCAGAAACCGGGACACGGGGATTTTGGACGCGAACCGGCGGATGACCGTTTCGTCCGTGGCGTGGATGGCGAAGGTGTGGCCGCTGCCCTCGTGGCGCAGGACCTCCATGCACTTGCTTAAGACGGCGTCCTCGCTGTCCATGACGAAGAACGCCAGCACGGGGCATAGCTTTTCCATGGAGTAGGGTCGGGTCGGCCCCGCCTCCTGCTCCCGGGCAACCAGCACCTTTGTGCCGCTGGGCACGGAAAATCCTGCCGCTTCCGCCAGCTTCGCCGCGGGTTTGCCCACGATGTCCGGATTCAGCGTCCCGTTGGGGCGGAACAGCAGCTTCGCCAGAGCGCCCGCCTGAGTGGAATCCATGAAGTAAAAGCCCTGCCGCTCCCCCTCCGAACGCACGGCGCTTTCCATACTCTTCTCCACAATGATGCTCTGCTCGGAAGCGCAGACGGTGCCATAGTCAAAGGACTTTGACCTGGCGATACAGGCCAGAGCATGGGCGACATCCGCGCTGCGGTGGATATAGGCAGGGCCGTTTCCCGCGCCGACACCGATGGCGGGCTTGCCGGAGGAATAGGCCGCCTTCACCATACCCGGGCCGCCAGTGGCGAGAATCAGCCGCACCGGCTCCGCCTTCATCAGCTCCTGACAGCCGTCCAGAGACGGGATGCTCAGGCACGCCACCGCGTCGGCGGGCGCGCCCGCCGCCTGCGCCGCTTCCGATACGATCTGCGCCGCTTTCCGGGTGCAGGCAATGGCCTTGGGGTGAGGCGAAAACACGATGGCATTGCCCGATTTCAGGGCGATCATGGCCTTGTAGCACACCGTGGAGGTGGGGTTGGTGCTGGGGACGATGGCGGCGATGACCCCCACCGGCACGCCGATCTCCCAGAGCTTTTTCTCCGGGACTTCCCGGAGAATGCCCACGGTCTTCATGCCCCGAACCGCCTCCGCCACCCGCTGGGAGGCGAAGAGATTCTTAGCCCTTTTGTCCTCCGCATTGCCGAAGCCCGTCTCCTGAACCGCCATTTCCGCCAGCGCGGACGCCTGTGCCGCAAAGGCTTTGGCCACCGCTTCCACGATGGCGTCCAGCTGGCTCTGGGACAGTTCTGCCAGCTTCCGCTGCGCTGTCTCCGCCCTGCGCGCCAGCTCCCGCGCTTCCTGCCGCGCAGTTAAATCTTTGTCAAATTCCATAGAAACCTCCTTACAGGGACATCCCCCGGCAATGCGCCGGGAATCCCCTGCGGGTGGGTCAAAACAGCAGACTTGACCCGTCGCCCGCTTTCTTTGTCAGCCGTCCGTTCTCCACGAAGCCCATCTTTTCCAGCCAGCGCTGAAATTCGGGGATGGCCGTCTTGCCCGTGATCTCCCGCAGCGCCGCCGTCTCCCGGAAGCCTGTGGTCTGATAGTTGAGCATGATGTCGTCGCCGTGGGGAATGCCCATGAAATAGTTGCATCCGGCCATGGTCAGAAGGCTGGCCAGATTCTCAATGTCGTTCTGGTCTGCCTTCATGTGGTTGGTATAGCAGCAGTCGCACCCCATGGAAATTCCCGTGAGTTTGCCCATGAAGTGATCTTCCAGCCCCGCCCGGGTCACCTGCCGGGCGTCGTACAGATACTCGGGTCCGATGAAGCCCACCACCGTATTGACCAGAAACGGCGAAAACCGCTTGGCAAAGCCATAGCACCGCGCCTCCATGGTCACCTGGTCGGTGTCAAAATGGGCGTTGGAGCTAAGCTCCGAGCCCTGCCCCGTCTCGAAGTACATCACGTTCGGCCCCTCGGCGGTGCCCTGCTTCAGAAGCAGTTGCCGGGCTTCCTCCAGCGTCGCGGCGGAGAATCCGAAGGCCTCGTTGCCCTTCTGGCTGCCCGCGATGGACTGGAAGATCAGGTCGCAGGGCGCACCCGCCTTGACGGCCTTGATCTGCGCCGTCACGTGGGCCAGCACGCAGATCTGCGTCGGTATCTGCCAGTGCTCCTTGATCTCCTGAAAACGCCGCAGCACCTTGCCGACCTGCTCCGGGGAGTCCGTCACCGGGTTCAGGCCGATGACCGCATCCCCCGCGCCGAAGCTCAGTCCCTCCAGCGTGGAAGCCGTGATGCCCTCCGGGTCGTCGGTGGTGTGGTTGGGCTGCAAACGGCACGACAGCGTCCCCGGCAGGCCGATGGTGGTATTGCAGTGGGCGGTGACGGTGATCTTGCTTGCGGCATAGATGAGGTCGAGATTGCCCATCAGCTTGCACACCGCCGCGATCATCTCCGCCGTCAGCCCCCGGCTGAGCTTGCGGATGTCGCTGCCCGTGGTCGTTTCGTCCAGAATCCACTCCCGCAGGTCGGACACCGTCCAGCCCCGGATTTTCTCATAGACGGTCTCGTTCACGTCGTCCTGAATGATCCGGGTGACCTCGTCGCTTTCATAGGGGACGGCGGGGTGTTCCCGGAGATCGGCCAGCGTCAGAGCGGAAAGCACCACCTTGGCCGCCACCCGCTCCTGGGCGGTTTCCGCCGCCAGGCCTGCCAGCTGGTCGCCGGTTTTTTCCTCGTTGGCCTTGGCCAGCACCTGCTTGATATCCCGGAATGTGTAGGTTTTTCCCAGCAATGTGGTTTTTAATTTCATGTCGTTCATCCTTTTTGTGGGGTGACCTGCGGATGTCGTCCGTTTCCGCAGGTCACCGTTCTTTTCCCCGGCCGGCGTCCGCGCGCTTCCCAATCATCAGCAGATACAGCATACTGCTCATCCGGTTCATGGCCCGGAGGATATCCACCCGGGTCGGATTTCCCTCCCGGTCGCGGAAGGCCGTCACCGCCGCCAGCTCTGCCTCCCGGGCAGCGCACCGGGCGCGGTTGAGCCGGGCAATGGCCGCCCCGTCCGCCGCCGAGGGCATGAAGTGGGGCTGGCCGTAATAGTCCTGAGGAAAATGGCTGCGCTTGCGCTGCTCATCCTCCGTCAGACCGCAGAGCCTGTCCCATTGCAGCGGCTCGTCCAGCACCTCACAGCGGATGATCCGCCGCGCCAGCTCCAGAATCTCCCCCACCGGTGCTTCCAGACCTTTGTCCGTCAACTGGCAGAGGATCAGCTCCGATTCCAGCGTGTCCAGCTTCCCCCGGAAAATAATTCTGGGGTGATCCTTCACCACCAGAAAATCCCCGTTTAAGTGGGTCATATGCTCCGGCTTTTCCGTCAGGAAGCCGCCGGTGAGAAGGGGAAAGCAGTCCTGCTTCGCCTGCTCGCCGGGACGGATCTCGATCCGTTCCCGGCTGAGATAGTCCCGGGCGGCACTGGTGAGCTGGTCGCCCTTTCCCAGATAGAAGATGCGCTTGCCCTCCCGGTTTCGGATATTCGCCCGGACGGCTTCTTCGTTATAGAGCATTCCTTACTTCCCGGCGTTCGGGGTCTGGGAAGGACGCCCCTTGGGGAGAATGGAGTCCACCTCCACGTGGGGTCTCGCAATGACGTGGACGGAGATCAGCTCCCCCACCTTCTCCGCCGCCGCCGCACCGGCGTCGGTGGCCGCCTTCACAGCGCCCACGTCGCCGCGCACCATCACGGTGACAAGGCCGCCGCCCACCTGCTCCTTGCCCACCAGCTGCACATTGGCGGACTTGACCATGGCATCCGCCGCCTCAATGGCGCCGACCAGTCCCTTTGTTTCAATCATGCCCAAAGAATTCGTATCCATAGTGTTTCATCCTTTCAAGTTGTCCGGGGACATGTCCCCTCGTGTTTCCGCTTACCGCTCCACCGGCGATGCCGCAATCTCCGCTACCGCGTCGGCGAAGGCCGCACAGGCGGCGTCGCAGGCACTTTGCGTCCCGGAAAGCAATCCGCCGCCGAAGTTCGTCTCGCTGGGCGGGGCATAGAGTTTACATAACGTCACATCCGCCGCTTTCAGCGCCGCGTCCATGGCGTACATGCCCTCCAATGGCGGGGCAATCAGATAGGCCAGCGCCGACCCTGGGCGCACGCCCGCTTCCTTTGCCAGAAATGACCCCACGCTGCTGACCGTGTGGGCGAGGTACGGCACCCCCGCCGCGTCCTCAAAGCCCACCCGTTCCAGCTCTGCCAGTGCCGCTTCCATACCGCTTCGCACCGCCCCGGGGGTCTGCGCCGCCAGAATGCCAATGACCTCCCCGGCAAAGGGCGTGGTAGCGTTGGCCGCCCCGGCGTAAAAGCTGCGGGCGTATGCCACCTGCACCTGAGCCGCCTTCGTCGCCGCGTCCAAAGCGATGTAGGTGGCGTCGTCGCAATCCGTGGTCAGCAGCCCCAGAGACGGATACCCTTCCGGCGCGCCCAACTGACGGCACAGCGCCGGGGCGGCGTTGGCCAGATACCGCACCGCCAGAACCTTCACCGGGATCATGCCCCCGCCTCCAGATGCAGTCCCACGCCGGAAACCTTTTTTGTAAGAATCGTTTCGATCAGCCCCGCAATGTGCGCCCCGGCTTCCACCGCCGGGGTGCCCTGTGCGTGAATGTTGGACACCACCGTCCGGGCGGATTCGGAAACGCCGGTTCTGGGCCGGTAGGTGATATAGGCGGACATGCTCTTGTCCGTCACCAGACCCGGCCGCTCGCCCACCAGCATACACACCAGCTCGCACCCCGTCACGTCGCCGATGGCGTCCCCCGCGCCCACGCGGCAGTAGCGGACGAAAATCGGCGTTCCGGGATCGATACCCCTGAGCTTTAGGCCGTCCCGGATGGCCGCGAGGCAATCCATGGCGTTGGCGGTGATGGCGGCGGAGGAAAGCCCGTCCCCTACCACGATCTGCACCCGGGGCGTCCCGGGGACGGCGGCACGGATTTTCTGCTGGTTTTCCTCGTCAAAGCACCGCCCCAAGTCCGGGCGGGTCAGGTATTCGTCCTTGTCCCGGCACTTACTTTTGACCTCCACCATGCCGTTTTTGGCGGCGAAGTCCTCGCTGACCTGAGAAAATACCGCGTCCTGCGCCGCCGCGTGGTCGGCGCGGAAACGGAGCATGGTCAGGGTCTTGTACCGCGCCCCCGCCCGGCCGCTGCCCAGACGCGCCGGGGTCTTTTCTTTCATTTTCCGGAATTTTTCCTCGTTTTCGGCGTGTTCCACCAGATAGAGCTTCCGTAAGTCCAGCGCCGTCACATCCGGGACAAAGTCGCCGTCCCGGTACGGGGTGGGCGCTTTCTCCGGCTGGGGCGCGGTCGGGTGATAGTCGCCGCCCTTCACCGGCGGCTCGTGCTCCATGCCGCTCAATATCTCCGCCACCATGGCGGCCAGTTCCTGTTTGTTCATATGCCTCTCCCCTCTATTTTCCGAGAACCAGAGTCTTTACCACCACCGGTAGGGCTGGCCCCACCGGGGCACCCACGTCCAGATAGCTGCCCTCGCTCACCTTCACCCGGTCGATGCACAGAATTTCCGCGTTGGGGCCGAGACGAAGCGCCAGCGCCTGTCCCAGCGCCTTGGCCATGTCCTGTTCCAGACAGATCAGCGCTTTTCCGCCCGTACCCGCCGCGATTTCCTCCGCCATCGCCGCCACCTCCCGGTAGCCCGGAGAATTCACCCCCGGAAACGCCAGAATGGCACTGTCCTCCTGCTTATTTAGCTCCCGACGGATGGTCTCCCGGGAAATGTCCGCCAGCGACACCACCGGGACGTTTTTCAGCGGGAACGGGACGTTCTGATGGAACACGGTGCTTCCGGACAGCTGGGCGCTGTGGCAGCCCGCGCCGATGACCGTGGCGCGGATAGTCTCGCTTCCCAGCGTGAATTCTCCCCCGCAAAGCCTGCTTTCCCGGATAGTCTGTCCCAGAATCGGCCCAATATCGCCGAATTCCAGCCATGGAAGCTCTTTTTCGATACAGTCCGCCACGCCGCCGGAGAAGGAAATGACCAGTTCCTTTTCCCGGCAGGGGTCAAACCGCCCCGCTTCCCGGGTGGTCAGCTGCTCCAGCAGGGGCGTTTCCTCCCGCAGACCCGCCGCCATTTCCAGCGCCTGCGTCAGAATTTCGGCCACGGTTTTCACCTGCCCGGGGCTTGCTTTGCCCCCCGGTTTTAAGTCGCACAGCCCCTCCAGCACCGGAGAAACGTATGTGACGGTGCCGCCGCCGTCAAATTTCAGCAGCCGCCCGCCCACGTTCAGGCAGCCGGTTCTCTCGATTTTCCCGTCGCGGATCAGCGCCAGATTGCTGGTGCCGCCGCCGATGTCCATGTGCAGCACCGTTTTTCCCGTCCGCTGGGAGTAGTCCACCGCCCCCGCGCCCTTGGCGGCCAGTACGCTTTCCAGATCGGGGCCAGCGGTGGCCACCACGAACTCCCCGGCAAAATCCGACAGAGCGTCCAGCACCGCCCGGGCGTTTTCCTTGCGGCTGGTCTCGCCCGTGATGATGATGGCACCGGTATCCACACTTTCCCGGCGGATGCCCGCCTTCCGGTATTCCTCTGCCACCAGCTCCCGCAGCGCCCCGGCATCCACGTGGCTTTCGTCCAGCAGGGGCGTAAAATACACCGGACTGCGGTAGCGGATGTCCCGCCGGGCGATCTCCATCTCCGGCACCGCAAAGCCAGACGCTTTGTTTTCCACCGTCAGCTCCGAGAAGATCATCTGGGTGGAGGTGGTTCCCACGTCCAGCCCCACGCTTCGCAGAATGTCAGACACGGCCGGTCACCTCTTCCAGAATCCGCCGCACCAGAAAATCCTCCACTTCCATGGGGTTCGTCTTGCAGCAGGGGTCTTCCAGCGTAGCCTTTACGATCTGCTCCGCATTGCGCCACACCGACCGGGGATCAACCCCCGCCTGCGCCAGGGTCTCCGGAAGGTTCAGCTCCCGGCGCAGGCGCACAAGGCCGTTTTTCAGGTTCCGCACGGCGATGGTGTCGGCGCTGCCGCCGATTCCCGCGGCTCTTGCCAGCTCGGCGTATTTCTTCGCCGCCACATGGGCGTTGCAGGTGATCACCGAGGGCAGCAGAATGGCGTTCAGCCGCCCATGGGGAACGTGGAACAGCCCGCCCAGACTATGCGCCATGGCGTGGCACAGCCCCAGCCCTGCCTGCGTGAAGGCAATGCCCGCCATGGTCGCCGCCTGATGCACTTTCAGCCGCACGTCCTTCCGCCCCGCATAGGAGGCCGGGAGGGCGGCAAAGGCGCTGCTGAACGCCTCCCGAGCGTACAAGTCCGTCATGGCCCCCGCGTTTTTCGCCGCGTAGGCTTCCACCGCGTGGCTCAGGGCGTCGAACCCCGTCTCGGCGATCAGCCCCTTGGGCAGCTCCTGCAAAAGGTCGCTGTCCAGAATCGCCGCATCGGGGCGCAGACGCTTGTCCACCAACGGGTGCTTGACCTTGTTGTGGGTCAGGATGGCAAAATCCGTCACCTCCGAGCCGGAGCCGGAAGTCGTGGGGATGGCGACCAGCTTGTAGTTTCCCTTCGCGAAATAGGCCATGGCCTTGGCGCAGTCCATGGCGCTGCCCCCGCCCAGCGCTACCAGCAGATCGGGGGCGAATTCCTTCAGCCGCGCCGTCCCCTCCGCCGCCAGCTCCACCGAGGGGTCGGGCTGCACCTTGTCAAAATACTCCACCTGAGCGCACTTTGCCGTCTGGGCGATCCGCTGCGCCGTTCCGTTTTTCATGAAAAACGGGTCCGTCACCAGCATCAGCCGCTGGCCGCCCATCCCCGCCAGCGCCGAAACCGCACCGGGGCCGGAATAGATCGTGGTCTTACACTGAAACTCCTCCATAAATATGCACCGCCTTTTCAGCGCTAGTATTTCCCATGGAACGAAAAACATGTATTGCCAAAAATAAAAAAAGAGATAGTCAAATCAAAACAAATGTGTTATGATAAGGAGACGAGGTGAATGTTATGGAGCAAACCGATGAAACCGTGCAGCCCAAGGAAGAAGGCTATGTCCCCCGCCCGAAGTGGCAGCTGTGGGCAGCCCGGGTCGGGCTTGTGCTTTTTCTTCTGCTGGTGATCGCACAGATCATCAACCTTGCCGGAGGACGGTTCTGATGAAGATTCTGGGAATCGACCCCGGCTACGGTATTACGGGCTTCGGCCTGATCGACGCCCAGCGTGGGCAGTACCGTCTGCTGGGCTGCGGCGCCATCACCACGCCCCCCAATACGGATTTTCCATGGCGGCTTGAGGTTATTTACAACGACATGACCCAGCTGCTGCAAACGGCGCAGCCGGAGGCGGTGGCCATCGAGGAGCTGTTCTTTGGCCAGAACGTTACCACGGGTATCAATGTCGCCCAGAGCCGGGGGGTCATTCTGCTGGCCATCCATCAGGCGGGGCTGCCCATTTTTGAATACAAGCCCATGCAGGTCAAGCAGGCCGTGGTGGGCTACGGCAACGCCAGCAAGCATCAGGTACAGGACATGACCAAGCGTTTACTCCATTTGCAGGCCATGCCCAAACCCGACGACGCCGCCGACGCCATCGCCATTGCCCTGTGCCACGCCCGTTCGGCAACCTCCCTGCTTGCCCGGGCGGAGAAGCAGGCGGAAAGGTAAATCGGAATTTATGGAGGAATAAAAAATGAAAGAGTATCAACACTTAATAGGCAAAATTATTATTGCAGTGGCAATTATAGTTGCCGCAATCATTATAGCAGTTGCTATTGATGGGGCGGGAGAAAGTATTCGTAGCGGCTTGTTTCAGTTAGGGGATGCGCTTCGATAAATTCCGGTTTGGCGCTGAAATTCCCTGTGCGAAGATTGTTATCTGACCCACTTCATTAAATTTGTATCCAACGACCGAGGTGTTTCTATGTTATATTACGTTTCCGGCACGGTTGCCGTGCTTGAGCCGGGTCTGGCCGTCATCGACTGCGGCGGCGTTGGCTACGGCTGCCGCGTCACCGCCTACACCGCCGGTCAGTTAAAGCTGAACCAGAACGCCCGGCTGTACATTACCGAATCCATCCGGGAGGACGCCTTTGACCTGTACGGCTTTATCAGCCGGGAGGAGCAGCGGTGCTTTGAACTGCTGACCTCCGTCAATGGTGTCGGCCCCAAGGCCGCGCTGGCAATTCTGTCCTCCGGCGGGCCTCAGAATTTTACATTGGCCGTCATGACCGGGGACGAAAAGATGCTCACCGCTGCACAGGGCGTGGGCAAAAAGCTCGCCCAGCGCATCATTCTGGAATTAAAGGAAAAAATCGGCGGGAGCAGCATGGAGCTGGATTTTTCCGCCGGTACCCCCTCCGCCGCCCCGGCGCAGACCGGCGGCGCGGCCGCCATGGCGCGAGCCGCTTTGCAGGAGCTGGGCTACTCCCCCGTGGAGATCTCCGCCGCCCTCAAGGGCGTCGATCCGAACGCAAGCACCGAGGAAATGGTGCGCTTCGCCCTGCGCGCCATGGTGATGAAGGGCTGATTTTCAAACAATGACTCCGCTCTTGGAGGTAAATTATGAGTCTCGAATTTTCTCAGGAACTGGATACCCCCATTGTTTCCCCCACCTTCGCGCCTCAGGATGCGGGGGAGATCGGTCTGCGGCCGAAGCTCCTTTCCGACTACACCGGGCAGGAAAAGGCCAAGGGAAATCTCTCTATTTATATTGAAGCCGCCCGGCGGCGTGGAGAACCTCTGGATCACACCCTGCTGTACGGCCCTCCCGGTCTGGGCAAAACCACGCTGGCGGGCGTTATCGCCAACGAAATGGGCGTGAACATCCGTGTCACCTCCGGCCCTGCCATTGAAAAGCCCGGCGACCTTGCGGCGCTGCTGACCAACCTGAACCCCGGCGACATTCTGTTCATCGATGAAATCCACCGCTTAAACCGGGTGGTGGAGGAAATTCTCTACCCCGCCATGGAGGATTTCGCCATCGACATCATCGTCGGCAAAGGCCCCAGCGCCAACTCCATCCGACTGGATCTGCCGAAGTTCACCCTTGTGGGCGCAACCACCCGGGCAGGCCAGCTGTCCGCGCCTCTGCGTGACCGGTTTGGCGTCAATCTGCGTCTCGAGCTGTACACCCCGGAGGAGCTGGCGAAGATCGTCACCCGCTCCGCCGCCATTCTGGGAATGCCCATCGACCCCAAGGGCGCTATGGAGATCGCCTCCCGCAGCCGCGGCACCCCCCGGATTGCCAACCGCTTCCTCCGCCGGGTGCGGGACTTTGCCGAGGTCATGGGCGACGGCACCATCACGGAGGAGGCCGCCGACCTTGCTCTGCGCCGTCTGGAAGTGGACAAGCTGGGGCTTGACAACATCGACCGCCGGATGCTCTCCGCCATCATTCAGAACTACGGCGGCGGCCCCGTGGGCTTAGAAACCCTGGCCGCCACCATCGGCGAGGAAGCCGTGACGCTGGAAGACGTCTACGAGCCGTATCTCATGCAGCTGGGCTTTCTCACCCGCACCCCCCGTGGGCGCTGCGTGACGGCGCTGGCCTACGACCATCTGCACATTCCCTACGAGGGACAGTCCCAGTTTTCCATCTGACCGGGACTTCCCGGCCTTGTATTGCTACTCCAAGTTGCACAAATCCGCAAAAAATTCAGGAATTTTTTTCATAAAGGATTGACAAAAGGATTTCGTGTGGTATAATCCGACTTGTGGCAGAAGATTGCCGCTAATTAATCGACCCTGCGTTATAACATTCATCCAGTGGGATTTCACGGGGCAACAACTAACCGAAGAGAGGTATTTTCCAATGTACGAAGACAAGACTTTAGTGTGCAAAGAGTGTGGCAAGGAATTCGTGTTCACCGCCGGTGAGCAGGAGTTCTACGCAGAGCGCGGCTTCCAGAACGAGCCTCAGCGCTGCAAGGCTTGCCGTGACGCTCGCAAGAACGCTACCCGTGGCCCCCGTGAGTTCTTCACCGCTACCTGCGCTCGTTGCGGCGGCGAGGCGAAGGTTCCCTTCCAGCCCAAGTCCGACCGTCCCGTGTACTGCAGCGAGTGCTTCGCTCAGATGCGCGCCAACGGCTGATTGCTGAAATGAGAATGACCGGGAAAGGCGATAGTCTTTCCCGGTTTCATTTTGTACTTAAGGAGCGGTATCTCTTTGGGGTGGAGAAACGCTGCCCGGTGTAGGCGCTTGCTGACCGCTTGCCGTCGGGTTTCGTGGGTGCTATACGGAATGTTGGTTCAACAAATCGGAATTTGACGGAGGTGAAATAGCAGATGAAAATTGAGAACAACATTCTAAAACATTATCTCAAAAATGTATACTTTATTACAGGTACAGCCTACGCGGGAAAGTCAACTACAGTAAAAATGCTTGCTGAACGATATGATATGGTTTTCTGCGGAGAAAACTATCATTCAAAGGTGTCGGATGCTGTAGCAACACCAGATGCTCAGCCTGATATTTGCTTTTTGAAAACCCTAACTGATTGGAAAGAATTTGTTACTCGGACTCCCGAGGAGTATGAGCGTTGGATTTATAGCACATCAAAGGAAGCGGCAGAATTTGAGGTTGCAGAACTCATTTCGATATCACAGGATAGGAAAGTTATCGTTGATACGAATATTCCTGTTGGTATTCTTAAAGAAATATCCAACTACAATCATGTCGCTGTTATGCTCTCCCCTTTGTCTATGAGTGTTGACCGTTTCTTTGACCGAAGCGACCCTGAAAAGCAATTTCTTCTCAATGTTATCGAGAGTTGTGAAGATTCAAAAACGGTTATGGAGAATTATAGGCAAGGTCTGGAACTTATCAATGGTCAAAAGCACTATGATGAATATGCCAACAGCGGTTTTTTTACGGTAGTTCGGCAAGATACGCAGAAAGACACAAGAGAAGAAATTTGTGAGATAATTGCCAGACACTTTGGTTTGATTTGACAAATTCCAGTTTGGCGATTTGCCTCTGCGTGGCTTTCATACACAAAACCGGGAAGGGCAATGCCCTTCCCGGTTTTTGCCAGGTTTTCACAGTCAGTTCTCTTTCCGACTCTCCATATGCCCCGACTGGATGACCGGGGGCTTGGGGTCGGCCACTTCCCATGACAGCGGCTTCTTTTCGTCCTCTTTCACGGCGTTCTCACCTCGCATACAGTATGCGCCGTTTCGCCAAAAAGATGCAAAGCACCCCTTGCCTCTCCCTTTGGGAGAGGTGGACGAGCGCAGCGAGGACGGAGCGGGTAAGTAAGGCCGCAATGCCCTCCCAGTCGCCTTCGGTGACAGCTCTCCCAGAGGGAGAGCCAAGGGCGGATTCCGTTAAAATTACTCCAGCACCGATTCAAAAACTGCCTTGACCGAGCTGATTCTTCCCGCCTCAAAGGGACTTTCCAGTCCGGCGCTGTCCAGGAAGGCCAGAAAATACGATTCCTCCGTCGTCAGATTCTGTTCGTACAGCTCAAGACCCGCACCCCGCTGCTCCTGCTCCAGCTGATACAGCTGCATCGCCGCGTCGTTGCTGACCACATAGCTGAACACGTACATGGGGTTCGTATAGAAATGGGTCACGTCCACAAACTCCCGCCGGTCGTAGCCCACGCTGTCAAAGCCGAAGTCCAGCGCAACCTGCTCGTACAGCGCGTACAGTCCCTCCGCAGACAGCGCGTCGCCGGTCAGGCCGTACATCTGCCGCTCAAAGCTGGCATACGCTCCCTGCTCCACGTAATTGCCCAGACTGTCCGCCATTTTTGCCCGGGTCAGGTCTTCCCCGCCGTAGCACAGACTCAGATACTCCATGCCCGTGGAGAAGAATTCCGACACGTCCACCCCGGCTGCGCTGCCGTAGCTGGCATAGTCATTGCAGAAGTGGCCGAATTCATGGGCAAGAACCAGCTTGTCGTAGGCCGTCAGCGTGGCGTTCATGAAGATGAACGGCTCCTGATAGCTGGTCAGGTATTGCTCAAAAGAGGAATTGTACTTGTTCTCCCCGTAGCCGGTGTCGTAGAGCTTCGCCGTCTTCATCAGGTCATGGGCTTCCTTGACCGTGCCGCCCATGCCCTCTGCCGCCGTGGCTAAGTAGTTGAGGGTCTCCCTTTCCGAAGCGTACTCACCGGTCGCCTCCCATGCGTCGGCGTCCAGCTCCTGGTACAGCGGCACCAGCTCCCGGCGGATGTCCTCCAGAAGCTGCTCTTCCTCCGCGGCAGTGTAGTCCCGGTAGAAGTAGAAGTCCTCGGCAAACTGGGGGTAATCCGAATAGCCGCAGTATTCCGCTATCTCCTGCCGGACGGCGATCAGCTCCGCCAGAAGGGACGCCATGCCGTCCGCGCAGGCGTCATAGTAGCCTTGCGTATCGTCCTGATAGTCCGCCGCCTGAGCGGACAGCTCGTAATACCGGGTTTGCAGCCGGGCTTCCTCCTCCAGCATGGCGGTGAAGGTCTCGTCCCAGACGCTTTCCTCATTCTCATAGCTGTCAAAAAAGCCCTCGCCGAAATATTCCTCCTGCTCCAGTTTCTCCCGGGCGGGGGACTGGGCAAGCGCCCGGTAAAGCTCCTGTAAGGCGGCGTCCACCGTGGCCGCGTTCTGGGTGCAGTAGTTGTACTCGTCCTCCCAGTAGGTGTCCGTCAGATCTGCACAGTAATGGATATCCGCCAGCGCGTAGTAGGTGCTGAACCAGTCATAAGCGTCGTAAAAGTCGTATATCCCGTCCAGAATGGCCGAAACATCGTCCCCTTCCGCCGCCTCGCAGGCGGCGTCCAGCGTCTGCTGGAGCTGGGTCATGTCCGGGCGCTCGTAGGTCATGCTCTCGTAGGGGACAATGGCGTTCCCATCCACCAGCGAACGCACAGCGCCGAAATACTCGCCAAAGTCCACCATGCCGCAGCCGGACAGCAGCACCGCCGCCGTCAGAACCAGCGCGATCAGCCGTAAAAACCTTATTTTCATTCTCTTTCCTCCTATACCTGTACTTCCGGTTCCATGCCGCACTGCGCGATGCGCCTGCGCAGCCAGCCGCCCTGAAAATATACGATCGAAAATACCGTCGCCGCCAGCAGCCAGCTCAGGGGGTAACAGACGGCCAGCAGCTCGATCCTGTGCCACGTCCTCACCACCGTGAAGATCCACACCACCCGGAACACGCACACGCATACGCAGGTGATGACCGTGGGAAGCACCGAACATCCGGTGCCCCGCATGGCTCCGGCGAATACCTCCACCGGCATGAACAGCGCGTTGAACGGCACCGTCCACGCCATGACATACGCCCCCAGCCTGATCACAGCCGGGTCGGTGGTGTAAATTCCCAGAATGAAGGGGCGGAACGTGATGACCAGCGCGCTCATCGCCCCCGTCAGCACCACGCTCATACCCATGCAGACCCAGACGCTCTGACGAATTCTGTCATATTTCTGCGCGCCGAAGTTCTGCCCCACGAAGGTGGTCACCGATACGCCGAAAGCGCCGGAGATCATCCAAGTCAGGCTGTCGGTCTTAACATATGCCGTCCATGCCGCCACCGCCACGTCTCCGAAGGAATTGATGCCGGACTGTATCAGAAGATTGGCAAGGTCAAATGTCACGAATTGCAGTCCCGCCGGGACGCCAACGTAAAGGATGCGTTTCAGCAGCCCGCCCTGAAAGCGGATCTTTTTCAGAGAGAGCCGTGTTTCTTCCGGCTGGCGGAGCAGCGCCACCGTGACCATCCCCGCGCTGACCACCTGAGAGAAGACCGTCGCGATGGCGGCCCCCGCCACGCCCAGCTTCAGCACCACCACGCACAGGATGTCCAGCACGATGTTGACCCCGCAGGCAGCCATCAGGAACATGGTAGGCCGCCGGGAATCGCCCATGGCCCGGAGAATGCCCGCGCCCATGTTGTAGAGCATGGAGGCGATCGCGCCGGCAAAATAGATTTTTATGTACAGAACGGCGTCGTCCATGCAGCTTTCCGGGGTGTTCATCAGCCCCAGAATTTTAGGGCCGAGGGAGTAGCCCAGCGTCATCACCACCGCGCCCAGCACAAGCGACAGCGCCACGCCGGTATGGAGGGTATCCTGCACGCCCTGCTTACTTTTCGCGCCGTAAAACTGGGACAGCAGCACCGTCGCACCGGTGCTCAGTCCAATGAAAAAGCCGTTCATCAGGTTCAGCAGTGCGGAGGTAGACCCCACCGCCGCCAGCGCCCGGGTGCCGACGAACCGGCCGACGATGATGGTGTCCACGGTATTGTACATCTGCTGGAAAAAGCTCCCAAGCAGAATGGGAAAGAAAAAGAAAAGCAGCTGCTTCCAGATCACGCCCTCCGTAATGCGCTGCGACGGCAATTCGCCCTGCATAAAAAGTGCCTCCCGACGGATATACTGGGACGATTCTACCATAGAAACGGCAGACTGTCCATTGATTTTTTTCAGGCAGCGCGCACCGTGTCCAACAGGTGGAAAACCGGAAAATAGAAATAACCCCCGGCCTGCTGTCACGACAGCCGCCGAGGGTCATTCCTCTGCGATCTTGGTATCTAACATCTGTTGGTTAACCTCTCTTTCTGCGGAGTAGACGTCGGCGTTCCACCTTACAGATTTGGAATTCCTCCCGTGAAAATTCCTTTCTTTACATTTTGGGAAGACCATATATGATCGGGAGATTTACCTTGGGAAGCCGTCGTCTCTGAGAAGATTTACCTGTACATTGGTATCACCTCTTTGTGTCTATAAAATAACATATTCCTTTCTGAAATGCAACCCGGAATTTTGTATAAAATATACCATTTTATTTGCTGCATAACATAGAATTCCAGCGTATTAACCAATTTGTCATTGACATATTCCCTGCGCTATGTTAGCATAAATATGTTGGGGTCAGTCTGCGGACCGGCCGTTTGCAGACTGAGGGCGGGGATATCCCCGCCCTCAGCTGTTTACGATTCCGGATACGATCCTGTGCATTTCCGCTTCCGAACGGGCACCGTGCGCCCGGGTCAGAATGTCGCTCTGCGCTTCACGGGAAAGCGCCGCATAGGCTTCCATAGCCGCAGAATTCTGTGCCAGCGCCATGGCGAACCCAATGGGCATTTGCTGAAAATCCATGCTGACTCTCCTTTCCGCTGCCTTACGCCGCCGCGTCCAGCATATTCTCAATAAAAATCCCATACCCCGTAGTCGGATTGTTCACCAGTACATGGGTACGTCTATGATACCAACGAGAGATTTACTTTTTGGGAAGTTTGGGATAAAGGTCGATTTCGATATTCCCATTCTTCCCTTTTCGGCACTCAATCTTCTCTAAAATTGTCTTTAATACTATTTCCTGATTAAAATCTTAATTTTAATCGGGAAGGCATCGCCTGACGGCGCTGCCTGTTTTATGATTTATAAGGAAAGAAATCACAAAACAAGTCTCATATGAACTCCATGCCCTTCAGGCAATTAAAATCTTTTTTAAAGATTTTAGGGTCTATCTGAAAACCGTCAACATGCCCAAACAGCGGGTCTTTTCCGCCTGCTGTGCACCATTTTCCCTTGTAATACACAAAGTATTCCTGCGGAAAAATGGCTTCAGCAGGCGAAAAATCCCTCGCTGTTGGTCATATTCCCGGTTTTCAGATAGACCCTAATTGGAGTTCAGTATTACATCTGGCTTTTGATCGTGGAGATCAGAATATCTCCCGCCACGACCCGATCTTCCGCGGCGAAGCCTTCCACGAAATTGTCGGAATAAAGCACCTGGGCGTTGGGGGGGAATTCATCGTCCCCTTCCCAGACGAGAATCTGCATCCGATAGCCGCCGATCAGGTCGAACTGATAGCCCGCGTCTCCGTGCTTCATGGGCAGCGCCTGCATTTTCTCGCAGGCAGCCCTGAACGCCGGCAGCCGGGTGCCGAAGGTGAAGGCCGCACGGGTCAGCACACGGCCGGTGTAGGGCTTGATGTACATCTCCCCCCAGGGCATCTCCCGGAAGGTCTTCCACTGCCCCTGCCAGACCACATCTTTGCTTTCCAGCAGATAGCGCAGCAGAAACGTCTGGGAGGGCAGCGGCGGCAGCGCCCCGCCGTCCAGCGCACGGATGGCATAGTCCGGGTGGGCAATGGCAAACGCCCTGCCCAGAAGACTGAGGGTGAATTCCTTCCCGTCCCAGCGGACGTCCGACAGTCTCGCCGTCACGGCGGCGGGATTCAGATCGCGAAACAGCTCCGCGTAATGGGCAAAGGGGGCTTCTTCTTTGTGGTTTTCTACTTGCATATTCCTTATTCCTTAATCGTGTAGTTCCAGAGGCAGGCCGTCGGGATCCCGGAAGAATACATAGTGCCCTCCGTTTGCCTTGTCCTCGTGAATCGGTTCCGTCTCGATGCCCTGTGCGTTCAGCCAGTCCCGAGCCGCCTGAATGTTCGTTACCCGGAAGGCCAAATGCCGTAGACCCAGAGCCTCTGGCAGAGTCAGCCGGGCAGGAGCGTCGGGCTTGATGAACAGCTCCAGTACCAAATTCCCCAGCCGCAGCATCCGCAGATAATCCCGCTGCTCCGGCCTCCAGACTTGGCTCTCCAGAGTGAACCCCAGCTTGTTGACATAAAAATCCAGGGTTCGGGCTTCCTCCGAAGCAATCACCGCCACATGGTGCATTCCCTCCAGCATGTTACGCCTCCTGAATGGAGTGGGGGAACAGCCGCTTGTCCGTATGGGGCAGGAAGCAGGCAGCTACAAAGGAATCCATGTAGCCGGGGTATGTGGAAAGCTCCAGATAGGTCATGTTCGCTGCCACTTCCGCCGTTTTTGCGGCGGCTTCGTCACTCATGACCATGGCGTAAGCGCCAGCCAGAGAGGAGTTGCCGATGTAGTGGAACTTTTCCAGCTCCACATCCGGGAACATGCCAATATTCACCGCGTTCTTCATGTTGATGCCGGAGCCGATGCCGCCTGCGACATAGACGTTCTCGATGGCTTCCACGGGCATATCCACGCTTTGCAGCAATGTTGCGATGGCGGAGAATATCGCGCCCTTGGCACGAATGAAGTTGTCAATGTCCACTTCATTGATGGACACTTCCCGGCCGGTCTCGCTTTCGTTTTCAAAGGCAATAACGTAGCGGCCCATGCCGTGATGATCCCGGCGGACGCGCTCGCCCTCCCGGATGAACAGGCCCTTGGCGTTGACGATGCCGCAGCGGTACAGCTCGGAAATGATGTCGATGATGCCGCTGCCGCAGATGCCGACGGCCTTCTGTCCTTCGTCGCCCACGATGGAAACGGTGGGTTCCATGGTCACTTTGTCTACGGTGCAGGCTTCGATGGCGCCGTCCGTGGCGCGCATACCGCAGGAAATGTCGCCGCCCTCAAAAGCGGGGCCGGCGGAACAGGCGCAGCTCACAAGGAAGTCCCGGTTGCCGAAGACGATCTCGCCGTTGGTGCCCAGGTCGATGAACAGGCTCAGCGCGTCACTGTCCCAGATGCCGGAGGCCAGCGTACCGGCGGTGATGTCGCCGCCCACGTAGGAACCGATGTTGGGGGCGATGAGTACCGGCGCGAGGGGGTTGGCGGGAATCTTCAAGTCCTGCGCCAGCAGCCCGTTCCAGAGGAAGAAGCTGGGGATATACGGATCCATGCGGACGCTCTGGGCATCCACGCCCACCAGCAGGTGGTTCATGGTGGTATTCGCGCCCACGCTCATGCGCAGAATGGACGGGCATGTGACCCCCGCGGACTTGCACAGATTGGCAATGATGGGGTTCAGGGTCTCTTTCAGGATGGCGTCCTGAAGCTTTTTCCTGCCGCCGGGCTTGCCCTGCTCGATGATACGGTTGATGACGTCCGCGCCGTAGCGGATCTGGCCGTTGCCGGAGGAACCCTTCGCCAGAATTTTGCCCGTGGTCAGATCGGTCAGCACCATGGTGACCGTGGTAGTGCCGATATCGATGGCACAGCCGACGATGGCAGTGTCCTCCGGGGCGCAAACTTCCATACAGCGGAAGGTATCGCCCAGAAGTTCGCCCTTCACGCACACGTGGAAGCTGTTCTCCCGCAGAACGTGGGCAAGCTTCACCATGACGCAGAAGGGAATCTCCACCTTCTCTACGCCCAGCGCTTCCTCAAGCGCCCATGTCAGGCGCTCGTTGTCGGGCATGGTGTCGTCCAGACTCGGCTCGGCCATGGTCACGACCACCGCCCGGAACCGATTGGTAAAGTGAATGCCGCTCTGCTTCAGCTGGCTCTGGCAGGCGTCAAAAATGGCGACCTCCTGCGGGCTGCTCAAATCGGCGGTCTTCATCCGGGACTGGTAGGCGCTGGCGATGTCCGGAACGAACACGGTGCAGTTGCCGACGACCTTCGAGCTGCAGCTCAGGCGCCAGCCTTCGGCATATTCTTCGTCGGAAATATGGCGGCTGGGGTAGGATTCCAACTCTCCCTCCACCAGCTTGATGCGGCACTTGCCGCAGGAGCCGTTGCCGGAGCAGGGAGCGTCGATTGCCACATTGGCACGGCGAGCCAGCTCCAGAAGGTTATCGCCGACGTTGCAATCGACGGTAACGGGCTTGCCGCCTTCGATTTGAAATACGACTTTTGGCATAAGGATAACACCTTTCTTTTTGGGCGAGGCCCTGCCATCCGGCAAAAAATTGCCAAAACTCCCGGACGGAATGATAGCGCCGCCTGAAATTTTATTTTCTTTTCAAGTATAACATAGCTCCCCGCAATTGTCCAGCGAAATCAGTATTTTTTTACCTATATTAAATTTGATACTATTTCCTGATTAAAATCTTTGATTTTAATCAGGAAGGCATCGCCTGATGGCGCTGCCGGTTTTGTGATTTATAAGGAAAGAAATCACAAAACAAGTCTCATATGAACTTCATGCCCTTCGGACAATTAAAATCTTTTTTAAAGATTTTAATTGAAGTTCAGTATGATATGGCTCATCACCCTGGCGTCATAACCTGACCGAACGCATGTGCTCCTCAATAGGGGGCATTGCAAGCCAGTGCCGCAGCACTGGTGTAGCAATCCGTCCCCCCAAAGGCTCTCCTCGTTCAGTAGGGGAAGCCACAAAAAACTACGCCCGGGAAGTTTCCTTCCCGGGCGCAATCTCAATTTCATTACATCAGAGGCTCCATGCCCAGCACCGGGTGACCCTTCTCGGTCAGCCAGTTCAGCAGCTCCTCGCAGTCGGTGGTGACGGTCTCGTCGGCGACCATGTCGGTGAAGTTGTCAATGCCGTACAGTTCCTTGGCCGTCTTGTTCAGACGCTCGGCAACGTCGTCCTTCAGCTCCTTGGGCATCCAGACAATGCGCTCGATGCCGCCCTCAGCAGCGATGAACTTCTTGGAGGAGATGAAGTGACGGCCGTGACCCATGTAGCCAGGGGTCTGGACGCCGCCGCCGGTGCAGGAGGCCAGCTCGCCGAAGGTCATACCGGCAGGGGTCATGCCCTTGTATTCCCGGTTCACAACGATGAAGCCGTTGGACATCGGCTCAATGCCGCAGATGCACTCGAAGCAGCCGCAGGAGGTCATCGGGTCCTCCAGAATGGAGTACAGGGTGACGTTCTCAACAGCGCCGTGGGTCGCGTCGGAGATTGCCTTGTTGACGGACTGGAAGCGGCCAGTGCGCTCGTCCTCGCAGCCTTCCTTGAAAATGGGCTGGCAGGGACCGTTGGGGTTCAGCTCGTAGGTAGCCTTGGCATCCAGCCAGGACACGGCGCCGCACAGACCCAGACGCTCGGGGGTGACCACGCAGCAGTGGGCGGGGGCGAAGGACTGGCACATGATGCAGGTGAAGTAACGGTCAACGGCCTCGTCGGTCATGGACGCCAGACGGTCGTCACGCTGGTTGTACCGGGGCATAGCCACCTCGTCACGGAACTTCTCCGCCTCGGCAGCGTCGGTGATCAGGGTGATCTGGCACTTGTCCACAACGGCGTCAAACTCGTCCATGATCATGACGTACAGAACTTCGGCGAAGTCCTTCAGCCGCAGACCCGCCTCGTAAGCCGCGTTGCTGACACGGATACGAACCTGATTGCGCTGGCCGGTGTGCATGACGCCTTCCATGTAGTTGAACCATGCGTGGAACTTCCGCTCGATAACGGACTCAAAGTCCACCTGCATCTTCTTACCGGCCACCTCAACGTAGGTCGCCAGAGCCAGATCCTTGGCCTGATCGAAGTCGGGGCCGACGATGGTAATCTTGTGATCCTCGATTTCATTCAGTTCCCGCATCACCACCAGCTCGGCAGTGGGGTTCTTGGCGGACCAGATCTCGTTGTGCATATCGGCCTTACGGATGATCTCGCCCTCGAAGGCGGCGGCGAAGGCCACGGGGATGGGCAGTTCCTTCACCTTGATCTTGATGTTCCGCAGTTCCAGAGACTTCTTCACGGTCTCGGCGTGGTCGCATACGGACTCCAGAGCGCCGGGAACCTGATTCTCGCCCAGATCGATGTCCACGACCACGGGGAAGCCCAGAGCGATGGCGCCTGCACCGGCGGAAACCACCACGGAGTCAATGGCGCCGAAGGTATTGACGAAGGCGGGAACACGGTTCTTGGTGTAGTCCAGCAGACCGGCCAGATTGCCGGGCTGAACGTTGCCGAAAATCAGTGCGGCACGGATGGCCACGGTAACAACATGGATGACGGAGGTCACGTCATGTCCCAGAGGAATGACACGCAGCTCCAGACCCATCTTGACGCCGCCCTCGGCGCACTGCTCGATGACGTCGCCCACCATGAAGGTCATGATGCCCTTGCTCTGGTAGTCCTTGACCACCTTAACAACGTCCTCGGCATTGTCCGCCTTGCCCAGCACAACGGCCACGCCGGGGATATCGCCGGTGACCAGCGGCACGCCCAGAGAACGGATGATGGGGTCGGGAACGAAGCCGATGCCGGACTCGTTTTCGTAGGGGTTGGCACCGTCGACGTATTTCAGTCCCTCAAGAATTTCCGCGCCGACAGCGGTAGCAAGGCCGGCGTTCAGCGCCTGACCCAGATCCTCCTGATTGGTGATCAGGCTCTTGAGCACGCCCACGCAGGCGGGCAGGTCGCCCAGAGTCTTGACCTTTACGCCGGTGGCAGCGTAAATGGTGGGGAAAAAGTATGCGGTATCGGGGAAGGCAATCTCCTTGTCTGCGCCGTACTTGGCAATGGCGTCGTTTACGGCACCTTCGGTCAGTCCCGCAACGGCATTGGAACCGCCATAAATGAGATCGGTTAATACGCTCATGTAAATTCCTCCCAATTTTTTGAATCCTGAAGATAATATATATTAAGCCCGAAGGCTGAATATACCAGTTCGGTTTCCGGCACCACGCCGGGGCTTTCAAATGCAGCAAATTCTTCCAAAGCAGAAAAAGCAAACTGGCTGGGAGGGAGGTTCCCTCCCAGCCATGTAGTGCATGGGAAAACTGTCAGTCACATTACCCGGCCAGCCAAATGCCGACCTTCCAGGGTTTATGGTCATCCGGCACCTTAATCAACAGACTCGAAAGCAGTCCGTCAACCACCCAGTGCCAAATTCATCCTTAATCTCCCCCACTCAGCACGGACAACCGCCGCACAACCGGTCGAGGGGCCCAAAGGATGTCCAAACCACCACCCAGAGTCCGTAACGTCATTGGCCGCCCGCCCTGCGGGCGCGGGCTTAGAGGTCGAGGTAGGAGTCGGAGTAGAGGACGTGGTTCTTGAAGATATCGCAGGACTTGATGGTCTCCATCAGGCGCAGGTCGCAGGGGTTGACGATGGCGGAGGTCAGACCCTGCATCATCGCCATGGCGACCAGAGCGGAGTCCATGATGGGACGCAGCGTCTTGGGCGCGCCGTTAGAGTTGTTGGACAGACCGCCGGTGGACTTCAGGCCTTCCGATGCGAACATCTTGATGGCTTCCAGAACTTCCATCTGCTTGTCCTGCATACCCTTGACGACCAGGAACAGGGGGTCGAACCACAGGTCGGTGGCATCCATGCCCAGACTCATGCCGCGCTCCAGCATGTTGTGGCAGTGCTTCATGCGCTCTTCGTTGTCCTTAGCGATACCGTCGGCAGAGCAGAGGGCAATACAGATGGCGTCGTTGGCAGCGGCCAGATCAATGTTGGAAATACGGGAACCGGCGTCGGCGGAGTTGACGATGGGCTTGCCGTTGGTGCGGTTGTAGACCTTGATACCGGCCTCGATAGCCCGCTTGTTGGCGGTGTCCAGTGCCAGAGGAACATTGTTGAAGTTCTCCTGCAGCAGCTTGACAGCCCACATCATGCGCTCGGGACCGTCCTTCTCAGCAGGTCCGATGTTGACGTCCAGATAGGTGGCGCCGGCAGCGATCTGCTCGGCAGCACGCTTCAGGATGGGCTCGGGGTCACGCTCGTCCATAGCCTTGCGGACAGAGGGCGCGATGCAGTGGATACGCTCGCCGATGGTGACGAAGGTCTGGGATTCGGGGTTGTAGCCCTTGTACTTGACGCCCATGTCCACGACCTTGATCTCGGGGACCTTGGTAGCCAGCAGCTCGTCGAAGGACAGCTCCTTGACTTCCACGGTGGTGGCAGCCTTGGCGGCGTTCTCGGCGGCGGCAGCCTTCGCGGCGGCCTCGTATTCCTTGTCCTTCATGTACTTGGGCAGCTGAACCGCCTCGGTGGGGCCGACAACGACGTTCCAGCCGGGCAGCTTCTCCTGAATCTCGCCCTTCATAACGGCGACCTTGCCGGGGATAATCAGGGTGCGGTTCTTGATCTTGTTCTCGATGTCCAGGGTCTCGAAGGTCTTCTTGACGGTGGAGGAGGAGAACTTACCGGCGGCCCACGCGGTCAGAACGGACATGCCGGAAGCGTCGGTGATGATCAGGTTCACGGGCTGGTTGGAACGCTCCAGTTCGCCGGAAACCAGGAAGTAGGTCAGAGCGAAGTCCACGGTCAGGGCGCAGGGGCTGTTCTCGTCGGCGCCGTTCAGCGGATAGATCTTGCTCTCCACCTTCATGGGCTTCTGAGGATCGGTGAAGATGTTCTGACGCAGGCCGTACAGAGGCAGCGCCTGGGCGTAGGTCATGTGCTCCATGACGATGATGGAGCCGTACTTCTCGGTGAACATGGAAGCGTAGGCGGTCTGCAGATGGTCATCGCCGCTGGCAATGCGGCCTACGTTGACGATGGAGGGATAGCCGAAGCTGCGGTCGCCATCCTTGATGGCAGTGCGGCGCACCAGAACGGCGTTGGCCAGCGTCTCCTTGGCGGTCTTGCCGGTGACGTCCAGCACCAGATTCTTGTTGCCGGCGGCTTCCAGCTTCTTCACGGTGTCGTACAGGTCGGAGATGGTGTCGGCGTGAACACCCAGAACAACACCGGCCTCCTTGGCGACAGCATTCATAGCCTCGTAGTTGTCAGGGGTAGCGCCGTCCAGAATGACGTTCTTGCCCGCGACTGCCAGAGCAGCCTTGGCGCACTCCACATCCCAGCACTCCAGGATCAGGTCACGGCCGGTAGCAGCGGCCTTCTTGACCAGCTCCGCGTAGACAGCGGGATCGGACTGCTTGTTGGCGACGAAAACGAACTCAACGTACATTCTCTCGCCGATACGCTCGTAGTCAACCTTCTGCAGGTCGGCCAGCTTCTTGTCGGCTTCCTCAGCGGACATGCAGGTGCAGACGGAAACTGCGTACAGGTTCTTGTTGACCAGAGTCTTCTCGTGACGGAAGAGGACAGTCTCGCCGCCCAGCTTGTGATCGCCGACGGTGATGGTCTTCATGGGAGGCGCGGTCTGCTCGTTGAGCATCGCCTTCGCGTCGTCAGAGAAGTAGGGGCACTTGTCGATGGACACAGCACCCTGCGCCACCTTCATGCAGAATGCCATACAGGTGGGGCTGCCGCACTCCTTACAGTTCTTCTTAGGAGACAGCTTAAAAATGTCAAGACCTTTCAAAGCCATTGTATGTATCCTCCTTCCGATTACACGAGATCCGTGATGAACTTCTTGATGGTGGCAACGGCTGCGGGATGACGCATGATGACAGCGTCAGCGCCGCCGGTCAGGTTGGCAGCGGCGGTGGAGACTTCCATCCCGATCGCGCGCTCTTCCCGGCTGCCCCATTCGGGCTCATCTTCTTCGGAAGCGGTGGATTCCTTCACGGCCCAGGCGTCGGGAGACACGGGGGACATGATGGGCATCTGCAGGTCGGCATCGGACTGCGCCAGAGCGGCCAGACGGACACGGTCCAGAGTGGAGGCCACGTACTCAAAGCCGTAGCCCACGGCGGCGGTGCCGATGTTCATGACGATGTTCTCAGGGTTGATGGAGAGGCCCTTGAGCATGATGTTCAGCTGCTTGGCGAGGTTGATGTCGTCAGCGGTCTCAGCACCGACCTTCTGGCCGTAAGCCAGGGCGACGGAAGCACCGACGGTCTTGTAGTCCTCGTTCCGGGCGGACAGGACCAGAATGTTCTTGCCCTGCAGCGCCTCAGCGATCTTGCTGAACAGCTCGCCGTCCTTCTCGATGTTCTTGCAGCCCATGACCACGATGGGCATGGTGGTCGCCTCGGCGACAGCCTTGGCGTCGGCCACACAGTCGGCAACGGAGCGGTTGGCGCCGTTGGGATCTGCGGACTCGAAGTGCAGGCACAGGAAATCCGCGCCGGGCATGGTCTCTGCCTTCTTCGCAAAATCGACCATAGTGGTGCAGCCGGCGTAGAACTCCTTCAGAGCGGGAGCATCCCACTGTGTTGCCAGATCGGAAATTTCAATACCGATCTTGGGCGCGTGTTCGATGGCAGCATCGAAGGTGTAAAACGGCATCACGTTCTGACCGCCGATGACGATTGCCTTGTCACCGGTGCCCAGCGTCACGGCATTGATCTTGCCGCTGAAGGGTGCCGTTTTAGGAGTGAAAGCCATAATTTGTAATCCCCCTTGATATATTTTCCACACGCGGGGCGGAAACCGCCCGGCGCAATTATGGATGTGTTTCTGCCGCGGAATGCCGCCCGGCATCCAGCGGTTTTACCGGCTTACAGGCCGATAGACTGCATAATTCCCCGCAGCGCGACCTTCATGGGGTCGCTGTCCGGGAGCTTCGCGGACGGATTGCCGTCGCAGTCGCAGCGGTAGACCGCCTCGTCGTGAGGCAGGACGCCGAAGAGCTTGAGACCGTGCTTTTCGATCTCGGCACGGACGCCGTCGTCCAGCTTTCCGTCCGGCGCGCGGTTGATGATCAGACCCATCTGTCCGGGGTTTAAGCCCATCTCGTCGATCATTTCGGCAATTCTCGCCACGGCCTGAACGCCCCGGCGGGAGCAGTCGGAAATCAGAAGCATGGTGTCCACATGGGGGAGCGTCCCCCGGGCGATATGCTCCAGCCCCGCCTCGTTGTCCATGACCACGTAGGAATAGTTGGGCAGATACTTGCCAAGCTGAGATTGCAGCACGCCGTTGACATAGCAGTAGCAGCCCTTGCCCTGGGTGCGTCCCATGACCAGCATGTCGAAATCGTCGTCCTCGATCAGGGCGTCGCCGAACTTCATTTCCGCGTAGTCCGCCTTGGTCATGCCCTTGGGAATGGTGCCTTTCAGCTCTGCCTGTGCCATTTCCTCCCGGATCTGGCCGAGAGAGGTCTCCACCTCCACGCCCAGAACTTCGTTCAGGTTGGAATTGGCGTCGGCATCCACCACAAGGACGGGGCCGCGCTTCTTTGCGCACAGGTAGTCGATAATCATGCCGCAGGTAGTGGTTTTGCCCACACCGCCCTTTCCGGCAACGGCAATGGTATGAGGTGCCATAGTCTGGTTCTCCTTAAAAGTGATTTTGCGTAACGCTGGTTCGGAGCGCAGCCCCTCCCGCGTCTCCTCCCTTCCGGCGAAAGCGGAAAAGGAGCGGCCGACAGGTCGGAATTTCGTCCATACAGGCCGCGTCACCACGCGCACTCATGGCTCGGGAGCCGTTTTTGACTGCGGATGGTGACTTTGCCCTACGGGCGCACTTCGCCCATATCGGTACTAACTTATCGTATCACATATGCCATCTAAATTCAACCCATAATTTGCGAATTTTTTTCAGAAAACTTGCCCAACTCTCATTTATCCGACGGCTGCAAGTGGATATTTTTGTCACACCGGCGTGAACACGTACTTCTGGATCAGCCCGTCCACCACCGCGTGGATGGTCACACTGCCGCCCGCGCCTTTTTCCGTGGAAAATTCCACGGTTTTCCCCTTCAGGCGGCCCCGCAGATATTCCTCCGGGTCGTCGCATTCCACATCCTCAAAGAAGACGTCCCGCATCTGGTTGTTGCGGCAAAGGTTCTTGATCTCGTAAACCAGCTCATATTCTGCCATAAGCGCTTCTCCTTACAAATCACGGCTCTGCCCGGCATTTTGCCGGGCTGTCCTTTTTCCTTAATATAGCACATCTGATGCTTTTCCTCAACCGGGATTCCCTTTTCCGACAAAAAAAGGTTGCTTTTTTCCGGCGGCTCTGCTATAATGCACCTGTACGCAGGATTCGTACATCGGTAGTACAACAGCTTCCCAAGCTGTGAAGGCGGGTTCGACTCCCGTATCCTGCTCCAAAATAGCAGCACGCCCCGCCTTGATTGGCAGGGCGTGCTGCTTTATTTATTGTACATAGCTTGCAGAACTCCGACACGCTTAGGGCAACACCGCAATGGGGACACGGTTCCCTTACTTGCGGAAAGGAATCGAGCTTCCGGATTGTGACATATCCTCTCGCGAAGAAGATACTGTCAAATTACAGAGAAATTGAGGTGCCTTGTGTGAAAGGGTGGGGAATATTGCTTGTTACAGGGTATTGACAAATCCGGTAAAATACACTATACTAGTCTTAAAAGATATCACTGCTTTGGTAAAACTGCTCATTCCCGGCTTTCCCTTTTGCAGTTTTCAGTAGCTGACACTGCGGGTGAGCCTTTTCTCTTCTCTAAATCCGGGCATTTCCGATACGTCCTCCAGAATCTCCTGCGCAGAAGCGCACGGATGGCGGGAATGCTTCGTCTTATTTCCGGAGGTGGGAAATAATTAACAAAAATAAAGCTGAAATTCGTTAATTCTGACACACAATATTCGACGATCAATGGTTGCATTTACGTGTTAAACGTGATATCATCTGTATTAAGAGGTTGGAAACGATTCCAATTCCCGTATATCACCGGGAATCAGGTCTTTTAGCTACATTGTGGGAATGACGGGCGGGAAAATGACCGCTGCTTTTTTCTGCTTTCAGCCGTAAGCGCAGATTGGAGGGAAGTCGGATGACGGATAAGGAACTGAGACGGTTAAGCCGGAGCGAGCTGCTGGAAATGCTGATTGCGCAGACGGAAGAAAACCGTCAATTGAAAATCAGGCTGGAGCGTGCGGAGGCGCAGCTCCGGGATCGCAGAATAGCGGTTGAAAAAGCCGGTTCCCTTGCGGAGGCGGCGCTGCAGCTGAACCGTGTATTTGAGGCCGCGGACAAAGCCGCACAGCAATATCTGGAAAACGTGCGTCTTATGTCGGAAAAGGGAAGCGGAGAGTTATGAAGTCGAAATCGTGGAAATCTCCCGAGCCCCCGACTCTGGAACAGCTGGAGGCGGAGCTTGGCAGAGAAAAATACAAACGGCGGTATAAACGCGTTCTTCGCAGCACCGTCTATACGCTTGTGGTTGTCGCGGCTGTAGCCGTGCTGGTGGCTACCATCTGGATGCCCGTGCTGCAGATCTACGGGTCTTCCATGACGCCCATGCTGAATGAGGGGGATATTGTCCTCTCCGTCAAGGGCTCGGGCTTTGAACCCGGCGACCTGGTGGCGTTCTACCTGGGAAACAAGATCCTGGTGAAGCGCTGCATTGCCGGCCCCGGCCAATGGGTGGATATCGACGAAAGCGGAAATGTATCCGTGGACGGAAGGCTGCTGGAGGAACCGTACCTGACGGAAAAAGCGCTTGGAGAATGTGACATTACGCTGCCTTATCAGGTGCCGGATAACCGTTACTTCTGTGTGGGCGATCACCGTTCCACCTCGGTGGATTCCCGCAGTACCGCGGTCGGCTGCATTTCCGATGAGCAAATCGTCGGAAGGATCGTATTCCGGGTCTGGCCTCTGCCGGACTTCGGCGCATTGAGATAGGAAGGATGGTGAAGGGATATATGAAGTATGATGTTCTGCGGGATGCGGAAAAATACACGAAGGTGCATAAGAGGAAGCGCCTCCGGCATCGGGTAGTGACCGTGCTTGCCGGTGTGGTGGTATTCTGTACCACCTATGCGCTGATTCTGCCGGCTATCACACTGGAAAAGCAATGTGACATCCCGGAGCACACCCACACGGACGCCTGCTATGCGCAGGTGACGTCGGTTGAGAAAAGGGTTCCCGTGTGCAGCGCGAAGACGCTGGAAATTCATCGGCACACGGCGGACTGCTATGATGCCGACGGAAATCCGACGTGCGGGTATGCCGATTTTGTGGTTCACAGCCATGATTCCCGCTGCTATGACGAAACCGGGAATCTCTGGTGTCCGCTTCCCGAGATTAAGGCACACCGGCACATTGCCGACTGCTATGCCCTGCCGGAAGAACATACCCACGCGGAGGGCTGCTATACGTCGGTGCGGGGCAATCTGGTCTGCGGGGAGCATGTCCATACGGATGCCTGCTACACCGAGACCGCCGTGCTTGCCTGCGGCCTGGAAGAATCCGAGGAACACCAGCATGACGAGAACTGCTATAAGACGTCCCGGGAACTGACCTGCGGCGTCGACAGTGACCATAGTCATACCGATGCCTGCTATGAATGGGAGCAGGTTCTGAGCTGCGACCTGCCCACTGATTCGGCGGAAGATGCTCAGCCGGTGCTGGTCTGCACGAAACCGGAGATCGTCCTCCACCGTCACACGTCCGACTGCTTTGACGCTGACGGCAAACTGATATGCGGACAGGCCCAGATTCTGGAGCACCAGCACTCCGACGCCTGCTTTGAGACGGTGGCGGAGCCGGTGGACACCGGGACGCTGACCTGCACCGATACGGCGCACGTGCATACCGCCCGGTGCTACGGCACCTGGGAGCTGGTCTGCGGACAGGAAGAACACACCCACAGCGAGGCTTGCAAGCAGGAAGAAACGGTATTCTGCGGCAAGGACGCCCATACCCACGGGGAAGCCTGTCGGAATGAAAACGGGGAGCTGGTCTGCGGGACGGAGGAGCACACCCACAGTCTTGCCTGTTACGCGGACCCCGGCGCGGACGTGGAGACGGCGGAGCTATGGGAGCAGACCTTCGCGGGGGTGACGCTGACCGGGAATTGGCGGCAGGATACCCTTGCCATCGCCGAAACCCAGCTGGGCTATGCCGAGAGTACGAAAAACTACGTTGTCGCGGAGGACGGCGAAACGGTTAAGGGCTACACCCGCTATGGCGCGTGGTGCGGGGAGCCTTACGGCGACTGGAACGTCATGTTCCTGACCTTCTGCCTGCATTACGCCGGGGTGGAGGGCGTCGACAGAGACTGCGGCGGCTGGGTCACGTCCTGGGCGGACGCCTTTGAACCGGCACAGTCCCACACCCCGGCGGTTGGAGATCTGGTGCTCTTTGACCGGGACGGGGACGGCACGGCCGACCGGGCGGGTCTGGTGGCGCAGATCACGGATTCCGGCTTCGCCGCCATGGAAGGCGACGCGGAGGACGCGGTGGGTCTGCTGACCTATGGGGCGGACGCCCCCGGGATTCTGGGCTATATCAACCTGCCGGAGGGGCCGAAGGAATTTACCCTGACGGCGCAGACCGAAAACGGCATCACCGTGACCATCACCGGCGAGAGTGCCTCCCTGCCCTATCCGGCAAGGGAAATCACGGTAACGGTGACCGAGGTGACGGACGGGGAGCGTCGGACGATTCGCGATCAGATTTTGGGAGAAGAACAAGCCGAACCGGAGCGGAGCTACCTGCTGGACATCACCCTGTGGCACGGAGAGGAAGAAATCGAGCCAACCGGCTCCGTGACCGTGACCTTCAGCGGCATTGACACGGAGGGGCTTTACCCCAAGGTCTACCACATTGATACGAATGCCCAGACCGCCACGGACATGGAAACGAAAACCGGAGAAAACGGCGACGTGACGGTAGACACGGATCACTTCTCTCTCTATGATTTACGGCTTCTGACCTTCCAAGATCTGTCCGGCTATGTCGGGGACGCATTCTCCGAGGGAGGCAACTTTAAGCTGACCGGCGATGCCTGGACGGCGGACAACGGCAGTAGCGCGAATTTGAGCATTTCGAAGGACACTACCATCGATTTGAACGGGCATACCCTGACAATCAGCAAGTCCGGCCAGTGCTTCGAAGTGCAAGACGGCGCGACGCTTACCATTATAGACTCGGCAGCCCCTCAGGAGACCGTGACCGATTCCGGCGGAGCTGTTTACGGTAATAAGGCGACCCTGGAGAACGATGCCCTGACATATTACATCACAAAATCCACGCCCAGTGGTACCGGCACGACGGAAACGCTGGAACAGCATACCGTCACCCTCACCGGCGCAATCCGGTGCGATGAAAGCTCTGACCAGGCGATTAAGGTCAACGGAGGTACACTGGACATCCAGGGCGGTGCGCTCCGGAACAGCAGCGGCAAACGGATAGTCCTGGTGGAGAGCGGAACGCTGACCATGTCCGGCGGCTATATTGTGGGCGGCGGCAGTCAGGGCAATCCCGGCGGCGGTATTTACGTCACCAACGGAACGCTGAACATCTCCGGCGGCGTCGTTGCGGCCAACCGCGGCAATTCAGGCGGCGGTATCTACGTCAACAGCGGGGAGCTAAACATCTCCGGCGGTGCGGTGACGGGCAACTGGGTCAACAGTGGCCATGACAACGGCGGCGGTATCTACGTCAAAAGCGGAACGCTGAATCTGTCCGGCGAGGGCTATGTGACCAACAACTATAAGGCATGCGACTGCAACGACTGCCGGAACGATGTCAACAACACCCACGGCGGCGGCGGCATCGCTCTGGCGAACAGTTCCGTTATGAACATGACCGGCGGCTATGTCACCGGCAACTATTCCGGTCTGGCAGGCGGCGGCATTTACGCGGGCTTCTTTGGCCACAATGTCGGCTTTACCATGAGCGGCGGAACCATTGCCGGCAACTGCGCCGAATATGGCGAGGGCGGCGGTCTTCGTATCGCCGGCGGCACCAACGGCGTGATTCAGGCAACGAACAAGGTATACATTACCAATAACATAACGAATTCCAACAATGACTGGGGCGGCGGCGGCATTTTCGTTCAGGAAAAAGGCAACCTGTCGATTGTCAACTCCCTGATCACAAACAACAGTGCGGGCGGCTTTGGCGGCGGCGTGGGTGCCTGTCCTACGGGTGAAACCCTGATCGTCAATAAAGACGGTGCGGCTATTTATGGGAACGAGGCTTCCGGCACAAATATGTCCGGCGGCGGCAACAACAAAACCTATGATTCCACTTTGGCGCAAACGAGCGAGGTCTTTACGCGAAACGGCTACGCGGATTACTTCTGTGTCCGCGCAAAAGACGGCGCAAACGGCCCGATTTCCCTTGTCACCGGTCTGATGGCGGGCGGCGGCGCGGCGAACTGGACGGGAAGCTGCGACGAACAGCCTGTTACCATCGGCAAGACCGGCTATGCAGCTGCAAAGTATCTGTTCGGATTAAATGCAAGGCCTGATGACACCGCCAAGAGCCAGGCAGTCGATGCCGCAAAGGTCATTATCACCGGCAACCATTCCAATATCCATGGCGGCGGCATCATGACCAACGGCGGTCTGATTCTGGGTGACCCGGGTGGAAAGGTTGTAACGGCCACGCCGGAGCTGGACATTACCGGTACCAAGGCTCTGCTCAAGGACGGCGTAAAGCAGAACGAGGGACTGAACTTCCAGTTTAAGTTAACGGACAGTGAGGGGAAGGAAGTCGGAACGGCAACATCCGATGCTGCTACCGGACAATTTTCGATTTCGCCCGACGTGCAGTATTCCCAGACCGGAACCCATACCTACACGCTCAGCGAGGTCAAGGGCGATCGAGCCGGTGTCACCTATGATACGAATGTACATACGATTCAGGTGACAGTTTCGGAGAAAACCGTTTCCCTTTTGGGTGTGGACTTCAAAAGCTACTATGTGTCCTCCGTTACGTTGGACGGCAGTGAAAGCGGCGGTTCCTCCGGCTCTGGCTCCGGAACGGGTTCCGAGACGGGGACGTTCAGGGTTCACTTTAAGAACACGCAAGGCTGGGAGCACGTGTACATGCACGTATGGGCCGATTCGAGTAATCCGCTTACAAGTTGGCCGGGAATGCAGATGACACAGGGTTCGGACGGTTATTATGTTGCAGAGCTAAGTGTTTCCGGAACGGGTACCTACAATTATGTTTTCAACAATGGTTCTGGTAAGCAAACAAAGGACATTACAAATGTCCCCTATGCACCGGGCAAAGAGGTGCGGTTCGACTATGAAACCGTAATAGAAAACACCGCCACCGGCTCTTCGGGGTCGGGCGATGCGGTTGGGCATGGGAGCAATTCGGACGGGTCTTACACCCTGACCATCCCGGGAGACGCCTTTACCAACACCATGACGACCCAGCTGAATCTGAAAATCACGAAGACGGACAGTGCGGACGCTTCGAAGCTGCTGGAAGGCGCAAAGTTCACCCTGAAAGAACAGGGGACAGAAACCTCCGTGGAAGTCGCCACCGGTAAAGACGGCACCGCGCTCTTTGAAGGCATCCGGCGCAATACCACCTACGATCTGCGTGAGACACAGGCGCCGTCAAATTACATGACGGCAGGACCCTGGATTCTGGAGGTCAGGGACGAAGACGCGACGCTTTACCCGGCCACGGAGAACCCGGACGGAACGTTGGACAAGGCCAGCAACACCGGAACGGCTTTGACCGTTACCACCGGCACCGACTCCAAGGTGTTGGAGCTTCCCATTCAGGACACCCTTTGGGGGTATAAGCTTCCCGACACCGGCGGAGCCGGAACAACCTCTTATACCGCAGGCGGCCTGGCGCTGATCTTCGGCGCGGCGACCCTGTTGTATAGCCATTGCAGGCGTCGAAGGGAGGATGAGGCATCTTCCTGATACGCGGAAAGCCACCATTCCAATTCAAAATTATGATGAAAGAAGGAGCACAAAAAATGAAACACGCAAGAAAACTCGCCAGCCTTCTGCTGGCACTGGTCATGGTCTTCGCCCTGGCCGTCACAGCCTTTGCCACTGAAACAGGAACAACAACCACCACCGGCACCATTACCGTTGCGAATCCCGTTGCAAATCAGGAGTACAAAGCCTACAAGATTTTTGATGTGGTCTATGATGCGGCTAAGGAACACTATTCTTACACCATTGACAGCACCAGCGAATGGTTCAACACTGTCAGTGCCTATGCTACAGGGGCGCATGGCCTGACGCTGACCCAGGTCAACGGTGGTGATACTTATGTCGTTACTACCGGCAACGGCTTCAGCGCGCCCGACTTTGCCGTGGCGTTGAAGGCGGCTGTCGATGGTATGACCGGACTGCAACTGTCCGGAGACGCTAACTCTGTCTCTGTTTCCAACCTCGACCTGGGCTACTACTTCGTCGCCAGTTCCACCGGCGCACTGTGCAACCTGACCACCACCAACCCGACTGTCACCATCCACGATAAGAACGACATGCCCTTTGAGAAGACCGATAATAAGGTTAGCGCCGATGTGGGCGAGACGGTCAACTACACCATTACCGGCAAGGTACCCGATACCATGGGATTTGAAACCTATACTTACGAAATCGCCGATACCATGAGCGAGGGATTGACCTTTAACCGGAACAGCCTTGCGGTAAAGGTTGGAAGTGCTGATGTGACCGCTGACACCGACAAGTGCACGATCGCCTATGATGCTGAAACCGCTCCTAATACGTTCAAGGTGACCATTCTTGTCAAGAATTGCACTGTTGGCGATGCCATCACAGTTACTTATACGGCTACCGTCAATGAAAAGGCAATTGCGGTGGTCTCGAAGAACGAGGCAAAATTGACCTACAGCAACGATCCTACCGATTCGACCCATACGACCACCACGCCCGCGCAGAAGCAAGAGGTCTACAGCTCCAAGATCGTTATCGACAAGTTTGAGTCCGGCAGCAAAACCACCAAGCTGCCTAACGCGAAGTTTGTCCTGTACAAGGAAGTAACCACTGATGCTGGAACCTCTCTCGTGTACTACAAGTGGAATACCGATAAGAAGGTCGAATGGGTTGCAGACAAGAATGCTGCCACTGTCATGACAACCAACGCTCAGGGCGAAGCCACCTTCGGCGGCCTTGCCGACGGCACCTACCACCTGGTAGAAACCGAGGCTCCCGCCGGCTACAATCCGCTGACTGCGCCTGTTGAAGTTAAGGTAGCGGGCAGCAGCACGGATACCACGAAGCTTTCTGTTACCGCTGAGGTCGAAAACAAAACCGGCACGACCCTGCCCTCCACCGGCGGCATGGGCACCACCGTCTTCTATGTACTGGGCGCTGTCCTGGTGCTGGGCGCGGTCGTCCTGCTGGTCACCAAGAAGCGCATGAGCGATGCCAATCGTTAATTCCTGAGAGTACACACTCTGTAATTCCGCTTTCTATACCTAAGTCCTGTGCCGGGGAGCGCCCCTCCCCGGCACACAGCCACAAGGAGAACCCTGTATGCGAAAACATCTATCCACCATTGTCCTGGTGATCCTATTGCTCATAGGGCTGTCCCTGTTGCTGTACCCCACCGTCAGCGACTACTGGAACTCCTTCCACCAGACCCGCGCCATCGCCACCTACGCCGAAAACGTGGCCGCTCTCGACAACGCCAGCTATGACGCCATCTGGGACGCCGCCCGGCAGTATAACCGGAACCTGTGTAGTCGCAGCAACAGCTTCCTCCTCTCCGAGGAGCAGAAGGCCGAATACGAAAGCCTGCTGGACATATCCGGTCAGGGGGTCATGGGCTATATCGAGATTCCCGAAATTGACGTGAGCCTGCCCATCTACCACGGCACGGAGGATCCCGTCCTACAGGTGGCCGTGGGCCATCTGGAATGGACCAGCCTGCCGGTAGGCGGGGAGAGTACCCACTGCGTCCTCTCCGGTCACCGGGGTCTGCCCAGCGCCAAGCTGTTCACCGACCTGGACAAGCTCCGGGAGGGGGATACCTTCCTCCTGCGGGTGCTGGATGAGATCCTGACCTATGAGGTGGATCAAATCCTCATCGTGGAGCCGCAGGATACCGCCGCACTGGAAATTGTAGAAGGCCAGGACTACTGCACCCTGGTGACCTGCACCCCCTACGGCATCAATACCCACCGGCTGCTGGTTCGCGGACACCGCATCGACAATATCGAGGAAGTCAAAACCGTGCGGGTCACCGCCGACGCCGTCCAGTTAGAGCCAATGCTGGTGGCGCCCGTCGTGGCGATCCCCATGCTGCTGATTCTGTTGATCCTTCTGCTGCTGCCCAGGCGCAGAAAGAAATAGGAGGTTTTTTCATGAGAAAGCATGTTATTTCCGGCCTGCTGGCGCTGCTTTTCCTGCTTGCTCTGCCCCTGTCCGCCGCCGCCCACGCGGTTCCGGACGAGAGCCGGAACGGCCATTGCAGCATCACCGTCTCCATGACCTACAAGGGAAAAGCCGTCCGCGGCGGCACGCTTGCCCTGTACAAGGTGGGCGACGTGGCGGAGGACGACGGCAACTACAGCTTCGTCCCCGTGGAAGAAATTCAGGCGGACATTCCCGAATTCGGCGACATCGAGTCCCCGGATCTGGCGGGGCGGCTGGCGGAGCTGAAAGGGAAGCTGACTCCCGTCACCTCCGATCCCGTGACCGTCGATAAAGACGGCAACGCGACCTTTTCCGACCTGACCTTCGGCCTGTATTTGGTGGTGCAGAAAACCGCCGCTCCCGGCTACGGGAAAACCGCTCCCTTCCTGGTGAGCGTGCCTTACCTCTACCGGAACGAATACCAATACGACGTGACCAGCCAGCCCAAGACCGATCTGGAGCGGGAGGTCAAGCCCACCGCGCCTCCCTCCCCCGGCGGCGGGAAGAAGCTTCCCCAGACCGGGCAGCTGTGGTGGCCGGTGCCGGTGCTGGCCTGTGCGGGGCTTGGCTGCATCGCCGTGGGTCTGTTCCGCCGCCGGGAGGCCAGGGATGAAGGCTAACCGGGGAACCGTCTGGATCAATGCGGGGCTGCTGCTGATTGCGGCGGCCCTGTTCCTTTCGGCTTACAATGAACGGGAGTCCCACGAAGCCCGGGACTCCGCCCGGCAGGTCATTGCCCAGCTGTGCGACGCGCTCCCCACGGAAGCGGGCGATGACGAAGCCGAACCCACGACCCTTCCGGAATCCCTGCCGGATGTCCAGCGGGAGATGCCGGTGAAGACCATCAACGGCCGGGACTACATCGGCGTGCTGAGCATTCCGTCGCTGGAGCTGGAGCTGCCGGTAATCAGCCAGTGGGACTATCCCGCATTGAAGGTTGCCCCCTGCCGGTATTCAGGCTCCTTGTATCAGGACAACCTGATCATCTGCGCCCACAACTATGCGTCCCATTTCGGAAAGCTGAAGGAGCTCCAACCCGGGGACGCCGTCCTGTTTACGGATATGGATGAGCATGTGGTGACCTTCCAGGTGGTGGAGCGGGAGACGCTGAACCCCATGGACACGGAGGGGATGGAAGCAGGGGACTGGGATCTGACGCTGTTTACCTGCACCATCGGCGGACAGACCCGCGTGACGATTCGGCTGGAACGGGTGGAAGTATTCCGGAACCCCGAACAGGAAGAACCCGCCAAATCCGAAAAATAAACGCACAATCCGGCAAGAGACGGAGGTAGGAACCGTGAAAAGGGTGTTTGCATGGCTGACCGTCTGCCTGCTGGCCGGGTGCCTGGCCGGATGCGGCGGGGAGAAGCGGGTCGTCACTTCGGACACGCTGTATGTTCCGAGGATTGAGGGCATGACCGAAGCCTTTATTCTGGGCATGGACGCCTCCATCGTGCCGTCGCTGGAGGCGGGCGGCGTCCGGTACTATGATTTTGACGGTAAGGAGAAGGACGTTTTTGAGATTCTTTCCGAAAACGGGATCAACTACATCCGGGTTCGGGTGTGGGTGGATCCTTACGACGGCTCCGGCCGGGGCTACGGCGGCGGAAACTGCGACATCGGCACCGCCCTCGCCATCGGCAAGCGAACCACCCGGTACGGCATGAAGCTTCTTGTCGATTTCCACTATTCCGATTTCTGGGCCGATCCCGGTAAGCAGATGGTTCCCAAAGCGTGGGTCGGTATGGAAATCGACGAAAAGGCCGATGCCCTGAACCGCTACACCACGGACTGCCTTCAGCAGCTGAAGGACGCCAAGGTGGACGTAGGCATGGTGCAGCTGGGCAATGAGACCAACGGCAGTCTCTGCGGGGAAACCGCCTGGGGGAACATCTGCTATCTGATGGAGGCCGGCTCCCGAGCCGTCCGGGCAATTTTCCCGGAGGCACTGGTGGCCGTTCACTTCACGAATCCGGAGAACGCCGACGCCATGCGCTTCTACGCGAAAACGCTGGACGATTTCCGACTGGATTACGATGTATTCGCCACCTCCTACTACCCTTACTGGCATGGGACGCTGGAGAATCTCGCCGCCGTGCTCTCTCAGGTTGCCGAAGCCTACGGCAAGAAGGTCATGGTAGCGGAAACCTCCTACGCCTACACCCCGGAGAATACGGATTTCTTTGGCAATACCATCGGCGAGGGCGGCAGCTATGCCAAACCCTATCCCCTTACCGTACAGGGACAGGCCGATGCCGTGGCGGATGTTGTCCGTACAATGGCAGAGGACACGACAAACGGCATCGGTGTCTTCTACTGGGAGGGCGCATGGATCAGCGCCGGAGGCGGCAGCCGGGCGGAAAACAGCCGGAAATGGGAGCAGTACGGCTCCGGCTGGGCCAGCTCCTACGCCGCCTCCTACGACCCGGAGGACGCGGGCAAATACTACGGCGGCAGCGCCGTGGACAATCAGGCGTTTTTTGACAGCACGGGGCGCGCGCTGGAATCCCTGAAGGTATTCTCCCTCCTCCGGACGGGAACCCACTGATACTAGTTTTCAATAAAACGGTTAAAAACCGTTTTATTCGGCTGCTGTTTCAGCAGCCTGCGGCGTAGCCGCAAAAAAACGTAAGTCCATACATTTCTCGCCGCTACCGGCGGCCTGCGAAGAATTCGCAGGATAAAATGGTGTTAACCATTTTATCGAGAAATAGTATGAGACCCGTACCCGACGCAGTGCTGAATGCTGATACGATTTTCGGATGAAAAGTTCAAAGGCGGGATTACGTATGAAAAAAATTTTTCTTCGCGCCGCGGCGCTTCTGCTGGCCTTGGTGCTGGCAGGGTGCGGCACGGCCTCTCCGGCGGAAACCGTGCCCACGGAGGCCGACAAAACGGACGACAACTACCGGGTGTTCTATGAGATTTTTGTCGGCTCCTTTGCCGACTCCGACGGGGACGGAACGGGAGACCTGAACGGAATTCTTCAGCACCTGGACTATCTGAACGACGGGAATCTCCTGTCGGATACCAGTCTCGGGGTACAGGGGCTGTGGCTGACGCCGATTTTTGCCAGCCCCTCTTATCACAAATACGACGCAACGGATTACTACCGGATCGACTCGGACTTCGGCACCGAGGACGATCTCCGGGCGCTTCTCGACGCCTGCCATGCCCGGAATGTGAAGGTGATTCTCGATCTTGTCATCAACCACACTGCCCGGAACCACGAATGGTTTCAGTCCTTCTGCCAGTCCCACGCCGACGCCAATCCCGACAATCCCTACTACGATTACTACAGCTGGTACACCGGCGAGACGCTTCCGGCCGGGATCACCTGCGAAAAGATTCCCGGAACGGCGGACGAATATTACGAGTGCAACTTCTCCCCGGACATGCCGGAGCTGAACTATGACAATCCCGCCGTCCGGGAGGAAATGCTGAACGTGGCAAAGTACTATCTGGAGCTGGGCGTGGACGGATTCCGCTTTGACGCCGTCAAGTATCTTTACTATGGAGAAACCGGCCGAAACGCGGCGTTCTGGAAGTGGTACACCGACCAGCTCCGAGCCGTGAAGCCGGAGGTCTATCTTGTGGGCGAGTGCTGGTCCGGCGAGTCGGAGATCCTCGCCTACTATCCGGCCATGAACTGCTTCAATTTCGCCGCCGCCCAGGCCGAGGGCGTCATTGCCTCCGCTGCCAAGGATCAGGACATCAACCGGTTCACGGGCTACATGTGCGCTTTTCAGGACAAGATTTCTCAGGCGAACCCCGACGGCATGATGGTTTCCTTCCTTTCCAACCACGACATGGATCGCTCTGCCGGGTATCTGATGCTGGCGAACCACTTTCCCCAGATGGCCGCCAATCTCTATCTGCTGTGCAGCGGCTCGCCGTTCCTGTACTACGGTGAGGAGATCGGCATGAAGGGCGTCCGAGGTTCCGCCAATACCGATGCCAACCGGCGGCTTGCCATGCTCTGGGGAGACGACAGCAGTCCCCGGGATCCGGAGGGCAGCACCTATCCCTCTTCCAAGCAGACCAACGGAACCGTAGAGTCTCAGCTGGCACAGGAGGGGAGCCTGCTGCGCTACTACTGCCGCCTGATCTCTATAAGAAACCGCTACCCGGCGATTCCCCGGGGCACCTATACACAGGTGAATCTTGGCAGCGCCAAGTGCGGCGGCTTTCTCGTGGAATACGAGGGAAGCACCCTGTGTGTTCTTCACAACATCAGCACGGACATTCCCTTTACGGTAGATCTTGCCGATACGGACATTCCCTGCCGCTCCATTCTGGAGGTCATCGGCATGGGCGAAGCGTCTCTGGAAGGCACCGTCCTGAGCCTTGCCCCCCAGACCTCCCTGATCCTCGGCTCCGCCGCTCCCTGACCGCCATCGCCATCCAAAACCGCTCCGGATACCATCGTCACCGCAAATCTCCCCCGGCTGTGCCGATTTTTTCGGTACAGCCGGGGGAGATTAATACTATTTCCTGATTAAAATCTTTGATTTTAATCAGGAAGGCATCGCCTAATGGCGCTGCCTGTTTTGTGATTTATAAGGAAAGAAATCACAAAACAAGTCTCATATGAACTCCATGCCCTTCGGGCAATTAAAATTTTTTTAAAGATTTTAATTGAAGTTCAGTATAAACATGTATTCTTTTCCCACACTCGCGGGGCTTCTTGGTATGCAAACGCATAGCAAAATGGATAATGTGCCATTTTCCAGCCCCTGTGGGGGCTAGAAAATGATGCACAAAACCTTCATGCACCGACTTTTGCGCAGTTTTGGGGTGCGGTGCTTACCCGTGAAGCCTTATCCGTAGATCAGATTCCGCTCGGTTTCGGGATCGAACAGGTGCATGACTTCGCCGGGGAAGCTCACATGGATCTTCGCACCATTGACCAGCTCCGCCCGCTCCTGTCTGCGCAGGCCGAGGGTGGGTACCCGAACCACCAGCTGGGCGCCGTCCTCCGTCTCCGCGTGAATGTGCAGCTCGCTGCCCATCATTTCATTTACGATAATGGTACAGGGAATCGCATGGGGGCCCGGCTGGGACAGGGTGATGTGCTCCGGACGGACGCCCAGAACCACACTGCGGCTGTCCACCGCCTTTGCCGCCAGATTTTCACCGGTCTCACCGTCCACCTCAATCCGGCTTCCGAGAGGCGTCACATAGTACTTGCCGTTCTCCCGCACCAGCTCCGTGCGGAAGGTGTTCATCTGGGGCGCGCCGATGAAGCCCGCCACGAACAGATTCACGGGATGCTCAAATACCTCCGTGGGGGTGCCGACCTGCTGGATGAAGCCGTCCTTCATGATGACGATCCGGTCGCCGAGCGTCATGGCCTCGGTCTGGTCATGGGTTACATAGATAAAGGTCGTGTCGATCTTTTTCCGCAGGAGAATGATTTCGGCACGCATCTGATTGCGGAGCTTGGCGTCCAGGTTGGACAGCGGCTCATCCATCAGAAACACCTTGGAATCCCGAACCATGGCACGACCGATGGCCACACGCTGCCGCTGGCCGCCGGACAGCGCCCGGGGCTTCCGGGTCAGATACTCGGTAATGCCCAGCACCTTCGCCGCTTCCGTGACGCGCCTGAACACCTCATCGTTGGGAACCTTCTTCAAGCGAAGGCTGAAGGCCATGTTCTCAAACACCGTCAGGTGGGGGTACAGGGCGTAGTTCTGGAACACCATGGCGATGTCCCGATCCTTGGGCTGGAGGTCGTTGACCACCACGCCGTCGATCTCCACGGTACCCTCGGAGATCTCCTCCAGACCCGCGATCATCCGCAGGGTCGTGGATTTGCCGCAGCCGGAGGGGCCGACGAAGACCACAAATTCCTTATCCTTGATGTCCAGGTTGAAATCGTGAACGGCCACGACCTTCTTGTCGTAGACCTTCTTGACGTTGGTTAATTTTACAGATGCCATAGCTTTCCTCTCTCCTTATCCTTTCACGGCGCCGCCGGTGACGCCTTCCACATAGTACCTCTGCAGGAGCATGAACAGGATGGTGACGGGAAGCGCCACCACCACGCCGCCCGCGCAGAACATGGTATAGTTGGTGGCAATCAGGGTCTTCGAGGAGATCCAGTATTGCAGACCCACCGCCACATTCATGCCCACCTCCGTATTGTGGGAGATATACTTGGCAAACATGAAGTCGCCCCACGGAGCCATGAACGCAGTGAGAACGGTATAAATGACAATGGGTTTGGACAGAGGCATGATCACCTTGTAAAACACCTGAAAGCGGGAAGCGCCGTCCACCCGAGCCGCTTCGTCCAAGCTCTTGGGGATGGTGTCGAAGAAGCCCTTGGACACATAGTATCCCATGCCGGAGCTGGCGCAGTAGACGAGAATCAGTCCCGGCACGGAGTTGGCTCCCGTCAGCCCCATGCCGCTGAGAACCTTATACAGCACGATCATGGTGACGAAGCCCGGGAACATGCCCAGAACCAGGCAGGTGTTCATCAGCAGCTTTCTGCCCTTGAAGCGAAGCCGGGAGAGAACATAGCTGACGCTCAGCACCATAAGGGTTTGCAGCACCGCCGTAGCCAGGGCGGTGATCAGCGTATTGCGGAACCAAATGGGGAAGCTCGTTTTGGTCCACAGATTGATGTAGTTGTCAAAGCCCCACTGCTTGGGGATGATGTAGCCCACACGTCCGGTGGATTCAGTCCGGAAGGACTCCAGCAAGATGCACGCAAAGGGCGTTAGCCAGATAATGGACATGAGGACAAGGATCACATAGAGCACAGTATTGGAAACGGTACTTTTCGTCCGGATTCCCATGTGAAATCGATTCCTGCTCATTACGAATAATCCTCCTCATTTCTGGTAGACGGGATCACGTTGTAGACGATCAGGGAAAGAACCGCGACAACAACGAAGATCATGATGGCAATCACGGCGGCCAGCTTATAGTTGCTGGTGGCGCCGGTGGTAATGTTGAACAGCCAGGTGATCAGAAGATCCGTAGTTGTGGCACTGCCGCCGCTGGTTATAAGATCCGGACTTGCCGGGCGGCCGATGGTCAGCAGATAGATTACGTTGAAGTTGTTGATATTGCCGATGAACTGGGTCAGCAGGTAGGGACCCGTGACGAAGAGCATGTACGGAAGCGTGATCTTCATATACTGCTGCCAGACACTGGCACCGTCAATTTTGGACGACTCGTACAGATCCTGCGGAATATTCATCAGAATGCCGGTGCTCACCAGCATCAGATAGGGGATACCGACCCAGATGTTGATTACGATGACGAGGATTCGGGCGGAGGTGGTATTCTCCCAGAAGCGGATGGCCTGATCGATAAAGCCCAGCTTCAGGAGCATGGCATTCACAACGCCGTTGGTATCGAAGAGCTTGGAGACATACAGCAGGGAAATGAACTGAGGCACCGCGATGGTCAGAACCAGAATGCCGCGCCAGAGCTTTTTGAAATGGATTCCCTTTTTGTTGATGAGGATCGCCACCAGCATTCCCAGAAAATAATTGGTGAATGTGGCAAAGAACGCCCACATCAGCGTCCACGAAAGGATTTCGCCGAAGGTGTAGCTGAGGTTCGCATCCGCACTGCTGGAGCTGATCAGCTCGTTGAAATTGCTCAGCCCCACCCATGTAAAGAGGTTGCTGTAGCCGTCGTGAGCGCCGTCATAGTTGGTGAAGGCAACGAGGATCATGAACAGAATCGGGATTATCGTGAAGACAAGGATGCCCGTGATGGGCAGTGCCAGCAGCGTCTTGTGGAACTGATCGTCCAGCACGGAACGAAGGTCGTCCTTTCCGCTTTTGAGCTTCTTGCCCGTGGCAAGGATCTCCTCCGAGATCCGGTTCTGCTTCACGTTCAGCCGCCATGTGTAGACAAAAGCGATGATGAAGAGAATGGTCAGGAGGCCGTACAGCAGAATTTTAAAAGAGTCGTCGCCGTTGACCCGGACGTAGGTGTCCAGCACCTCGTTGTATACCTCTCCGGGGGGCACATCGCCCAGCGTGCGGAACTTGCCCAGCCAGTAGCTGCCGGTTGTGACCATATAAACGATGAACACAGATTCAAAGACAAGGAACAGCAGTCCCCGCAGCACCTGACCCCGGGCAATATTGCCGAAGCCCATCACAAGGTAGGATACCTTTGTTTTCCAGCTGCCCTTTGTAAAGGTGGTGGCGCAATCCGTCAGCTCGTTTCGGATGCCCCTGAAAGCGCCTGCGATCCCGTTCCCGACGGCTTTGACCAAAGAGGCCAGCCAGCCGGGGATGCCGAGAACGAACAGGACAATGTTGTACCACAGACGCTGAAACGTGTTCAGCCTGAGGTATTCCAGATCCGTCAGTTTCTTCATGATCAATCGGGATAAACCTGCGTTTATCCGCCTACCTCCATTCTTTTTGGATTTGGCTGCCTCCGGGAACCGTTTTTCGCTTTGGCGGGAAATGCTGCCCGCCCAAAAGCCGGTTGCGGAGGCGTCCATTTGTTTCCGGTGTTCCGCCCAAAAAGGAAGCCGGCGGTGCCGGGGCTCCTCCTTCTTCGGCGGGACACCGGGCCGGAACAGGGAACACGCTCCGAATCCCGTCGGGACTCGAAAGGCAGCGGCAGAGGGACCGCAAAAGAGCCGCTCGGGCAAACCCGAGCGGCTCCCCCTCTCAGAACTCTATGTCACTGCGTTTGTGGATGGAAGCCTGCCTTATTCGGCGGGAACCAGCTCCACGGTGCCTTCTTCGCCGTTGAGGGTCAAACGGACTTTGTAGGTACCGGCGGTCTCGACCACAAAGTTATTGCCGTCGGTGCCGTAGGCAACGTCCCAGGCCTTGCCTTGACGAACCTTGAACTCAACGCCGGCATCCATCTGGTAGGCCTCATCGGTCAGCCAGCTGCCGTCGTCCTGCTTGGTCATGGGAAGATCCACGGACCAGCCGTCGCCGTTGATGGAGCCGATGACCGTAAAGGCCTCCCGCTCCTCGGCGGACATGGAGAACAGGCCCTTAATGGAGGTATCATAGCTCTCCAGCGCGGCCTTCAGCTCTTCGTCGGTGGTAGCCTCCTTGGCAGCGGTGGCATAAACCTTGGCGATATCCCACCAGGAGCCGTCAATCTGTCCCTGAGGCGTAGCATAGGCACTCTGAGCAGCCAGAGCGGCCAGAGCAGGATCACTGGCAACCTTTTCGGACTGCTGGGCAGCCTTGTTGGAGGGGCCCCAGCCCACGGCGTCGAACCGGGCAAGCTGGCACTTCTCGTTGGTCAGGTACAGGGCAAGCTTCTGCAGAACGGCGGTCTTCACGGGATCGGTCTGGGGCTTGACACCCACCAGCTTGTTGCCGGAGAAGGAGCCAAGGTGGTAAGAGTTGCCGTCCACGGTGAAGCTGGGCAGATCGGTGCAGGCGTAGTTGTCGCCCAGAGCGGCCTTGGCGGCGCTGGTGCCCCAGGTGCCGACGATGACGACGGCGGCGGGGATGGCGGCGGAGAAGTCATCGGCAGAGCTGGAGCACTTGTAAGCGGTGGAGTTCAGCAGCTTCTTCATACCCTTCAGGGCGATAACGCCGTTGTCGGAATTGAAGTCGTCGTCAACGCTCTCGAAGCTCTTGCCGTCGGCGGACATGGTCCAGTTGGAGTGGCAGCCGGTAGCGAAGAAGAAGGCGGCATTGTACCACGCGGAGGTCTCAAGCTCCATGGAGAAGCCGCGGCCGGCGGCCTCGCAGTCGGCAATGATGTCTTCCAGGCTGTCCACGTGCTCAGCGGGAATCACGCTGCTGTCGTAAATCATGAAGTAGCCGTTATCGGAGGTCATGGGATAGCACCACATATCGGAGCCAACGGTGGCGGCCGCAACGGCGCCGCTGTCGTTCAGCTCGGTGACTTCCGCGGCAGCCTTGGTGCCAAGCTTGGTCAGGGCGCCGGCCTGCACCAGACGAGCCAGCTGATCCTGCGCGAAGCAGAACAGGTCGGCGCCGTCCTCGACGGAGGTGATCATCTGGGTGGCGGAGTCGAGCTCGGTGACGCCCTCAATGGTGGCGTTGATGACGATGCCGGGGTTCTCTTCCATAAAGTCCTTGATCTGCTGCTCGGTCAGTTCCTTTACACCGGCCATCTCGGAGACCCAGACGGTGATGTCATAGGTGCCGTCCAGAGAATCGGCCGCGGCAGCGGCGGTGGGGTTGGCAGCGGCGGTGGGGTTGGCGGCGGCGGTGCCGGCGGGGGTTGTGTTGCTGTTACCGCAGCCGGCAAACAGGCCAAGAACCATGCCGACAGTCAGAAGCAGCGCGAGAATCTTCTTCATTTTACATTTCCTCCTTGATATTATAAATTCGCTGGCTGATCCCGCAGACCGGAAAGCGCTTTCCATAGGACGAACGGAACGGGAGAATACCCGGGTATGTTACCGTGTCCTCCAATCGGAATCGTTTCCAGAAAGCCGGAAAAAAACGGGGGGAGTGCTTAGAGGATTATTTTCTTCACACTTCCCTTTAAAAAAAAGAATACTCGATTTTTCGTAACAAGTCAACTGCGCAGTGTGCATAAAAAGTTGCATCAGAAATTGTTGAAACTGCCAATGTCCTGGGGAAATGCCGCCGGCAACGCCCTCCCATGCGCTTCCCGGCTTGATTTCTTTCCGGTTTTCTCTTGATTCCCCCGCCGTTTTTTTCTATAATACATTTACCGCTTTCCGATTCTCCCCGTACCGGAAGCGGAAAGACTACCCGCGGCGGAAGTCCGCGGTATTTCCACAGGAAACCATCCGAAGTCTTCCCGTGCCCCGCCATCCGCCCCTGTCCCGGCAGTTTCCGGTATTGGTCGGATGATCCATACAAAAACAAAAAACGGAGGAATTGTTATGTCTGCATCCTGGCTTCGTGACGCCGTATTTTATGAAATATATCCGCAGAGCTTCCGGGACTCCAACGGAGACGGCATCGGCGACCTTCCCGGCATCACCGAAAAGCTGCCCTACGTGAAGAGCCTCGGCTGCAACGCCCTGTGGATCAATCCCTGCTTTGACTCTCCCTTCAAGGACGCGGGCTACGACGTCCGGGACTATAAGAAGATTGCGCCCCGCTACGGCACCAACGAGGATATGGCGCAGCTGTGCCGCCGCGCCCACGCGCTGGGGATCCGGGTTCTGCTGGATCTGGTTCCCGGCCACACCAGTGAAGAACACGAATGGTTCCGCAAGAGCGGCGAGGCCGAGCCAAACGAATATTCCGGCCGGTACATCTGGACGGATCATGCTTTTGCCGGGGGCGACGGTATGCCCTTCATCGGCGGCGAATACCCTCGCAGCGCCACCTATATCATCAACTTCTTCAAATGTCAGCCCGCCCTGAACTACGGCTACCGGGAACGCCGGGAACGCTGGCAGCAGAGCATCACCAGTCCTGACGCCCTTGCGACCCGGGAGGCCATGAAGGATGTGATCCGGTTCTGGCTGGATCTGGGCTGCGACGGCTTCCGGGTGGATATGGCGGAGTCTCTCGTGAAGAATGACGGCACGGAAAAGCTTGCCACCATGGAGGTCTGGCGGGACATTCTGGGCGCCATTCACAAGGAATATCCGGATGCTGCCTTCGTTTCCGAGTGGAATCATCCGGACAAGGCTCTGCGCTGCGGCTTTGACATGGACTTTTATCTCAACTGGGACGGCAACGGCTACAGCACCATGATGCGGGACTACACCCTCCGGGACGGCTGCGGCAGCTACATCGGCAATACCGGCTTCTTCTCCCGGGATTCCGGCACCGACGTGAGCCGGTTCCTTGCGGACTACCTGCCCCAATATCACGACAGCCGCGACCACGGCCTGTGGTGCTTCATTACCTGCAATCACGATACCCCCCGTCCCGCCGCGGGGCTGACAGACGCGGAACAGCGGCTGGCCTTTGCGTGGATCTTCACGATGCCCGGCGCTCCCTTCCTGTACTACGGCGATGAGCTGGGCATGGACTATCGGGTCATCCCCACCAAGGAGGGCGGCTACCACCGCACCGGTTCCCGGACGCCCATGCAGTGGGATGCAGGCCCCAACCTCGGATTCTCCGAGGGCGCGGCAGAGGATTTGTACCTGCCCGTGGAAGCCGACGCGCGGCACACCGTGCAGGCGCAGGAGCTTGACGAGAATTCCATGCTCTCCCATGTCAAGCGGCTGATTGCCCTGCGTCACGCCGAGCCGGAGCTTCAGAACTACAGCCCGTTTGCCGTCTATGCTGCCCGCGGACGCCTGTTTGCCTACAAGCGGGGGAGTCTGCTGGTCGCCATGAACCCCGGCAGCGGTGAGGAGACCTGTCAGCTGGACGGAGCCTATATCCCTCTCTTCACCGTCGGAACCCCCGCCATGGAGGGAGATACGCTGCATTTGCCTGCCCAGAGCTTTATCGTGCTGAAGCCCAAGGAGAAAGCCGCCCCTGCTCACGCTTAGGAAGCCTCTGATACCAGGGAAGCTCTGAATAAATCGGCTGCTGCCGGAGCGCAGGCAGGGTCTGGCTGAAAACCGTCATCATGCCAAAACAGCGAGGAATTTCCGCCTGCTGTGCACCATTTTTCCTTGCAATACACAAAGTATTCCCGCGAAAAAATGGCTTCATCAGACGGAAAATCCCTCGCTGTTGGTCATATCCCCGGTTTTTTGCTAGACCCTAGCCGGTTCGCTCGACAACTGCGTTATTTCGGCGTCCCTTGGGACGCTTAACATTGCTGCGCTTTTTCTGCCTCAGGGCTGCCTCCGGACCCATAATGATGTTTTACGGTACCCCCCTTTTACCCCGCCGCGTCCAGCATATTCTCAATAAAAATCCCGTACCCCGTAGTCGGATCGTTCACCAGCACATGGGTCACGGCGCCTACCAGCTTGCCGTCCTGAATAATCGGGCTTCCGCTCACGGGTGATTGCCATTATGGACAACACGATATGTTTGTAAAGCTTTTTCCTTTGTACTGTTGATAGCCAATTGCTTTATTTTGCGCTGTATGGTAAAATATCCAAAGAAAAAAGGTATGTTTCGTTTTATGAGAATGGAGGATTTGCAAATGCTGATGAACAGCGGAGAGTACTTGGATTTGGTACAGAGTATCAAGCAGGAAATCCAAAGTGCGCAATATAGGGCAGCGCTGAATGTCAACAGGGAACTGATATGCCTGTACTACGACATTGGGTCAGCCATCAACGAGCATAAAACCTGGGGAAATAAATTTATTGAGAACCTTGCTACAGACATTAGGCTGGCATTCCCGGAAGCAAAAGGGTATTCGGTGCGAAATCTCAAGTATATGGCGAAATTTGCGACGACCTATCCGGATCGGGAATTTGTGCAGACGGTGTCTGCACAAATTCCATGGTCTCATAATGTAGCAATTCTGGATAAGGTAAAAACAGAGGAGCAGAGGGAATGGTATATCCGAAAAACGGCTGAAAATGGATGGTCGCATAGTGTATTGGTTCATCAAATTGAAAGCAATTTATACGAAAGACAGGTTATTGCAAACAAAGTTAATAATTTTGAAACGCACCTTGCTTCCCCGCAAAGTGAGCTTGCCGCACAGACAATGAAAGACCCCTATGTGTTTGACTTTATCCCGTTTAAAGAAGATATGATGGAGCGGGATATTGAACAGGCACTTGTGAAAGATGTTACAAAGCTACTGTTGGAACTGGGAACAGGATTCGCCTTCCTTGGAAATCAATATCACCTGAATGTGGGTGGAGATGATTTTTACATTGATTTGCTGTTTTACAATCTGAATCTTCGCTGTTATGTGGTGATCGAACTGAAAACCGGTGAATTCAAGCCGGAATATGCCGGGCAGCTGAATTTCTACCTTTCAGCGGTGGATGGGATTCTAAAAAAGGATGACGACCACCCCTCCATCGGTCTGCTGCTGTGCAAGAGCAAAAATGACCTGGTGGCGGAATATGCACTCAAGGATATGTCCAAGCCCATGGGCATCAGTGCGTATAAAGTAACCAGCAGCCTGCCGGAAGAACTGCAACGGCAACTGCCATCGATTGAAGACATTGAAAAACGGATCCAAAGAGAATAATTTCACGGGGATGACATTTGCTGTCCCTGCATTCATAAATCGGAATTTGGTGGAGAACATACTTTGAAAAATTTTTTATATCTTATCGTGCAGTGTACATGGGGTATTTTACAGTCTTTGTTGGGATTGATAAATTTTTTGCTTCATATTCGTGACAGACACTATTTTTATCATGGTGCAGTAATAACAGAATGGAATGATAAATCAAGTGCCTCTTTGGGAATGTTTGTATTTGTAACGAAAGAACCATACTTTTATGATAAATTAAAAGTTGAGTATACAAAAGATGAACTTTTAAAAAGACTTCTTGTACATGAATATGGTCATACAGTACAGTCCCTTATTTTAGGTCCACTATATCTTATTGTAATTGGGATGCCTTCAACTTTGTGGGGATTTTTGCCGAACTTACATAAAAAGAGAAAAGATGAGCAGATTTCATACTTTTCATTTTTTACAGAAGGATGGGCAAATAGACTGGGTGAGAAGGTAACAGGTGAAAAGTCAATGGGGAATTTGGTAATAGATTAGGATTGATTACAGGAAGATAACTTCCAGTTTATCGAACTAGCTCTCCCGGAAAACCTCTCCGGGAGAGCTGTTTTTCACCCCGCCGCGTCCAGCATATTCTCGATAAAAATCCCATACCCCGTAGTCGGATCGTTCACCAGTACATGGGTCACGGCGCCTACCAGCTTGCCGTCCTGAATGATGGGACTTCCCGACATGCCCTGCACAATGCCCCCCGTGGCTTCCAGCAGCGTTTCGTCCGTCACCTTCAGCAGCAGATTTCGCCCGTCTGTCCTATCTTTTGGATAAATTTTCAGAATTTCCACAGAATACTCCCGTGGCGTATCGCCGCTGACTGTGGACAAAATGGCGGCTTCGCCGGTGTGGATGTCTTCTTCGGAGGCGGTGGGCAGCGGTTCGCCTTTCCAGCCCCGCTTCGTCACGCCGAAGACGCCCTGCGGCGTGTTCCGCAGAAGCTGCCCGATGACGGTATCCGTGTTCGCCGTGCCTTTCAGCTGCCCCGGTTCCCCGCATTTGCCCTTTTTCACGGTGAGAACCGCGGCGTCATAGGCATCGCCGCTTTTCATGCGCAGGAGATTCCCTTTTGTGTTGCTGACGCCGTGACCCAGCGCGCCGAACCTGTGGGTATCCGGGTCATAAAAGGTGATGGTGCCGATTCCGGCGATGCCCTGCCGCAGATAGACCCCAAGCCGCGGCCCGGAGTCGCTCTGCCGGGTGGGAACGGTCACGGTGCAGCGGCGGTTCCCCCGGCGGACGATCAGCTCGGCGTCGCCGTCGCAGCCCTCAAGCGCCCGGCGGACATCCTCGGTGCAATCAATGGTGGTCGTGTCGATTTGGACGATCTCGTCACCGATCTTCAGTCCGGCGGTTCTGGCCTCGGCGCCCAGAACGTCGTCAAAGGCAGCAACCGTGACCGTATTGTCGCTGAGCTGCAAACCCACGATCTTCCCCACGGGGATCAGCAATTCTGCTGCCCGGGCGTTTATAGGAAGCAGCGTCATCGCGACAGCAAAAATCGTCAGAAATTTCCCGATTCGTTTCATTTATTCAGCCCTCCTCATGTTCGTGCCTGCCTTGTTAATATGACCCGGGCTGAAAAACATAACCGCTGTAAATGTCGAAAAATAAGGAACAGAATGGGGACTTTGGCGTTTTTTGTCTTGATTCTCATTTTATATTTGGGAACCTCTGAATAAATCGTCTGCGGCCGTGAGCGAATCTTTTCCGTCCACTCTTCGGTATCGAAAGCGGGAAATACACAAAGTATTCCGCCGTTTTCGATCCCTCGATTGGCCGAAAAATCTCTCGCTCACAGCTCTTGCCGATTTAGGGTCTATCTGAAAACCGGGAATATGACCAACAGCGAGGGATTTTTCGCCTGCTGAAGCCATTTTTCCGCAGGAATACTTTGTGTATTACAAGGGAAAATGGTGCACAGCAGGCGGAAAAGACCCGCTGTTTGGGCATGTTGACGGTTTTCAGATAGACCCTAATCAGAGCTTCCTTTGGAATTTGCTCCGTACCGCCGCGGCGGATTTTTCTTTTTTATTTTGCCTATTGACAAAGTAGGTTGGTAATGCTATATTACCCATAGACTTACTAGGTAAATACCTCAGGAGGAATCAACTGTTATGCAAGTTTATGCTGACAACGCGGCAACAACGGCCATGAGCCGAACGGCCATCGACGCCATGCTGCCCTATCTCGACAATATCTACGGCAACCCCTCCAGCCTGCACTCCGTGGGTCAGAGGGCAAAGGAAGCTCTGGACGCCGCCCGTGAGACGGTCGCCCAGTGCTTAGGCTGCGAGCCGCGGGAGATCATCTTCACCTCCGGCGGCAGCGAGGCCGACAATCAGGCCATCATCTCCGCCGCCCGCTACGGCGAGAAGAAGGGCAAAAAGCACATCATCACCACCGCTTTTGAGCATCACGCCGTGCTGCACACCCTGGCGAAGCTGGAAAAAGAGGGCTTTGAAGTTACCTATCTGGACGTCCGGAAGGGACACAACGTCACCGCTCAGCAGGTGAAGGACGCCATCCGTCCCGACACCTGTCTGGTCACCACCATGTACGCCAACAACGAGATCGGCTCCATCCTGCCCATTGCGGAGATCGGCGCCGTCTGTAAGGAAGCGGGCGTGCCCTTCCACACCGACGCCGTTCAGGCCGTCGGCCACCTGCACATCAACGTCAAGGAGCAGAACATCGACATGCTCAGCCTGTCCGGCCACAAGTTCCACGGCCCCAAGGGCGTGGGCGCGCTGTACGTCCGCCGGGGCTTCCCCCTGGTGAGCATCATCGAGGGCGGCGCGCAGGAGCGGGGCAAGCGCGCAGGTACGGAGAACATCCCCGGTATCTGCGGCATGGCAGCTGCATTGAAGGAAGCCTGCGACCACATGGACGAGAACATGCCCAGAGTCGCCGCCATGCGGGACCGGCTGATCGAGGGGCTGAGCAAAATCCCCCACAGCGCCCTGAACGGCGACCCCGTGAACCGTCTGCCCGGCAACGTCAGCTTCTGCTTTGAGGGCATCGAGGGCGAAAGCCTGCTGCTGCTTCTGGATATGAAAGGCGTGTGCGCTTCCTCCGGCTCCGCCTGCACCTCCGGCAGTCTGGACCCCAGCCACGTGCTGCTGGCCATCGGCCGGGTACACGACGTTGCCCACGGCTCATTGCGGCTGTCTCTCAGCGAGTATAACACCGACGAGGAGATCGACCACATTCTGAAGGTCGTCCCCGAGGTCGTTCAGTATCTGCGGAACATGAGCCCCGTGTGGCGAGATCTGCAGACCGGCAAACGGCAATATATCCTGTAACCGCCCGCGGCGAAAAAATTGATAAGGAGAATGCATTATGGCACTGTACAGTGAAAAAGTTATGGATCATTTTCAGCATCCCAGAAACGTTGGCGTGATCGAGGACGCCAACGGCGTCGGCGAGGTCGGCAACGCCAAGTGCGGCGACATCATGAAGATCTACCTGAAAATTGAGGACGACATCATCAAGGACGTGAAGTTTGAGACCTTTGGCTGCGGCAGCGCCATCGCCTCTTCCTCCATGGCCACCGAAATGATCAAGGGCAAATCCATCCACGAGGCCATGGCGCTGACCAACAAGGCCGTGGCGGAGGCGCTGGACGGTCTGCCCGCCCACAAGCTCCACTGCTCCGTTCTGGCAGAGGAAGCCATCAAGAAGGCACTCCAGGACTATTTCGACCGCAAAGGCATTCCCTACGACGAGAAGGATTTCCCCGCCTGCGAACACTGCGCCCACTGCGAGAGCGTATGATCGTATCCACAAAGGGGCGTTATGCTCTGCGGGTGATGGTCTGTTTCGCCCAGCGGGGCGGGAACGAGTACGTTCCCCTGAAGGAGATCGCGGAGTCCGAGGGCATTTCCCAGAAATATCTGGAATCCATTATGACGACCCTGTCCAAGGCCGGGTTTGTGGACGCCGTCCACGGCAAAGGCGGCGGCTACCGCCTGAACCGTCCCCCGGAGGAATACACCATCGGCAGCATTCTCAAGCTGACGGAAGGGAGCTTAAGCGCGGTATCCTGCACCTCCATGGGCGCGTCGGCCTGCTCCCGGACGGAGTGCTGTCAGGCCAAGCCCATGTGGGACAAGCTGGACAGGATGATCGACGGGTTCTTTGAGGGGATCACTCTGGCGGATCTGCTTCACGACAGCGTAACGGCATAAAAGAAACCGGCATGACGAAAATCATGCCGGTTTTTGCCGCAAAATGGATAGTTACATCTGGAAAATGTTCCCCAGGACTGCGCCGTTGTTCTCCGGCTCCCGGGGGCGGAGGGAATCGTAGGCCAGAGCGTAGGTGACCTCCACCCAGTTGCGCAGGAAATAGAAAATGACAAAGGTCACTGCCAGATACACGCCGAAGAACAGGAAATAGGCGACCGTGTCGGAGAAAGGCAGGGTGACCCCCAGATCAGGCAGGAGCTGGTCGCCGTAGTTGACCGCAATGGACACCAGCATGGCGGCGTAGTACCACCACATGCTCAGATCCAGCCGGAACAGATTCCAACGGTTGCCCTTCGTCATCACCCGGCTGTCCCGCAGAGCTGCCAGCGCGCCGGTGGCGGGGCGATCGATGATGAGATAATTCGCCATGCGGTACCGGTAAAACACCGGCGCGGCAAGGACGAGGAACAGAACGCCGAAAATCACCATGACAGGCGCGGTGGCATCCATAAGCTGCGCGTAGGTGGCGTCGTCCAGCAGAATGCCGGAGGTGCCTGCGTTTTTGACAAGGGGCATCAGGATGTCCACCGCCGAATTGGAAAGGGGCGTCATCATGTAGATCGCGATAGCGACGTACATACTTGCCATGGCCACGCCGCCGAAAATCAGCCCCTTCAGCAGCGTGCAGCGCAGCAGCACCCAGAACCGGTCAAAGCCCAGCCGCATCCCGTTGGGGGAAGCGTACTGCCCCCGGGCAATGCGGAGCATCGTGGACAGATAGCCCAGCTCCAAGCACATAAGAAAAACCGCCTGCACGATGGGCAGCAGCATTTGGGCAGTGGTCAGAGCGGAGCGGACGCCCATGCTTCCAAGGCCGCCGGTCTTGGCGATCTGCTGACTCAGAATGTAACTGACAACAGTCGCCACCGCCGACACGGCAATGGTAATCAGGGAAAAATACAAAATAATTTTCTGCCCTTCCCGGGCGTTGGCGAGCCGCCCGGCGGAAAAATCCTTCAGCTGGCGGGTGTTTCGGATATCCATGAATACGTCTCCGTTTCAAAACTGGCTTTAGCATCAGTTGACAAGGGGACACATGGTTTTCCATGCCCCAAACGGCGTCCGGCTGTGTTATCCTCGCCCGCCTGCCTCGTCTGCCTTGCCAGCCTCCGTTTATGCTCCGGGAAAACTCGAAGACCCGTCGGGCGCTCTGGCGCGTCGATGGCAAGGCAGAGGACGCAGGCTTGCCGGCGCAAGTCAGGACGATAACGCAGCCAGCGGCGTGCCAGAGCGTCCGACGGGCATGTGTCCCCTTGTCAGCTGATGCTATGATTGTTATAAACGAAATTCGGAAAAATAGCAAATGAAATTTTTGTAACAGTGGAAAAACGGGGAAAGGTATGGTATAATCCGTTCAACCACAGAAAAGAACGGAGGGCAACTATGGAGCTTGGAGAAAAACTGCGCTTGACGCGGCTGGAAGCGGGATTGTCCCAGCGGGCGCTCTGCGGGGACGAGATCACCCGGAATATGCTCTCCCGCATTGAGAACGGCGCCGCCCGGCCGTCCATGAAAACGTTGGGCTGTCTTGCTGCGCGGCTGGGCAAGCCCGTGAGTTATTTTCTGGAAGAAGATACCGTTTGTTCGCCTAATCAGGAGATCATGACCGCTGTCCGGCAGCTGTTTGACGGGAAAGATTATGCCGGGGCAATGCGGGCGCTGGCGCAGTACCGCACCCCGGATGAAATTTACGATCGGGAGCGGCAGCTGCTGGAGATCCTCGTCCAGCTCCACCTCGCCGAAGAAGCCATCGGAGATGGGCGGGAGCCATACGCTTTGGAGCTGCTGGAAACCGTCGCCGATTTGGGGAAATCCGCAGTCTATTATTCCGCAGATCTGGAGCAGCGCAGACTTCTGCTCCTTGGCCGCATTCCGGGGCAGGTCGTTAATTTGCCCGGTCTGGACGAGGCGCTGACCGTGCAGGCCACGTCGGCACTCGCCGGGGGAGACGTCCAACGCGCCGCCCATCTTCTGGATGGGGCGGAAGACCGCACCGCCCCCTGCTGGAACATCCTCCGGGGGAAATGCCACATGGCGCTGGGAGAATTCCCGGAAGCGGCAAAATGCTTTCTCGCCGCCGAGGGGGAGTACAACGTCCTCCGGGAGCTGGAGATCTGCTACCGGGAAATGGGCGATTACAAAAACGCCTACATTTATGCCTGCCGTCAGAAGGACGCGCAATAACGAAAAAACGCCGTGCCGCTGAGGAAATTCCTTGCGGCACGGCCTTTTCAATGATTTTACGCTTTTTCCATGACCCAGAGGTTCCGGATCTGTCCCTCGATCTGCTCGTAGCTCCACAGCTTTTCGGAATTGACCACGCTGTTGGGGTCGTTGACCTGAAATTCGCCGTCCTTCACGCCCCGCAGGACGATGTAATGTCCCGTGGTGGTGAAATCCCCCTCCCGCATGGCGCAGATGATGGGCTTGCCCGCTTCCAGCGCGTCCACCATCTTTTTCTTGACCAGCGGAATTTCCGTGGCTTTCAGCCCCAGTCCTTCACTGCCCTCGCTGATGAGCGTCCAGGAGGAACCGCTGCCCCGGGAATAGTAGCCGTTTTCCTGGGCAAACCGGGCGACCTGCCGCGGGTTCATGTTTTCGTCTCCGGTAAGGTAGTAGCCAACCATGGCAAGACACGTCGGGCCGCAGCCGGTCTCCGCGATAAATCCCTTCCCGTACTTTTCGTAGCCCCACATGGGGTCCCACTGCAAAAACAGCGGCACGGTTCGACTGCCCTTCCAGGCACTGAGATCGACCCCCGTGTCCTTCCGGAAGGGGTAGTTCAGCACAAAATCCTTCGTCTCGGGGTTGCGCTCGTAAAGGTCGATCAGGCTCTGGGGATATTCGCCGTAGGAGATGCCCTGTTCCTCGGCAAAAGCTTTCACCGTTTTCTCCGCCTCCGTGCGCTCTCCGTGATAGAAGGAGATGTCCCGGTACAGGTTGTACGCGGGCTTCGCGCCCAGAACCGCCGCCGCGAGAAGCACAATGACGGCTACGGCGATCACCGCCCGCTGTTTCGTTTTCATCATAACCACATCCTTTTTGACTTTTCCCATTATACCACGGCATTTTTAGGAAGTCTTTTCGGAGAGGTTAAGAATTCCTTATTTTTAGCCTGTAAGGTATTTTCTGTCATGATGTAATTTATAAAGGGTGGTTTACACCAAGTGTTACGTCATGACTGCGGCTCATTTGTGGTGAATGGAAAACAGTTATGATAAGAACACCGGATATTGTTCTCCTGACGTGCTATGACGAAAACAGAACGTGGTGACAATAAAAGGAGAACCGGGCTTGAACGATTGCCATTCTTGCACCCTTTATACAACGGAAAATGCAGGCGCGAAATGAGTTTTATCGAGCAGTTGAATTTCCTTTTCATACTGAACTCCAATTAAAATCTTTAAAAAAGATTTTAATTGGAGTTCAGTATGAGAAATTCTTTTTTCTTCGTCCGCACCTGCGCCAGTTCATCGCTGAATGCGGAAATTGTCATCTGTTTATCCATAAGTTTATTATATCACACTCGGCGGTTTTTGGCACCTTTTTCTGTGCGGTATTGCCTTAAAACTGACGCATCCGGAGAAGAAGATTGCCGCAGCACCCATACATAATTCCCCTTTTCCTGCAAATACTTCTACAGGAGCAAACCGCGCGTCACGCGCTTCAAAGGAGAAGAGAATTATGAAGGCAACAGGCATTGTGCGACGGGTGGACGATCTGGGCAGGATCGTCATTCCGAAGGAGATCAGAAGAACCCTCCGTATCCGCGAGGGCGACCCGTTGCTGACATCATTGACACGGTGGGAGAAATACTGCTTTTCTATGTTGGATTTGGCTAAAAGACGGGGGTGGTAATAGTACATAACAACGGAAACGGCGACTGTCGGCATCCGGGAGGAATGAATCATGTAAACGGACGGCCCGAACCCATTGCATTGCAATAGATTCGGGCCGTCCTCTCTGTGTCAGCAAGGGCAACACATGTTGTCTTATTCTATACCAAATGCTTCGGGATGCCAGATGCCGAGTTTGTAATTTGTAAATACATTTATGCCGCAGCGTTCGCATTGACCCTTTCAATCGCCTGCCGAATACCTGCCCACACGGACAGGTCTGTGAACACTTCCACGATGCTGCCGTAGTCGGTAAACGGTGCTTCCTGCAAAACGGACAGGTCTTTCATCATGCCGTTATGGACGATGTACTCCACGATTTGATTCACAAAGTAAATCTGCCTGCTATCAAGGGTCGTATCATTCAGGTACTGCGCAAATGCCTCCTTTGCTGCGTTCATATCAAGCCCGACAATTTCCCGCACGAACTCGCCCAGCGGCTTCTGGCCGAACGCAGTCTCATAATCCTGTTTTGTACCGACTTCGCTCCAGAGTGCTTTCTCCAGTGCCTGCACATCCTCCGCAGTCAATGGAATATTCCCCTTTAGCTTGGCAATAACGGCATCCTCCATGTGCTGACGAACATAGAACTCCGCTTTGGCCTTGTAGTTCTTCAGATCGTCGTTCTCTAGCTCAGATTCTTTCCAGTCTACAGACAGAATTTCGTCATTAAAATTCGTATCGTAGTGTACCTTACTGACAGGAATATACTTGATAAGGTCACGCAGATTCTCCCGGATATGCTCAAATTCGCAGATTCCGGCGGTCTCCACATAATCTGTGTGCAGGATTTTGTCAATCAACTCAGCCTGCACCATGATCTCCGGGATATTCGCCACAGATGCGATAGCAGAAACCTTTTTGAACAGATCACTCCGCGCCTTGCCGTACTTCTTTCCCGCCAGGTACGCAAGCTCGATGCCGTATAGCAGCGCATCGAACCGCAGTGCCTTGGCATCGTCCTCTTCCGGTGTAATAAGCGGTGCAAGCTCTTGGCCCATGAGCAAGGTGTCCTCATAGGTCAGGGCGTTATAGCTGTCCAGTTCGGCATACCGCTCTACATATTTTAAATGCTGGCGGACAGCAAAGTTCTCTTTGTTCAGTTCCCGCACCTTGCACACCATGTCCTCCACCAGCGTCTTGCGGAAAGCGATCAGCTCTGTCGTCTGATACGCCAAGTCCTGCAATTTGAAGGCAATTTGGGCCTTCAGATAGAAGATCGCACCTTGCAGGGCGATCATATTGGCGGTAGGTCTGCCCTTGTTCATGCGAAAGAACTCAAAGTTGCCGCAGAAGTCAAAAATATAGAACTTGTCCTTATCCTTACCATCCATCAGCCCCGGACACAGACGGGTGCCACGCCCAATCATCTGCCAGAACTTCGCTTTGCTCATGACCTTTTTAAAGAACACCAGATTCAGCACCTCCGGCACGTCAATGCCGGTGTCCAGCATATCCACGGAAATAGCGATTTGAGGCAGTTTCTTCGGGTCGGAAAACTCGTCAATGGCACTTTGCGCATAGGTCATGTAATTGTCGATGACCTTGGCAAAGCCGGGAAGGTGTGGGTATTCCTGATTGAAAACCGCGAGGATTTTCTCTGCATGGGTGTGATTTTTCGCAAAAATGATGGTCTTGCCCAGCTTGCTGCCGTAGTCGATGGTCAGGCCGTGGGTCATCAGCGTGTTCAGTACCTGTCGGATGGTGTCTTCATTGAAGATCCATTCGTTCAGCGCCGAGGACGCAATGCGCTCCGGTAACGCTCCGTTCTCATCTTCAAAGGTGTCCTCATAGGCCTGCTTGTCCTCGTCAGAAAGCTCATCGTAGACGATGCCCTGTTCAATAAATTTCAGCTTCGTCTCTACCGACAGGAAATCCACCAGATATCCGTCCTTCACCGCCTGTGCCAGCTCATAGCCATAGGTGGGGACGCCGTTTTCCAGCTCAAATATCTCATAGGTGTTCTTGTCGATCTCGTCCTTGGGCGTGGCCGTCAGTCCCACCAACGGCGCGTCGAAATAGTTGAAAATATCCCGGTATTTGTTATATACCGAGCGGTGCGCTTCGTCGCAGATCACAAGGTCAAAATGTCCGCAGGTAAAGAGCTTGCCGTCCTCATCCTGCACGCTGTCAATGACATTGTACATGGTCTGATAGGTCGAAAAGACGCAGTGAGCGGTGTAGTTATCCTTCTCTTCGCAGAGGTTAGTAACGGAGAGATCAGGCAGCAGATTCACAAAGCTGCGCTTTGCCTGCGTGACCAGACTGTTGCGGTCGGCAAGAAACAGGATGTTTTTCACCCAGCCATGCTGAAGCAGCACGTCGCACAGGGCAATGACCGTCCTTGTCTTGCCGGAGCCGGTAGCCATGACCAGCAGCGCCTTGCGGCGATTCCGGGCAAAGGCATCGCAGACGGCCTTGATCGCGCCCTCCTGATAGTAGCGTCCGGCGATATTGCGGTTCACCATGATATTTTTGAGGCTCGTCCGCATGGTTTGAAGATTGAAGAGCTTCTCCAGATCGCGCTTGGAGTAAATAGCTGCACATTTGCGCTCAGGGTACAGATTATCCGTAATGCGGGTTTCAAAGCCGTTGGTCAGGAAGATGACCGGGCGGCGGTGATATTTTTTCTCCAACAGATCGGCGTAGAGCTTTGCCTGCTGGCGGCCTTTGGCCACATCTGTGCAGGTGCGCTTGGCCTCGATGACTGCCAACGGGCGGCCGTCGTCACCGTAGAGCACATAGTCCGCATAACCTACCTCGGACTTGTTGGGCATACCGGGCAGCTCGACTTCATTCAGCCAGTCCTTGCCCTCCGTCCAGCCTGCGTCTGTGAGCATGGTGTCGATATACAGCTTGCGGGTCTTGTATTCGGACAGGTCGAGGGGCTTGGGCACATAGGTCTGCTGCTGCTCGGCACGGCGGGCGGTGAGTTCCTCCTTCAGCGCAGCATTCTCAGCCATCAGCGCGGCAAGATCAATGTCGGCCGCTCCCTTATCCCCTCGCGGAGCGGGTTCGGCGGGCTGCTGCAGCAGGCTGCGGTCAAAATGTCCCTCGGTGTAGTTCTCGCCATAGCAGTACGCCACAAAGTCCAGAAAGACATAGAGATTTTCCAGACACAGCACCGCCTGCTCCTCGGTGATTTTCCTGCCGGTATGGGCGGCGTTGTTGCCCATGCGGCGGATCAGATCCATCCGCCGCCAGATGTCCGCGCCCACGATGTCCCGGAAGTCCTCGGCATTCATGAGGCTCACCAGAGAGTCCTGATAAGGCATGACCAGCCCCTTGTCCACAGAGTACATCCACTTCACGGCAAACTCCATCGCCCGGCGGCAGTTCAGCACGCAGGCGGAGGGGTCAATATGTAGAATCCGCTCGGCGGAGACGGCTACGGAGGCGAAAGGCTCAAACTGCGGGGTGGATGAGAAAATGTCAAAGTTGGTCATGTGATTCATCCCCTATGGTAAGCTTAAGTAAACTTGCTTGAAAAATTTTTACAAGTTCATCGTAGACAAAGTTTACCTCCACCCCAAGCAGGCATTCTCCAATTTGTTGAAGTGTATGCGCAGTGTCATTGATGAACTGCTCAACGTCATCAAATGCAATCGGAGGTGGTTCTTGCGAAAAAACAGCTTTCAAATCATAATGTGCCAACTTTTTGTTTCGGAGTTCTCTGGAAAGCAGAGATTCGTAGCGTTCACATAGAGCGTCAAGTTGTGCTATCAGTTCACTACTTTTGCCGTGCATGGCAGTGGCGTGATTAAGGCAACATTGACGCAGTTGCCGGATGCTGCAATTATCTGATCCGCAAGTCGATTCGCGGTCATAGATTTTCGACAATTCTGACATGAGTTGACGCCAGAGGGCTTCTTGAGCAACGTCAATGTAGGCATTTTGTGCGCCATCGTCTTTATAGACGTTGCCATATGCTTTCAGTGCGGCTGCATATTTTTGCGCAAATCGGAACAATGTTATGATTGCCACCCAAATGATATGCGGTTCGTTATACACAGAATTTGACATATGCTTACCTCGTTCCTAGTAATGAATATCGTTGGATGTTTCCGAAATTCTGTTTCAATCTATTGGAAATATTTCTGCATCAGGCTGTCAAACAGTAGCTGCGCTTCGTCCAATGCCTTCTGTACGGCAGCTTTTGATTTGTCGGCTTGGGTGACGAAGGCGGCGAACCGCTCCTGCAGCGCTCTTGGCGGTACTGGAATTGTCAGCTGTTCAAGCAATTTGCTTCGTATTCCAGTAACGGTACTACCAGAAGACTTTTCAGCAATCTTTCTTTTGAACTCATCGGAAGAAAGTGCATACTCCAAATAGGCCGGTTCCAGCCGCTCGGTTTGCATCGTAATAATACGCTGTCCGATATAAAATTCCGTTTCTATGAATGGGATTCTGCACACATTTCCTAATGGCGCTTCGGTTGTAAATACTACATCTCCAATTTGCGGGAATCCGCGCGTCATCACTCTATCGTATGTCTCTTTCGAAATATACTCCAGCGTATCAAAGGACATGCGGTGCATCCTGATGTTCTTTGCCGTTATAAACGGAAGGCCGCTTTCAACTTTTTCTGGTGTCTTGCCTCTATAGTCAATGAATGTACAGAGGTTTTGAAGGGTATCTTCAGCCTCCACACTGGCGAACAGTTCTACAAATCGGGCTTTGATGAGGTCATCCAGTTTTTGAAGCTGCTTTTGGCGCATGTTTATTGATTTGGCTATTGAATCAATAGTTTCTGCAATTCTGGATTGCTCCTTAAGAGATGGATATGGGATCAAAGTACTGTCAAAGTCCTTTTTTACGATGTGTTTCATCGTAGCACCATGAGCTTTTGCTTCCATTTCTTTTAATTTGAACTGTACAGCGTAGACAAAATATCTCTTATTTATTTCCACCTTGTCGAATACTACCTTGAAAATGTGCTGGTTAAGTAGTGCCTTTCCCCTATTCCATACATACACTCCCAAACTGGCCGACCATGAAATCAGAATGTCACCGTTATTTATTTCAATGCGTTCTGGGTATTTGCCATCGTAATACCCCAAGTCATAAGTATTGCCAGTTAAGTCTTGTATCCGAATTATTGGAAGCCCACACTCGCCCCTATCTTCTGGCTTAAATGGGTAACCATTTATGTAGGTGGCAATATCCCCCAATTTTTTATATTCCATTCTTCATCCCCACAAATCCGAATTATTCCTGCTCCAGCAGTTCTTCCAACTTGCTCATTTCCTCGCCAATTTCCTTCTCCAGCCTCTGCAGCTCCGCCATAATCTCCCCCGTAGGCGGATACTCCACAGGCTTGTACTCGGTTTCCTTGTACTTGTTGATGGACAGGTCATAACCGTTGTCCACGATCTCCGTCCTGGGTACGAAGAAGGATTTTTCCGTGCGCGGGCGGTCTTTTTCTGCCTCCAAATTGCGGAAGCGGGCAATGATATCGGGAATATCATTATTGGCGACCGGGCTTCGCTTATCATCCAGACTAAAGCCGTCGGCGGTCATGTCATAGAACCACACATTGTCCGTGCCGCCGTGGCCGGTCCTGGTGAAAATCAGAATGGCAGTGGACACGCCGGCGTAGGGCTTGAACACGCCGGAAGGCATGGAGATCACGGCCTCCAGCCGGTTGCCGTCCACCAGCTCCTTGCGGATAGCCTTGTGCGCGGTGGACGAACCGAACAGCACGCCGTCGGGGACGATACAGGCACAGCGCCCGCCGATGCGCAGCATCCGCAGGAACAGGGCCAGAAACAGCAGCTCGGTTTTCTTGGTCTTGCAGATCTTCAGCAAATCCGCTGACACGGTATCGGCATCCAGACTGCCTTTGAATGGCGGGTTGGCAAGAATCAGAGAGTATTTCTCCTTGTCCGGATTCTGGTCGGACAGGCTGTCCCGATACTCGATAAAGGGACTCGCAATGCCGTGGGTCATCATGTTCATCGCGCCGATCCGGAGCATGGTGCGATCCATGTCGTAGCCGAAGAACATATGGTTCATATAATGGTCTTTCTTCTGGCGGTTGAAGAAGATTTCTTCTTTCCGGGTTTCTTTCAGATACTCGCCTGCCGAAACAAGAAAACCGGAGGTGCCGCAGGCCGGGTCGCAGATGACGTCATCGGCTTTCGGGTCCATCAGCTCCACCATCATGCGGATGATATGGCGCGGGGTACGGAACTGACCGTTGAGGCCGGACTGGCTGATTTTGCTGAGCAGATATTCGTAGGTGTCGCCGCGCACGTCCACCGCCTGGGATTCGCTCATCAGGCGGTAAATCTCGTCCAGCGCATCCACCACCTTGGAAAGCAGCAGCGGCGTGGGCAGCTTGAAAATGGCGTCATCCATGTACTTGGAATAGGCGCTGTTTTTGTCGCCGTGGAGGTTTTTGATAAAGGGAAACACCCACTCCTGCACGACGGAGTACATTTTCCCTGCCGGGAAGTCATGAAATACACTCCATTTGAGCTGCTGACCGTCGATGGTGCGCTCGCCCACCTGCACCTCATCGGTAAAGATGCTGGTATAGGGCAGCCCCAGCATGGCGGCCTCTTTTGCCCGGAGATTGTCCGAATCATCCAGGTCGTGAATGAACATCAGATAGGTGATCTGCTCAATCACATCCAACGGATTCACCAGACCGCCCGCCGCAAAAATATCCCAAAGTCCGTCGATTTTATTTTTCAGTTCGCCTGTAATCATTTATTCTCTCTCCCTGTTCCAAGTGTAAGATGTGTAGCGGCCACCGCCGAGTTTGATGATCTCGCCGGATTTCAGCAGCTCTGCCAGCGCGCGCTGAACGGTGATCTGACTGATATCCGGGCATGCGGCCATGATTTCGCTTTTGGTGATCTTTCCGAGGTGGTTTTTGATGATCTCCCGCACCCGGTCGGGCTTGGAAAGCCCCTTGGTGGTCAGCAGCTCAATCCGGCTTTCAAAATCCCGGTAAGCCGCCACCAGAACGCCCAGCATATAGGTGACAAAGGGCGCATAATCATTCGTCCCTTCGTGCCAGTTATAGGAGCTGGCTTGCAGGGCTTCGTAATAGGTCTCCTTGGTGTCGGAGATCAGCTTTTCGATACTGATATATTTGCCAACGATATAGCCGGAACGGTATAAAAGCAGCAGCGTCAGAAGCCTGCTCATGCGGCCGTTGCCGTCGTTGAAGGGGTGGATACAGAGGAAGTCCAGTATAAAAATGGGAATCAGCAGCAGCGGGTCAAGCTCTGCATCCTGCATTGCCGCTTCAAAAGCATTGCACAATGCAGCAATGGTCTCCGGTGTTTCCCATGCTGGTACAGGCTCAAACCGAACGATTTGCTGGCCGTCCGGCAATTCCTCGGCAATCACATTGTCCGAGTTTTTGAAGCTGCCACCGATGGACTTACCGCTGTACTTGTACAGATCCCGATGAAGCTGCAAAATGATAGACGGCTTTGGCGGGATAAAGTCATGACTTTCATGAATTGTTGCAAGTACATCGCGGTATCCGGCGATCTCTTTTTCGCTGCGGTTCCGGGGGATGGTCTTCTCACGAACGATTTTTTTCAGACGTTCGTTTGTTGTAACAATGCCCTCGATGCAGTTGGAGGCTTCCGTGCTCTGTATCTTTGCAACCTCCAAGAGATCAGACAATTCATCCGCCTTTGCCTCAATAAAAAGGTTTTGCTGCCCCTTATATTCGTGAATTTGCGTCAGGTAGGTCACGACCTCCGGTGTCAGGAGCTTTTTATATTCTGCGTTGAAGTTGAAATCTCTCATTCAATTTCCTCACTTGACTTTCAATTTTATCATATTTCCGTCAATGATACAGTTATAGTATATACACGAACTTCTTCCTTGTCAACCTCATCTTTATCATCGTTTCAATAATGAATAAATTGAAAATTCTTTTGCGGTAATTGCTGAACTTAGATGCAATACCGTGCTTCCTTTCCTGTTCAGCAAAGGAAGCCTGCACCAATAAATGATGCAGGCTTCCTATGTGCTGGTAAAGGGTTTGCGGCATATTCACAACATGAGCTTTTTCGCGGTGTCAATGATAGAAAGCGCTGATTTTGCCGCTTCAAACAGATTTGCTGCAGTAAGCAGTCCCAATCCATCGAATATGATCGATGGAACAGGTGCGTTTTCTTTGGTTAACTGCGCAGTGCAATCTACCGCAGAGTGGAACACACGACGGAGTTCTTCCTGGTTCGGCATAGGGGCACCAGATTGCACAGCGGATTGTGTGGAAGCAGACCAGTAATTGACAAAGTTGTCCTGATACGCCGGATAAGAGGCGCTCCACTGCATTGGACGAACCGGAGTCGTCTCCCGATAAGGGAGCTGATTCGCGTATCCCAGCATTCTTTGCCGTCTATAGGCTGCTTCTGCGTCTAATTGTGCCCGCTCCGCACGTAACTGCCGCCGCAGACGCGCGGCATCTTGTTCGTTTTCTAACATGCGGTCTACAAGATCGCGATAAAATGGATCCTCTTGATACAATTTCCAATCGATTCCCTGCATATTTGCCCTTCTTTTTCATGGGAAATACTCCTATATGTTCCAAGTTCAGTATAATCAAATATACAGTATGATGTCAATAGAATATCTGGCAAAAGTATCAGCACTATCGAAAAACGATTTCTTAGCAATTACGTGGTAAATGATACTATAAGCATCGTAAAGTAAATATAGCGAGCAGATACATACAATCCACATTGAATGGAATGCGTGTGCGACGTTTGAGGTGGCGAGATAAAACGCAGCACAGAAGGATTTTCTAAAACAGGAATGAAAAACCCCGGTAGATGTTCAGAAGGCATCCACCGGGTCGGTCTCTCATTGATCAGCGCTCTGATCCCGCAATAATCTGCTTGCAATACGTTTTCAGCTTTGGAATATCCTCTGTCAGGATTTCCCAAGTGACTTCCGGGTCAACCGTGCCATAGCTATGGGCCACAATGTTCCGCATTCCCCGAATCTGCCGCCAGGGTGCGCCGGAATGCTCTGCACGGAATTCGTCCGTCAGTTTTCCGGCCAATTCACCGATTTGCAGAACGCACAGTGCCGCCGCATTCCGATAAATCGCATCTGCGGAAAATACGCCGTAGTCATTGCCAAAACGACGAATCGTCTCCTCTATCTGGTCGCAATAGCCCACAATATGCTCTAAAATGCTGATATTCCGGTCAAGAGGCTTCATACAGCAGCACCTCGTCATCAGAAATAGAATTCAAAAACTTGCTGTCCAGGCTCCCGGTAGGAATCAAATCCACAGGGATTCCCAACGCATCTTCCAGGTCAGCGGCTAGGCCGCCAAGCTGCAAGCCGCGGATGGCTCCTTTATCAATGCGCAGATCAATGTCACTGTCCTTGTCAGCATCCCCTCTGGCATAGGAGCCGAACAGATAAATCCGGTCTGCCCCATATTGAGCCGCCAAAGCCGCAACGATTTCTTTAATTTCATCCACAGTATATCGCATATCTGTTTTTCCCCCCTTACCGTGTATTCTACTTCCATTTTACCATGATTATGTGAAAACGGCAATGATTATCTGGGAAATCTGTATTCCTCTTTCCTTATTTAACCTTTTCGGCTCAAAAAGGCTAAAATAACGGCAGCAGACCCGATTTTAACACAAATCCAGGTCTGCTGCCTTTTTCTATTCATTCTCTACCCTCCAAGCGGGCGTGAATTGCATTCAGCCACTCCCCGTTGTATTTGAGTCCGGCAATGGAGGCTTCAGTATGCAATACGGATATTCCCCGCTTGCCAGAGACCTTTCGTCAAGCCGAACTGACGCTCCGTGATCCGTCCCCACGTCCCAAATCCACCATTTTGCCTGGCAGTCCGGAAAGAGAATAAAAATGTTTGCAAATATCTTTGTGGTTATGTAAGTCTGCTTAATTTCGTCGAAAAATTTCCGTCTGGGCCAATCTGCCACCTCATACGTCACAGAGCCATACTTATCCAGAACCCAGTCTGTCAAATCTAGTAGGCAAAGAACGCAAAGGTGAACATTATGCACGGAATACTTCTTCGTTGCCTTATCAGCGATGCGCTCGCGGATGTAGCGGAAGAAGTCCTCTCCGAGGTTCTCGGTTGAATATGTGTGACGCTGGATTCGCTGTACAAAGTTATTTTTCTTCTTACTGTCGGAGGCAATTGTAAACTCAAAGGGAACCCCATTGCAATAATAGTCCGGTTCCGATTTGTCCGGATTCCCTGGTTCCCAGGTGGTTTCAGGAAAAATCAACGACATGAGCTTTTGGATAAAAGGCTCGTTTTCTGTCTTATTCCAAAAATTTGGCGGGAGATACTCAACCACATCGTAGAAAGGCTCATCCATTCTTACACCTTCCAGACCGTTTCGTCTCCGCAGATGTTCCGGATTTTCAGACGTAAAGGCTGCTGATCGACCCGGATGCAGCCATCCCAGAATTCTTTTGTTTTGTTCCCGTTGCGAATCACATATCCCAGTTTGTCGATTTTGATTTCGCTGTCAGAATGCCACTCGCCCTCAACTGCTGTGCAGTCTACGCTCAGGAACTCAATCAGCTCCAAGCCCTCTTCGCTGATTTCAATGGGTTTGAAAGTCTTTTTCGCGTTCAGCCGGGCCTTGTTGTTATATTCCATGATTTTCCCAAGAACCCGGTCGCTGACAAATCGGTCAATGGTGACAGTGCAGCCATCAAAGAAGCCTTCGGCGGTTTGTTCTGTATGGAATTCCGCATGATCGCCAATGACCACATCATCAAGCACATTCTTCAAATCCCGCAATTCGATTTCAACCGATGTACTGTCATCCTCCGCAATGAATTTCTGAATTTCAGCCAGACCGGAAATGTCGATGTAATAGAGAATGACTTTCTTTACAGAGGCGTCCAATTCCGGGATTGCCTGGTGGATGACTCGGTTGATAAGGACTGTATCCAGGAGCTTGGAGGTGCTGTCCATCAGGTTGGGAATATAGACCGGCACGGTTCCCAGCCTGCTGTCAGAGATCGCCCCTGCCCAAAAGGGGTCCAGACTTTCTTCACTATGGAGGCCGGGAATCAGGGACTTGATTTTGTCCATGGTCTGTACCGGGTTGCGGTACAGCTGAACACCGTCTTTGACTTCCAGTACATCGAATTCCGCGCCGTCCGTTTTCAGGCGGTCGCGGGCGGTCTGGATGGAGTTGATACCAATGTCGCAGTGAATGAAGCGGCGACCCAGCTTGTGGGCAACTGCGGCTGTAACACCGCTGCCCCCGAAGAAGTCAGCAACGAGCATACCGGAGTCGGATGAAGCACTGACGATACGCTCTAGAAGCGCAATTGGTTTTTGTGTGGAATAATCCGTCCGCTCATCGACAATACTGCCAAGGCCACCAAGACTTTTTACATCCATCCACATATCTTGAACCGGTTTGCCGGGCATTTCATCTAAATAACGTTTGTATTTTGGGACTGTTCCGGGAGAAGTCTGAATAATTCTTCCTTCTGCAATTAAACTATTCATACGTTCCTGGCTATATCTCCAGTAGCGGCTGATGCCCATTACTTCATAATATGGATTCCCTTTCGATGCACCACCGGGTCCCTGAAGATTGTCCAACCAATAGCGTCGTCCAGTTTCTGGTTCAATACTTTTGTAGTATTGATTAATGTAGGCTTCATCATAAGGCGTATACTGCATGTTGAAAGGGGAATCGTCAGATAACGCATAGTAAAATATGACATCGTGCATTCGGCCAAAGTGGACTGCCCCCTGCTTACTATCGCTATGAGCATTGGCGCGTTGCCAAATAATTTCATTTCTAAAGTTATCTTCGCCAAAAATCTCGTCCATTAATATTTTAACATAATGTCCAATATGCCAATCCAAATGCACATAAATGGATGCTTTTTCGCTCATAACACTTTTGATTGCCATGAGGTTTTCATACATCCAGCTCAGGTATTTTTCCTTATCCCACACATCCCCGTACATTTTTTCCTCAAATGACTTGAGTTCCTCAATGTCCAGTTCCTGCTCCGCCTGGGCAATGGCTTCCGCAACTTTAGGATTCCGGCGGATATACACCTGTTTGGCGTAGTCTGCCCCACTGGCAAAGGGCGGGTCAATATACACAAGATCAACCTGGATACCCTGCTCCTTGAGGTAGGCACAGGCAGAAACGCATTCCCCTCGGATAACCAGATTGCCCTCCGGATTTTTGCCTACCGTTTCCTGCTTCTCCATTTCATATAGGGGCATTCCCCGCTGAATGGTCATGGAGACCTCATCCGCACCTTTATAGCGCAGGATACGGTTGAAATTCCCCAGCACCGCCTGCCCTTCCACAGGCTCCGGGATAAAGGGGATATATTTAATGGGCATTGTCGTTTCCCTCCATATCTTGTGCCTGCTTGACTGACAGAACCATGCGAATTAAAACTCCCGTCTGATAAAGCAAAAATTCTAGCAATTTCGCATCTACAGCATCATTATGCTTTGCAATTTTATCATTGATATTTTTATATGCGTTGATCAAGGGCTGGAAAAGTCCTGTTATTCCCGGGTCAACTCCCTGTTCTCCCAAGTACCGGCAGATTTCATTTTTATTGGTTTCGAGATTCTTTTCATTTCCTAAGAACTCTTGCAAAAAGGCTTCCAACGCTTTTCTTAAATTATCCGCAACATCCCGAATGTAAATACCATCCGAATACTGTTTAAGCGCAATGACAAAGGTCTTGTGAGCAAGCGGGTAGTCCCTTAACCATTCAAGCGGTTCTGACACAAGTGCATTGTCCAGCTCAGCTGCACCTTTGGGAAACACAAAGAATTTGTTGCCGTCCTCAAGTAAATCGAACTGAATATGTGCTTCCTTCAGGTTATGAAGAAGCATTCTTTTGAAGGATTGACGATTCCAATTTCTTCCCTTTGCATCTGAAAGCGAGTTGATGAACCACACAAAATAAGCAAGATAAACATTAAATACTGTCTCATGATCCCGAATGATGCGCACGCAGTCCCTAAATCGTTCACATTCCTGGTAATTTTCTAGTACATTTAGATTAAGTCGTGTACCAGTATCCATACAAAAATTATTGTACTCGGTTATGGTGACAAAAGCATCACAACTGCTTATAAGCACATCAAGGGCATTAGACATTCTGCTGTAGAAAAGTCTGCTCTTTTCCTTATCATCAAAACCGATACCAAGCTTCTCTCTATAATCAATCCAATCCATCTTTTATATCTCCCTAAAAAACGCACAAATCCTCTCATGTGTCATCCGAATCCGTTCTGCCTCCAGCCAGGAATCCTCCAAATACAGGTAATCAAACCGCTGGTATTGATACTTTGCATTATTTTGCCGGACAAATTCCCGCTCCATGAAGAAACGCTTCTCCCGGAACATGGGGTCATTGGCATAAATGGCACCCTTGGTTTCCACAATAATGGCCTTGTATATCTTCCCGTCTTTCCGTTTCAGAATCAGAAAATCCGGTGTATACATCCCTACATACTTCCAGGAGCCGCTGTTGCCCTGGTAACATTTGATTTTGAATTCGGTCAAGGCCCGGTCACCGTTGTAGTACACCTCCAAATCCAACTGCTCCAATTCGGACATTGCCAGCACTTCTTCCAGAAAACGCTGCTCAAAGCTGCTGCCCGTGTGATAGGGAAGATAATGGAAAGAGCGGTTCTTTTGAGGATGGGAAGAATTTTGCTCCTGCAGCATGTTCAAAATAGCGGCATTTCCGCTTTCTTTGGCCAATTGCATCATTTTTTGGATATTGGCATCAACTTTCAGCTTTCCCTTGTCATCCTGGATGATGCGCTCTACCACCCCCTGATTCGGATAATAGCTTTCGGGGGCTGTTGTGGTTTCGGTAGCGGTAAAGTTCTCAATTTTCAATAGACGGGATTCCTGGGGAATCAGTTCTTCCGAGGTGGTAAAGCTGCGGCGGTCACAGAATGCCTTGCGCACATTGGCTTCCACGATACTCCGGTCGTACTTGGAACTATAATACCGGGAGCCGTCCCGCTCAAAGGTCAGGTTTTCAAATAGCGTTTTCAAAATTGCTTCGTAGGGTTTCAGCTGGGCCATGGATAAGGTGCCAAAGCTTCCTTTGACGATTTCCAACAGCCATGCGGAGAAAGTGGTGGGCGTGGTGCCTCGTTCCGTATCGTCTACCTGAATGCTGGTTGGCTGCATGGTCAGGTCAGTGGTTTTGATGATGGCTTCTTTCATCTTTGCCGCATTTCCGGATTTGGGAATGTCCCGCTCCGGAGCCGCTGCTTCCAACTGCTGTGTAATGTAATTCACACGCAGCTGATAGAAATCAATCTTTGGCAATTTGAGGTATTTGGTGCGGTCATACCGCTTGATGGTCTTGCTGCCAGAATTTGCTTCCTGGAACTCCTTCAGAGAAATTCGGTGTTGCTGCTCCAACTGTGCATTCAGCTTTTCGGCGTTGGCATCGTTCAGGTAAATCAGAGCCGTTTCCGGGCTGCCTTTCACCACCTGGCGGAGGCAGCGGCAAGAGGTCTGCAAGACCATATTCTTGGGGCAGTCTCCCTCCTGAGAAAGGATGATTCCCGTCAGGCTGCGGCAATCCCAGCCCTCTTTGCCGATCTGTACCAGAAGAACAATCCGAATTCTGGAAATGGGGCTGTCCAGCGTATCAAATTGCATCTGGCTGTCCGTCGGCTGGGGATACTGCTTGTTGCCCTTGTGGAATTTCAGGATCACGTCCGCAGGCAGGCCATATTCGGAGACGATTCCGGAAACCAGAGGGTACACCGTCCCTTCCAGCTTCTCAATGGTACCGCAGTAGATGCCGAGTTTCGCCGTAAGTCCGTTTCCGTATACTTTGTCCTTGTAAGCATCCAAGAATTCCCGGACACCGGCCTCAATAATGACGCTGCTGTCCGCGACGTCGGAGATCTTCACAACAGGCCGCTTCAGAAAATTTCCGACACCGGAAATCAGCGGGTAGTAATAGACAATGTTTGCAATCTCTGCCGTGGCGACGGACAGCTTGTCCGTGACGGGGATTTTTTCGGCCTTTTCAAGATAGGGCGTTCCGGAAAAACCGATGACGGAGTTGACAGTATCATTTTCAGCCCACCGGTTCACGACGGCACGGAGCTTGATCTCGTCACTGACGGCGTGATGCACTTCATCAATAAAGATGGCCAGACCGGGGAGCTTCCCGATCAGATTGCGCAGCTCATTGGCCTGCCGATCCTTGTCATCGTCGCTCTCCTCAAAAAAGCTCAGCTGTCCCTTCTTTTCCTGAATGCGGTCGAGGATCACCTTTTCCGCGTTTGTCACGGCTACAAGGCCAAACAACTTGGATAACGGCTGGTGGCTTGCAATTTTCTGCACGTTGGGATTCTTGACCTTATTGGACTTGCTGGCAGTTTTTTCCTGATCCAGCACCTCGAAAGAAATTTGGCGCTTCAAAGAGGATGCCGCAGGTTCCGGAATGACCCAGGAGGGATCGAACCGCTGGATCGTTTTCAGGCTGGGGACAACAGAGGACTTCAGCCCAGAAGGTGCCAGAATGATGAAATTGTGCGCAAAGGCTGGATTGTTTGGTTCATTGCTGGCAAAATACAAATCCAGGTAGATGAATGCGGCCATAAGATATGTCTTTCCCGCACCCATGGGTAAACTGAACAGGTAGTCGGTATAAGAAACGCCGTAAAATGCCTTTTGGAAGAACTGCTTGTACTGGATTCCGTCTACCTCTGTCCGAATTTGTTTTGCAACCTTTTCCGCAAGCTGTTCACCGGCATCATTTGTCAGGCAGGCGTATTCATATAACGCCGCCGCTGCCGGATTCGAGCAGAAGTACTCCCGGACTTTATTGGATATTTCAAGGTCATCCAGATTCAGTGAGTTGAACTTTCCGCTGGAAAACAGGACAGCCAGCGGCTTGTTTCCGCAACCGATTTTCAGGAAGAGGTACGTTTTGATCGCATCGATCTGCGCATCCCGGAGGTTTCCCTGTCCGGTCATATATTCAATCAAACTTTGAATTGTACAGTCCGCAGAGGCATACCACCGATTTCTTGCACGTTCAATCATTTTATAGAACATACCCCGTCCTGCCTCCTTCGTTTTGTTTCTCCATCATAGGCACACTCCCGTCATACCTTTCGCAGCCCGTATTGCTCTTAGCAAATCCCTGTATTTCTCTCCGATATTTAGCCATATCTTAATGTTGCAATCAGATAAAGTTATATGCACCTAGTATAACCCAGCCGTTCTATTCCTGTCAACACGGCTTTTCCTGCAAATACTTCTGGGGTGAAAACAAAAAAGCAGAATGGGTGCAGAGCAGCCCACCGGATTTAAAAACGGTGGGCTGCAATGTTTATCTATTAGTCTTTCCGCTGGTATAGGATAATGCCATACTGCTCAATTAAAGCAGGTAGGTTCGATTCACTGGTAGTTATGCTTTCGCGTTTCAGCGGTGATACTCCAAGCATCTTTTGGAAGCCGGTAATGTCGCCACCTTCCATGTTGAGGCAGGGCGTGAGTACAGAATTGATAGGGCAAGGGAATATAATCACACGATCAAGGCCATATAGCTTGGCAGCATCTTTGACAGAGCGAATTTGATATATGGAGAGCCCCATTACCGAAAATTCATTTTCTTCGGTAACTCTGGTGCTTTTCATAACCTCCGCAAGAACGTCAATGCTTGCCTTGAAACCTTCCTTCTGAAGACGATTCCACGAAGTTGATTCAACTACAAGTTTCCCGCCGAGCGCCATAAGATTGATTGCACTGTTGTTCATAAACTTCCCTCCTCATTCCTGTTGTTAAAAAGCATATTGATGATCTTTACATATATCTGTTACCCAAGCCTCCCTTTAGTACGAAGTTCTCTGCATACTTAGAACCAGCCAGCCGCCGCAGAAATTCCTCCTGAAAGAAAAGCTGCAGGCATTGCTGATAGCTGATGCCGGAAAACCTGGCCTTGTTTTTCAATTTTGCCAGAACGGACGCAGCGATATCCGCCATTACAGCCACACTCCTATCAAATCCTTCACAATTCTCTTTACCCGCAAAGGCTCGGCATACTCCATGAGTTTAGGAACACGCTTTTCCGGGTCTGCAATATAGTTTTGGATCGCTTTGTTGAAAATTTCTTTGTCCATTTTATTCCGATACCGCAGGCAATCACAAATGACACGATCTTTATCATAAATCCGCATCTCGTGTCCGTCCATATTTCCTTTTGTCAGCCCCAGTTCCAGAACCGCAGGTTCTATGTAATAGGGCTTCACAAAGGGATAGTCGATCCGGAACCGCGATTTTCCCGAATCCTTGCTGACCGCCAGATGCCAGCTGCCCGGCGTGCGGTCACTGTATCCATAGTAACGCAGAGCTGTATCCATGCAGAGAATCGCATCTGGGAACAGGCGGATCACGGTTCCAATCTCGCTGAAATCATCGGGGTTGACCCATTGGTAATAGCCGTATCGTACTTTCTCCACGTACCCTGTTTCAATAAGCTGTTGGATATTCTTGTAGTATATTTTCTCCTGTTCCAATTCCTTAGTGCGCATCATGCCGCCGTAGTGTTCGAATATTTTTTTGCAGTGCTGGATATCCATGATCGCATCTCCGTTTCGACTTTTTGATATTTGGAATATATAAGCGGACAAAGTTATATAGGCTAAGTATAACCATAATCAGAAGAGAAGTCAACTTAGTTGTGCTTACTACCATTGTAATATTTACCGCACTGAGATAATTCCTGATTCACAAATGGGGGTTTAATCCAACAACAGCAATTTATAATTGCGCAGCCGATGCCCGAAGGGCAGAGTCGCTCAGAACATTATGTTCACCGGGGATTGGGGCGGGGCCTCAACAAGCGGAAACCAGGCATTCCCGATAGAGTGGAAATGCCTGGTTTTGTGCCTTTGTATATACGAAGGCATTGCTTGCGACTTTTGTCGCAGCAAGGTTTATGGTCACATATTGCAGCTTAGGTAAGAGCCTCTTTACAAACCTATTTTCAAGCTGTAAGGGGCTAAACAAATATTAGCAAGCAATGCATCTGTAATACAGATGCGCAAAATCCCCCCGTCCCCCTTCCACGGAACGAGTGGGTTTCTGCTTGCTGAGGCTCCGCCCCAGGCCCCGACAATCGCAGTCTATCCGTCTGCGGCTGCGCGATTTTCAATCGCTTTTGATTTTGCACGAGCAAGGTTTATTCTCGAAAATATTTTTGAATTAGATGTTGACACTGTACTTTTTATATGTTATACTCCTGATATACGAACAAACTTTCTAAATCAACTTGCGATAACAACTTCATATTTTTGTTGACACGTTTTGCATAAAGTTCAACCGCCGGACACGCTGGATTGATTCCAGTATAGAAGCCGGATAAGAGCCTGCATCCACCAGCTTTGGTGAGAACGAGGACCATCGAGAGGACATGGCAAACAGCTTTCACGCTGTTGCCATGTCCTTTTTTTGCGTCCTTTGGGAGTTTGTTCACCTGCATCTTGAAAAGTGAATACACGGGGATACCTGGTAAATGGGTATCCTGTGACAAATTCAGCTGAAGGAGGGAAACATGAGTTACTATCCAGCGTTGAAACAAAGATTGACCTGCCGGGAGGTGGCTCCCCGCTATGGCTTAAAAGTGAATGCCTCCGGGATGGCGTTATGTCCCTTCCACGATGAGCACTCGCCCAGCCTGAAGCCCAGCCGGGGCTTTCACTGTTTCGGCTGCGGCGCGCAGGGAGACGTTATCACATTTGTGTCCCGGCTCTTTGGAATACCACCGGGGGAAGCGGCACAAAAGTTGTCCGCAGATTTTGGGATTTCGGTGGACGATTACCCTCGAGGACCACCGGCTGCCCGGACAGAAATGGAAACATGGGTTTCCTATGCGAAGGAAATTCTTCACAGCTACTACGATTTACTGATTGACTGGAAGCGAAGGTATTGCCCAAAGGCATCGGATGCAGAATGGCACCCGTTGTTTATCGAAGCACTTCAAAGGCAGGCCGACGTCCGCCAGTTGATTTTTGAATTGGAGTTCGGAACTACGGAAGAAGTGAAAACCGTTTACGAGCATTACAGAAAGATGGTGATAGAGATCGATGAACGAATCCACAGCAATGACACAGCAGGAGATATTTTTGAGTCTCAAGAAAAACGGCAAGGACAAAGCAATGGGAAATCCGGGAGATCAATGACATTATGAACCACACCATCGAGGGTTGGGAGCATGGCACAACAAAACAGATTTCCGGATACGGTATCCAGCGCACATGGCGCAGAAAGGCTGGGGCAGGAGTGGAGCAGCTGGAACTGCCGGAAGGTTGGTAAGCAGGTATCCTCTATCCCAGTAAACAGCCGGTAAACAAGCCGGTCAACGTATTTTCAAAACCGTCAAATGCCGAAAGAAGGGATACGCCTTAAATTTACTTTGGACTCCTTACTCTTTTCCTTTTAGAGAAGATGTAAACAGAGAATTGCAAAACAAGAAACGAGGGTGGAAAAGGTCAATGCCAACCGTACAGAGGTTTTCTTGCGTCCGTTTACACCAGCCCGTCAACGGACAGAACCGCAATATCAGCCAAAGGGAAAACAAAGGGTTTGGAAAACAGCGAAAATGTTTTCTCTTTCCTGTGAGAAATGCGCCAACAAGCGATGAAGCAAAGAGTGAATCCAATTCGCAGTATTGGAAAGGACTGCACCGGCTGACGAATTGGTTCGTAAATCGCTGCATTCGCCGGGTCAACCTGTGACCCGGACATGGCGAATAAGAAAATGGAGGGATTTTCAGAATCAAAGGAAATTTACTGGACAGCAGAGTCACCGCATAGAAAACAGAATTTGATTCAGGAGGAAACAAACGTGAAAAAGGAAAGAAAAATCAATAGGGTCCGCTGCGACATTCAGTCCCACATCATTGCCGCGGGTTATACTCAGAAGGAAGCTGTGGAAGCCTGTTCCACCGAGTATGGATGGAGTGACAGCGATTCCAATTTTTCTGCCAAGCTGAGTGACCAGACCCTGCGCTATCGGGAAGTGCTGGAACTTGCTGATGTGCTGGGCTATGAGATTGTCTGGCAGAAGCGGCGGGAAGATTGACAGGGAACAGGATTCACAAACTAACGTGCGCAGGATTCCCTGCTGTAGAAAGGAGCACGCCTATTTGCATTAAAAAAGGAAACTCTGGGAATAATTCGGAGAAAAGGGGGCAGTAACATGGAAATTATTCAAGATGATGCAAAGAAGCTGGTACAGGTGTGGCTGAGCCGAAAGGAGAGTGGGGACGAGGCTCTGCAAAGCCGGCTGAAGCCCATGTATGCCCAGTGGAAGCAGCAGAAATATACGGTGGCTGTGTTCCACTCCGGAAAGGAGGACTTGAAGGAAAGCACCATGGCACTGCTGGCGTATAACAAAAAGCGCTGTGCGGAGCTGGCTGTGCAGCGGGAGAAGAAGCGGCGGACGGCAAGCTTGGAACGTTGAATTCTGGGGCGGAGGGAAGAAATTTCCTCTGCCCATTTTCAATTTGTCCTTGCAAAGTACAGGAATATGATATACAATATTATCTGTAATTACATCATTCAACGAAAGACCACAATGTACTGCAAATACACTGATACAACGGATACTGGAGGAAAAGAAATGGGAAACGAAATTGCAAATCAGGGAGAAATTCTGCTGTACAATGACGAGGGCGAGAAGCAATATGTTAGTGTGATATTTGCGGAGGAAACCTTCTGGCTAAGTCAGAATGGTATGGCAGAGCTGTTTGACTGTACCCCAGAAAATATCATTCAGCATTTGAAGAACATATACGCCGAAGAAGAATTGTCCCTCAACGCAACTGCTAAGAAATTCTTAGTGGTTCGCAGAGAGGGCAACCGCAATGTGCAGCGCAGCATTGACCACTACAATCTCGATGCCATTATTGCCGTAGGCTACCGTGTGAACTCCAAAAAGGCCACCCGATTCCGCCAATGGGCGACGAAAACGCTGAAAGAGTACATCCAGAAAGGAAATAGACCATGACCGAAACCTTTGACATTGCCGGCTACTGCCGCATCTCCGTGGACGAGGAGCTGGACCGGGACAACGTGTCCATTGAAAACCAAAAGGCCATCATCCGGGATTTTGTGAACCGCCGTTTTCCGGGAAGCAGCCTGACCTTTTATGAGGATCGGGACCGTTCCGGCTATACCTTTGAGCAGCGGGAGGGCTATCAGGCCATGCGAAAGGGGCTGATCCGGCATCAGTATGACATTCTGGTGGTGAAGGATTTTTCCCGATTCTCCCGGCGAAATTCCCGGGGGCTGGTGGAATTGGAGGATCTGCGGGATGCAGGCGTTCGCATCATTTCCGTGGGAGACAACATCGACTTTCCCAACGATGACGACTGGCTGAAAATCCAGTTTCAGTTTCTCATCAACGAAATGCCTGTCACCGACACCAGCAAGAAAGTGAAAAACGTCATCCGGCGGCGGCAAGCCGATGGGAAATGGCTTTGCGCCGCCCCCTACGGCTATATCATCAACAGGCAGAAAGAATTTGAGATCGTCCCTACGGAAGCGGAGATCGTCCGGCAAATTTTTGACCTGTACAACAACCAGGGCTGGGGCTACAAGAAAATCGCCAACTACCTGACGGAGCAGGGCATTCCAACGCCACGGATGTCGGAGCAGATGCGCAAGGAGGCGGCGGGGGAACCCACCAGCCGGAAAACCAAGGCCGCCTGGGCCATCGTCACGGTGCAGGGGATTTTAGACAACGATTTTTATATCGGCACTTTCCGTCAAGCGAAATACACCCGAGCCAAAATCAACGGCAAGGATGTGAAGCGAGACGAGGAGGAACACATCGTCATTGAGAACCACCACCAGCCCATCATTGACTACCGCACCTTTGCCACCACCCGGGCCCTCCGGGAGAAGCGTTCCACCGCCAATTACCGGGGCGTGAAGAAGTACGACAACGTGTACTCCGGTTTTCTGTTCTGCGGGGACTGCGGCAGCCCCATGTTTGCCATGAGCCGCAGGGATTTGAGCGCCGCCTACACCTGCGGCACCTACCACCGCCGGGGCCGTTCCGGGTGCAGCTCCCACCACATCCGGGTGGACAAGCTGGACGAACTGCTGAAAATCTATGTGCGGCGGGTCATGGAACATTCCCATGCCATGCTGGAAGAACTGAACGCCGAACTGGCACAGCAGGATTCCGATGTGGTGGAAACGGAGCAGTCCGCCGACCATCTGGCGCAAGTCCTGGAGGAGCTGCGGGAGGAGCTGAAAGCCACCAAGCGGCAGCGCATCCGGGACACGGTAAAGCACCCGGATCAGGAGGAGCTTCTGGCGGAGACCTATGACGAGCTGGAAGCCGATCTGCAAAAGAAAATCGAGGGGCTGGACCACCAGATCGGTATGCTCTCAGACAAGCGGAATACCATCATTCAGGCGGGGCGTGCCGCAAAAACCGCCATGGAGGTATTCGGGGACATTCTTTCCAAGGAAACGCTGGAACGAAACGACCTGGAACTGCTGATAGAGCGCATCGACGTATTCGAGGATCGGCTGGAGATCCGGCTCCACAGCGATGTGGACACCCTGCTCCACGTCAACCAGGGAGACATTGCCGTAAATTTTAATTCGGGCACGGAAAATAGCGAAAATACACTGATCCAGTCCTCTAAAAACCATGAGGACAAGGTTTTCCGTGTCAATGTTATCAGTGACGGTGACCCGTTGGAGATTTATACGGAGAAGGACGGGGGCGTGATCTTCCGTAAGTATTCCCCTATGGGCGACTTGCAGGAATTCGCTGCCCAGATGTGTGAGTCCATCGGGTCCGCTACCGGGCATATCGCCGCGGTGACCGACCGGGACAGCATTATCGCCCTTTACGGTATCCCCAAGCGGGAGCTGATGGACAAACCCAATTCGCCGGAATTGGAAAAGCTCATGGAACAGCGGAAAAATTACCTCTACAAAAACGGGGACGCCCCCATTCTGGCGGCCGACGGGGAGGAGAAATACCACCTTGGCGCCGCCGCGCCGATTTTGTCTCAGGGCGACCTTATGGGCTGCGTGCTGCTGCTTCTGGGGGAAAACGACAGTCCCCTGCAGGAAGCGGATCAGGGGCTGGTCAAGACCGCTGCCGGTTTTTTGGGAAAACAGATGGAGAACTAGCGATGATATCAGCCAGAACGCGGAAAACGTTCTGGCTGCTTTTTGCTGTGCAAAAGCATAGCAAAATAAAAAATGCGGCATATTCCCGCCGTCTAAGGCATAGCGTATGGCAAGGCAAGGAGGGATGGCTATGGCGGATGAGCATATGCCCCACAAGCTCTGTCTGAATGAGCGGCGGCAGCTGACCATGACCGGGGTGACAGAGGTGGTCAGCTTTGACGATACGACGGTGGTGCTGCAGACCTCTCTGGGGACGCTGATCGTGCAAGGAAAGGAATTGCAGCTCAAAACCCTGTCACTGGAGGGCGGGCAGGTGGAGGTGGACGGCAGTGTTTCCGCGCTGGCCTACGAGGAACCGAGGCAGGCAGCCGGCTGGAAGCGCCGTCTGTTCGGATGACCGCCCCCGCGCTGGCAGCACACCGGTTCGTGTGCTGCTGCCTGCTGGGGGCAGCGCTGGGGGTGTATTACGAATTCTTACGTCCCCTGCGTCCACGGTATACTCTTGCCGCGGACGCGCTGTTTCTGACGGGCTGCGTCTGGGTCTGGCTGATTATGAGCTTTCGTGTGTGCAGGGGCGACCTGCGGCTGGGGTATTCCGCCGGGCTGCTGGCGGGGGGGATCGTCTGGGATCTGGCGTTCGGCAGCCTGATCGCACCCATTTTTTCCGGATTCTGGAAATTCGTCAGGGCAATCCTGGGCTTTGCGGTGCTGCCCGCAAAAAAATTTTCCGAATTTGCAAAAATTTTATTTGCATCTGCGAAAAAATGGGTTACAATAAAGTGGAATCATCGTCGGGAAAAACGGCGAAAACGAAGAGGTGAACCCATTGGAACAGAAACGCAGGGGGAAAGTGATTTTCCGGTCAGGCTCGCTGGCACTGAAGATCATCGTGGCAGTGCTTATCGTATTCTCTATGGCGGCGCTGGCAGCTCTGAGGTGGGTACACACCGGCATTCAGGCGCGGACCGGAGAGCTGCGGGACGAGGCCGCCGCTCTGGAACATCAGAACAGCGAGCTGGAGGAAAAAATTGGCGAGCTGGGCTCGGTGAAGAGCGTAGAGGATATTGCAAGAAGCGAGCTGGGGCTGGCTGACCCCAATACCCTTATTCTGGATCTACAGCCGCAGTCTTAACCTTGTGCATCATTAACTGAAAATAGATGGAGGAATCACAGCATACTATGGAGTTAACCGTTGGAGCCATTTTAGAGGGTAAAGTCAAGTCTATCACCAATTTCGGCGCATTCATCTCCCTGCCGGAGGGAAAGACAGGCATGGTACATATTTCCGAGGTCGCCAATGCCTACGTCAGCGATATCCGGCAGCACCTGACCGAGGGCCAGGACGTGAAGGTCATGGTCATTGGTCTGGAAAACGGCAAGGTCAACCTGTCCATCAAGCGTCTGGAACCCAAGCCCCAGCGTGAGAACGGCGGAAATCGGAACGGGAACTACCGCGGCGCGCCCCGTCAGGACGGCGGCTACCGGCGGGAAAATTCCGCCCCGGCGCAGAACCGCCCCCAGCGCGCCCCCATGCAGCCCGCCGCCCCCAAGACGGCTGACCAGCTGTTTGAGGAAAAGCTGAAGGCGTTCATGTCCGAGTCCGACAACAAGCTCTCCTCCATGCGTGCGGATCACCGCACCAAGAGCAGAAGACGGTAAAAAACGGGCTGCCCCGGCAGCCCGTTTTTCATGAGACGGAAATGGACTGCGGAAGGCGGGAAATTCTATGGGGAATGTTGTGATCACCGGCGGTTCCCGGGGAATCGGCGCGGCTACGGTCGAGCTGTTCGCCGCGCGGGGCGAACGGGTGACGTTTTTGTACGAGAAAAACCATACCGCCGCGAAAGCTGTGGCGGACAAAACAGGAGCCGCCGCCATTTGCTGCGACGTGGCGGACGGGGAAGCCGTGAACCGGGCGTTTTCTCAAATCGGGGACGTGGACATTCTTGTCTGCAACGCCGGGACGATGTACTTTGGACTTTTGTCCCAGATGGCGGAGGATGAATGGAACCGGCTGTTCGCCGTTAACGTGGGAGGGATTTACCACTGCGTCAACGCCGCCATGCCGTCTTTCCTCAAGACCCATCGCGGCAGCATCGTGACAGTGGCCAGTATGTGGGGGCAGGTGGGCGCATCCTGCGAGGCGGCGTATTCCGCTACAAAAGGCGCGGTGATCGCTCTGACCAAGGCGTTGGCAAAGGAGCTTGGCCCCAGCGGCATCCGGGTCAACTGCGTGGCGCCAGGAGTCATTCTGACGGACATGTGCGCGAACGTCGCCCCGGATATCCTCGCGGGAATGGCGGAGGAAACGCCCTTGGGGCGCAACGGTATGCCCATGGATGTGGCAAAAGCCATCGCGTATCTGGCAGACGCGGAATTTGTCACCGGACAGGTGCTGGGCGTCAGCGGCGGGTATGTGATTTAACTACTGTAATACAAAGGAGATCGTAGTATGAGGATTGCCATTGGCTGTGACCACGGCGCGTTTGCGCTGAAAAATAAAGTCATCGAGCATCTGGAAAAGCAGGGGCATGAGGTCAGGGACTTCGGCACCTATTCCACGGAAAGCTGCGATTACCCCGACTTTGCCGCTGCGGCCGCCCGGGCGGTTGCCAGCGGGGAATGCCAGCGGGGCATTGTGCTGTGTACCACCGGCATCGGCGTGTCCATCACCGCCAATAAGATCGACGGCATCCGCTGCGCCCTGCTGTCCGACCCATGGTCGGCAAAAATGACCCGCCTGCACAACGACACCAATATGATGGCGCTGGGTGCGGGAGTTGTGGGCGAAAATCTGGCGCTGGAGATCGTGGACGTCTGGCTCGGAACGGAATTTTCCGGGGAAGCGCGCCATCAGCGTCGGATTGACAAGGTCATGGCGTTGGAAAAGTAAGGTTTTACGAATTAGACAGCAAAAAGAGGAAGCAAATACGCTTCCTCTTTTTTGTCGTTATCCGCCGTAGTAGCCCGCTTCCAGAAGACGGGTCAGGGCTTCGTTGGCTTCCTCGTCACTGAACAGCGTCGTGAAGCGTTTGTCCACGGCCAGAGCTTCCAGCGACAGGTCAAGACGGTGCTTTTCCCGAAGGGCGTTGAATCCGTCGCTGAGACGGCTGCCGGACAAGGCGCGGTGCGCCGTTTTCATGGCTTCCCCGGCGGGGATGGGGCGCATTCGAACGCCGAGGCTTTCCGCCTTTTCCCGGTTCGCCGCCCAGACGGCAATGAATTTTTCTTCCATGGTGTTCTCCTTAAATCACTGCATAAAGATACATATAAACCAGCCGCAGATACAATGGTTTTTGTTCCAGCTGATGCCGGGCGTCGGTCAGATATGCCGTGAACTGTTCCAGTTCCTCCGCTGTCAGCGTGTGCTGGCTGAATTTGGCTTTCTGTGCCAGCGTTTCCAGCGCTTCCGGGGACGGCTGGAGCAGAAGTCTGGACAAAAGCTCCGTCTCCTGCCACATGGCAAGTCCCCGGGCGTTGGGGCGGGCGGTTTGCTGTCTGCCGCGGCGCAGGCGGATGCGGATACTCCGCTGGACTGTGACCACCAGAACCAGCATTCCAAGCGCAAGCAGTACGGCCAGAATCTTTCCGACGTTGTGCTGCTTTGGCGCATCCGACTGAGGCGGCGCGGATTCGGTGGGGGGCTGCGGGTGGGAGGGTGAAGTTGCAGGCGGCGGGGTCGTCGGCTCCGGGGAGGTCGGCTGGGCGGCCTCCTGCGTGGCTCCCGGCGCGGTCTCCGGGGTGGGCTGCTGCGCCGCGGCCATATCCGATGGAGTGGCCTCCAATACCAGCCAGACGCCCAGCGTCGGCTCGTAATATTCCGCCCATGCGTGGGCGTTTTTCTCGGTAACGTCGGCGGGCGTGCCGGGGGCGGTTTTCACCAGATAGCCGCTGACATAGCGGGCTTCGATCCCCGCCGCCCGAAGCAGCACCGCCGCCGCCGTGGCGAAGTGGACGCAGTAGCCGGCTTCAGCGTCTTCCAGAAACCACAGGGCAAAATCCGTCTCCCCCTCGCCGATTCGTGAGGGGTTCAGGTCGTACCGGGCAGAAGCACGGACATAATCTCCGATTTTCTCTGCCTTCTCCACGGTGGAGGAAGCGCCGCCCAGAATGTCCGCAAGAAGGACTTCCGCCCGGGCGCGGGTCGCGTCGGGGAGAGCAAGATAGGGGGAATTGAGGTCAGGCGGGGTTGCCGTCCCCGAAATCGCCGTTATCCGCCAGTCGTCCGGCAGACCGGCGCGGGGAATAACGTATTCGGTGTATGACCAAGTGTTGCTCATGTTTCCGCCGATGAGCGCCATGCTCCGGGCGGGATAATAAGGCAGGTATAATAGCGCCCGCTCGCCTACGGTGCGGATAGACACTTCGCCGTAGTCCTCCCCGGTGAGGGAAAAGTCCTCCGTCCGGTGCTGGGAGACCGTCCATGTCATGCCGTCGTAGCCGTCATAGTCCTGCCCACGGAGGTAAAGGGTACCGCCGATCTCCGCCGTGACCTCCATCACCGTTATGGGCGATTCAGTTCTGCGTCCCAGAGACGCAAGGCGCACATGATCCGGCTCCTGAGCGGGGACGGAAACGGTCACTTCCTGCCGGACGTTTTCCGCCACCTTTTCGGGGATGCTCTGGAACCACGACAGAATGGCATCCCGGGTCGCTTCCGAGCGATTTACATAACTCTCCTGTGGGAATGCAAGAAACAACGCCGCCAGTGCCAGTGCCGCCGGGATCGCCGCCATGGCGGTCAGGCGATTGCCCTGGGGCGCGCTCTGTCTGCGGACGCGGCTGGTGAGGATCAGAATGATAAGGCCAAACAGCAGGCAGAATAAATACTGCACATCCGGGACGGTATCCGTCACCACCATGCAGGCGGAAAGGGGGATCAGTGACGCCGCCACCGGGAGGACTGCCCCCAGCTTCCGGCACACCGACCATGTCACGGCGGCGCTCAGCAGAATGCCCAGCACGGCCATGGGGATATCCACAGCCGCTGCGCCGTCGGCCAGCTGAACGGGGTCCCAGCCGTAGGCGTTGCTGTAAACGGAGGTCATGCGGTACAGCAGCCCGAACAGCTGCTCTGCTGCCTCGTCCTGCTTCCAGACATAGCCCGCGCCCAGCACCAGCGCGCACAGCACCGCCGCGCCGCCCCATTTCAGGCTGAAGGCCGCAGCGCAGAAAACCGACGCCGCCCCACAGATCAGCACCACTTTGGCATAGCTGTCCAGAGGCAGGTCAAACCCGCTGACCACGCATCCCACCGCGCCGAAGGCGATCAGGAAGGCCAGCGCCGCCGCGATTCCGGCGGTGACCCAGATCTTACGCTTCATCCGGCTCACCTCCGATGTGGTACTGCCATGAGGCGGCGAAGCCAAAGTCCCGGATGGAGCCTTCTTTTGCTTCCCCGGCACACAGCAGCGTATCGGTGGCTTTATTCAGCTCCTGCTCCGTCTGCACCCACGATGACTGCACACCATCGGCGGTCAGGGTGCGGATCTCAAAACGCACGTCCTTTTCCACAAGATAGTTCCCCAGCCACAACAATCGGCCGAATTTCCGGTCCAGTTCCTCCGGGGTGCCCCGGAGAGTCATGGTCAGCATCACCAGCCCCCGCTGGGGTTCCATGGGCTGACGGATCATCCATTTTCCGGTCTTGGCAGTGAGCTTCCAATGCACCTGATTCAGGCTGTCGCCGGGACGGTAGAGCCGAAGCTCATGGTTCTCCGCAAAGCCGCCGGATTTGGGTTTCCACGCCCGGGCAATATACCGGTCAAGGTCTGGGATGGCGGGGATGGGCAGGGGCTTCGGGCGGACGAGAATGGTTTTGGGCATCACCTTCCCCACCGGGAAGGCAAACAGCCCCAGATAATCGCAGACCCGCGCCCGCGCCACCGTGACGACGATGCCGCCGCAGTGCTGCGTAGGCAGGCCGGTTCCCGGATGATAGCGCCGGACTTGGCCGGTGATGCAGCTGCGAAGGCGTATCTTCCCCTTGAATGGCGGGAGCGGGAACGCGCTGCTGCCCAGCAGCCATGTTTCCGCCTCCGTACCCATTGGGACGGCGTCCGCCCCGTCCGGGGACAGGCGGAAGGAAAGTATGGCGGGGATGCTGATAAGGAGCGACAGCCACGGAAGTCCCCCTACGATCATCAGTGCCAACCATGAAAACCACTCGCCGTAGGCAATATAAAATACCCAGCAGCCGAACAGCGCCGCCAGATACCACAATCTGCGCCCGGTCATGTCAGCGAAGCCGGGGGGCGGGGACGGCGGCAAGGATGTCCTGCAATACCGCCTGCGGCTGCTTTCCCTGTGCTTCCGCTTTGGGGGATAAAATCAGGCGGTGGGCGATGGTGTGGGCGAAGACCTCCTTCACGTCCGCCGGGGTCACGTAATCCCGTCCCCGAAGCCGGGCGACGGATTTCGCCATGGCGGTGACAGCCAGCGTCGCACGGGGGCTTGCGCCCCGAAGGATGTCGGGGCTGCTCCGGGTGGCGCCGATGAGGGATACAATATAATTGACCACGCTGTCGCTGAGGTAGGTTTCCTCCACCGTGTTCTGTATGGCGGTCAAGTCCTCCCGGGTCATCAGGGGAATCAGGTCGTGCAGGGGGTTGCCGCCCTGCCGGTTCAGCACCATGGCGGCTTCGTCCTTAGGGCTGGGGTAGCCCATGGACAGCCGCACCATAAACCTGTCCATCTGGCTGTCGGGGAGCAGCTGAGTGCCCGCCGCGCCGGTAGGGTTCTGGGTGGCGATGACCGTAAAGGGCTTTGGCAGGGGGTGGCTCACCCCGTCCACCGTGACCTGTCCTTCCTCCATGGCCTCCAGAAGGGCAGACTGGGTGCGGGAAGTGGCGCGGTTCAGCTCGTCGGCGAGGAACAGATTGCACAGCACCGCACCGGGCTGATAGCGCATTCCCCCGGCGGAGTCGGGCACGGAATAGCCCGTCACGTCGGAGGGCAGAACGTCCGGGGTAAACTGCACGCGGCTGCAGCTCAGGCTCAGCACACGGGAAAAGGCCAGCGCCATGGTGGTCTTCCCCACGCCGGGGATGTCCTCCAGCAGGATATGTCCCCGGGCAAGAATTGCCGCCAGCACCCACAGCAGCACGGGGTCCTTTCCCACGACCACGGTTTTCACCTGCGTAAGGATCTGCTGGGCGCAGCTCGCAACGGAATTGTCTTTGGATGGCATCCAACCACCTCTTTCATAAGCATAAGGAAATAGTTTTTCCCCATTGTACTCGTTTTTTCTTAAAAAAACAAGTCGGAGAGGACCGAAGCGCCTTAAGATTTCCTTGCGGCGGGGCTGATTTGCGGGTTTTTGCGTAAGAAATGCAAATATGGAGGTGCACATAATGATTGCAAACTGGCCAAAATGTGGTATCATAGCGTCAGTTAAAACTACTTTGCTTGGGAGGCTGCCATGTCGATTCAAACCGCTTTAGATGAATACAACCTGGCGCTGAAACAGGGCCAGAAGGAATACCGGGAGCTTGTAATGGAGGGGCGGTCGCCCTACCCCGCCGTGCTGGACGATATTCTGCCGGAAAATAATACGGATTCCGTGGTGGACGTGGGGCTGGTAGAGATCCCCTCGGAACGGATCATCGGCACCAAATCCGCCGGGCGCATTACGGCCTTCACCGCCTCCTTCCGCCCCCTGCTTGACAGCAAATCCGAATTTGCTGTCAAGTGGGTCAACCTCTGCGCTGCCCATCTGGGGGAAACGGGCATCACCGACCCCATCCTGTGCTATGAATACTTAGGCAATTTCTACGTTCAGGAGGGCAACAAGCGGGTCAGTGTCCTGCGGCATTTCGGCTCGCCCCGAATTCCCGGCACCGTCAAGCGCATCGTGCCGCCCCTGACCGATGAGCCGCGAATTCAGGCTTACTACGAATTCATGGATTTTTACAAGGCTTCCCACCTGTACTGCATCCAGTTCCGCCACCCCGGGGACTATGCCCGCCTGCTGTCCCATCTGGGCAAGAAAAGTGACGATATCTGGGAAGAATCGGAACGGCGCACCTTCAACGCCTATTTCCACTATTTCCGGGACGCTTTCAGCGCTTTGCAGGTGCCGCCGGAGGAAGTCCTTCCCGAGGAAGCGCTGCTGCTGTGGCTGGATCTGTACCCGTTTCACGACTTGGGGCAGCTGTCCACCGCAGAGCTGAAAAAGAGCGTCGCCGCCCTGCGGGAGGACATGGTCGCCAACACAAAGAAGCAGGAGGCCGTCAAGGTGCAGACCAAGGCGGAGGATACCTCCAAGGCGTCCCTCCTGGAGCGGTTCATTTCCGCAAGCCCCGATCACCTGAACGTGGCCTTCGTCCACCAGATGAATCCCGGGAGCAGCACATGGGTGCTGGGTCACGAGGAGGGCAAGGAGCATTTGCAGAAGGTGTTCGGCGACCGGGTCACCCTGCGCAGCTACTTCGACGCTGCCAACCCGGAGCTGGCCGAGCCGATCATCGAGCAGGCGGTAGCCGACGGCGCGCAGGTGGTGTTCATCACCGCGCCCCCCTTAAGCCGCGCCACGCTGAAGGCCGCGGTGAAGTATCCCAAGGTGCGTTTCCTTAACTGCTCCGTCGATCAGGCGTATTCCAGCATCCGCACCTATTACGGGCGTATCTACGAGGCGAAGTTCATCACCGGCGCCATTGCGGGCGCCATGGCTCAGAACAACCGCATCGGCTATATCGCGTCCTACCCGATCTTCGGCGTTCCCGCATCCATCAATGCCTTTGCGCTGGGGGCGCAGATGACCAACCCACGGGCGCAGATCGAGCTGCGGTGGTCCTGTGTCAAGGGAACGCCTCAGGCCGACCTGCTGGCGGACGGCATCCGGGTGGTATCCAACCGGGACGCGCCCACCCAGGCGAAAATGTATCTGGACTTCTGCAACTACGGCACCTACCTGATGAACGACCGGGGCGACCTGATCCCTCTGGGAACGCCCGTCTGGGTCTGGGGCAAGTTCTACGAATTCGTCATCCGCAGTATTTTCGCCGGAGGCTGGAAGCGGGACAAGGGAGAATCCACCGCCCTGAACTACTGGCTGGGCATGGACAGCGGCGTTATCGGCGTCCGGCTGTCCGAAAAGCTGCCGGAGGGCGTGCATCAGTTTGCGGAGATTCTGAAAAAGGGCTTGGAGGACGGCGTTCTCGACCCCTTCCGGCGGCGCATCACCGCCCAGGACGGTACGGTGAAGTCCGACGGTACCCGGGGGTTTGCCCCGGAGGAGCTGCTGCACATGGATTGGCTGTGCGACAACATTGTGGGCAGTATCCCCACCTTTGACCAGATCCTGCCGGTCTCCCAGCAGATGGTGCGGGAGCTGGGCATTTACCGAGATAAAATTCCCGCAGAGAAGGAGGGGAAGCCCCGTGAAGATTTTGACCGTATCCGATGAGGAATGCGCCGCGCTCTGGGACAATTACGTTCCCGGACGGCTGAAGGAGTATGACCTGATCCTCTCCTGCGGCGACCTGAGCGCCCGGTATCTGAGCTTTCTCGTCACCATGGCCCGGTGTCCGCTGCTGTACGTCCACGGGAACCACGATACCAACTACAATCAGGTTCCCCCGGAGGGCTGCGACTGCATCGACGACCACATCGTGACCTATAACGGGGTGCGCATTCTGGGTCTGGGGGGGTGCCGCAAGTACCACCCCGGCCCCCACCAGTACACCGACGGGCAGATGCGCCGCCGCATCCAGAAGCTTAAGTGGAAGCTCAAGCGCATGGGGGGCGTGGACATCGTGGTGACCCACGCGCCGCCCTATGGCCTCGGCGACGGGGACGACCCGGCGCACTGGGGCTTTGAATCTCTGGTAGAGCTGCTGGATACATACCACCCCCAGTACCTTGTCCACGGGCATGTCCACATACGCTACGGCGCACGGGAACGGGTGCGGGACTACAACGGCACGACCCTCATCAACGCCACCGAACGCTATACCTTTGAAATTCCCGACCGGCCGGTGGACGGAAAGCAGCTGGGTCAGGTGATCTACAAGACCCGCCAGAAGCGGGAAGATCCTCTGGAACGGCACTGCTGAGACCAGGGTCTATCTGAAAAAACTTGACATACGAGGTGATTTCATGTTTACCGGCTTCACCCCGGAGACCATCGATTTTCTCTGGGGCATCCGCATGAACAACAACCGGGACTGGTTCCTGGAGCATAAAAAACAATACGTCAGTACCCTGTACGAGCCGATGAAGGCGCTGGGAAAAGACCTGTTCGCGCCCTTTATGGAAATTCCGGGGACGATCCTGAAGGTCAGCCGCATCTACCGGGACGCCCGACTGCACCATCCCGACCCCTACAAGGAAAGTCTGTGGCTCTGCATCCGGCAGGACGTGGAGTGGTGGGCGGAAAATCCCTGCCTGTTCTTTGAGATCAACCCGGAGGGCGTGAGCTACGGCTTTACCCTCTGGCACCCCCGCACGGCGGCGATGGAGGAATTCCGGAAGTATATTTCCGCCTATCCCGACGAATTTCTCCGACTGATTTCCCGGACAGAGGCGGCGGTGGGACAACCCGTCACGGCGCAGCTGTACAAGCGCCCCAAGGAAACGGACAATCCCGCGCTTGCGCCCTATTTCGCGTGGAAGGGCGGCATTGAGTGCATCCGCCACAAGGACGTGGGGGACGAAATGTTCGGCGCGGAACTGGAAAACGAAGTGGCGGACTTCTTCGCCAAGCTCACGCCGCTGTACACGTATTTCACCCGGTTCGGGGCATAGGCAGGCATCTTAGATAAAAATTCGAGGTGGATTTTATGAAGGTTTACTATATGAACGGCGCTGGCAACGACTTTATGGTCATCGATGCCCGTGGGCTGACGCTGGACTATCCGGCGCTGGCGCGGAAATGCTGCGCGATCACGGGGGCGGACGGGTTCATGGCCACGGACATCTCCGATAAGGCGGATTTCAGGCTGCATTTTTACAATTCCGACGGTACCCGGGGAGAGATGTGCGGCAACGGCGCCCGGTGCATCTGCCGGTTCGGCCATGATATCGGTCTGGCGGGAGACGTTATGACCGTGGAGACCGACGCGGGGCTTGTCCCCGGCTGGCGGCTGGACGAAAATCTGTACCGGGTGAAGCTGAACACCCCCTACGTGCTGGATCTGCACCGCAAGGGCGACGTGGCCTATCTGGAGCTGGGGCACCCCGGCGTTCCCCACGCGGTGGCGGAGTACAAGGGCGACCTGTGGGCGGATGCGGACAAGCTGCTGGAAACGTTCCGGGCGCTGCGCTTTGACCCCGCGTTCCCCAAGGGGGCAAACGTGAATTTCTATCAACTGCTGGGGGACGGGGAAATCCGCATCCTGACCTTCGAGCGGGGCGTGGAGGGCTACACCCGCGCCTGCGGCACCGGCTGCGGCTCCGTTGCCTCGGTGCTGTGGAAGAAGGGGCTGCTCCCCGGCGGCGTCCTCACCGCCCACAACATGGGCGGCACGCTGAAAATCACCATTGACGGGGAAAACGGGAACGTCACGTCCCTGCTGCTGGAAGGGCCGACGGAAATTACCAAGATTTACGATCTGGACATTTGAGGAAGTGGAAGGCACGGGCAGAAATTTGCGGAGAATTCCCTGTTTTCTTCAAAAAATCCTTGACATTTCTGCCGTTTTCCTGTAAACTAAACTGGTCTGCGAATGCGGACATATCCTTGCTCCCGGCGCGTCCGGGGGCCAAAAGTCCAAAAGGAGGTGCAATCAACATGGCTAAGATCACCGGTAAGTATGAGGTGCTCTACATCATCGACCCCACTCTGGGCGAGGAGGGTACCGCAGCACTTGTGGAAAAGTTCAAGGCAATGGTGGAGGCGGAGGGTACTCTCGCTTCTGTCGATGAGTGGGGCAAGCGCCGTCTGGCGTATCCCATCAACGACATGGCCGAGGGCTACTACGTCCTGATGAACTTCGAGAGCAAGCCCGAGTTCCCCGCGGAGCTGGAGCGTGTTATGAAGATCACCGAAGGCGTTATGCGCTGCCTGACCACCGCTGTGGAGGCGTAATTTATGCTGAACCACATTGTCATCATGGGTCGCCTGACCCGTGACCCCGAGCTTCGCCGTACCGGCAGCGGCATCGCCGTTGCCAGCTTTACCGTGGCTGTCGATCGTGACTTCGGCGGCAGAGACGGCGGCGAAAAGGAAACCGACTTCATCGATTGTGTTGCCTGGCGTCAGACGGGAGAATTTGTCTCCAAGTATTTCACCAAGGGTTCCATGATCGTGGTTTCCGGCCGGCTCCAGATCCGTAACTGGACCGACAAGGAAGGCAACAAGCGCCGTTCCGCCGAAGTTGTCGCGGACAACGTCTATTTCGGCGAAAGCAAGCGCGGCAACGAGGGAGCTTCCAGCTATAACAGCAGCTATGGCAACAGCAATAGCGGCTATACCGGAAACCCCGCGCCCGCACCCAGCTACGGCGGCGGATATTCCGCCCCTGCGGCCGCTCCCGCATCCGACTTCGCGATGCTGGAGGACGACGACGCCCAGCTGCCCTTCTAAAATTTTCTTGACTTTTCTACTAAGACTTACAAGGAGGGAAACACCATGGCTAACGAACAGCGTATGCGTCCGCGTAAGCGCAAGAAGGTTTGCGCGTTCTGCGTGGATAAGGTGACCAGCATCGATTACAAGGACACCGCTAAGCTCCGCCGTTACCTGTCCGAGCGCGGCAAGATCCTGCCCCGCCGTACTACCGGTACCTGCGCCGCTCACCAGCGTGACCTGACCACCGCCATCAAGCGCGCCCGTCAGATCGCCCTGCTGCCCTACGTCGCTGACTGATTGTTATAATCTGCACCCCGGGAGATTTCTTCCGGGGTGTTATTTTTCTTGCTATTTTCCCCATGGGAAGGTATAATAGTAGCGGATTGCCCCGGAAGGGATGTTTTTCCTTTCGTTTTGGGCGTCTGCATCCAAAATTTTTCGAGGTCGCCAATGACTGCTAAGAAACGGATACTTCTTCTCACCACCGGCGGCACCATCGCGTCCGTTCCCGGCGGCGAAGGGCTGGAGCCACGGCGCTCCGAGGTGATGGAGCGGGAGCTGGAACAGCTGCGCACCTATTACGACATCTCCGTGAAGGACGTGATCTGTCTGGATTCCTCCAACATCCGGCCGGAGGAATGGCAGCTGATCGCACGGCACATTTTTGAGGACCGGGCGGGCTACGACGGGATCGTGGTCTCCCACGGCACCGACACCATGGCCTACACTGCCTCCGCCGTGACCTTTATGCTGCCCAATATTGACGTTCCGGTGGTGTTCACCGGTTCCCAGCTGCCGCTGACGGATATGCTCAGCGACGGCCCGGACAACCTGCGCACCGCCTTCGCCATGGCAGCCTCCGGTGTCCCCGGCGTGTTTCTGGCCTTTGACCGGAAGGTCATGCTGGGATGCCGGGCGGTGAAGGTTCGGGCTTCCGGGTTTTCCGCCTTTGAAAGCGTCAACGCCCGCTATGCCGCTCTGGTCAGCAACCGGGGGCTGGTAGTGGACACGGACGTGCTGCCCCGGCGCACCGGCGAAAGCAAGCTGCTTTCCGATATCAGCAAGGAGGTATTCCTCCTGAAGCTCACGCCGGGACTGAATCCGGCCATTTTCGACATGCTGGCCGCCATGGGCTACAAGGGCATCGTCATCGAAGCCTTCGGCCTTGGGGGCGTCAATGTGCTGCACCGGGGACTGCGGGGCATCCACCGCTGCGTGGAGGACGGCGTCAGCGTGGTGGTGACCACTCAATGTCTGTACGACAGCGCCGACCTGCAGGTGTATCAGGTGGGCAGCAAGCTGTTGGAGCTGGGCGTCATTCAGGGGCGGGACATGACCTCCGAAGCCGCCATGACCAAGCTCATGTGGGCGATCGGTCAGGGCATGAATCCGGCGCAGGTCTCGGAGCTGTTCGGTCAGAATCTTGCGGGAGAGGTCACCATCTGACCCTTCCCGACAAATAAAGGAGGTTACCTTATGGATCCCATCTATGTTACCGGCCACCGGAACCCGGACACGGACTCCATCGTGGCAGCCATTTCCTACGCGGCGCTGCGCAACGCCTGCGGGGATCGGGAGTATGAAGCGGCCTGCCTTGGCCGTGTCTCCGACGAGACCCAGATCGTGCTGGACCGGTTCGGTTTTCTGCCTCCGAAACGCATCACCGACCTGTACAATCAGGTGCGGGATCTGGATTTTGACAAGCCTCCCATCCTAAGCGGCGGTGTGACCATGGGACGCGCCTGGGACGAATTTCAGGCCTACCCCGCCATTGCCTCCATTCCCGTGGTCAACGAGGACGGCACCCTGTACGGCATTCTGTCCCGGACGGACATCGCGGACTACAACATGTCCCGCACCAATTCCGGCGTGCTGGAAGAGGTGCCGCTGTTCAACGCCATCTCCGTTCTGGAGGGCAAAATTCTCAACGACGCGGGAGAAAGCACCGACACCATCTCCGGCGAGGTCACGATTGCCCTGCCCCAGAGCCGGGAGAATCTGCTGTTCCATTCCAGGGAGAGCATTGTGCTCTGCGGCAACCAGCCGGACATGATCCGCCGGGCGCTGGAACTGAACGTCAGCTGTCTGGTGCTGTGTCAGGCGGAAATTTCCGAGGAACTGCGCACCATGCCCACGGAGACCTGCATTATCTCCACCCCCTACGACGCTTTCCGGGCGGCGCGGCTGATTTTCCAGTCCGTCCCTGTGGAGCGGATCTGCAATACCCAGAACGTGGTGAGCTTCCACCTGGACGACCGGGTGGATACCGTGCGGGATATGGTGCTGAAATACCGTCATCCCAGCTACCCCATTCTGGATGGCAGCGAGAAGGTCGTTGGCATTCTGACCCGGTATCATCTGCTTCGTCCCCGGCGCAAGCAGGTGGTTCTGGTTGACCACAACGAGGCTTCCCAGTCCGTCCCCGGTCTGGAGGAAGCGGAAATTCTCGCCATTATCGACCATCACCGGCTGGCGGACATCCAGACCGGCAATCCAATTTACGTCCGCAACGAGCCGGTGGGTTCCACCAACACCATCATTGCAGAGATGTATCAGGATCGGGGGCTGATGCCCTCAGCCAAGCTGGCGGGCATGATGGCGGCGGCCATTCTCTCCGACACAGTCATGTTCAAGTCTCCCACCTGCACCCCCCGGGACATCCGCACGGCGGAGCGTATGGCACGGATCGCCGACGTGTCTCTGGACGAGCTGGGGCATGAGATCTTCTCTGCCGCCGTGGAAAACAAGTCCGTCGAGGAGGTGTTCTTCACGGATTACAAGGAATTCCATATTGCGGGGCACAGTCTGGCCGTGTCCCAGCTGACCTGTGTGGACAGCCCCAGCGTGCTCAAGCGCAAGGACGAATTCCTGAAGCTGATGAAGAAGACCGCCGACGAGAAGATGTTCGATCTGGTGATCATGATGCTCACCGACGTGCTGCTGGAAGGCACGCAGATCATTTATGTGGGCGACGACGACACCATCCGGCAGGCCTTCAACGTCATCCCCAAGGACAATACCGTCTTCCTACCCAAGGTCATGAGCCGGAAGAAGCAGATCATCCCCATGCTGTCCATACTGTGGGGCTAAGCGACCAAAAAGAATCCAAGGAGGTGGGAAGCATGGGCTTTGACGCTCTGCTGGGAAATGACCGGCTGAAACAGAATCTGACCCGCAGTCTGTCCAAAGGGCATGTTTCCCACTTCTACCTGATCGCCGGGCCGGAAGGTTCGGGCAAGCATACTTTGGCAAAACTGCTTGCGGCGGCGATCCTCTGTCAGGGCGAGGATAAGCCCTGCGGACGCTGCACCCCCTGCCGCAAGGTGATGGACGGCAGCCACCCGGACTTCATCACCGTGGACGACCCGGAGAAGAAGACTGTGACCGTTGACCTGATCCGGCAGGCGCGGGCGGATGTGTACATTCAGCCCAACGAATCGGAGTACAAAATTTACATGTTTCCCCGGGCGCAGGACATGGGGCTTCCCGGACAGAACGCATTGCTGAAAATTCTGGAGGAACCGCCGAAATATGGCGTGTTTCTTCTGCTCACGGACAATCCGGACAAGCTGCTGCCCACTGTCCGTTCCCGATGTACGGAACTGAATATGCAGGCGCTGCCGGAGGACGTTCTCCGCAGTCACCTGCGCCGGGAGTTTCCTCAGGCGCAGGAGGAAGACATTACCGCCGCCATCGACCGCAGCGGCGGCTTTCTGGGGCAGGCCATGGCGCTGCTGAGTGGCGGCGGCGAGCTGCCCCAGCAGACCCGGGATTTTGTTCAGGCGTTTTCCGCCCGGGACGCGCTGGGACTGATGCAGACCCTGACGCCCATGGAAAAGTGGAAGCGGGACGCGCTGGCGTACACTCTGGAAGGCTGGCGGGAGCTGCTGGAAAGCGCCCTTGCCAGCCGAAGCGGCATCCGGGCGGTGTCGCCCCTGTCCCGGAAACTCGCCCAGAGCCGCAGCAGCCCGGAGCTGCTGAACGCCGTGCAGTGCCTGCAAAAAGCGGTGGACTACACGACGGGCAACGTCTCCCCCGCCGCCGTGTGCGGCTGGCTGGAATGGGCGCTGCGATAGGTTGGAAATAATCAGGAAGCCGCATACGGCATCCTGTATGATATAAGGAGCAAATTCAATGGAAGAACAAATCAAGACAGCCCCCCAGACGGATGTGGAGGTCGTGGACATCCAGTTCCGTTCCGGGCAGAAAATTTACTTTTTCGACCCCGACGGCCAGCGCTTCGCCGACGGCGATCACATCATCATTGACACCGCCCGGGGTGAGGAATTCGGCATCTGCGTGGGCGGGAATCACAAAATCCCGCCGAAAAACGTGGTAGCACCCCTGCGGAAGGTGCTTCGCAGGGCCACCCCCCAGGACGAAAAAACGATACAGGAGAACCGGGCGAAGGAAAAGCGCGCCTTCGAGGTCTGCCAGCAGAAAATCGCGGAGCATGGGCTGGACATGCAGCTGGTGAACGCGGAGGTGGCCTTTGACGGGAGCAAAATTCTGTTCTATTTCACCGCCGACGAGCGGGTGGATTTCCGGGAGCTGGTGAAAAATCTGGCTTCGGTATTCCGCACCCGCATCGAACTGCGCCAGATCGGCGTCCGGGACAAGGCCAGAATGGTTGGCGGCCTCGGCATCTGCGGACGCCCCTTCTGCTGCGCCAGTTTTCTGGACGATTTCCAGCCAGTTTCCATCAAAATGGCAAAAACCCAGAATCTTTCCCTGAACCCCACCAAAATTTCCGGCACCTGCGGGCGGCTCATGTGCTGCCTGAAATACGAGCAGGACGCCTATGAAGACCTGATCCGAAACAGCCCCCGGATGGACTCCTTCGTGGACACCCCGGAAGGCCGGGGCACCGTGGTGGAGGTGGGGCTGCTGCGCCAGCGGGTGAAGGTGCGCATGGAAGATAATCCGGAGACGATCTCCGTCTTTTCCAATGAGGACATTGCCGTCCTGCGCAGCGGCAAGGCCAGAAAGAACGATCCCCCCATTCCCGCAGACCTTGCCCCCATTTCCGGCAGCGGCAAGCGCGTCCGCCGGGAGCAGACGGAGGAAAAGCCCCTGCTGGAGCCTATCCGTTTCCGCTACAGCACGGAAAAAATCGTAGACGACCCGGAGGAGGAGAAGCCGGAGACCGCCGAAAGTCCGGAGCCGAAGGCCCCCCGTTCCCGGAATCGCCGCCGCAAGCCCCGTCCTCAGGTGCAGGACGCCGCCCCGGAACAGGCCAAGCCCGCGCCTCAGGAGGCAGCCGCAAAACCCGAAGCGTCCGGGGACAGGCCCCGCCGCCGTCCCAACCACCGCCGCCGCAAGCCCCGCCCTGCGGGAGATGGACAGTAAACGATTTCTGTTGCCATAGGAGATTACAGAGAAAATGAGTATCATAAAGAAAAATCCCGGCAAACTGAAAAAGCTTCTTCAGAGCATCCCCATTCCCGGATGGCTGTTTTCTCTGGTGACAGTGGTATATTGCGAGGTACTGCTTCATCTGTGGACGATGAACGACTTTTCCCTTGGGCGGTTCGCCGCAGTGGTGCTGTTCGCTCTGGGCTTCGGCGGACTGCTTGGGCAGATCGCCGGCTTTATCGGCCACAGGACGTGGGGAAAATGGGTCACCGCCGCGCTGGCGGCAGTGGTATCGGTATTCTACATTGTGGAGTACTTCGTCAATGACGCCTATCAGAGCTTCATGCCCATGCGTATGCTGCTGGGCGGTGCAAAGGGCGTCACCACCGATTTCGGCGATGTGGTCGTCTCGCTGGTTCTGAATGATCTCTGGCGCATTCTGGTCATGCTGCTGCCGGCGCTGCTGTTTGCGCTGCTGGCGCGTCCCACCGAAACCGTCTGGAAGACCCGCTGGTTTTTGCTGGCGGGGGCTGTGGCGGCTTATCTGCTGGGCTTCGGTGTCGTCCGGGGCGTGGGGACGGATGCCGCCCGGTTTTCCAGCGCCTACAATTTTGACAGCGCCGTTCGGGTGTTCGGACTGAACATCGCCATTCCTCTTGATGCCATCAACAGCGGCGGGTCTGACGGGGAAACGCCGGAATTCGTTGTGGTAGATTCAGCCGCGGCACCCGCGGAAAGCTCCCCGGAGACTTCATCCCCCGCGGAGGAAACCGCCCCGGCGGAAACGGAGGCGGTCGTCTACGGTAACAACGTGATGGACATTGACTTTAACGCCCTGATCGCAAACACCGGCAACAGCCGCATCAACGCCGTCAGCCAGTACGTATCTTCCCTGACTCCCTCCAAAAAGAACGAATACACCGGCATGTTTGCCGGGAAAAACCTGATCCTCATCACCGCCGAAGCTTTCGCAAAGCAGGTCATCGACCCGGAGCGGACACCCACTCTGTACCGGATGGCTACCAAAGGCATCCAGTTTACCGACTACTACCAGCCCGCATGGGGCGGCAGTACCACCACCGGCGAGTTTTCCAATGTGATCGGTCTGGTGCCGGCCGATGTGGGCATGTGCATGAAGCAGGCCGTCTATCAGGATCTGTTCCTGACCATGGGGCATCAGCTCCAGAAGCTGGATTACTATTCCGCCGCCTATCACAACCACTTTGCGGACTTCTATGACCGGAACAAGACCCACACCAAGCTGGGCTACGACCGGTTTCTGGCGCGCTACGGCGGTCTGGAAGGGATCACGCCGGTCTGGCCGGAAAGCGATCTGGAAATGATCGATATTTCCGTACCCCAGTACATTGACCAGCAGCCCTTCAGCATTTATTATATGACGGTTTCCGGCCACTGCGGCTACTCCCTGAAGGCCAACGCCATGTCCCGGAAAAATTACGATCTGGTGGATTATGACGGCTCCGAGACGGTGAAGTGCTATCTGGCCGCGCAGCTGGAGCTGGAAATGGCCATGGAATCGCTGATCCGTCAGCTGGAGGAGGCCGGTATTGCCGACGACACGGTGATCGTCATCAGCCCGGATCACTATCCCTATGCTCTGGAACGGAGCGCCACCTGGGGAAATGCTGAAAATTACCTGACCGAACTTTATGGTGTTACAGAAATGGATCGGTTCGCCCGTGACAGCAACGCCCTGATCATCTGGAGCGGCTGTCTGGAAGATAAGAATCTGAAGGTGGAGACGCCGGTGTACAGTCTGGATATTCTGCCCACCCTGTCGAATCTCTTTGGCCTGAACTACGATTCCCGCCTGCTGGTGGGGCGGGATGTGTTCTCCGATACGGAACCGCTGGTGCTTTGGCCGGAATACAGCTGGAAAACCGACAAGGGCACCTACGATTCCGGGTCCAGAACCTTCACTCCCGCCGAGGGCGTGGAGGTTGATGACAGCTATGTGGACCGCATCAAGGCCATCGTCTCCAACAAGATCAGCTACTCCCGGGAAGTGCAGAACCTGAAGTATTTCCAAGTCCTGTCCGACTTCCTGAACGGGAAATAAGGTAAGAGATACGCGTCACCTGCGGAATGGGCGGGCCGCGTTAGGCAGTTAACATGCACAGCGGGATAATGAACTGCACCCCCTGCCTCTCCCTATGAGAGAGCCAAGGGGCTTATGCACGAGAAATGGAGCGTATCGGTACCGATACGCTCCATTTTGACCACCCATCAAAAAAGGGGGCGCATTTTATGTCTGATACTATTTCCTGATTAAAATCTTTTCTAAAGATTTTAATTGGAGTTCAGTATGACTCCCCTGCCCCGCTGCCAGAAGGCAGCGGGGCTTTTTGCCACTTCTCCCGCTTTATATGCAACATCCGGCTCTTTTGCGTGTAAGGTCGCAGGATGTACTTACCCATCCCGCAGAAAGGATGATGAAATGAAAATTGCAGAAGTACGGGTCAGCGGGTGCCGGTGCGAGACGGTTCGTCTGGAGCCGATTCCCCGCGGGATCGTGGGTGCGGTAGTTGCCGTCGAATACACGGACCCCGCGTGGGATTCCCTCCGGAAAACGGTGGTTTTTCGGGGCGCGGCGACGAAGGATGTATTGGATGCCGGAAACGAAATCGTGATACCTGCTGAGGTGGTCAGCAAGGCAGGAGGCAGCCTGTACATGGGCGTGTACGGCGTGGATGCCGAGAACCATGTGGCCATCCCCACCATCTGGACGGAGCTTGGTGTAATTCAGGGCGCGGCAGCCCCTTCCGGCGATGCCTCCACCGCCCCTTCCCTGCCGGTCTGGGCGCAGATTCAGGCCATGGTCGGCGATTTGGGTACGCTGGACACCGAGGCGAAGTCCAATCTCGTGGCGGCAATCAACGAAGCACTGACAACGGGCGGCGAGATTGCCCCGGCTGAGGTGCAGAGAATCGTGGAGGACTACCTGAAAGCCAATCCGCCCGGAACAGGTGCTGACGGAAAGGACGGTATTACCCCGACCATCGGCAAAAACGGGAACTGGTATCTGGGCAGCACCGATACCGGCAAGCCGTCGAGAGGGGCGGACGGCACTCCGGGAGCGACTGGTGCGCCGGGTAAAGACGGCGCACCCGGTGCCGATGGAAAAGATGGCATTACCCCGACCATCGGCAAAAACGGGAACTGGTATCTGGGCAGCACCGATACCGGCAAGCCGTCGAG